>Ga0209390_10003011_pt1 | contig 28229 bp, 24 predicted proteins | sample BON01_FD_187212 | JGI IMG/M metagenome (GOLD analysis project Ga0209390, IMG submission 187212) | Freshwater microbial communities from Lake Bonney liftoff mats and glacier meltwater in Antarctica - BON-01 (SPAdes) (version 2) | ecosystem: Environmental > Aquatic > Freshwater > Ice > Glacier...
CAGTGTCAGCGAAGGATTGCGGAGTTATTTTACTACTATGAAGTTGTGTAGTGAGTCGGCTAAAGGTGTGTGATATTTTGGCTACTTTTTTGGCAAGTGCAGATGTGAAAGCGTCTTTAGTTTGAGGATCTTTCAAGCGCTTGGAGTGGTAAAGAGTACGGGCAGGAGAGGTGTGAGGTGGAATTGGGGGAACCTGATTGGATGAGGTGGGAAAATCTAGGTGAAGGTGGATGGGCATGTGATCGGTAACTGATGAAGGAAGGACGTGTTGAAGAACTTGACACGTGCGAATGAGAGGTGCGTGGCGTTTGGCTATGAGATTGTAGTCCATAATAGAGTATGTGTTCGGTTTTGGAAGAAAGTGTATGGTCTGTGATTGGGGGAAGGACACGGGAAGCGTCCGTTTGTGATGACAAATTCAATAGAGTTGAGCATATTCAATAGGAGACGTCCTCTAAGGTCTGCGGCTGGGGCGGTGGCAGTTGTGAGGGAGGAAGAAGGAGAGTGCGCAGGGTTAGTATCGCCCACCCGGTGGAAGAGGGCGTGGGAGTCTAGTGGTGTTTGAAAGTAGAGTTTTTATTGAAAACGGATGGTGGGTATCCCAAGGGGGAGAAAAAAAGGAAAACGGGAATCCCCAGGACAAAAATGCACCTTGAAAACTATGGGAATCTCCTCCGCTATAACACCCCTCGGTCAGCTCTACCAGTCTCCGCCCTCGCCCATTCCGGGGGACCTGGCGCGCGGCAAGCGGATGGGCTTCAGCCTCGGAGCTGCCGCGCACCACTCGCAATCAGCCGCGACCCATACCGATTTTCGCTGAAAACACCTTTCCCCCCCATTTTTTCCTTTTTCTTCCTTCTCTGCTCTGCTCTGGCTCCTTCCCTTTTGTTCCCGAATTTTGTTCTGGCCTTTTTGCCTTTCTCGTTGGCAAGTACATAGTATGTAGACATCCAAATCATGAACCGGCTCAATCCGATTGTTGGCATAATAACGGATGTTCATCCGAATTGCAATCCGAATTTCGAAAACAAAATCGGAGCACTTTCCAACGTACATTTTTTCCTGCTCGTTTGCACGCATCTCAGTCAGGGGAGACTTGCTTTGCAAACCGAAAGCAGCACGAGGTTCAAAACGAGATTGGGCTCTTAAACAAGAAACATCACAACGCCCGCACCCTGCCCGGGGGGGGAAATTGGCCTTTTTGCCTTTCTCGTTGGCAAGTACAGAGTATGTAGACATCCACAGAGTATGCTGACATCCACAGAGTATGCTGCACACTGAGGGAAAAATTCGGCATCTTTGCCTATCTCGTTGGCGTCTACAGATTATGCTGCACTCTGTGCCTGCGTGCGTCACGACTGTAAAAACCCAAGAGGGTCACCGAGAGCAACGTGAACACCAAAGAGGAGCTCGAATCACTATCACTCGCCAGGATGCACACCTCGACGTCGTTTTCAGTGGGCGGCGGCGGTGTCTTGGTCCTCTTCTTCGGCTTGCGCGCAGGCATTTCCATGACCGCGGCCGTTGACGTTGTTCCCGCCAATCAAGTTCGTGGATGTCACGAAGTGTCATACTGCCACTGTCGAGAGAGGAGAGAGAGAAGATGTCTGGATACGGATCACTTCCGCTGCCGCTATCCGCACGGAGAACCATGAGGCGCAAACAGCTGAGGATGGGTGGCATGCGATTGTTTTTTTTGCTCTTTTGACATGACATAATGCTTCCGTGACCTCCGATTCAGCTGGGTCGCAAGTGTACTAGAGACATTTCCCTGCGAAACTATTCGTATAAAGGACCCTGCGAACGTGTGGAAATTGTGGCCACAGTAGTCATGACGCATCAAGTTCAACAGGATGAACGCAATAGAAAAACCCCCACGAAGATCTACTTTCATGCAGTGAGTACAGTAAGAAGGGATTTTTATATTTGATTAGCAGCAAGGGGACATGGCAATGTGGAGGGTTGGCCAACGATGCGAAGAGGAAAAATCGTGCGGCGCGAAAACGCATAACCCAATCATTATTTCAAGTCTCAAGGTCTGTTGAAGTTTCCATTATAAAATAATAAAATGTGTTGGACTGTGATGTGTCTTCCCCCCTTCTCATTCACACACCAGTGTTATGTATATGAATGTGTGTGTGATTATGTGTGTCAATGCAAATATGTTCGTGTGCAAAGACAGCATTATGTCAGGGCACTCTGGTTGGGGGCCGCCATGTCCGTGTGCCAAGACGTTGTTGCGATAGACATGCCGTGATGCGATCAGTAGCTGGTTTTGACACGCCCTCTTCTGATAACCTCAAAAGTGTGCTTTGCAACCTGTAACAAAACGTACAACGCAAGACGCAAGGGGGAGCAAGCAAGGGGGATAGGAGAAAGAACATCAAACGAAGGCTGTGCAGTGCGAACATGGGCAGAGCGTGAGGGAGTGCCACATTCGCTCGGTGGCACTGCGTTGACGAGAAGTGGCAACAAAGAATAGTGCGCTTCGTACCCATCCATGCGATTGAAGACGACGCAGAAGGCGGAGACGCGCAGCATGTTGCCGATGGCGTGGAGCGCGTGCTCTTTGTTCCGCGGCATAGTGTCATTGAGTAGCATGCTATACAACTGCTCATTCCAGTCCACACAGTCAGAACATGCACACCACACCTAGCCACAGGTCTAGATTCGCACACCCAACAGTTTTTTTTCACTCGTTCACAACAATCACGTCACACTGCACACCACAGATAATGTAGAGGCAATATCGGTGGCAGAGAGAAGTAAACAAAAGGGTCTAACCGCTTGAGCGGCAACGTTGCGATTGTCAGCTTTTGCCAGAAACTTGACGTTGTCAAGCGATGGGAGAAGATTGCCAAGTGCTCGTGCGGCGTGGCCCTGCGCCCAGTAAGAACCGTTTTCGAGCAGATGAATAATTGCCGACATAATACCTTGACTTTTCCCTAAGCGATCCAGCACGTCCTCTCGCAACGCACAATTTCCTATCGCGGCGCAGCAATTAGCCTCCATACACATGACATCCGGGCGAATATGACCCACGCTAAAAAAAGAAATAGTCCCTGACGTTGATGGCCGGAGAGATGTGGTAGGACGACTAGTCGTAGCAAGTGCTGTGCCTGGACGCGTTGGTGATGCTGCTGTTGCGGGCCGAGATGCATGTGTGACTGCAGTGCCTGGGCGCGATATCCGCACTTGCGATCCTCCCGACTGGGCTGTGATCGGGCGTGCAGGCAGTGACGCAGTAACAGGCAGGCCCAGCGGGCCAGGACCAGGGTGGGGAGAGATTAAGGAAACATTTGGTGGTCCTCCCGGGGCTTTGGGCATGCCATCGGGAGCTGGCGAAGAAGGTGAAGCAGGTGACTTTGAAGGGGGTCTTTGCAAGATGAGTTTCCCGCCCATACTACCGGAGCCTTGCAGGTTTCCTCCCATAGAGGGCCTACCAGGTGTGCTGGCACGCGAGTTTTCCCCAATCAGGAGCACATCTGGAGAAGTATCTTCGGGCCTCAGGTCATCGCTCATCATAACACGGTGCAGCAGGACGAGCGTGCCTTGGTTCGAGGCCACCTCTAAGCGACACGCGGCTGAAAACTCAGTGACGCGGCGGAGCACCCACGTAGAGCTAGCGCGCGCTTGGCGGGTGTTCTGCCAAATCTTGAGCACGCCGATGAGAGCAGGCACAATCTTTCGCAGTCTGGCGATGGTCTGGACGTATTGTTTGAAATTGCAGAACAACGCGAGAATCTGGATTGCGGGCTCGATCCCGGAGCGGTCCACAACCCCGTCCTCATCTGTGGCCGTGAGCATGTTTGTGAGCATCTGCAGTCCCGCATTTGGGCCATACGGCGTGCGCGAACGCGACAGCTGGTCCCACGCGATGTTTGTACCGCCCAGCGTTGGTATTGTCTCCTTTATCAACAGCGCCACCTCGCTGCGGGTCTTTGGGATCGGCTCCGCGTCCCTTTTCCCCTTCTCCTTTCGTCCTGTCGGCTCCGGCTCCGGCTCTGTCGGATTCGCCTCCGCCTGCAGGAGTTCCTGACATAGTAGCTGGAGGCAAACGACAACCCAATCAGATTTTCCCAAACAAGTGCTCCCTTTCAGATGTGGGGAGTGGTGCACTTTCCAACGTATATTTTCCCCTCCTCGTTGCACGCATCTCAGTCAGGGAAGACTCGCTTTGCAAACCGAGAGCAGCACGAGGTTAACAACGAGAATGGGCAATTGAACAACGGCATCTTCGCCTATCTTGTTGGCATCTACAGATTATGCTGCACTCTGTGCCTGCGTGCGTCACGACTGTAAAAACCCAAGGGTCACCGAGAGCAACGTGAACACCAAAGAGGAGCTCGAATCACTATCACTCGCCAGGATGCACACCTCGACGTCGTTTTCAGTGGGCGCCTGCGGTGTCTTGGTCCTCTTCTTCGGCTCGGGCGCAGGCATTTCCATGACCGCGGCCGTTACGTTGTTCCCGCCAATCAAGTTCGTGGATGTTACCAAGTGTCATACTGCGAGAGAGGAGAGAAAGAAGATGTCTGGATACGGATCACTTCCGCTTCCGCTATCCGCACGGAGAACCATGAGGTGCAAACAGCTGAGGATGGGTGGCATGCAATTGTTTCCCGTTGGCGCAGGGAGACTGCAGCCAAATCTGTTTGATGCAGTACCAGACAGCAGACCAGATTTGAGAACTCGACACAGCAGCTCTGGAAGGAAATAGGGACTTTCCAGGATGTGGTTACAATTTGTACCTATGGTTGGCAGTGCAACACGCGCTCTGCCCTGAATCTATATGGGATGTCAATTGTCAAACAGTACGTCCTGTGCAAGCGTTTCTGACTTCGGTTTCCTGCATTCCCCGCACTCCTTGCATCCTCTCTGTTCTTTCGTGTTCGATGCAATATTGGCTCTGTTGTCATCGTGTGCTGTTTGTGCACGTCGCCCTGGTTTTTTTTTGGGTTCGTTGCCATAGGCCCTCCCGCAAGGCTCTTGCTATCGCGGCCTTGACCGCGGGCTCGCTCTGCGTGATGGCCGTGGTCTTCACCGTGGGGAGGCCCGCGGGCACTGCAGAACTCCTCTTTAAGACTCCCAAGCTGAAGGATCTTCTTGGCACCTTTATGAAGAATCAGGGTGCTGCTCCCCACGACATCCACGAGATGAAAAAGTATTACAAGGGCGCCAGCAAGCAGGGTCGCGTGCAGTCGCTCGACGACATCTCGGACGAGTTCGACCCCATCAACGATGCAGACTCCAACTACAGTCGCGTGATTGGCATCAAGGTTGCCTCGCGCACCAATCCTGCCATCGCCGAGGACATGGATGTGAGCCCGGAGGAGAAGGGCCGCGTGCAGGTATGGCAGGCAGGACAAATAGATAAGGAATGATCCATGATGGTTGCAGGGATTTACTATGCGATCAAGACTTGGCAATACAGTAGGTGCCTTCGAGTGTGTGCATGGCCTGCAGGGTCTTGATAGCAATCCATCTAGTTCGGATGCAAGTGTGTGTGCAAGAAGACGAGCTGACAAAATACTTTGTGGGGTGTAGATGCTCGACGACATCTCGAGCGAGTTTGATCCCATAAACGATGCGGATTCTAACTACGGCCGCGTGATTGGCATCAAGGTTGCCTCGCGCACGAACCCCGCCATCGCCGAGGACATGGATGTGAGCCCCGAGGAGAAGGGCCGCGTGCAGGTACAGGCTTGCAGGACCAATAGATAGGGACTGATCCACTGTGGGAGAGTGGCATGGCTACAAGTTAGATGCTGACGAGTGCATGTATGGCTTGCAATATCTTGGCAACAATCCATATAGTTTGGACGAAAGTGTGTTTGCAAAGGAGGTGAGCTCACGAGATAACTTGTGGGTGCAGTCATTGGATGACATCTCGAGCGAGTTCGATCCAATCAATGATGCGGACTCCAACTACGGCCGCGTGATTGGCATCAAGGTTGCCTCGCGCACGAACCCCGCCATCGCCGAGGACATGGACGTGTCTGCCTACAAGGCCCGTGCGCAGATGTTGTATGATCTCGACGGTGTGTGTCTGTTTTCTTTCCCTGTCCTCCTGTCTCTCTGTTTCTTTGTCTTTTTGTGGTGTATACACGTACACAGATTTCTGTATCATAATAGGTGGGGACGCGCAATGCATATAGAGGTGCTGTTTTATTTAATCTTAGGTCGATAACTCACATGGGTAACCCTCACGCATATTCCGTCCTTTTTCCCCCTTTATTTTGGCGGGCATCTCGAAGTCTGTTCAATTTTTTTGGTGCCGCAAAATCCGGGCAGATTTGTCATTCTGTACGTATATCATAACACAAATCGAGTCCGGATATTTGGGATCAGTCCGCATTTTGTAAAATTGTAAAACAAATTCAGCCCGGAGATTTGGTTTTGCCCAGATTTTTTGAAATTTTGAGATTTTGAGGTGGAAAAACATACTCCAGTCGACGAAAAAATATACTCCAGTCTGCAGAAACACAATCAGTAGGGGTTGCAGATTCTGAGCTTCGAGTGTGCACTACTCGTACACACCACAGGACCCCAGCCCACGGACCCTAGCTATGCCTCCCTCCGAAATAGCGCCGTTAGACACGTTGCCCGTGGTCCCAACAAGCAGCAGAGGATGAAGCAGATGATCGAGCAGGGAATTATTGGCACAGCTGACAAGGCCCCCAAGCAGATGCTTGCTCAGCGTCAAACGTCAGTCAATGTGTGGAAGCAGATTGGCGTTCAGGAGCCCTCGCAAGCTGCTTCTCAGGTTATGAAGCGAAACGACAACGCTGGCTACAAGGGTCGCATGCAGTCGCTCGACGACATCTCAGACGAGTTCGATCCCATCAACGATGCGGACTCTAACTACGGCCGCGTGATTGGCATCAAGGTTGCTTCACGCACCAACCCCGCCATCGCCGAGGACATGGATGTGAGCCCCGAGGAGAAGGGCCGTGTTCAGGTACTAGCAGAATACAAAGCAAGATAGAGAAAGATGTGCATGGGAGTGGAGGGATGTGAGAACTCGGAAAAACAAGAGTAGCAAACAGTTGTAAAGATTCATCATAGGCAGCGAGGGTGTCAGAAGTGGAAAATTATTGGCAGCGCTTGTGTGTACAGGAGTTTTCTAACTTTGTTTGTTTTGATTCATACAGTCACTCGACGACATCTCGAGCGAGTTCGATCCCATCAACGACGCAGATTCCAACTACGGCCGCGTGATTGGCATCAAGGTTGCTTCGCGCACGAACCCCGCCATCGCCGAGGACATGGATGTGAGCCCCGAGGAGAAGGGCCGCGTGCAGGTACGGTAGGACACATAGCCAGATGGGGAAAGGTGAACCTTGGATTAGAGGAAAATTAGAATTGGGAATAACACGAGCATCAAATATGTACTATGGGCAGCGAGGGTGTGAAAACGGAGAACTGTTGGTAGCACTTATGTGTGCGGAGTTTTTTTTCACTTTTTTTTTGTGATTGGTGCAGTCGCTCGACGACGTCTCGAGCGAGTTCGATCCCATCAACGACGCGGATTCCAACTACGGCCGCGTGATTGGCGTCAAGGTTGCCTCGCGCACGAACCCCGCCATTGCCGAGGACATGGACGTGTCTGCCGACAAAGCGCCTGAGCAGATGTTGTATGATGTGGATGGTACGTGTATGTGCAGTATGTGTATGTGTGGTGTTGTGTTCTTCTTTGTGTGTGGTGCAATCACACACATGTGTCTTATTTTATGTTGAGAGATAGGGCAGAAAGACGTATGCACTAGTGCTGATCATGTGTGTGTACACACAAATACTTTCGACAGGACCCCAGCCCACTGACGCGAAGTACGCCAGCTGGAAGCAGGCCGCTAAATTTGACCAAGGAATGAAGAAAGGGAATACCCTCAAGGCTCAGATCCTGGCTGGCCAGCCGCATTAAGCATCGAGTCTGAGTGCTCAACGCAATAAAGAGCACAGCAACCACAGTTTAATTTTGATTCTTGTTTATTTGTTTGGTACACGCTATCACCGTGGAACTTGTACACGTTGTCACTGGTTGTGTAGAAACGGCCTCGTTACAAACTGTAGCGCTTGTTTCAGCAACACGATCAATAAGAACGGCATTCATGCCTAGATATACAGGAAGCCTTACAGGCAGTTTCCAAGTTAGTGATGACTACTCCGCGCATCGGTTCCCTGAGGGAAAACCTGGGCTAGATACGCGGGGCGTAAACTGCTAAGACAGAGGACTAGGTAGTCGAAGATAGACGAAGAACGTACATTGGATTGAAAGAGGATGAGATTTATTGCAAAGAGGCAATGAGGAGAAAGACTTCTTTGTGAGAAAGGGTTCTAGGATTTGTCACGGTAATACCTAACTTTCCGTGTCTCCCTCGAAAATCGTGTGTTTTAGCAGCGGCAGCAATTTCGCGGCGAAGATCATGATCGAGAAGATCATCGTTCAGAGCGCGGTTGATAGCGAGCATGGCAGGGTTTGGGGTGTCACTGTCATCATCATGGGCATTGGTAACAGCGAGGTGCGCACGGTGGCCAGGCTTTTGCACGCGGTTACCTTCAGAGAGGGGAGCATTGCGCCAAAAGCATGTGCCGTTCTTTAAAGTGGCGCAATGCAGAGAACAGCCGCCGCAGCCTTCAGCTTGAATGCCCTTAATAGCAAGATGGGTCGCTAGTACTCCATGGATATGCGACTGACGGGTGGGCTTAAAGTCAGGGCCAGATTCCATGATGTCGACGGCATTTTGGGCCTTGCAAAAAGTAGGAGACGATCAGGTTCGCCAGCGAGTTTATCCCACGAGGACGGCTGCAGCTTGATAATAGCGAGGTGGGCGTCGCGCCAAGCGGGGTTATCTTTGCTCGCGCGTTTGATACCCATGACAAGAAACATGGCCGTGAGATCGTGGATACTGAGTTTCTTAGCTGAAATCTGCTCAAGGAGGAGATTAATGTCTGTTTCCAGAGTCTTGTAGTGCGATCCGTCAAACTGCCGAAGAAGACGAAGAAGCTCCATTGTCTTGTTGCAGATGAAGTCTCACTTATTATCCTAAGTGTCCCGAATTCATTCCCAGATGTCGGTTGCAGCACGTCTGCCAAGGGCATAGGCCACCTTAGGTATCACGAGATTACTAGTGTGTGCGTAGGACTTGAAAAGCATGGTGAGCAGGCCAGCGATGTGATGATGAGCAGCAGTACTGCCAATGCGGCCATACGCCGTGAGGAAATCCTCTTGCAATTCCGTAACTTCTACTTGCTTGTTCGTCGACAGCGTGGCGAAATGAGACGGGGCTATTTCGAGGATCCAAGGTGCAGTTCCCAAGTGAAGGAGGAGGGCGGCTGTGAAGGCTCGGAATTCGGATTTGGAGCCATGAAAATTGATCACTATTTCAGGAAGGTCTTTCGTTGAAGGCGGGCAGTATGGAAGCGGCCGAGCGGAGCTTGTAACTTCATCTCCAGACATCCTGGTAGAGGGCGGCCTTTTGGGCCGGAAAATGGAAGGGAAAAGGTTGATCAGTGCACGATAACAGGGATGTTGTGTGCTGCGCTGTTTCTTACACATCCCAGATTGATCCGTGAAAGTGCTGGATGTGGTTTTCATTTTCCCGTTTATAAAGTGACAACGCTGCCAGAGAGGTTGCAGAATCCTGTCCATGAGTTGCTCACTCGAGGCAGCGTGCGTAAACTTCGGTCGTACTTGAAGAACTCCGCCAATAGGAATCATTACTCGTGAAGCGTCCGCAAAAGAAGAGACGCACTGGCGTCCTCTACGACAAAGACGTTCTGCAACAGTGCGTACATGCATTTGCGTAAAAACTCAGGCAAACGGTCTCCCGGCTGAGGAAAATCTCCAAATTTTCGATGACCGGTAGAGAGTCTCCAGAACGTTGAATACGGTGGGGTTGAGGTCGTCTGACGTGGAAACGGCAGAAGAACGAGGGCTCATACCAGGGAAAATCTGGCCTAGATAAAAGGGGCGTAAACTGCTAAGGCTGAGGACTAGGTAGTCGAAGATAGACGAAGAACGTACATTGGATTGAAAGAGGATGAGATTTATTGCGAAGGCAATGACGAGAAAGACTTCTCTTGAGAAAGGGTTCTAGGATATGTCACAGGAATACCCAACTTTCCGTCACTGCTGTTGTCGTCTTAAATTTCAGGATCCAAAACACTGTCGCCAAACTCCGTCTCTTCATTTTCTTGGTGGTGGCTGTCATCTTCTTGCGAGGACCCGAGCACAATTGTGTCTTCAAGATGGAAAGCAGCTGACGCTGTGGCTTTCAGATCTTCAGCAAACAGCTTGCCCGCCGGGGAGGGTGGCTTCTGATTGGTCAAGACAAGCACACGGCTGCCCGAGCTCGCAGCCTGCACACATACACAACGGTACGTGTAAGTCAGGTGCAAGTAGAACAAAGCAATTACATTTCTCAACCTGTACCCATACTGAGATCTCAAGGACGATGTGTGATTTGTACTAACAAAGAGCATAGACTTGAACAAAGAACACACACTTGGAAGAGGATGCACTTAATTGCAAAACACAAACTCACGGAAAGCATGTTGATGATTTCTTCATCTTTCTCATCAGCAGCCTTCGCGTACTGGATCGGCAGCACTCCTTCGGCGTCAGGAATCGCGGCAAACTGCGGGGCTCGATGCAACAAATGCGCCACAACGTTGGCCCGGGCCTCAGACACGGCAATGTGCAACATGGTGAGTCCTTGGAAGGTCTTGAGCGTTTCATCGCACATGCCTTTATCTAGATCGACTAGCATGTCAATTGCGTCCACGTGTCCTTGACCAGCGGCATAGTGCATGGGGCAGTAGCCTTCCGAATCACTAGCGCGCGGATCCGCGCCTTTCTCCAACAGCCATTCAATGGCCTTAGTCTTGCCGTGCATGGCTGCGGCATGCAGAGGAGTGCACTTCAACGAGTTTGTCGCGTGCACATAGGCACCTTTGTCCACTAGAATCTTGAGTATTTCCAAATGCCCAGCGGAAGCGGCCTTGTGCAGTAACGTGTCTTCGACTTCGTCAGAAGGCAGATTGAGGAATTTCTTGAGGTCGAGGTCGCCCTCTGCCAGTCGTTGGTGCACTTTTCCGACATTGCCGTCTTTGATAGCAAACGTGAGCATCATAAGATCCTTGGCTAAATCCACACCCTTTCCAGTGCCCGGCTCCCTGCGCTGCGCCAACGCCAGGAGATTAATCAAGTCGCCGTGGCCTTTCTTCGTGGCAACGTCGAGCGCCGACATTTCGTCCTTGTTTACCTGCCTTGCGTTTGCGCCAGCATCGAGGAGGATTTCGCAGAGCTCTTTATTTTCCTCGGATCGCGCCGCCAGATGCAAGGGGGTATTACCCTTGTTATCCATCCGATTAACAGCGTCGTGCAGTGCCACCGTTTCATCAATGAATGTCAAATTCCCTGCGGCAGATCCGCGCATCCTTTTCACCAAAAACTTTACATTTTCCAACCTGCACGCTAACGCAGCAAGATGGAGGGAGTTGTGCCCGTCTTCGGTCGATGCTAAAGCATCGACATTTGCTTTGTCACACATCATTTCGAGAATCGGCACTGGGCAGCGTTCGCAAGCGTAGTGAAACGGGGTATATTTTTTGTGATCCGGCAGATTCACATTTGGATTTCTATTGAGGAGCATCTCCAACACTTCCAAAGGCGTGTCGTCGCCGCCGAGAACACAAAAGTGCACAGCAGAGCGACCATAGCGGTCGTCAATGTCGACATTGGCGTCCCATTGCGGGTCTGTAAGCTCTTTGATAATAGCAGGCCCGCCGGGTTTCATCAAGTTGACAGCAAGCATGAGTGATGTGGTCTTGGCATCATCAAGACGGCCATCAACATCGATTCCACCCTTGAGGTAGCCAACAACACTTTCGATATCATCCATCTCGATGAAGCCCCACAACTTTTCGGCGATGACGGGCTTGAGCGGATCACCACGGCTGGCAATCTGCCTCTCTTTAATCCCCAGATGATCTCGGATGAGAGGATAGTGAGGATGGTTCAAGATGGTGTCATGTCGTTCTTGTGCTAATTGAAGGGAGGAAAGTGCATCACTGTTCAGAATGATCCCATCTGCATCGTTGGCCAAGAGGTAGCTCACCATTTTGGAATTGTCTTCTTCGGTGTCAGCTGCCATGTGCAGAGCAGTATTACCCCCAGAACCCTTTGCATTAACGAGGTCTGGTCGTTTCATTATAATGAACGACAGGACTTCCTGCTGCTTTTCTTGCACTGAAATATGAATAGCCATATCCCCGTCCTTGTCGGCAGCACCCAGATCTGCTTTACTCTCAAGCAATATCTGGATGATTCCAACATGCCCGTCGCCAGCAGCATAGTGGATTGGAGTCAGCCCATCTTTATCCCGAACGCTTGGATCTATGTTCTCAACCAGCAGGGCTGTTACCTTGTCTTCTTTACCCCACATTGCAGCATAATGCAACTTTGTGGCGCCTTGCTCATCAACAGCATCTGATTCAGGAGCTACCATCTCCATCAAGGCCTGCGCGTCGGTTTCAAGGTCCACGAGCCTGGATTTCTTCGGGCCTGCCTCTCCTTCCACAACTGCTTCCTCTTCAGCAATCTCTTGCAAATCCTGATCGTCCTCTGGTTCGCTGTCCCTAAAGTCATCTTCGTTTTCACCATCCTCGTCGCCTTCTCTCATCAGACCACCAGCAATTTTGGCTTCTCGCCGTTTCTCTCTCTCAATTTTCCTGATTGAGGCCTTGTTGATCTTTTTGCGAGCCTTGTCCATAGCCGCCTGGTCGGCGTCTTGATCGGCCTCTTTGTTTGCACGTGCTGCACGCATCGCATCGCGTTTTTCCTTCTCTTCCATCTGCACAAGCAGTGAGCCCCTGGGTGCCTCATCCTCGAATTCCAACTTAGGGCCTGGCGCATCTTCTTCGATGAGCAATACCTCAATCTCAATCTCACCCGGGAAGTTGTCGGCGTCATCAAACTGCTTCCACACGCGGAAGGCCTGCCCGACAGGAAGCTGAAGCAGTTTAATGGTGAATCTACCCATATCATCGTCATCCCCCATGACATCTTTGTCAAAGCACTGAAACACAACCTCTGAATTCTTGCGATCGTCCTTGCTCACCCTGAATTCCATCTTTTCGTTCCATTCGGGATTCAGGGTTTTGATCTTTGGCCATGTCTTCTTGGTCTGACCTGAAAACTGCACAACAGTGTAAGGATCACTTGTTTTCCCACTGTCCATAGCCTTGAGCCCTCGTCCCCTGATAACATTGACATGCATTTTGCCTCCAGGCAGCTGCGAGCTTTCGCCAGCTTTTCGCTTCTTGCCCATTTGTGTACCAGGAGCACCAGATTCAGGCCAACGATCCAGCCAATTCAGAGCCCAAATGCTGGTCGGATGACTTGCACCAAGCGCTGAGAGCATGATTTTTAACCACTTCTTAAAAATCTCCCTAGCTGCACCGTATTGCCCCCTCCTGCACTGTATGGTACTCAAGTTCAACATGGTAGCAGCACATTCCACATGTGAGGATCCATAGAGTTTTGTGCGAATGTTGAGCGCCCTCTGGAGATGCATAGCTGCATCCTTGAGTTCGCCGGTCTCTCCAAGAATATTAGCTAGCATCTCTAACGAACGCGCCACCGTGGTGTGCGTGTGCCCAAACTGGTGTTCTCGCACTTTGACAGTCTTTCTGTACATGACGGTAGCAGCTTTCAGATCTCCGAGCTGTACAAAGAGAGCCGCCAAATTGTTCTGTGTGGTAGTCACATCTCCAAGGGAGGCGCCTAGTGCTGACATTTCTTCCTTGATGGGCAGCACGGTTTGGTAACACGCTGCAGCAGCGGTGAACTCGCCCTCCGCCTTGTAAATGCCTGCCAAACACTCAACTGCCTGACAATATTCCGGATGACTTGACCCCAGCGCTTTGGCAAAGACAGGGATCGATTTCTCGTATTTTTCGATGGCCTTACTGTTCCTTTCGAGAATCTCATAGAGGATGCCCAGGGTATAGCAGCAGCGGGCAAAGAGCGGCGAGGCTTCTTTCTTCTTTTTTTCCATCCTATCATCAAGCACTTGGAAAGCTCGTTCACAGTAGGGCAATGCCTCCGCCTCCTTCTTCTGGCGACGCAGAGCATCCGAGATCAAGAACAGTGCCTTGGCTGTGTGCTCGTTATTCATCCCGTACAGTTTTTCCATGTGCCCGACAGCCTCTTTGAGAGTCTCTTCTGAGGCTTCGTAGCGACCCCAGACAAACAGCATCTTTCCCAATTCAAGCGAAATGCTCGCCACTCGCTCGAGCTTGCCGGGACAGCCCTTCCAGGTCGTAATGGACTTGGCAAACATTCTGTCTGCCGCTTCGAACCGAGTCGAGTCGTAGAAAAAACGCGCAAGTTTTGATTGACAAGTCGCAACGTGAACGGCAGGAATGATTCGATCAGTAGCACCGGCTGATGCAGATTTGGAGGCATACATGTCAATTGCTTCTTCATATTCATGGACAAAATCAAACACATCTGCCATTTCATGCCAGAAGTCGTGCAAGTCGCTGACAAATTGATCGCAGTACATTGCTTGAAAAAAGTCGATATCAGCGAGACAATTCCTTAGATTCCTCCATATTTGTCGGTATTCGGCAGGCTGCGCTGACTGGAACCAATACCGAGCATTTTCAGCCAACAACCACGGATACTCTTCTATCTTGCGAAACGACAGAGGTGTCTGTGCAAAATAGGAAGAGAGCGTCACAGTCGCTTTCTGCTTCTGTTCTTCCGTTTTCAAGTATCGTTTGCACACAGCATCGTCGAACGACCCGTGAATGCAGTTTAGCAGACCGTCGGGGCAATCGAGTAGCTCGGCGACGTTTCCGCTGAACTTAGCCCACATAAGTCGGTTTACACCGCTGATGGACATGAGTTCGGTGTCGGTCATACCACGTCTTGACCGGGCAATGCTGGTGAATGTTTTGTAAACGAGACTGGGTGCAATTTGCCAAAATTCTTTCTCAACGAGTTCCAAGATAGAATCAAAGGCAGACTCCAGCGAGGTTCCTGGAAGGAAAACGTCGGTGCGAATAAAGTACTCCATTGTGATTCGTAATTGTAGCGGGTTGCGCATCTGCGCATCTTTGATAATGCGTTCCTCAAGGTCTTCCATGGGACGCCCGACACGGTGAAGCATCGATTCGCAGATGTACTTCCTTGCCCTCATTGATAGAGCCCCAATGTTCAACGTTTTGCAGAAGTTGACCTTCTTTAGGATCTGATCAAAAACAGTAGCCCCTGTCTCCATAGATAAGATAATGCGCAGACCTCCGGGCAAAACCTTTGGGATACAGTCGAGAAACTGTTTGATGCCATCATTAGGTTCATCAAAACCGTCAGCACCATCAATGACAATCACCATACCGCCCTTGGCGATTCCCATGCGCAACCAAAGTAAGAATGTGCGCTTAATCTGGATGTAATTATTTGGAACTTCTTCGTCGATTTTATAAAATGCCTTCATTTCAAATAAAATACGCCGCAGAATACCCTTTGCTGACTCAACGCCCGCCGCGCCTAAATCAAAATGCATGAAGAAAAATACGTCGCGATTTCTGTTGATTTCGTAAAGGCTTCCCCACGTCCTCAACAATGAAGTCTTGCCGCTACCAGCAGGACCCACTATATTTAGGATGGTACGATCATCAAAGGCAATATAGTTGTTCAACTGCTGTGCTATTTCTGCATCCAGGTAGTAGTGAAGCACTTCTTCCCGGCAATAGTGCAGCAGCGTTGCTCTCTGCAGAGTCAACAGGCGCTGGCGTGTCTCTGTCCCATACATCCTCTTGACTGTTCTCATCAAGTCTTTGCTCACTTGCTCCATAACTGATCCTGGACTGACATAATCGTTGACAACCGGAAGCCCTTGCAAAGAGTTGAGACGCTTCTTGAAGGCCTCAAGTGCCAGTGCATTGACTGGATCTGATTCAGAGTAGTCATCGCGTGCCAGCCCAGGCACCGAATCAACGTATTCTGGATCGCGCATATAAACAAAGGACCGCCCGTGAAACTTGTGCGGATTCGTCACGATGGCAGCAGCCACTTCAAATTCTACAATACTCTTACCTTTGACATTTTCCGTCCACGGCCGAGCTGCAACGAGATGTCCCACCTCTTCGACACGCACACCGTATTTCTCGGCAACGAAACAAAGGAAGATTGAACTACGGTCCAGTTCTTGCAGGCAGATGTCGATCATGCTGGCAGTTTCTTCCACCATTCCCATTCTGACATCGACAACAGTACAAAATATGTCATGTTTTTCGCACAAGCGCCGGACCTGTGGAATAACACCATCATGCAAAAAATAGCGTTCCTGCGCAAGATCTGATAGCGTCCCTGATACGTAGATTCGAATGTGAGGGGGTGCGCACGTATGATGCCCATACAGTGCGGTGGAGCTATTAGATGCGTTGGAAACATTGAGATCACTGCCCATGTCCTTTGATAGATCTTGAGGCGTGACACCCTGTATAATTTCTTCGTTCGACTTGTAACCCTCAGGTTTAGGCAACTTCAAGCCAAGCATCACTTCGCCTGTGATTCGCGATTCGGCGTATAGAGTATACCACTTTTGAGGCACTTTTTGGCCAACGATGCTCTCAAGTGGAATCATGGTCTCGCCAATGAGATCGTCGGCACCGATGAGATCCTTATCCCAAACTGAAACTCTCAAGGAATCGTTTACGTCATTCACAACAAGCTCAAACTTTTCCGACCATTGCGGATTCAAGTCTTTCTTGATGACCTTGGTTTTGCGCTTTTCATTTCCAACTTGCACAATCGTATAGGGATCACTGGTTCCGCCGCTGTCTTTGGCCTCGAGGCTACGACCTGCAAGCACCTCTAATGTCAAGATTGTCGAGGCGGAGTTTGCCTTTGCTTCAGCCTGAGCAGCGGCAATCTTCTTCTCTGCCTCTACCATACTCTCATGGATGGGAATGACAGTCAAAAACACCTCGGCATGGAATTCAGGATTCTCGGGGTGGGCCAGCTTATACCACTCAGACGTTTTTGCATTTAAGTCCTTCGGATTGATTTCAACCCCCCCAATAAAATCGTGTGCGCCGACCATATCATAGTCGTAGCATTCTACAATAATGAGATTCTCCTCAGACTCTACCGTAATATTAAAGGTCTCGTTCCAGGTAGGGGCCAACGTTCGTTTGATAACTTTCGTCTTGTGCTCAGTTTTGCCACAACGCAACTTGAGGTACGGGTCGCACTTTCCGAAAGGGCCCGAGTCCATCTTTGGCATTCCTCGTCCTCCAACAACCACTACCTGTAACCCCCGAATTTCCCTGTGCACCGCACCTTTGTTCGGATTCGATTTTTTGCCTACCGGGCCATCTGCAGCGTTCAACTCAATATCTTCCTGTTTTTCGGTAATTTCTTTCAGGGTGTACGAGAGTTCAATCTGACCGTCATTTGATTTATCTCCAGGTTTGGCGTTTTCGTCCTTGTCAAATTTGTGCCACTCGCGGTACTCTTGACCTGGAATCAATGTGTCAAGAGTAATACCGAATTTACCCAACGAATCGTCGGTGCCTACCATGTCCTTGTCAAAAGACTCAATATTCAGCGCATCACGTCTTTGCGAACTTTGGATGTGAAACTCAAAGTTCTCCATCCACGTCGGGTTGAGAGTCTTGTTTTTCACAGCAGTCTTCTTGGCCTTGACCAAATCATCGCCCACGTAAATGCGCACATATGGATCACTGGTGCCGCCACGGTCCATTGCCAACAAATCTTTTGCACGGAGCACACTGATCTTGAGGACCGCTGGAGCTAGCTCATCTGAACTCGTTGTTTCGACAGCCGCCCTTTTTCCGCCCATTCCACCCGTAGTATTCTCCCAGAACATCAGATAATTGTCTTCGGCAGAGTACCAAGTCATTATAATGTCTTTCAGTGGCGAATCAGACTGGCCCACCCGAGGCTCCATGCTCATGTAGATCTGCACTCTGCCAGCGCCTTGAGTCCCATTTTTCATCTTTATCCACTCCTGCCGTGGCCGTAAATCCAGCAAGGCTCCAATTGCAAGAGTTCCCTTACCCATAAAGTCGTCACGCGCAGATGTGTCACGATCCCACATCTCTAATTCCATTTCCGGGACGATTGATTTTGCAGCAAAGAAAAAATCAAAGTCTTCGTGCCACTGTGGCGCGAGTGTTGCCGGTTCAACCTTGCTGCGCTTTTTCATTTGGCCGCAGGTGATAATCACATAAGGGTCTGATGTGCCTCCTTCGTCCATTGCAGGAATGTTTTGGGCCTGAATCAGACGAATTTTGAGACGCATTGTGCTGGTCAAGACGACTGCATGTTTTTGCATTGCAGCCATGATTGCTTGCTCGTCGTCTTCATTCTCAGCTTCGCCACCCTTTGCGAGTTTGCTTCCCTTGAGCTTCACAACTCCTGCCTCATCGCTGAATTTGTACATCTCGCTCTTGACTGCCTTGGTCCCAAAACCTTTGGCATGAATCTTGACCTCGCCCAAGTCAACAGCATCAGCATCCGACTTATTCTTTACATGCATCAGTAAACATGAAACATAGGCATCATTATCCCCTATCTCCCAATAAAATTCCTCGTTGATCTTGACGAGCTTAGTCCAAACCTTGGTAATACCCTGCACCAATTGGTCGCCGCACTGGTAGCGCTTGCTCTCGCGGACGAGATTGCCCATAGTAAGCCGCAAGAAGATATGTCCCTCATCTACAGGCAGCTCCTCCAACTGGTCGATCGTCACCAAAAATCGCTGTGGTCCGGACAAATCAGCAGCTTGGTCTAGATCCGGAGGATGTGCTAACTCTCCTGGGTCCCTTTTCAGCTTACGCATGCCAGAGGGCTCAGTCTCGTCTACGTCTGCAAGATTTCCAAGCGCATCCGCAACAGCCGAGGCCTGCAGGGCATTCTTTTCGGAAAATGTGGCCGACACAGGCCGGCTTGTGGGGCGAGATTCATCAAGTTTGATCTCAGCTTCCGTGCGTTCCTCTTTTTCCCTCACCACGATTTGCCCGTCGCGTGCAACATCGGTTGAAATGTCATCACTGTCTGCGCTGTCGTCAGGATTGTTTGGGTCTCGCTGCTTCTTCTGTTTTCTCTCCTTCGTGGCTGCCATGCTTTCCGAGCCACCAATCTTACTGCTGTCGTCGATATCGCCCTCAGCCTCCTGTTTGCATAGACCGTAAGCTCTAGGCAAACAATTTCGAATCTCGGGCGAGGGTCTAAAAAAGTGGTATGTGTGTGTGCGGAATAAACACTAGATCCGTACCTCGGCCGGTGCACTCGGCCGTTGTTCCTGCGGGGTCTCGTCCTCTTCTTCGTCGGGGGAGTCCTCCACGTCGTCCGCAAGGCCGGCCTTTGCCAGCGCCTTGTTCGCGACGTTAGTGGCCCGCTTCTTCAGATTGGCAAATCCATTCTTGAACCTGCTGGGCTTAGTGTTGGCCTCCTCATTTTCCCGCTCATCGCCATTCCCCGGCGGTGGCTCCCAATCCTCCTCCTTTTCCTTCTTCTTGAGCAGCGATGCTGCCCCGCCCATGTCGTCTTCTCGCCGGTCCTTCCAAATCGGACGACTAGATGAGGTGCGTTTGAAACGACGAACCTCCCACGCTGGCTAGGGCAACGCCGTCTCGAACACGCCGCCTCGCACGACCAGCACAGTGTAGCTCAACTCCCGCACTCGATAAACACTCCGGCCATCCCTGTGCACAGCACAAATTTTCGAAGTCGGACCAAGATCTGGGAAAAAAGAAACTCTTTGAATGAGCGAGGCCACTTGCTTGGCAGGCGGAAGGATTGTTCTCCACAGCATTCTGAAGACATGGGCCTTCCGGGCACGGCTAGCGCGCCAATCCACCTCTCGGGCGGGATAAAGATTGACAATCTCGACGCCACGGCGCTCGTCGCCGCGGCGTTTGCGTTCTCCTTCGTGAGCTTCGTCATTGCAATCGCCGCCACTGTCGTGGCCATCTTTGCGCTTGTTCGGCAGTCCGACAGCCGCGCTGTTGTTGTCGCTCCTCCGCTGGACCAGCACGACGGCGAAAAGAACAAGGCACAGTAGAGCAAGACCCAGTACCATCTCATGCCGACCTCTGCGTGGCAGTCGTTATGCAAAACGGCGCGGGCGGACTTTGTTCGAGACGGCTTCTGTGTGGTAGAGCCTTGCCTTTCGCCAGACGCTCTGCGGGCCTTTCGTGCCGAGTGCTCGGCGCTCTCGCGTGGCGTGGATTTGGACGAGACTGAGTGCGTCGTGGACCTCTGGGCAGCGCAGGAAATGCAGGACAACCACCCGGCGCGGGTTGACTCGGCAGAGTATCGGCAGCTGCGGGCGCGCATCGTGGCACGTGCCATGCCCTCGTTGGACGCAGGCAGAGCAGGAGAGGCAGACGTTGCCGGGGAGGACCGTGCCGTGGTGGAGCGGACAATCATGGGGCAGCTAGCCTCGCTGGCTAGTGAGGCATTCAGCGCAGTTGGGGAGAATGCCGACAGTGGAGAGCTGACAGACGGCATTGCAGAAGCAGAGCTCGGAGACCACACTCAAGGGCGGCGCGGCTGCAGCCACACCAGTCTCTTCAACGAACATTACGTCGTAAAGCCGGCCGACTCGTCGACAGAGTTTGGTTGGCACACTGATCAGAACGAGCAGCTGCAAATGTGCTTGAACCAGCCATCGTTGCCGTACGTCTCTATATGGCTTCCCCTGTGCGACACGGAAGACGAGAATGGAACGCTTGAGATTTTACCCAGATGCGCGCCTCAGCCACCCGCCAACGCCGATAAGTCGCACATATTCTTTCGCTCCCTGGTATCCCAAGATGGATCACATAGTTCCCTGGAGAAAACCGAAGAACACACAATACACAGTGTGGGTGAAAATGCGCCTACAGTGAACGAGCGAGAGTCAGGAAAAACCTGCAGACGCATACGGGTGCTTGCCGGAGGCGCTGTAATATTTGCCAGTGACATTTGGCATCGCAGTGGTCCTAATCGCTCATCAGAGCCACGGCAAGTCTTCTATGCTCAATACACGCATGGTGTCCTACGCAGTGATGGCACGTTGGGTCCTTCGCCTGCCTCGAGAACGGGCAGCACTCAAAATGAAGATGAGGGAGTGGCTCGCAAATCGAGTCGACTTGCAGGACCTTTGTCATTTGCTGTTCCCACCAAGGGTGTTGAGTAAATTGTCTTTTGACAGCCGACTGTCTGGAGGTGGAGGGACCTCTGTGCCCATCTGCTGCGTGCCAAGGGGAAGCCACCGAGGGGGAAGGAGAGACTATCGACACTGGTCATTTTTTTCACATAGATTCCGACTGCTCTGTAGTACCGGTTTGAGCTGTAGTCACCTCTCCTAAACACACCATCCTCATCCAAAAACTTACGTGAACACACCATCCTCATCCAGAAATTTACAAGCAAATTCACAAAACATGAGGGGACAAAGACAAATGAAAAGAGGAGAAAGAATCTGATCGTGAGAAAAAAAAGAGGATTGAAAATAGTGTGCTTTTACTGTAAGGGTGTCCGCCGCAGCTTGTGTTCTCCCTCTCTTGTGTGTGGGCTCTTTATGTATGCAACATGTACATGGAGGATATAAAATATACGCATACAAAGCAAAGTCTCATGCCCTTGGCGTCCTCCCCCCTTGTCTTTTTACAGACTGTGTCGCGGGTCAGTGCTCTTAAGATGTGGTCAGGTTGCTGCAAGTAGGGCACTCAAGGGGAGCTAGTTCATGGTGCCGTACTCACTCTTTCATACTCTACGACTTGTTTTCTGATCGTCGACCAATTGATGGGTGTTCTCACATACATACAAAACAAATACCTAAAAAACGTGTGTACGGCACCTTTAACTTCTGGTGGAGAAAAGAATTTTTTTGGTCACGGTCACGGTCACGATAGTCACAGTGGGGGGCAAGCGGAAACAGAGTTTATGGGTGTAGCAAAAGGCAAAGCGAGAGAGGGGATCAATAGAACACACATTCCAAGCAAAGAGGAGAAACTTATCTAAAAAATTATGCCAAAAAAGAATAGTCTTAAGTGGTTGCCAGGAACGTGAGATAAAGGAAGATAGAAAGAACACAGAACAAAGAGAGAAAAATCCTTGGCCACCCACGACCCATCCTCTCCCAATTGCTAAGGCTACGGGCCCTAGGGTATTTTATCCTCTTCATTTGAGACTCATCTTGAAAAACCTTTCGATACAGCACATGCCAGGTTATAACTTAATCGGGTCGCTATCTGGATGCAGCGTTGCCTCCCCTTTTGGTGTCGCTAAAAGCGGAATGAATAGAGATTACGTGCGCAATACCAGTTCGCGGCACGCACGGGGCGCTTTAGGCGCGTTACCTCATCCGAGTATGTTATGTAAAGCAAGCTATAATTTGCAAGATATTATGTGAGAAAAAGCAAAAGAAAGAAAGGCAGCACAAAAGTGCAAACAAAGGTCAAAAGTAGTGAAAAAAAGGGGAGTGAGTGGGGAGCAAATAGAGAAAGATGGGAGAATTGTTGAACGAAACTTGAATATACATATGCATGTGCGCAGGCTGAGGCTTAACAACGAAAAGAGATTGTGGTTGTCAGCGCCAATGTGCAAATGCAGATAAATATTGCCCTCTCGGTCATGTACAGTCCTCATGGACATACGGGAATTGAGGGAAAATGAGTTGATGCTCCGACAAGAGATTTGCTAGCATCTGGCATAGGCCCGGGAGCACAGGCTTTCGCGACTCAGTCTTGTGTAGAGACTCTCAAACTCCAAATTACTAAATATACGTGCGCATAATCGTGGTTGCAATCATAAATCAACATGTACGCACTGGGTAGCCAACAATTACAAAGTATCGTAAGATGCCTCTGTCTACATCGAGTATGGAGAACGAACAAAGGAGAGAGAGAAAAGGGAAAGACTCGAAGGAAAAAAACGTAAAAAGAAACTCGAAAGTCGTGCGTGCTTTGAGCATAGATGTGTGTATACGCGTACATATGGGATCTCTAGAACATGACATGTATACATGATGGTTGAGGAGGTGCTTCCAGCCTGCGGGACATAGCTTATGATATGACTCTCTCATGCTTCCTGTCCCTGGCTTTGTGACGTAGACTCCCTACTCCAATTCATCATATATATATGCACGCAATTGAAATATCTTTATGCGCTCATATCCAAAAATCCATAAACAAAGCGTCACGCGTAATTTTTGCTTCAAGATACGGTCATTGAGAGAAAATAAATGTTGTGTAAATGTACATGAGAAAATGGAAGGAAAACAGGAAAGCAAGAGAGAAAAAAAAAGGGAAAAGGAAAAAGGAAAAAAGGAAAAAGAAAAAATTTGGGGAGGAGAGGGAGAGGAAAGAAAAAAAGGAAATGGGAGATGGATGAAAGAAAAGAAAAGAGAAGAAGATGCAAGCCAGCCGTGAAGGAAGAAAGAAAGCAAGAAACATGAAGGAAGGAAAAAAGGAGATTGCAAACTAAGGTGGCATCGTACTTGGCGTTTTCCCCATTCCATTACTGAAAGATGCTGTTAGATAGACATTTCATAAGTTTGCTAGGCAAATACTCTTTCACCTCTGTCAGGAAGCGATCGAAGGTGAGAAGGCCAGACTTTTGCGCCCCTGAGAAAAAACGTTTAATGCCAGTGCGCGCGGATTAGTTTACTGGTATCACTAGATCTGCGGCAGACGGCTTCGCCAGCAGCCAACCGACTTTCTTCTTTCTTAATGCTTGCTTCTCCATACCTGCTATTATCTGGGGTCTTATTTATTAAGAGACATCCTCCTTCGTGAGCTTTGACGAGGGGACCTGGATAACCTGCTGCAATGAGTCGTATGCGATAAGCTTGCCAAAAAACCTCAAAATAGTGTTCCATGGAAGAAAGTATAATAAGCCTATGCCTTGAGGTTGTAATCTTAGCGATTTTGACGGCATCAGGATGCGCGCTGCTGTATGGTGTGATCGAGTATGGGGACGAGTCTTTGACGTTGGCCGTGTGCTGGATTATAAAGGTGTGATCAGAGTATAAGATGGGAAGAAGATTCAGCTCGAGGAATTGAAAGGGAGCAGGGGTTTTTTCCTTATTACCTCGCATAAAATATACTTCATGAGCGAAAGTAAAAGTGAGGCAAGAATGCATATCAGAGAAGGCAGTCTCTAGAGAAGTCATTAGCTGCGCTACTTGATCTTTCGGGCACATGAAAGCGAGCAGCGTGTCATCTGCAAATCGTGCCTTCATCACAAGCTCGGGAGATCCTGCAACTGTTTAATCCAGCGTCAGTGCTAATTGCTTATACATGTGTGCTTCTTTAAGCACCACCCCCAATGAGACCATCGAATCCGAGTAACGGTCCCATTGGTAGTCCACTTAATTGCCTACAGAAGAGCTTATCATCACCTGCAAGGGTGTATATAAAAAAAAATTCCAACAGGAATATAGCTAATTGCATATACGTCGATTGAAAAGCTTCCGCTGCTTTTCTGTCCTGCGAGCCGGGAGGGCGCCTCTCCACCCTGGCAAGCAGATATTCGTCCACTGTGCTCAAAACAAACTGCTTAGTTATAGACATATACATATCGACGATGTCAGCTGCAACAAGGAGCAGTACAGAGTCGTTCTTGAGGCGAAAAAGACTTCACCCTCCTCTGGCGAGTCGTGTCTGGTTGTTAAACATGTATTTATAAATTTGTTAAGCTCCGCAATCCTCCTGGTGACGTGCAGCCTGAGAGAGTCCTTGACAATGGGGAAATCTTCGAAATCCCTCAGTTTGCTCTGCTCTGCAATCAATTGTTTTGAAATCCCAGAATTTGAAAAACATCAAGATATTTGCGGGAAAAAAGTAAGCAATCTGAAAAAAATCATGGAATTTAACCAAAAAACAGGAATGTGAGAAGAATTGGGGAATTTGCCAAAAATTCGATGGATTTTAAGGAAAAATTCGAATTTGACAAAAAGATTGTCAAAAAAACTGAGGATAAGAATTTGAAAAAAGCAAAGGGAGCGAATTTGGAAAGAAATAAGCGGAGAATTTGAAAAGAAATGACGAAAAGGAATTCCACGTATGACAACCGGCATTTCCGAATCTGTTTAGACCGAAATGGGGCGTGTGCGGATTCCAGGAAAAGCGAATTTCCAAAACTGATGTGATGGGGAGGCATAGGACATGTCCGGATTCCAGAAAAGGTGAATTTGCACATCTAGGTGGGTAGAAATGGGGCACACGGATTCCAACAATATTGAATTTCCAAATCTGTGTGGGCGGAAAAGGGGCATGTCCGCTGCACTTCAAGATTCGGAACTGATTCTGCAAGATTCGGAGGTTCCGAATCTTGAAGTTGATAACTACCGATAATCATTGACACATTGAAACAAAGATATGGGACCGGACAAATCGACAAAAAAAAACGGGACCAGATACATCGAATCAAGCGCACGGGCTGTTGCCCCGAAGCCGCCGCGCGCCACTTGCAATCAGCCAGAGTCGATACGGATTTTCTGAGAAAATCTTTTTTTTTCCAAACAATTCACGTTGAGCCTGGAACCTTTCTGGTTGAGCCTGGAGACTTCTGGGGCTCAATCCAAAATGCGTGCAAATGCGGCGTTTTTGAAGTGCGGGGAGGGAGCCACACGGGGCCGTGTTTTGCCAATTTTGGCGCGATATTCTGTTGGAAAAAAATCGGGTTGAGCCGGCTCAGCACGATGATGAAAAGAGAACAGAATCAAATAAACAAAAAAATGTGATAATTGAAACATCGGGTTGAGCTGGCTCAACCACATGGTGTGGAATACAAATTGGATCAATCCGGCTCAATCAGATTGGGAACAAAGAAGTTCGGAATCAGCCGACTCAATCTGCTTGTGGCCATGTGAATGCTGGATTCAGCTGGCTCAATCACAATTTGATATGATAAGCATCAGATTAAGACGACTCAATCGCTACTCCTCTGATGACGGCCACTACGGATCTGGGCCTGTCCATATGTTTCTCTATGTTCCAGTTACGTGAGACTGGAGACTGGCACACCCTCCGGGCGTGCGGCAAGTTTAGCCCCGTAGCCGTCGTTCACCACTCGAAAGCAGCTAGAGCCTATACGGATGGACGTTTCGGAGGGTCACACGGGGATCGTATACAGGTGTTCATCTTTCGCCTGTAACAGCCGGAAAACACCGACAACTTGAAAACACCTTTTTGTGCCAAAAATTGAATTAAGGGTAGACTTTTTATTGAAAACGGATAGTGGGTATCCCAGGGATGCGGAAGTTACATTATTCACCCTGGCACGCCCTGGAAGTTTTGAGCTGATCCAATTTCTTTCAAAATTTCAACCCCCATTTTTTTGCCGGCATAAACCGATCTGAATTTGTTGTCACACGCCGAAATGTCCCGTTTAGCGGAAATTTTTTTGAACACGCTTAAAACGCCGAATTCGCGCGCAAATCGGGTTGAGCCAGAACAAAAGTCGAGAGCAAAAAGGAAGGAGAAAGAGAAAAGAAGGATAAAAATGAAGTGTAAAAATTGGAAACAAGTGATTTGTCAGCGAAAATCCGTACGGACTCACTTGTGGCTGATTGCGAGTGGTGCGCGGCGGCTCCAGGGCGAAAACCCCTCCGCTTGCCGCGCGCCCAGTCCCCCGGAACGGGCGAGGTCGGAGACTGGTGGAGATGAACACTGGGTGTTAAAGCGGAGAGAATTCCCAGGGGGTTTCTTTGATTTATAACCACCGCATCCTTGGGATACCCACTATTAATTATCAAACAAAAACTCTACTCTCACAGCAAGCTGTAGGATCATAATGATCATGAGCAATCAGTTCTTGTATGATAATTTGTGAGGAGGGCAACCGTGAACAAAAATGTCGGATTGAGACAGAGTGATGTTGGAGGGGGGGTACGTTATAGTCTTTTCTACATCTTGTCACGAGTCCATCTGCCAGCGAAAACATTGACTGGTGAGAGTCCTAAACACTCAGGAAATTAGCACCAAATTCAGGTTTCCCACCGTGACACACATGTTCTCCGAGTCGCTGGCACATCTGATTTAAAAATGCCCAGCTGGTGCAAAAAGAATTTGCGGCTGGCACATTAAAAAATTCCGGCTGGTGCAAAACAAATTTCCGTTTTTGGTGCCCACCCTGAGGGCCGGTCCACATGGCTCTCACGCCTCGGGCTTGTACAAACGACTCCGCGCGCTAAATCCGTCGTTACCATTGCTATTTTGTGATGACCGTAATTCGTGACAAGCTCAGGCTATTTTTCCTCGGGGCGCGCGGCGATGGAGTGCTTCAGCGCGCAGTTCCAGCGCGCCCACTGGATCGGACCAAAGTCAGGAGGACTGTGATATTTTCTTCAATGTAAGATTTTAGCATTTGGTCATTTTGCACCCCCAAAGCGATTGTTTGTGAATGACCTGGCAGAGTTTTAGAAGATTTTTGGCTGCTTCCGGGCCCTCATGTTCCTTGCCATACTAGTATGGGATGTCTCTTTTCCCCTCACGCTCCCTGCCATACTCATCTCGTTTCCATCTATGGAAAAGAAACATCCAAAAGAAGTACTATTTATTAGTCCCACTTTCGCAGATTCGACCAGCTGCTTTTCGGAATCGGGAAAGTATTATTCATTGATTGGAGTCCAGGCAAACCTTTGGTTTCCCGAGTCACGGTCCATTGGGGTGAAATAAATTTAATTCCTTATCAATGATGATTTGAGAGCAGAGATTTTCAAGTTGTTGAAAACTGATTTCGTTCCAATAAATGACACGGAAATTCCCGAACCGGATGTCAACTCAAAATTACGGCCATGGTACTGACTCGGAGTCCTTTCTCGACACTCTCACTACAGTGGCAGGCTTCAAAAACAACATCGAAAAACTTGAAATATTCTGGACACGTTGTGTCAGAGTACTCTTTGGTTCTGAGTCCGAGTCCACTTTCATACTATGTCTGGACCATATTTCTGGACCATCCAGCCGCGCCACTCGCAATAATACAGCCATTCTGCTGATTTGGCCTACACACCCACCAAAAGTTCGTCCCGGGAGACAATTTGTTTTTGGTGGTCACTCAATCCCGGAAGCGTAAAGAGAATTGAAAATAAAAGTTGTCGCGGCGGTACGGAACTTGAAATCCCATCTAGGTCTTTTCAAAAACCTGAAAACCAAATTCTTTCGAATTTTCTGAATGATCCCAGCGGCGG
>Ga0209390_10003019_pt1 | contig 28207 bp, 23 predicted proteins | sample BON01_FD_187212 | JGI IMG/M metagenome (GOLD analysis project Ga0209390, IMG submission 187212) | Freshwater microbial communities from Lake Bonney liftoff mats and glacier meltwater in Antarctica - BON-01 (SPAdes) (version 2) | ecosystem: Environmental > Aquatic > Freshwater > Ice > Glacier...
TAGAAAAATCAGTGTCAACTGATTCGACTACCCATCCATCTTCTAAATCTAGTATTCTTGTGAAAAGATTCTCCGTAAACATCTTTTTGCTCAAAGATAGCTATTCCATTAAATTCGTGGTAGAACCGAAAAAAATATTAATATTGCTCTGAAAGATGATCCTGGAGTGTCCACCGTTTATGGAGATAAGAATATGATTGAACTGGTGATCCGTAACCTAATAAATAATGCTATTAAATTCTCAAAAACCGACGGTGTGATAAACATATCAACATTGCTTAAAGAGGGCTTCGTCAAGATTTGTTTTGAGGATTATGGAAAAGGAATCTCAAAAGAGAATTTGGAGAAGATCAACTCCGGAGTATCGTTTACTACCAAAGGAGCAAATAATGAAAGCGGAACAGGGCTTGGTCTAGTCTTAGTGAGAGAATACATCAGCAAGAATTCCGGGAGATTAGAGGTGATTTCCTCTGAAAATCATGGATCCAAATTTTGTATTTATCTACCAGAAGGTATAAAAAAATCAGCCTAAATCACACAGGAACTTGAGTGTATCTACACCATCTGCATAATCCCAGGGTTCGGGGGATTGAGCAGTGCCAAACGGAATAGACTTCTCGAATCTGCCCTCTTTTGAAACTACGCATTGAATTTTACTTTCGTTTTCGGAGAGTATTGATTGCAGCTTTTCTTCGTCATCGTAGATTTCAAAAAACAATACGGAGATGGGCGAAACCAATGATTTGGATTCAGCTAGGAGCAGAAAGCCATTATCAAGGTGATCCACCCCGTTGACCAAGTAGATTGATTTGTTGTAATCGTAATTATTGTTATACTTATGATGGTTTGAGACATGGCTATATACTTCAATGGCGCTCAAAAATCCCTGTAGCTGTTGCTTTTTTTTCAGGTAGATTTTAGAAACGCTTCTACAGCCCAACCCGAAGTATTGGAAAATATCTTTGCCAAGATTGAGATAGTCTATTGTGGTCTCATCTCCATAAAAAACTGCCACAGAAGTTCTGTTTTGACGAATTACATGAGGGTATTTCCCAAAATAATAATTGAAATATCGAGATGAATTATCACTTCCTGTGGCAATGTAGCCATCTTTTGCTTTGAGCATCTCTTCGATTTCGATCCGAGTTTCAAATTCAGGTTCTATGGAAATCAAATTAGAAATTATCCATTTCATAAGAATTGAATCAGTCGAACTCAATTTCACCGAAGCGATATGTCCCGATAGCAAAACACACATCAGATCATGAAATCCTACAGCAGGTATATTACCTGCCATCAAGACACCGATCTTTAGTGAACTGGAATCACTTGGTAAATAATAATTACCTAGCCACTGTTGTAATTTAGACGGTTCCAGCATGGAAGCTATTCCTGTAAATGCTTTAGATACTGATTCTGCTGTAAACCAATTATTTGCATTTTGGGCTCGCCATTGAATCTCTCCAAGCTCATCAGAACTCATTCCTTTGATTTTTGCGCCCAATTTCGCGAATGCTTCTACCCTCTTTTCAGAATTCATATTCCTTTTTAAAAAAACAAATTTACCATTTTTGAAGAATCCTATCCTAGAATTGAATTAAATTAGTTAGTACAACAACAATTTTATTGCCTTTCAGTTCTATGATTAGTACTTTTGAGAATTAAAAAATTAAAGTTATGGCTATAATGATCACCGATGAATGCATCAACTGTGGTGCATGCGAACCTGAATGTCCTAATACTGCAATCTATGAAGGCGGTGTTGAGTGGACTTGGGGGGGAGGAACTAATCTGAAAGAAGTAACGCTCGCCGACGGGTCAATAGTAAGTGGAACGGAGAAGAAAACACCCGTATCTGACGAATTTTATTATATCGTAACTGATAAATGTACGGAATGCAACGGCTTTCATGAAGAACCTCAGTGTGCCGCAGTTTGCCCCGTGGATTGCTGCGTAGATGATCCCGACCATCGAGAGTCTGAAGAGGAGTTACTCGGAAAAAAGGCATTTATGCATGGAGAATAGATGCTAGTTAGTTTTTCAATTTTATTGCTTCATTATTGATTTAGAGTCATTTATACTCGTATTTTCGCTTTTCCTCTAAAAAAGAAGGGCATTTGGTTGAAATCTCCATCCAAAATGCTTTATCTTAGTTGATAATATATCAACCTTGTACCAAACTGAAAGCGCTGTGGAAGATCAAAAAAACTATGATAGAGAAGAGATTTTCTCTAAAAAGGTAAAAGCAGGAAAACGTACTTATTTTTTCGATGTAAAAGCAACACGATCAAATGATTACTACTTGACTATTACAGAGAGCAAACGGAAAACTAACGGTGATACTTTCACCTACGAAAAACATAAAATTTTCCTTTATAAAGAAGATTTTTTTAAATTTACGCAGGCTCTAAATGAATCGGTGGATTATGTAAAAAATGATTTAATGCCGGAAATAGATTTTGAGCAATTTGAAAAAGAAGATGAAAGTCAAGAGATCAATTCCGACTTGAAGTGGGAATAAGGAATGTTCACAGTTCTTTTTCGTTAATGAGAAACAGTATCTTTAAAGGAGGCAAAATTGCCTCCTTTTATTGTTAAATAAATGCAGCGTTTTTTTGGATATCTGATTATTTTTATCGCGTCGTTCCTCCTATTTGGTTGGTACTTTTCGAATATTACCTTTTATGTGATCGCTTCAATGATTCTGTCTGCACTATTGAGGCCTTTGACTAATAAGCTCCATGACTTTCATGTATTAGGCCAGCATATACCGAGATGGACGGCCATTTTACTTTCATATAGCTCGATTATCTTGCTTTTTATCCTGTTAAGCTTTCTCTTTTACCCACTGATCATCAATCAAATCATCATTCTGAGTGACTTGGATTTGGAGGGAATATATCAAACTATTCAATTACCAGTATCCAAAGTCGAGCATTTTCTATTTCGATACCAACTTCTTGATAATAAGCCCGGTTATCTCTTTGGGGAATTGAAAAATTCTATGATAGAAACTATCAAAGGATTTGATTTTACGAGCTTTATTGGAGGCGTAATTAATACTACCAGCAACCTATTTATAGGGTTTATGGCCATAGCTTTTATTAGTTTTTTTCTTCTCATTGAGAATGGATTACTGCGAAGAAACTTACTTAATCTGATCCCAAACCCCTATTTTGAGCTATCTGTAGCCACTTTTAGTATAGTTGAAAAGTTACTCTCTAATTACCTCTCAGGGCTGCTCATTCAGATGCTTGCTATCTTTTCGCTCGCTAGTCTGGGATTGAGTATTTTAGGAGTGGAGTACGCATTGACTATTGCTTTATTTGCAGCGATAGCCAATCTTATCCCTTATGCCGGCCCTGTATTGGGTGCAGTTTTTGGGATAATTGTTGCAATTTCCTCTGGTACGTTCAATACTGACCTAGAGCTCAGTTATCTTATACTGAAGATCCTATCTGTATTTGCGGTGGTTCAAGTAACAGATAACATTCTTATCCAACCCCTGATTTTCTCTAAATCAGTAAAAGCGCATCCCCTTGAAATTTTTGTTGTTATCTTTGTAGGGGCAAAAATCGGAGGTGTACTCGGAATGGTTTTCGCTATCCCGGTTTACACCATTTTCAGAGTTTCGTTTATCGAATTCTTTAAAGGGTTTAAGTCATATCGAATATTTAAAATAAAAACTACGAATTAATGGCCTTACAATGCGGCATAGTTGGACTTCCTAATGTGGGAAAATCCACTCTGTTCAATGCAATCTCCAGTGCGAAAGCTGAAGCTGCAAACTTTCCGTTCTGTACCATCGAGCCGAATGTCGGTATGGTGACAGTACCTGATAATCGCCTCCAGATTTTGGAGCAACTTGTGAATCCGCTCAAAGTATTACCGACTTTAATTGAGTTTGTGGATATTGCAGGCCTGGTGAAAGGAGCTAGTAAAGGCGAAGGTTTGGGAAACAAATTTTTGGCAAATATCCGAGAAGTAGATGCCGTGATCCATGTGATAAGATGCTTTGAAGATGATAATATCATCCATGTGGCGGGCGGAGTTGACCCTCTTTTCGATAAGGAAGTCATCGACACTGAGTTGCAACTGAAAGACCTAGAATCTGTAGAAAAGAAAATTCAGAAATCTGAAAAGATTGCTAAGTCTGGAGATGCAAAAGCGAAAAGAGAACTGGAAACCTTGATCATGTTCAAGAATGCACTAACTGATGGGAAAAATGCCCGATCGGTAGAGGCGGATAAAGAAGAATTAGAGGCTGTTCGCGATTTGCACCTACTTACAATCAAACCCGTACTCTACGTAGCAAATGTGGACGAAGGGAGCCTTGCTAATGGGAATAAATTCGTGGATGTACTTTGCGAAAAAGTGAAAGAAGAAAATGCCGAGGTAATTATCCTTTGCGCTGCAATTGAAGCTCAAATCGCAGAATTTGAAGATCTAGAAGAAAAAGAAATGTTTTTGGGAGAGTATGGTTTAACCGAAAGTGGACTCAACAAATTGATTTTTGCTGCCTACTCTTTGCTAGACTTGATCACTTATTTTACAGCAGGCGTTCAGGAAGTCCGAGCATGGACAATAAAAAGAGGATGGAAAGCACCCCAGGCCGCTGGAGTAATTCACACTGATTTTGAAAGAGGCTTCATCAAAGCAGAGGTAATCAAATTACCAGATTATCAGAATTTCAAATCAGAAGCAGCCTGTAGAGAAAATGGTAAAATAGCAATTGAAGGCAAAGAATATGTAGTAAAAGATGGAGATATCATGCATTTTAGATTCAATGTGTAATGTTTCTCAATAAAAGTTGTAATTTTAATGCTCTGTAGTTTAATCACCCTTAAATAACAGTTTTAAACATATTATCTCATTTATTTTTAATTTACCGTGAGAGTTAGACTAATATTTTCCCTAAAAAACAAGGGCTCGTATCTTCCGTTCCACCATCAGTATATTTTAGCCCAATTCCTAAAAGGAGTAATCGTAAAAGGTGGTAGAGAAGATTTCTTCAATTACAACTATTTCAACTTTTCTGGCCTGAAAGGTCAGACGAAAGTTAGTAGAAGTGGATTGCACTACTATTCAAGCTTAGTCACCCTAGTTCTTTCATCTCAAAGTGAAGAATTTATGGACTATCTTCTTGAACAAGTATTTGCCACACCAAAAGTTGAATTGGGAAATCTAATTTTAGTTCCGGAATACACGGAGATAGAGGTAGAGCCAACTTTGGAAGTTTCAAATAAATTTGTTTGTATTTCTCCTTTGGTATTGATCACTCCTGCATTCAATGAAGAAGCCGGCAAGCGTTTTATCAATCCTGATAGTGACGAATTTTCTGATTTGCTTTATGAATCTACTTTGACAAGAATGGAGCGATCGGGATGGTACACTCCGGAGCAGATGGAGACATTTTACAAGTTTCAGGTAGTACCTGACATGGTTTATGTCAATAAGTTGAAGGAGTCTCAGAAGAAGTTTGCGCGGATCTATGCTGTTTACGACATGGATGTAAAGTATGAAGTAAGAGGTTATACATTACCTGTCACACTTTATGCGGCACCAGAAGTACAGGATTTCGTATTCAAATGCGGTCTTGGAGCTTTTACTCATAAGGGTTTTGGAATGCTCGACCTTGCAAATCATGGCACAGGGGTAAGAACAAATACGTACAAATTCAAAAGAGAAGGGTTTGTGCCTTACAAACCAACCGAAAGAGTTCGACAAAACGTTGCTCCAGAACCAGAATCAGAATCACCTGATGAAAATCAACCTTTAGAAGAATCATAAAATAGAAAGCCTGCTTCATAGCAGGCTTTTTTTGCGATAATCTCAACCAACGAAAGCAATAATTTTTCACTTAGAATCCCCTCAAAACCTGAAAGTCCGGTGAAGAATTTGGACTTTCCAGCTTTATGAACTAACCCAATATCCTGTTTTTTTTTAAAAGCCTAAATTGGTTATTATTCAGCGGTTATTTATTTCTGAAAGCCACCAATCAGCCTGTTTTTATAACCTTCTTTTGTTTGGATTCAAATTGATATATCCGACAAGCTGATCGTATCTAGAACCAAGATTTCTGAAATAAACCAGTGTTTCATACTCATTTTCGGTCTCAAAATGGCTTCCTTCGAAACGTTGTGTTTCAAACTCACCTTTACTTAAGACTGCAAACTGATAATCATACCAGCCTTGCTTTACTAATAAGGTGGTTTCATAGACATTAGTTTTAGGATTCCATATCATTTTAGCTTCAGCCGACTTACCCCATTTGGTCATAGCACCCAAAAGGTAAATATTTTCCTCTTTTTCAGGCAACGTAAGGCGGAAAGTCACCAACATGTATTCACTTTCAGTTTCCGGATCACCACCGGGACGATCATTGGTAAAAATCAAATACTGCCCGTTGAGGTCTAAATATTGAGAATACACCTCACTCGGTCGAGGAGTATTGACGACGGCATCGGCATAGATGACATCTTCTTCCACACGCACATCAGCAATATTGACACCTGTAGCTCTAATAAACCTCAAGTCTACAAACCGAAACTCATTGCCTGCATCAAACTCATTTTGCCCATCAAAGAACTCGTATCGTAATATTTTAGAGCTTTCGTTCATAAAGGTGGGCTTCTTCAGATATTTCGCATTATCCCAGCGCTGATTTTGACGCAATACAACCTTAATCTGAGTCGAAGGATCCATGACCTCACCTTTGGAATAATTCACCACCACATTGACCTGTTGCGAACCTTGCCTTTCTCTGACTTGGGATGGAGGCACTATTGCTGCTCCTACTGTAAAAAGCTCCTCGTAAATCATGAACCTTTTGGTAAAAATCACATTGGACTCGTCCCTTCCCCTATAAACTTTAAGAATATAATTACCAGATTTAGTGACATTTGGAAGCTCAAATCGATAGTGAATATATGGTATTCGAGTGCTGATCGAATACTCATAATCCTGAATATTGAATTCGTTGAAGGTGATCAAGAAGTCATTGTCCCATAGCTGAGATTTTTGCCAGTCTGCATCACAGTGAATTAATTTGGCACTGTACTGTTCCGGATCATAGGAAAGATCATCAAATAATAAAACCAAAGGCCTAGCACCTGTCAGGGGAACTATAGGAGAGTTCAACTGACTATTGATAGTAGCTCCCATCGGGAATAAGCGCACAGACTGAATATGATCCACATAAATCTTATCCTCCAGTTGCGCATGAACCTCCAGAAGTCCACCAAATAGAAACAACCACGAGCAAATAATCAGATTAATCTTCATGATTCAAATTAATTAAAATGAGGCTCAATTCTCAATTTTTACGCAATGACTTCCTGAAGGGAGGAGATTTGATCCACTAGGTTCTCCCACTCTTTGTTTAGACCCAGAACATTTGACTGTATGAATTGATACTTTTCTTGGATAGTATTAGATTCACTTTCATTAGAATAAAGCGAAGGATCCGCCATTTTCAACTCCAGCTTTTGCTTCTCGGACTCAAGCCTCACGATTTCACTTTCAATTTTAGCCAGTTGTTCTTCCAGTTTTTTTAACTCTTTCTTTGCAAGCTGTGTTTCCATTGTGTTCTGAGAAATCGGCACCGGCTCTTTCTTTTGAGCTTTTACCACTGGCTCACTTGACTTTACCTCTACCTGATTTAACTTCCATACTTCGTATTCATCATAAGTACCCGGATATTCTTTGATCTCATGATTCTCGATGTACCATATCTTATTTGCAACCCCTTTGATAAAGTGTCTATCATGAGAAACCGTTACAAAAGTGCCTTCGTATTGCTGAAGAGCTTGGATTAGGATATTTACTGACTGGAAATCCAAGTGGTTAGTAGGCTCATCCAGCAAAAGGAAATTGGACTCAGAGATCAAAGTTTTTGCCAAGGCCACTCTTGACTTCTCTCCACCGGATAGCACCTTGATTTTTTTGAATACTTCCTCATTGCTGAATAAAAAACATCCCAAAACACCACGAAGCTCCATTTCAGATTTGGCACTTCCAGCTTGAGCCATTTCTTGAATGATTTCATTATCTAGCGTTAAGGCCTCCAATTGATGCTGCGCAAAGAAGGATTTAACCACATTGTACCCTTCTGTCCGCTGACCCGATACTTTATCAGATCCGTCTATAATCCTCAACAATGTAGATTTACCTTTCCCATTTGCCCCAATCAAGGCAATTTTGTCGCCTCGTTCGATTCTGGCTGTTGAGTTTTTCAGAATGACCAAATCACCGTACGCTTTGGAAACTTGATCTAAAATGACCACATCTCTACCGGACTGTTTCGAAAACTTGAATTTGAAATTGACTGAAACTTCATCACTGACCACTTCATGAACTTTATCCAATCGATCCAGTGCTTTGATCCTTGATTGGACTTGGTTGGACTTGGAAGCTTTGGCTCGAAATCGCTCGATGAATTTTTCAGTTTGCTTGATCATCTGCTGCTGATTTTCATAAGCATTCTGTTGAATTTCCATTCGCTCTACTTTTTCCTCTTTGTAGAAGGCATAATTTCCTGCATAAAGTGTCAGTGTCTGACTGGCAACCTCTACAGTACTACTGATACAGTTGTTTAAAAAAGTCTGATCGTGAGAAACTACCACAACAGCTCCCTCATAGGTTTTTAAGTAATTTTCGACCCACTGAATGGAGGGTAAATCCAAGTGGTTGGTAGGCTCATCAAGCATCAGCAGAGATGGTTTTTCCAATAGTAACTTTGCAAGCATCACCCGCATCCTCCATCCTCCAGAGAATGTCCGAAGCGGCTTTTCCAAATCAGCAGTTTTAAAACCAATTCCTTCCAATACCTCCTCGGCTTTGGCTTTGATGGTATAGCCTTCATTTGCCTCGAATCGCTCCTGGAGAAAAGCCAACCGATTGATCACCTCTTCGGAATAATCAGTCTCCATTTTTTTCAAGACCTCGTCGATTTCATCCTGAAGGCTCAAGGTCTCCTTAAATGCTGCCAAAGCTACATTCAAAATACTTTCATCCGATTGGTAAGATAATAAGTCCTGATTCAAGAAACCGATTGTACAATCTTTAGCCTTTTGAACTTCTCCCGAACTTGGCTGATAGTCCCCATTGATGATTTTCAACAAAGTGGATTTTCCTGTCCCATTCTGCCCAACAAGACCTATTTTATCTTTGGGCTTGATATGAAGATTAGCATTTTCGTAAAGAGGACGTCCTCCAATAAAGTAAGAGAGATTATTAATCGATAACATGGGACAAAAATAACATTAAACCCGCTCATATACCTTTGAAAGCAAAACAATCTGAACTTTGCTATATTTATTCTATAGAGAAACTAAAATCATGAAACGATATTCAAAACCAACCCTTCTCTATTTAATCCTTTTAACGGTAATTAGCTTTGGTTGTAGCCAAAAACAGTCCGCTGATGCACAGTCTATAAAAAGTCCGGATGGCTCCAACAGACAAAATATAAAAGACGCAAAAGCTGAGGTGCAACTGGACAAAATAAAACTACCTCCAAACTTCAAAATCGAGGTCTGGGCAGCAGATATACCTAATGCAAGATCAATGGCTATCAGTGACAATGGAATTGTGTTTGTAGGAAATCGCCAAGAAAACAATGTGTACGCTGTCATTGATGATGACAAAGATGGAAAGGCAGACTTCAAATATATTCTCGCCGAAGACCTCAATATGCCAAATGGAGTAGCATACAAAGACGGAGATCTTTACGTAGCTGAAGTCAATCGAATCCTGCGATTCAAAAACATCAAAAACACACTGGACAGTCCAAAATATGATGTCATCTATGAAGGCTACCCAACTGAGTCCCATCATGGCTGGAAATTTATTGCTTTCGGGCCAGATGGAATGTTATACGTTCCAGTGGGAGCGCCTTGTAATATTTGCGAATCTGAAGATGAAGTTTTTGCCAGTATCACCAGATTAGATCCTAATGCCGCAAATCCAGTACCCGAGATTTATGCACATGGAGTGAGAAATACGGTTGGATTCGACTGGCACCCTGTTACCGGCGAATTATGGTTTACCGACAACGGAAGAGATATGATGGGGGATGACGTACCAGAATGTGAACTTAATAGAGCTACCGCTGTAGGACAACATTTTGGGTATCCTTATTGGCATGAAGGCACAGTGAAAGATCCCGATTTTGGATCTAAGGGAAAAGCTCAAAGCGCCTATGTAGCTCCTGCGGCCAAATTAGGCCCACACACTGCTCCGCTTGGAATGCGGTTTTACGAAGGAAATATGTTTCCAGCTGAATACCAAAATCAAGTCTTAGTTGCAAAACACGGCTCATGGAACAGAAGTAAAAAGTCAGGCTACGTGGTCAGCTTAGAAAAAATGGATTTAAACTCCAACGTAATCGGAGAAGAAACATTTGCTTCAGGATGGTTGGATGATGCTTCTCAAGAAGTCTGGGGCAGACCTGTAGACGTGCAAGAGTTACCGGACGGAAGCATGTTGATATCGGATGATATGGCAAATGTAATCTACCGAGTTAGCTATTCGGCGAATTAAAAAAGGGAAGCAAATGCTTTCCTTTTTTTATCAATTAGTAGTTTCATGGGAATATTAAAAGCATCATTTATAAGCTTCGTATGTTTTAAACTGAGATTTTCAGCTGACCCTAATTGAACTAACCTAGAATCAATTTTATAATATTCCAAATGGGTACCATCCCAAATCGTCTAGGCAATATCTTACTTCGCTTCTTTAACCATAGGAACATCATCAATAATTCGATACCTATTGCCATCGATATTGAATATTACTCTGTTAGTTGCTGGTAAATCAGCAGAACCTAAAAATGTTTTAATTTAATTTATTCATTTTCAGGTATTTGTCAATTACTATACCTTTTTCAATTGCTTATTTATTATCGAAATGTTTTAAGAAAAAATCAGCTTATATACACTCCGATGTGGTCCTATATTCTAAATATATTTAGGGACAAAAGTTACACTTTATGATAACTGAAAAAAAACAAAAGCCTCAGAAATTTCTGAGGCTTTTGAATTACACTATGAAAATCACTACAACCAATCCGGCTTAGTGGTGTCGACCTCTGCTTGCAGCTGATTAAGCAGATTATAGAGCCCGAAGTAAGTTCGATTAATGTACAAACCATGCCGTGATCCTCTAGCTTGTTTTGATTTCCTGAACATTTTTTCATTGGAAATTCGATCTCCCAATTTAAAAATCTGCTCAAAAAACCCATCATCAGAGAAATCAAAACGATCCACATGAAATGGCCTTCCAAGAAGTCCAATCATCTCCTTAAACACACCTTTAAAATAAGCCTGTTCCACATCAGTATCTTTATCTGAAATAAACTCCAATTCAAAGAAAATCTGATTTAGCTCTTCATCCTTCATCAAAAGATCTTCCTTGATTAATGCGAAATAACCTTGATAAAAATCATCAGGAATCACCTTGACACAACCAAAATCTATTATTCCCAACTGATCATTTTCTTGTACGATAAAATTGCCAGGGTGGGGATCAGCATGCACTTTCTTCAGATTGTGCACTTGATGATGGTAAAAATCCCAGAGTGCCTGACCAATTTGATTTTTGGACTTCTGCGAAGGTTTAGTATCGAGCCATTCTTTCAGGTGATCACCTTGGAGCCAGTCCATAGTGATGATGCGATCAGAGCTATATTCATCGTAGTAAATTGGAAATTTCAGATTGGGAATATGTCCGCATTCTGAAGATATCTCTCGGGAGCGTTGAATTTCCAACACATAATCCGTCTCTTCCAACAACTTCTCCTCCACTTCGGCCATGTAATGATCTAGTTCTTTCTCATTCATGTTCAAAAGACGTAGTGCAAAAGGTCTTACTAGTTTAAGATCCGAACTGACAGAATCTGCCACTCCCGGATATTGAATTTTGACTGCAAGCTTCTTTCCGTCTTTAGTTGCTTGATGCACTTGGCCTATCGAAGCTGCATTGATTGCTGATCGAGTGAATGTTTCGAAAATTTGATCTGGAGTTTTCGAGAAGTGCTTTTGAAAAGTCTTAACAACCAAGGGATAAGACAATGGTGGGGCTGAATACTGCGCCATAGTAAATTTATCTTGATAAGCTCTTGGCAGGAGATTCTTATCCATTGACATCATCTGAGCTACTTTTAACGCCGATCCTTTTAATTCACTGAGCGAATTGTAGATATCAGAAGCATTATTGTTGTGAAGCTCTTCTTTGTCCATGGATGGATTAACCATCTTTTTGGCGTAGTGCTTCACGTAATTCCCGCCAACTTTTGCTCCGGTAGTAATAAACTTTGCCGCACGCTGAACTTTTGAAACAGGGATCGCCTGTTGTTCTTTTAATTTTTCAGCCATTATTATTTTGATTGATAAATAAATTTCGCAAAGTCTAAAAAGGAATCCAGCGCACTTTTACCCATCAGGTCAAATGCGAGATTAACGGATTTTTCGATCGCTGCATCAGTTTTTTCAAAACGTGGAGAACTATCGTCAAGCCAATATCTGAAAACAAACCAAGTCTGAAACCACATCGCTTCGTCGTACCGATCACTGATAATAGGTCGACTGGCAATTTCTTCAGTCTCTTTGCCTTCCAAAATAATTTCATTGGCAAAATCTTTGAATTTATTTTTGAAATCGTTGGCTTCCTTTGGAAGTGTGGTTAGATTTTTAGACCCTTCACCATACATACTAAGAAGAAATGATCTGTTTTTCTTTAATTCTTCAATCCATGTAAATAAAAAACTAAGGAATTTCTCACGTGCAGAATACTGCTTAAAAACTTCCTGAGCCTCAACTTGTATTATTGTATCTTCGAAAATCTGAAGCCATACGGCTGACTTTATCGAATCAAATGAAGTGAAAAAATTGTAGAACTCTTCTTCCTTCATTTTCAAATCTTTTGAAAATTTGAAAACTGATTTAGGGGCAGTCCCGTGTTCAAGCACATGGGTCTTGTAGCCTTCAATTATCAATTTCCTGTAATCTTTTTTTGTGGTCTTCTTGGCCTCAGTTGTTTCCATAATAATTTTTGAAAGTCAGTTATATAACATGCAAAAGGGCAGGCTAGTTTACAAAACCATAAAAAAACCGAAGTTATTTAACTTCGGATTTACTCTTTCAGTTATTTCTAAGCAATTTTACTTAATTACTTTTTCGATCACTAAGTTGTGATTGGTATAAATACATACATCTGCTGCAATGAGCAAGCTTTCCCTTACCATTTCTTCGGCAGTCATGTGAGGTGCAAATTTCTTCATAGCGCGAGCCGCAGATTGCGCAAACATACTACCTGATCCAATTGTGGCTATTTCCATATCAGGCTCGATAACATCACCATTCCCTGAAATAATCAAGATATCCTCTGCATCTGCTACGATCATCATTGCTTCAAGCTTGCTAAGCATTCGATCCGTGCGCCATTCTTTTGCCAGTTCTACTGCTGCCCGTTTCATGTTATTTCCAAAAGCACCCAGTTTCTCTTCGAATTTTTCCAGAAGAGTAAATGCATCTGCCGTAGAGCCGGCAAATCCAGTAACTATCTTTCCATCCTGAAGCACACGCAATTTTTTTACCGAACTTTTAGCAATCGTATTACCGAGCGTTGCTTGTCCATCTGCACCGATCACCACTTCTCCATTGTGACGGATAGCTACTACGGTGGTTGATTTGATTCTTTCCATGAGATAATATAAATATGTTTGAAATGAAAAAAAACGGGCGCCAATTAGAAATGGGTTCCGGCAAATGCTGGGATATTCCATCCCTCCAATAAGCGTACAAAATGCAAAAAGTCCTGAAATCAGGACTTTTTGGCAGATAATCTTAAATTAATATTCGCACTGGATCTTCCAAGAGGCTCTTCAGTGTCAGAAGGAACGCAGATCCTATTGCTCCGTCAACCACTCTATGATCGCAGGACAAGGTCACTTTCATCACATTCCCAATTTTCATTTGGCCATCTCTCACGATAACGGTTTCTTTGATCCCGCCGACGGCTAGTATGCAAGCATCCGGTGGATTGATAATCGCTGTGAACTCATCGATTCCAAACATTCCAAGATTTGAAATGGTAAATGTATTTCCTTCCCAATCCTTAGGCTGTAGTTCTTTATTTTTTGCTTTTCCACCGAGAGATTTAGCTTGATTGGAGATCTGAGATAGTGATAAGCTGTCTGCAAATCTGATCACAGGCACCAATAACCCTTCTTCTACCGCTACTGCCATTCCAATATGGATATGCTCGTTGTATCTAATCTTATCACCCAACCAACTCGAATTCACTTTTGGATGCTGACGCAAAGCTGCTGCTGAAGCTTTAATCACCATGTCGTTAAAAGATATCTTAACAGGAGCAACTTCGTTCATTGATTTCCTCGCTTCAATTGACTTATCCATATTGATTTCCATCGTCAGATAGAAATGGGGAGCGCCAAATTTACTTTCAGCAAGTCTCTTAGCGATTACTTTGCGCATTTGAGAAACTTTCTCTTCATGGAAGCTTTCCTGACCTACGGTAGGAGTAGCTTGAGGCAATGAAGCTGGTGCCGGCGCTGCTGCGACAGGCACAAAGTTCTCAATATCTCGCTTTACTATTCGTCCTCCTTCTCCAGAACCACTAACCTGGGTAATATCAAATCCTTTATCCTCAGCCATTTTCTTGGCAAGAGGGGAAGCTTTTATACGATCCCCTGACATAGATGCGGTATCCTTTACAGGTGAACTTGGTACTGGGGCACTTGCCACAGGGGCTTCAGATTTGATTGGATCTTCAGACTTACTTTCTTCCACTGGCTTTTCAACTGTCTCTTTCGACTGCTCGGATTTTTGTGCGTTCAGCAAGGCCTCAAAATCAGCACCTTTCTCTCCGATCACAGCAATGACACCATCCACCGGGATACTATCTCCGGCTTCCACTCCTATATATAGCAGCGTCCCGTCTTCGTAAGACTCCAGCTCCATGGTCGCTTTGTCAGTCTCTACCTCGGCTATTATCTCACCGGATTTCACAACATCACCGACCTTTTTCAACCACGAAGAAATTGTCCCTTCCTGCATGGTATCAGACATTTTTGGCATCGTGATTACCATTGCATTGATTGCTGAGGTATCAATTTTTTCCGTTTGAGGCTTTGACTCAGATTTGGGTTCTTTCGTCTCTTCAACAGGCTCAGCTTTTTCTTCAGATTTAGATTCTGATGTGGTATCGGTGTTCTCTTTGATTAAGTGATCAAATTTCTCACCTTTCTCTCCGATGATTGCAATCACCCCATTTACAGGAACTGAATCCTTTTCTTCTACTCCAATATACAGAAGCACACCCTCGTCATAGGATTCCAGTTCCATGGTTGCTTTGTCGGTTTCCACTTCAGCCAAAATATCACCCGGCTTCACGCTATCCCCAACTTTTTTCAACCAAGCAGCTATCACACCTTCTTCCATGGTGTCGCTCATTTTAGGCATTCTTATTATTTCGGCCATAAGTTATTCCGCTCTGTTCGTTTTTTTAACTGTCCAAAAATAGTTTTTATAATACCTTTATTCAAATTTAGAACTGGTAATTTACCCTTTGCTTTTCAGCTCAAATCAATTCTTCCCCCGAAATGCCTCTTATTCAAAACAGCATTTACACAAAACCAAAATGGCTTTTTAACGGTCATCTTCAGACCATTTATCCTGCAATTTTTAGAAAAGTAGAACTTTCAAAGCCAGTCCCCGAACGGATTACTACAGCAGACGGAGACTTCCTGGATTTGAACTGGTATTGCTATTCAAACGCTAAATTGGTGATAATCAGTCATGGCCTGGAAGGTAACAGTTCCAAAGCATACATGCTTGGTATGGCGAAAATTTTTATTCGTAATGGATACGATGTACTTACCTGGAATTTACGGGGCTGTGGAGAAGAAATGAATAATCAGGTTATCTTCTATCATTCCGGAGCGACTTATGACCTCGATTTTGTGGTAAGTCATGCAGAAAAAAATTATGACGAAATTTATTTGGTAGGGTTTAGCCTAGGGGGAAATCTAACCCTTAAATATCTCGGTGAGAAAAAATCTACTTTACCAAAGTTGAAAAAAGGCGTTACGATCTCTGTCCCTTTGCATTTGGGCAGCTCCTGCGAGAAAATTTCTTTGGGACAAAATAAGTTGTACTCAAAACGATTTCTAAAGAGTCTCAAAGAGAAAGTTATCAAGAAATCTTTGGCACATCCAGGCAAAATCCCAATCGGAATCTTACAAAATATCAAAACTTTATCAGATTTTGATGATTATTTCACTGGTCCCATACATGGTTTTTCGAATGCTCAGGAATATTACGAAATTAACTCATCGCTCTATTTTCTGGATCAGATAGAAGTGCCCGTTTTGATTGTAAATGCGCAAAATGACCCATTTCTTAGCGAAAAATGCTTCCCGGTAAGCTTGGGAAAAAAGCTTGAAAATGTCTTTTTGGAATTTCCCAAACATGGTGGTCACGTGGGATTCAGCCCTGCTAATTCAGAGATGCCTTTTTATTCAGAACAGAGAGCTATTGAATTTATTGCCAAGGGTTTCTAACTTTCAGAACTTAATCAACCGAAATATTATGTGCGGACGCTATTCACTCAGTAAAAGTAAGATCGAACTTGAAGAACGATTTCAAGCAGAAATGCTTCCTGATTTTAATCCCCGCTATAATATTGCTCCTACTCAGCTCCTCCCAGTCATCACGTCCCAAAGCCCGAAGGGATTTTCTTTTTTTTACTGGGGAATCACACCAGAATTTGGGAAAAATCGGCCTGTTGCACAAAAGCTGATCAATGCTCGTGCTGAGACAGTAACTGAGAAAGTGACATTCAAAAGCTCATTCCAAAAAAGACGATGCCTCATCCCCGCAGATGGCTTCTACGAATGGAAGCGATTGGGTAAAAAAACCTCGATCCCTTATCGATTCACTCTTCGAGAAAATGAGCTCTTCGCCTTTGCAGGAATCTGGGAAGAATTTGAAACTGTCAATGGTGATATTCAACATACTTTTTTGATTTTGACTACTAGTCCCAATGAAAAGATAGCAGAAATTCACGATCGAATGCCGGTGATTATAGCTAAAAAGGATGAGAAAAAATGGCTCGACTCTTACACTACTGAAGAGGAACTGACCAAAATCCTGAAACCATATCCAGAAGATTTGATGATGAGTTTTACAGTGTCTCCGCTGGTTAATTCTGTTGGTAATGACTCACCTGCACTGATACGAAGAACCTCCCCTATCGATCAACACGGGAATTATACGCTCTTTGGCTAAAGAAATAGACTTCCCATCTGTCACATCTTTTTTGTAAGAATGGCTGAGTGTACTCATCTTTGCCATTGAATTAACCAATATCCCAAAAGAAGATGACGAAATCCAGAATTCTAGGTGTAGGACATTATGTGCCAGAGAGAGTAGTCACCAACGACGATTTGGCCACTATGATGGACACCAATCATGAGTGGATTGTTGAGCGGACTGGAATTACCAAACGACATTGGTTTACACCCGGCATAGATACAGTGAACTCCATGTCAAAAATAGCATCGGAAATGGCGCTAAAACGCGCAGGAGTTACAGCTACCGAAATTGATTTCATTATTTTTGCTACCGTCACACCTGATTATTTTATCCCAGGCAATGGAGTTCTTTTGCAGCGAGAACTTGGCATGGGTACGATCGGAGCTTTAGATATTCGAAATGCTTGCTCGGGATTTATTTATGCGATTTCGATCGCAGATCAATTCATAAAAACTGGGATGTACAAGAAAATCTTGGTCGTTGGAGCAGAAATTCAGTCTTCGGCCTTGGACAAGTCAGGCGAAGGAAGATCAAGTTCTGTGATTTTTGCAGATGGTGCCGGTGCAGCTATTCTTGGAGCGGTCGAGTCTGATCAGCCTGGAATCATGTCTACTCATCTTCATGCCCAAGGCGAATATGCCGAGGAATTATATTGTGCAGATCCAGGGAGTAGTCGGGAAGTGAGAATCTCTCAAGAATTAATAGACTCCGGAAGCTTCAATCTGAAAATGAATGGAAATACCGTTTTTAAGCATGCTATAGTACGTTTTATAGAAGTCATTAAGGAAGCATTGGAGGCAAATAATCTGAATCAAACAGCAATAGATTTATTGGTTCCTCATCAAGCTAATCTGCGCATCAGCCAATACATTCAGCAGAAACTGGGACTACCTGATGAAAAAATATTTAACAATATCATGGACAAGGGAAATACTACAGCTGCAACTATCCCGATTGCATTAAGTGAAGCTTGGGAACAAGGAAAAATTAAAGAAGGCAATTTAATCTGTCTTGCAGCTTTTGGCTCAGGGTTTACTTGGGCTTCAGCATTGTTGCACTGGTAAAATGAATAAACCAAATTCCAAATTGAATTTAACACTTTGGCTCGACAAAGATTCGTATAAAAGTCAAAATAGACTACTAGCAGGATTTTGGGAGCTTTTTTCACAAGTTGGAAACAGCATAGATCCGCAAATTCTATCCAAAATTCATCTGAAAAATAAAGGAATCAAACTATCCAAGGGTGGAGACTTGATTGGATATCCATATCATGTGTTGGATATGATTCGAGATTTTGATTCAGATGCAGGATTGAATATTCGTGTTTTGAACTGGTTTGGACATGGAATGTACTTATTCGTACACTTTGGAAAATTTCATCCTTACGAAAATGAATCGTATTTCAGAGAAAATGGCTTCTTTTATTGCCTAAGTCCTTCACCTTGGGACTATCCGGATATTATTTTGAAAGATTCGAAAACTGCAAATCCAACTTTAGAGCAGATGAACTCCATGAAATATAATCAATGGATTAAAAAAATCGATCTCTATTCGTTAAATACAAATCCCAAAGTTGAAATTGACAAGGAATTAAATAATTTGTTAGAGTTCTTACTTTTAAAAGTGGGATAAAAGAAGATTTAACTTATTTTTAAACAGGAATCGAATTCATGCGTACAATAATCGAATTGTCCAGAAAAAGACTGTTCTTTTTTAACAATACGGTTAACCCTCCGACTTGATCCGTAACAAAGACTTTATGAAATATATCTTTATAGGCTTTATTCTAATCAGTACACAACTTTTTGCACAAGAATCAAACTTGATTCGCCAGTATAGCCCTGATTCTACTATCATGGCGACGGGATTGGTAAAAAATAGTTCTCGCGAAGGCCTTTGGAAGTTTTACAATCCAAAAACCAACAACCTCATTACAGAAGGTAATTTCAAAAATGGGGAAAAAGATGGGACTTGGGTATCCTACTATCCTGACGGAAAACGAAGTATCATTGCTGAATACAAAAATGGAAAGCTCTTTGGACCCTCTAGATATTTTGATTTAGCCGGAGCTTTGAAATACGATATGGTGTTTCAAGACAGTGTTTTGGTAGGTAAATTCACTCAGTATTATGGTAAAATAGGCAATCCTGAGTACTTCAATCCTTCTCAGGTACTGACTGAAGGCATGTACTCCGAAGGTCAAAAAACAGGTGAATGGTTAAAGTATTTTCCCGAGGGGAATGTATCTACAAGAGAATTTTATCAAAAAGGGAAAATGGTTGGTCCATTTTTCGAATACAATTTTAATAGCGAGTTAATCACTGAAGCCATTTATTCGAATGATGAATTAGAAGGCCCTTATAAAACCTATGCATTTGAAAATATACTGCTGGAGGAGGGGAATTATTTAAAAGGTAAAAAAATCGGAGAATGGAAACGGTATTTCCCAGGCACCAAAACCCTGGAAGCAGAGGAATTCTACGATGATAATGGCAATCGGGTAAATACTTGGAAGTATTATTATGACAATAGGCGACTGGCAAGAATCGAAAAATACGAAAATGGAGTTGCGGTAGGAACTTGGGAAGAATACTATCCGAACAAGTCCATTTCCAAACGAAAAACTTATGAATTAGGTGTTCCGATAGGAGATTATATCGAGTACCACGATTCTGGCGAGGTCTCTGTATCGGGTCAATATTCGAATGGTATGAAGACAGGGCTTTGGCGCAACTTCTTTCCCGATGGTGAGATTTATTCCATAGGCGAATATCGAAATGACTTGAAAACCAGCCTTTGGAAATATTTCAATAAAATTGGAATTCTAATAGCAGAAGGAGAATATAGCCTGGGAATGGAAATCGGTCAGTGGTTTTATTACTATGATGGTGGACAGTTAAAGTCTGTTGGGACGTATGAATTAGGTTTTGAAGATGGCATTTGGGGACTTTTCTATGACAACAAGCAATTGACCCAAGAGGAATTTTGGGACGATGGAAGATTGATGAGTCTGAGTGACTATAATAATTACACGGGCACCAGAAAACTGGAAAAAGGTACTTTGAAAGATGGTGATGGAACCAGAATTACCTATTACGTATCTGAAAAAAAGGAATCCGAAGGCACATACCGCTCAGGCAAAGCAAGTGGCACATGGGTGTTTTATCATGAAAATGGTAGAAAAGCATCCGAAGGTGCAATGGTAGAAGGAAAAAAAGGAGGTCCTTGGAGATATTATAATCCGGCAGGAAGGCTAGAGGATTTGATTAATTATAAAAATGATGAGGTAGTGCCCGATCAACTTCCGAAGATTCAAGACTTCAATTAATTCGAAACCATTCTTTCACTTCAAGGTTCTTCTCAAAAGAAAACATGTTTGGACTATTCAATAAAAAATCAGAAAAAGATAAATTGCAGGAAGCCTACGCAGCTAAACTTGCAGAGGCTCATAAAATGTCTACCACCAATCGAACTGCTGCGGATAAGCTCAGTGCCGAGGCAGAGGAGATAGCGAAGAAAATTGATCTACTGAAGTAGAATCTGAATTCTGAGAATTACATAAACCAAAATAGCCTGAAATTTCAGGCTATTTTGGTTTATTATCTATCATAGTCATCCGCTAATCTTACAATGTCTTCTTCATCAGATGGATTGAAAGGATCGGAGTGCATCCAGATTTCGGCTACAATGCCCCAATTTCCCAAACCCACCAATCGGTGACGCTCGCCTTTTTCCAGAGAAACAGTTTCGCCTATTTTCATATAGGCTAGATCGCTCTGCTCGTCGGTATCGCTTCTCACGATACCCGATTCACCAGAAATCAATTTCCAAAGCTCGGCTCGTCGAAAGTGATACTGCCAAGAAAGCCTTGCTCCGGGAGCAACCAAAAGAAACTTAGGACTCAATTTTTGTTTCATCTGATCGTCGGATAGCTCTACATCATCAAAATACGTCGCTTTAAATTTTTTGATTTGAGTTTCTTCCAAGACAAAAAACCCTCCCCAAGGTCTGGACTCATCTGTTTTGGCAATTATAAAGCCGGCCGCGGATAGGTATTCTGCCACTTTCTTAAAAACCTCTTCTTTTCCAGCTCCGGCTGGCAATTTAATTTGCGACATAAAAGTGATGGTTAGATTGTTTCAAAAATAAAAGATTATTCACAAACGGAGGTACAATTAAGCTTTATAAGAGAAGGCGTCTTCGGATTAAGAATATTTTTAAAATTTTCTATTTTAACCTTGGAGGTCTTTCTTCAACCATAGTTTTTTATTGGAGAGCTGATGGACCGTATATTCGAATACAGAATATGTTTTTGCCACAAAGTGCACTAAGGTTTCGCAAATGATTCAAATTATCCTTTGTAGACTTTTTTCGAAACCTTGATTTTTGGCAGAAAGCTAAAAGAACTCGAAGGTATCAATCAAAGCATACGATTTATCTCTAAACATATTTGCTTAATGTGGAGTCATTAGACATTGCCTCAAAAGCCAAAACATATGTCCGAAATTGCATCAGCAGCCTAATTTTCCTAATAATTTAATGGTTTTAATTTAGTCAAAAACAGATCCGAAGGATTGAAACAATTCATAACTGTCCGCTGCGGTGGAACCCTTTCAGGGCTTTAGGGCAGTAACTTATTCATAACCCTGCACCGTATACAGGGCTATGAATGAATTAGCTCCTTCAGAGCTACTTAAAGACGAGATTTTGCATTCTTAATTAAAATCAAGTTTTTCCGAATTTTATACCGCTTTCATCTTTTTACTGGTGCCATTGCAGACAATAATAAAAGACAATTCTGATTACCTGCTAGGTTTCTTCAGACTTGGACTATTAAACCCTATTTGAATTTGTTAGACCTGCACAAAAGTGCGGGCAAAGCATGAACGGTGTAAAAAGACTTTCAAACTAAATCCCATTCAGTCTTATCATACTTTTGTTCAAATCAATAGGAAATTAGGTACACATAATAAAATCTTTTTATTTGAAGACCAATAATCCAATGATTTTTTCTTTGAAACCAATGGGTTGAAAATCGGTTTCATTAATTTTTTAAAAAAGTTTTCTCTTATACATAAAAATTCATTTAATTCAAGCTTAACTTAGATCTATGAACCTGATTAATCCTCAAGCCATCATCGATAAGATGGACGGTGTGGTAGAAATAAAAAGCTACCTCAATAAAATTAAAATCATCAAAAATCTTTATCAAAAAGGTGCCAATACTGCGAGTGAAATCTGCGCTGAAGTGGGCATATCCCTTCCCACAGTCAATTCGCTTTTGAGTGACTTGATAGAAAACGGTGAAGTCATCAAACAGGGACGTGCTGAAAGTCAAGGCGGAAGAAAGCCAGACCTGTATCGACTTGCCGAAGATGCATTTTACGTTCTATCGGTAGACCTTTCCAAATTCAATCTCAATCTAGGCCTCTATTCCTGTACACAGCAGTTGGCTTTTCCAAAGGAAAGCAAAAAACTAAGCCTGAATAACGAGGCCGAAACTTTCGAATTAATCTGTACTTATATTGAAGATTACCTGACGAGATCTGGACTCGAAGCCACAAAAGTGATTGCAATCGGAATATCCATGCCTGGATTGGTTGACTCGATCGGAGGGGTGAATTATACCTACCTCAGATTTGGTAAAAAGACACTTTTAGAAAATCTGGAGGCTCGCTTTCATAAAAAAATATTTATGGAGAATGATGCTAGAGCAATGACATTGGCGGAGTTCAAATATGGTAGCGAACATAATTACAAAAATGTACTTGGCCTATTCATCGGTTGGGGAATAGGATTGGGTATTATAATCGATGGCAAAATCTATCAAGGCGCATCGGGTTTTGCCGGAGAGTTCAGTCACTCACCTATCTTTGAATCACGGGATGTCACTTGTACCTGCGGAAAAAAGGGATGCCTAGAGGCAGTTGCATCCGGAACAGCCATAGTCAAAAAAGCTGAACAGGCCATCCTTTTAGACAAAGATGGTATTCTGGCAAGAACAGTAAGAGATCATCAAGGGGAACTGGAACCAGGACTGGTAGTGGAGGCAGCCTTGGCTGGCGATCAGCGCGCCATAACTATTTTGTCTGAAGCAGGTTTGGATTTGGGTAGGGGAATATCAATGCTCATCCAATTGCTCAATCCAGAACTCATCATCATAGGTGGATCGATTGCAGAGGCCAATCAGTATTTGATCACCCCGATTCAACAAGCCTTGAATATTTACAGCATGGCCAAATCTCGCGAAAAAACTAAGCTTTCGCTTTATCAACTCGGTGAGGACGTGGGCTTACTCGGTGGCGTAGCGGTAGTCAACGAAAAGCTTTTTGAAGATGTAATTAATAGACTTGGGTAACTAGGAAAAAATCGTGCAAATGCTCTTTCGATCGATTCATAAATCAAAATTTAAAGCCGCATTGGGGTTGATATTGATTCTATCACCTTTGGGAAATGCATTTGGACAACGTGAATTCTCAGCGGACTTCCAGAAGGTGAATCCCAAAAAGGCCGGAGTTACCTTTAAGAACCAGCTTAAAGAGGATGAAAACAACAATATTCTTCGCTACGAATATTTCTACAATGGCGGAGGGGTAGCGGTTGGAGACTTGGATAATGATGGCTTGGAAGATTTGTTTTTCACTGGAAATATGACTTCCAACAAGGTCTATCGAAATCTGGGAAATTTGAAATTTGAGGATATCTCCAAAAAATCCGGTCTGGAAGGTAAAAAAGTCTGGACCACAGGAGTCTCCATGGCAGATGTCAATGGCGATGGTCTGCTCGATATATATGTCTGCTATTCCGGAAAGGGAGATGCTAAAGATCGAGGCAATGAACTCTGGATCAATCAGGGCAACTTCACTTTCAAAGAAGAGGCTGCATCTTACGGATTAGCGGATCAATCCAATAGCACTCAAGGGCTATTTTTTGACTACGATCGAGATGGAGATCTTGACCTCTATCTGCTCAATCATCACATCCAAGTCATCAATGAATTGGAATTTGATGAAACAAAAACCATCCGACATCCATATGCAGGAGATAAACTCTATGAAAATAACGACGGAAAATTTACCGATATAAGTCAGAAAGCCGGAATTAAAGGTTCCGCTTTGGGATTTGGCTTAGCAGTGATCGCTTCCGACATCAATCAGGATGGCTGGATGGACCTCTTGATTACCAATGACTACATCGAGCCTGACTATTTGTATATCAACAATCAGGATGGAACATTTTCGGATCGTATTACTGACTATTTCCAGCATATTTCCCATTTCTCCATGGGAGCAGATATTGCGGACATTAATAACGATGGCAAACCAGATGTGTATACTTTAGATATGCTACCTGAGGACAATGAGCGCCAAAAATTGCTCTACGGACCGGAAAACTATGAGCAATATGCACTGATGATTCAGAAAGGTTTTTATCATCAGAATATGCGGAATATGCTCCAGCTGAACATGGGCGATGGCTTATTTTCAGAAATCGGCCAACTTTCATCTATTTCCAATACCGATTGGAGTTGGTCAGCCCTGTTTTTTGATGCTACTAATAGTGGAGAAAAGGATTTACTAGTGACCAACGGTTATTTCCGGGATTATACCAACCGTGACTTTTTGAAATACAAAGGCGATTATTATTTCAAGCAAGCCGTCGCCAATGAAAAAGCAGATACGCTACATCTGGTCACGACAATGACCTCTACGCCTGTTCATAATTATTTTTTCGAAAATCAGGGGAATCTCCAATTCAAGGATCGATCAATGGACTGGGGGTTTGATGAAAAGCTGTTTTCAAGTGGTGCAGCCTATTCCGATCTGGATAATGACGGAGACTTGGACTTAGTGATCAACCACCTCAATGAAACTTCTGGAATCTATGAAAATACTGGTAAAACCGGAAACTGGCTATCCATTCAGCTTACGGATAAATCCAAAAATACCGCTGCTATAGGTGCAAAAATCTTTATTCAAGACGAAGGCTTCCAGCAATTCCTGGAAATGCAGCCTGTGCGAGGGTTTCAGTCTTCGGTCAGCCAGCGGATTCATTTGGGTCTGGGCGATCGGGAAAGCATAAAATCTCTTCAGATCATCTGGCCTGATGGTTCTGTTCAGGAACTAAAAGATTTGAGTAAAAATCAGATTCTGACGATTTCGAAGGATCCGTCTTCTCCCAAGTTGGCTGAAGCCAAAAAAATCGATCCAATCTTAGTATCAAAAGAAAATATCCCTCCATTTATCCCACAGACGATTGGCTTTAATGACTTTAAGCGGCAACCCCTGATGCTCACAATGCCAAGCTACGTATCTCCTGTTTTAGCCAAAGGTGATCTGGACGGCGATGGGAATCCGGAAGTTTTCATTGGTGGCACAAAAGGCCAATCGGCAAAGATCTTCTCGGCAATAGATGGGCAATGGCTGCCCTATTCAGGTTTCAACTCTACCAATGGCTTTACCGATGCCGTTGCACTATTTGCAGATTTTAATGGTGACCAAGCCTTGGATTTATATGTCGGAAGCGGAGGCTATCATGACTATATCGGTTCGGATGAAGCCCTGCAAGACCGGCTCTACTTGAATGATGGCCGTGGAAAATTAAGCAAGGCTCCATTTCCGGATTACAAATTCAGTACTGGCACTGCTCAAGCTATAGACATCAATCAAGATGGGTATCTCGATCTATTTGTTGGAGCTCGAATGATCCCTGGTCGCTATCCGCAACTCCCTGCCAGTAAAATACTTCTCAACGATGGACTGGGAAAATTTACCGATGTCACTAGCCAGTATCTTCCATTGGATGGGAAAATTGGATTAGTTACTGCTTCGCAAAAACTTGATTTGAATAACGACGGACTGGAGGATTTAATCCTAGCAGGCGAATTCATGAATCTGACGTTTCTGATCAATCAAGATGGAAAGTCCTTTACGGATGAATCAACCCAATACCTTGATAAGCCATTATCAGGTTGGTGGGGAAGTTTGGCTTCGGGTGATTTTGATGGGGATGGAGATGTAGATCTGGTAGCAGGAAATTTTGGGTTGAATTCACAATTTGAAGCAAACGATCAAAAATTATTGAACCTCTATGCATCGGATTTTGATCAAAATGGCTCCATCGATCCTATTCTTGAATGCTTTATAGGATATCAGGCTTATCCTTTTCCAAGTAGAGATGAATTACTGGATCAGATGGTCAGCATGCGGAGCAAATTCACGAATTACGCTTCCTACTCTAAAGCAAAAATGACCGATCTTTTCACCACTGATGAGCTGGAGAAAGCCCAAGTCTTGACGGCAAATACATTGGACTCTTACTATCTGGAAAATACCTCAGAGGGATTTGTTCCTTATAAACTACCAATTTTAGCACAAGCGTTTCCGATTTATGCAATACTTCCCATTGATCTAAATCAGGATGGGCATTTGGATTTAGTACTTGGTGGAAATCAAACTTTCACCAGAATCCGTATGGGAATGATCGATGCCGGTTTGGGATTGGCTTTACTCAACGATGGCCAAGGGAATTTCAGAACCCTCACACCTGAGGAATCCGGCCTAAAAATCAAAGGCGATATCAAATCTATTTTACCTTTAGAATTGAATGGCAAAACCCAGCTGCTATTTGGAATCAATCAGCAAGCATTGCAATTACTCGAGATCAAATGAAGTTATCAAAAAAATATCTTATCGCGCTTTTTGTGATTTTCGCACAGTTCACGATGGCAACTCCCAAGGATCCCAATTGGTCAAAAATCTATGCTGATCAACTTTTTCAACTTACCGAGGTGATGGTTACTGATGTCGCCAGTCCACCGGTGGCAGCGCGGATTTACGCCTACGCCACACTCGCTTCCTACCTTACCATTCAATCCAACGGTGGTAAGTTTGCACATCAATCGCTGCTAGACGACACCTACTTTGCTCAAACTATCTGGCCAAGCCCTGAGAGACCACTTACATCTCCAGAATTCGCCAGCATCCTCGCCCTCCTTGAAGTCGGAGAGTCAATTATGCCTTCCGGTTATTTGCTTCAGGAAAAGCAAGAAAATTGGATTAAGGAGGCTTTGAAAGCTAAAATCATTTCCAAAAAAGAGCTTCAGAGTCACTTGGACTATAGTACTATGATAGCCAAATCAGTCTTGGAAATCGCCAAAAAAGATGGTTACCTCCAACTTTCCACCCTGACCCGATATACTCCCGCCACTGGCGAGGGATACTGGTACCCTACTCCGCCTGCTTATATTTCGGCGGTCGAACCTGAATGGAAAACTATTAAGCCGTTCTATATTCAAAATCTTTCGGAATTCAAACCAGTGGCGATGGCACCTTTTGATCTTTCAGAAGGAAGCTCGTTTCACAAGCAATTATTGGAGGTTTATACAGTTACCCAAAACCTTACAGATGAGCAAAAGTTAATAGCGAATTTTTGGGACTGCAATCCTTTTAAGGTTGATTTCAGTGGTCATATGGCGATAGGAATCAAGAAAATTTCTCCCGGAGGACATTGGATTGGGATAGCGGGGATCGCAGCTGAAAAGCAGCAACTCTCATTTGCCGAAACCGCTTATGTGCACGCAATGGTCGGAATGACGCTACACGATGCTTTTATATCCTGCTGGGAAGGAAAGTACGAAACGAATCGAATTCGACCAGAAACTGTCATCAACCAAAAAATGGATCAGCGCTGGAGACCCTTGCTTCAAACTCCTCCCTTTCCGGAATATACCTCAGGTCATTCGGTCATCAGTCGAGCCTCGGCAGTAGTGCTAACTGGTTATTTTGGAGATAATTTTGAGTTTATCGATACCTCTGAACTCTTTTTTGGATTGCCTGCCCGTCCTTTTAACTCATTTTTGTCAGCCTCAG
>Ga0209390_10003021_pt1 | contig 28180 bp, 30 predicted proteins | sample BON01_FD_187212 | JGI IMG/M metagenome (GOLD analysis project Ga0209390, IMG submission 187212) | Freshwater microbial communities from Lake Bonney liftoff mats and glacier meltwater in Antarctica - BON-01 (SPAdes) (version 2) | ecosystem: Environmental > Aquatic > Freshwater > Ice > Glacier...
GCCCCGCGCCGGTGCTCCGCCAAAATCACGCCACGTTCCTCGCGGTTGAGGTGCTTGTATCGTTTGTCCATCGCAACATCCTATGCCCTGAGGGCGCTGGGTGTTGCACTTGAAACTTGAGCCTAAGGTCTTTCCAATTACATTGGTTTCTGTCATGTAGCTGCCGCAACCGTCGGTGCAGACGGGTTATGGGAGATTAAATGATGAATAAGAATGTTATCGTAGGCGCCGTCCTGATCGCTGCTGCCGGTCTTGGCTATTATCAATTCAGTGTTGTGCCTGCCCAAAAAGCAGCACAAGAGGCCACAATGAAGGCCGCAGAAGAAGCAAAAGCGGCTGAAGCTGCTGCTGTAGAAGCTGCTGCCAAAGCGGCTGAGGAAGCCACGGCCAAAGCGGCCGAAGAAGCGGCTGCCAAAGCTGCAGAAGAGATGAAAGCCGCTGAAGAGGCTGCCATAAAAGCCGCTGAAGAAGCTGCAATGTCTGCGGAAGAAAAAGCAGCAGCGATTGAAGCCGAAGCAAAAGCTGCAGCAGACGCCGCCGCTGAAGAAGCCAAAGCTGCGGCTGACGCTGCCGCGAAGGCCGCCGCAGATGCTGCAAATAGTGCCGCTGATGCGATGGACCCAAGCAAGCTGCTGGATGCTGCAAACTTTGATGCTGCAAAAGTTGGCGCAATGATTGATGGGTCGTCTTTGGATGACGGCACCAAAGCAACTTTGAAATCGGCCATCGACACTGTTGCTGGCAACCCACTGCTGTTGCAGGGCGTGTTGGACCAAGTGAAAGCGGCAATGGGTCTTTGATCCACCTAGCTTTTAGAATAATAAGGCCGTGCAAGGAATTGCGCGGCTTTTTTAATGTGTTGCGTTAGGGCGTTCAGTCAGATTCCATCCCCGACAAACGCCTTTTCAACGACATATTCCAACGGTTCGGAATTGGCCCCTTCGCGCAGGCCAAACCCTTCAAGCACTGCTTTGACATCGATGTTGAACGCCATCGACCCACACACCATCGCGCGGTCATCAGCGGCGGTCATGGGCGGCACGCCAAGGTCTTCAAACACCTTGCCGGATGACAAGTTATCGGTGATCCGGCCCATGTGCGCCGTTTCTTCGCGGGTGGTGGTTGGATAATACAGCAGCTTGCCATCAACCATCTCACCGATCAGCTCGTCATTCTTCAGGTCTTCAACCAGTCTGCGCCCATACTCCAACTCATCCGCCGTGCGGCAAGTGTGCATCATGATGACTTGGTCATATTTCTCATAGGTTTCGGGGTCGCGCATCAGGCTGGCAAAAGGCGCAAGCCCGGTACCCGTTGCCAAAAACCAAATCCGTTTGCCGGGCAGCAGCGCATCATGCACCAAGGTGCCAACGGGTTTGGGGCGCAAAATAATCTCATCCCCGACTTTGATATGCTGCAGCTTGCTGGTCAGCGGGCCATCCGGCACCTTGATTGAGTAAAACTCCAACTCCTCATCCCAATTGGGCGAGGCGATGGAATAGGCGCGCAGCAAGGGTTTGCCAGTGTCGCCCATCAACCCGATCATCACAAACTCACCCGAACGGAAGCGCAAACTTTGCGGCCGCGTCACGCGGAACGAAAACAAGCGATCGGTCCAGTGTTTCACGGATGTCACGATTTGCGCATCAGGCAGATGCAGTTTTGCGGTTTTGGTTGGGCTTTCGGTCACGGTCAGGCTTTCGGTCATGTGCATTTTATCCGGTCCTAAACCGGTATCCTTTGTTTAGCTTTGATCTAAGTCAGAGGGAAGTGTTCAGCCGGCCCGAAGGCGGGTTTGATGGTCATGGGCCTGCCAATCAGCACGCGCCAGCCATTGGTCGCTCGGTTGGCGGGCAGCGAGGTCTGCGCTGATTTCAACCTCATCAAACCCAACGCGCCGCGCCATGGCGTATTGGTCGGCCAGCACATGGCCGCGCGCGCGCAGGCGCCCCTTGAACCCCATCATCCGCAACCGCCGCGCGAGGGTGAACCCGCGCCCATCTGCAAAGCTGGGAAAGTCGATGCGGACTAACCGCAGGTCGGCCAGATAAGGCGTAAGCGCGGTTGGGTCGTCGGTGTTGGCAAGGTCAATTGCGCCTTCGTGAAAGGGCAATTGCGCAAGCGACGTAAAGGCGGGGATAGGGTTTTCAATGTGAAAACCAGCATCGGTGACGATCGTGCTCATGCTGCATCCTTTGTTGTTTTCCGGACCATTTTTCCGTTGATGAAATGGATCCCACATTCGGTTTTTTCCGTGCCACGCCAACGCCCTGCGCGGGGGTCTTCGCCTTGTTTCACCGGGCTGGTGCAAGGTGCGCAGCCAATGCTCGGATAGCCTTGGGCTACCAGCGGATGGCGTGGCAAGCGGTTGTTGATAATATAGTCTTGCAGGTCGTCCGGCGACCAATGGGCCAGCGGGTTGATCTTTAGGCGCGCATCGCCGTCGGCCTCAAAAAACGCAACCTCGGCGCGGGTGTCGGATTGATAGCGTTTGCGCCCGGTGATCCACGCGTCAAAGCCCGACAAGGCGGTTTCCAACACGGCGGTCTTGCGTAAGGCGCAGCAGGCATCAGGGTTCGATTTATGCAAATCTTGATGGGGGTCTTGGGCTAAAATCTGTGATTTACTGGCAGACAATGTTCGAATATCTGAAAGGTACAGATTGTCGGCCAATGTCTTTTGATAGGCCAGCGTTTCCGCAAACAGCATCTGCGTGTCGATAAACAGCACTGGAGTGTGCGGAGATACGACAGACAGAAGGTGCAAAAGCACCACCGATTCTGCGCCAAAGCTGGACACGAGCGCCACGCGCCCAACATCCCGGTCGCGCAAGGCATGTTCCAGCACCGCCGTCGCCCCATGGTGGCGGTGGCGGGTGTTCAGCCCCGCCACACGCTGTGCGAGCGAGCTGGCCCGACCATCAAGCGGCATCGCGTTTTGCCTCATCCGGGTAAAGGGCGGCTTTGAACGGGGCCAGGCCTAGGCGGCGGTAGGCTTGCAAAAACGTCTCATCAGGGCTGTGGCGCTGGTCCAAATAGGCCGCGATGATACGTTCAATCGCTGGTACAATTTCGTCATAGGCAAAGCCGGGGCCAGCGCGCTCGCCGATCACGGCAGTCTCGGTGCCATCGCCGCCAAGGGTGATCTGATAGTTTTCCACCCCCGCACGATCTAACCCTAAAATCCCGATATGTCCGACATGGTGATGCCCGCAGGCATTAATGCAGCCCGAGATTTTGATCTTCAGCGGCCCAATGTCATGCTCTAGTTTGAGCGCATCAAAACGGGTCGCGATGTCTTGGGCAACGGGGATTGAGCGGGCGGTGGCCAGCGCGCAATAATCCATGCCGGGGCAGGCGATAATGTCGGATATCAAGCCAACATTTGCTGTTTCCAAGCCAGATCCCCGCAAAGCCGCGTGCAAAGTGGGCAAATCTGACAGATGCACATGCGGCAGAATGACGTTTTGTTCGTGGCTGATCCGAATTTCCGAATGGCCCAAACGCTCAGCTAAATCGGCGATCAGGCGCATTTGGGCGGATGTGGCATCGCCCGGCGTGGCGCCGTGTTTTTTCAAGCTGATGGTGACAATACGGTAATCAGGATGCTTGTGCGCTGCCAAATTTGTATCGGCCCAAGACCGAAACAGCGGGTCAGCCTTGTAAAACGCATCATAAGCCGCGGCATCGGCTTGCCGCAAAGCAGGGGTGGAAAAGGCCGCTGTAATCTGGGCAAGCATTGCCTGATCATTGCCGCCAAACAGGGGGCGTAGTTCGGCAAAGCGTTCCTCGATTAACCGAGAAAGCTCTTCTTTTCCAGTCTCATGCAGGGTGATCTTGATGCGGGCTTTGTACTTGTTATCGCGGCGGCCCAGCATGTTGTAGACCGACAAAACCGCCTCAACATAGGGCAGCAAATCGGCCTTTGGCAGGAACTCTCGCACAGTCGTGCCAACAATCGGGGTGCGGCCAAGGCCACCACCGACGATCACTTCAAACCCCGGTTCGCCTGCGCCATTGCGCAGCATGCGCAGGCCAATGTCATGCGCGCGGGTCACGGCACGGTCGGTGGGCGACCCGGTGATGGCGATTTTGAATTTGCGCGGCAAAAACTGAAATTCCGGGTGATCGGTTGACCATTGGCGCAGCAATTCGGCCACGGGGCGGGGGTCTTCGATCTCATCTGCCGCGGCACCAGCGAAATGGTCGGCGGTGACGTTGCGAATAGTGTTCCCCGAGGTTTGGATGGCATGCATCCCCACATCGGCCAAATCGGACAAGATCGCAGGAATATCGGTCAGTTTGGGCCAGTTGAATTGGATATTTTGGCGCGTAGTGAAATGGCCGTACCCTTTGTCATAGGTGTCGGCAATGTTTGCCAAAACCCGCATTTGACGCGGATTGATCGTGCCGTAAGGGATGGCCACCCGAAGCATATAGGCGTGCAATTGCAAATAAACGCCATTCATCAGGCGAAACGGCTTGAACTCATCCTCGGTCAGCGCACCAGAGATCCGGCGCTCGACTTGGGTGGCAAATTGGGCCGTGCGGTTGCGTACAAAGGCCTCATCAAAATCGGTGTAATTATACATCTGCAGGCTCCACTTGCTTGCCATGCGCATAGTTGGACGGGCCACGGGTGCGAAACTCTTCGCGGAAATGCACGGGTTCGGGGCCATTTTCGCCGTGCCGCGCATCGGCGAGGTATGCGCCGACAGCCGATTTGCTGCGCTGTGCATCAAGGAGGCGCAACTGGCCGTGCGCCTCATCCTCAATCAATTCGGCTTGGGTGTGGTGGCGCGACCATTGGTCATCGCTGGTCAGATAGATCACATCGCCGACCAAAAGATCGTTGGCGGTGATGACTTTGGCGGTGAAAGCGCGGCTCATGCTTGGGCCTCTTGCAATTGGGGAAGGGAAAGGGTGGCGGCGCGGGGGGCAAGACCAAGCAGCAAAACGGCGGGGCCATTGGCTGCCGCCACGGCGCTGGGCAGGGTGGCTAAGGTCGCGCCAATGATCTGCTGGTCGGGGCGTGAGATATTGGCGACCACGGAGACTGGCGTGCTGGCAGCCGCGCCATGCATCAGCAAGCGGCCCTGGATGTAGCGCGCTGATTTCTTGCCCATATAGATCGCGGCCACTTCATTCGCGCGGGCGATCCCGGCCCAATCGTGATCAGCAAAGCCTGCGATGTCGTGGCCCGTTAGGATGCGTAGCGAGGTATTGCGGCCCCGACGGGTTAAGGATTGGCCAATCTCTGCCGCAGCCACCGCAGCCGAGGTGAGGCCGGGCAGAATGGTAAAGCTAAGGCCCGCCGCCTCTAGCGCCTCCATTTCTTCGTCCAACCGTCCAAAAACTCCGCAATCGCCGCCTTTCAGCCGTACCACGCGCTTGCCGGTTTGCGCATGGGCTACAAGGGTGGCATCAATCGTTTGCTGGCTGGTCTGCGGGCCAAACCCTTCTTTGCCCACATCGATTCGCCGCACGTTTTGGGGGATAAGCGCCAGCACCTCCGGCCCGACAAGGCGGTCATGGATCACCACATCCGCCGTCTGCAAGGCGCGGTACGCCCCAAGGGTTAGGTGAGCGGCGGCACCGGGGCCTGCGCCAACGAAGGTAACGCTTTGGGATTGGGGCAGGGGCGTCATAGCATATCCTCGCAAGATTGATGTGTTCAATATAGAACATTATTCCGATTTAGCGCCATATGCCCTTGTCAGTTAGGTCATTTGTTCTGATACAGGGCATATGCGGAACAAGTGTTCCCGAAAGCAAAGGGATTAATGGAATGGCAGCCCGATTGGATGAGATGGACCGGAAAATCCTTGCGGAGTTGCAAGCCGATGCCGCGCAAAGTTTGGACGAAATTGCCCGCAAAGTGGGGTCATCCAAGACACCTGTGTGGAATCGGATCAAGCGGATGAAGGAAGACGGCGTTATCAAGCGACAGACGGTTTTGCTTGATGCCGAGGCGCTGGGGCTTGAGGCATGTTTCTTCGTGCTGATACGGACGTCCGAGCATGAGGCGGATTGGCAAGCCAAGTTCCTGCGCGCCTTGCAACAGCGCCCCGAAGTGTTGGAGGCCCACCGCTTGGCGGGGGATATCGACTATATCCTGAAGGTACGCGTCAAAAATGCGCGGGCCTATGACATCTTTTATCAAGCGTTGATTTCAGAGGTGCGGATTTTTAATGTTACGGCACTCTTGTCGATGGAAGAGATCAAATCGACGACCGTTTTGCCGGTTTAAGCGCCGGATAGGGGGGCTGTTTGCCCCCCTCTTTGCCTGACGGCAAATTCACCCCCCAAAGAGTATTTTTGCCAAGATGAAGGCATGGGCTAGGTGGTAATCATCAGGCTGTCCAACCCGTGGAAGTGATATTGGTTGGCGTAGTGCGGGGGGGCGGCCAAGCGTAGGTTGGGAAGGCGGTCAAAGAGGATGGGCAAGGCTACTTGCAATTCTAGACGGGCGAGCGGCGCGCCTACACAAAAATGCAGGCCCGCGCCAAAGCTTAGGTTCGCTTTGGCAGGGCGGTTTGGGTTGAAGCTAGCGGGTTCAGAGAATGCCATGGGATCATGGTTGGCTGCTGCTAAAAGCAAAGCAATTTCAGTGCCTTGGTGGATTGTGTGGCCCATGACTTCGACATCCGCATAAGCATAGCGGGTGAACATGTGCAGCGGCGGGTCAAAGCGGATGATTTCCTCAGCCAACGCATCAATCGGGGCTGCGGTGATCGGTGTGTGCGTTTCCAGCAGCGTTTTTACGCCGTTTCCGATGGTATGAACTGTCGCCTCATGGCCTGCGTTCAACAGCAAGATGCAAGTAGAGATTAACTCATCGGTTGATAGCTTTTCGCCGTCCGCCTCGGCGGCGATCAAATGGGTGATCAGATCATCGGCGGGCGTGGCGCGGCGCGCTTCAATATAGCCGCATAAAAATGCGGTGAAATCGCGGCTTGCGGTCGCGGCGGCGTCCTCCATTGCGCGACTGCGCCCTGCGATATACATTTTTACCATCGCATTAGACCACCGCAGCAGATCGTCGCCCATTTCCTCGGGCACGCCCAAAAGGCGAGCGATAATCGTGACCGGCAGACGTTGGCCAAAGTGCTGCAACAGATCGCACTCGCCCTTGGGAAACGCGTCAATCAGGCTGTGGCTGAGTTGCGCAATTTCAGGGCCAAGCGCGTTGATGCGGCGCGAGGTGAAGGCGCGCATGACCAGACCGCGCAGACGCGTATGGCTTGGGGGTTCCAATTCCAGCATGGAATGTGCCTCAACCGCGTAAAAAGGGGCAGTGTGGGGCACAATTTCAGGGCGCTGGTCGGCAGGGATTTCGCGCCCAAACCGGCGGTCGCGTAGAATGGCGTTTACGGCAGCGTAGGAGGTGGCACAGGTTTTGCCATAATCCTCCCAGTGGAAAAACGGGCCATGCGCGCGGGCGCGGTCATAGAATGCATAAGGATTCTGCACGAAATCTGGATCACTGGGGGGCTGCGACAGACGGTCCATAAGGCGTCAAGCCGCAGCCAAGGCCGCAACAATAGGGCCAAAATCGGCGGCCTTCAGGCTCGCGCCGCCTACAAGTGCGCCGTTCACATGCGGCACCGCAAAAATCCCCGCCGCATTGGACGCCTTGACCGAACCACCGTAAAGCAGCCGCAGTTCCTGTGCCACGTCGCCGTACCGTTTGACCACAGCCGCACGGATATAGGCGTGAACCTCTGCCACCTCGTCCAGCGTGGGGGTGCGCCCGGTGCCAATGGCCCAAACCGGCTCATAGGCAATCACCAAAAACTCTGCGGCAGTCGTCAACGTTGGCGGAAGCGAGCCGTCGAGCTGCGCGCCGATTACGGCCAAAGTCGTGCCGGCATCGCGCTGTGCCGCGGTCTCACCAACGCAAACAATTGCCGTTAATCCGGCAGCTTGTGCGGAAACTGCCTTAGCTTGCACCGCAGCATCGCTCTCAGAATGATCTGCGCGGCGCTCGGAATGGCCAAGGATCACATGGGTCGCTCCCGTATCCTTCAGCATCTGGGCGGAAATATCGCCCGTATGTGCGCCTGTCGTTTGGGCGTGGCAATCTTGCCCGCCAACTATTAACGCCGATCCTGCCGCCAAATCCGCCATACGCGACAACAACGTCGCAGGCGGGCACAACAGCATGTCGCAGCCCGGTGTTGGGTGGGCGGCAATCAACGCAGAAGCCTCTGCCAATGCTGCGGCAGTCCCGTTCATTTTCCAGTTTCCCGCGGCAAGTTTACGCATTCTCATCCCTCCAAGTCATTTCATACAGAATTACGGGATTTTTTGTGGTTTGCAAATGAGCCAATGCCCCAAGATTTCATCTTGGCTCAAATACTCCTGCCGGAGGCTCGGATGTCTCCCAAAGCGCGGCCCTCTCAGGCCCAGCCCTCACGCATCCTTGAACTTAATCGATTCACCACACCCACAGGCTTCGGCCACATTTGGGTTGCGAAATTTGAAGCCCGCTTCCAACAGCGAGGTCTCATAGTCGATCTCGGTGCCGATCAAAAACATTTGCGCCATTGGGGCAATCATCACCCGCGCACCGTCTTGCTCCACCGTCTCGTCCATCGGGTTCACCTCAGACACATAGTCCATGGTGTATTCCATACCCGCGCAGCCACCCTTTTTCACCCCAATCCGCAAGCCAGATGAGCCCTGTTTATGCATCAACCGCGCGATTTGCTTGGTCGCGGCGGGGGTCAGGGTAACGGCGGCTTTTCCGGGAATGCCGAACATTGGGGTGCGTCCTTTATATCGATGTCTTCAATATAGGAGTGTGGGCGGCAGGCTCAAGCCCGCTCTACATAAATCCAAGTTCAAGCCGTGCCTCATCCGACATCATCTCCATGCCCCAAGGTGGTTCAAAGGTCATGCCGACATTCACCGATTTGACACCCGCCAAAGGTTCAATAGCATCTGCGACCCATCCAGGCATCTCCCCTGCAACGGGGCATCCGGGTGCGGTCAAAGACATCAAGATTTCCACATCATTTTCATTAGAAATTTCAATGGTATAGATCAACCCAAGGTCGTGAATATTGACAGGAATTTCGGGGTCAAACACCGTGCGGCATGCTTCAACAACCTGGTCATACAGGGGATGATCGGTAGTAGATGGCTTGATCAAAGGCGTGCCTTCAATCCGGTCCTGCGGCTGGTTCATCTTCGCCTCACACGTTATTCTGACTGAATATATAGGGAATTATTCGCAGCACGTCCAGTGGCCGCAAAATATGAAAGCGCCCTACCCGGTGACGGGCAGGGCGCATAGTCAAAAATCGCAAAGTTTTAGAGAGCGTTTGAAGCGATCAGAACGGGATTTCGTCATCCATATCAGCCCGGCCACCGCCGCCCGATGACGCGCCACCGCGACCAGCGCCTCCCGCGGATCCACCCGACGACCCACCGCCATCATAGCCACCACGGTCTTCGTAGCCGCCATCATTGCTCGGTCCGCCACCGCCCGATCCACCGTCATTGCGGCCACCCAGCAAGGTCAATTCGCCGCGATACTGGCGCAAAACAACCTCGGTCGTGTATTTTTCCGCACCCGATTGGTCTTGCCATTTGCGGGTTTCCAGCTGGCCCTCGATATAAACGGTTGAACCTTTGCGCAAATATTGCTCGGCAATTTTGCCCAAGGCTTCGTTCAAAATCGAAACGCGGTGCCATTCTGTCCGCTCTTTACGCTCACCGCTGGCCTTGTCGCGCCATGTCTCAGACGTGGCGATGTTGAGGTTCACAACCTTGCCACCATTGCCAAAGGTCCGCACCTCGGGGTCGCGGCCCAGATTTCCGATGATAATAACCTTGTTTACTGATCCAGCCATGTGGCCCCCCGCCAAAGTGATGCGCCGCCTATGCGTGCGTGATTCTGATCCCCGCCTCGGCAGCTTGGCCGAAACTGGTTACCAAATCGTATATCCGCGCTGGCCCCGCGCCGCAACATCTGCGCTGCCGCGATCTGCCTAAACCCTTGTCAGATCCTGCCTGTGAAGGGCTGGCATTTGCCGCTATGTTCCTTATACTATAAGTTATTGTTTGAGTGATAAGGGCGAGCGCATGCTGCGTGCAATTTGTATTACCGGATTTATGGCTTTGGTATTGTCTGGCCCCATTTCGGCGGGGCCAGTTCTTGCTGAAGCCCTTGTATTGTCGGGAAAATCTAGCTCTCGTAAGGCGGCTTTCAAGTCTCAGACGCGCCTGTTGGACAACCGTTTATCCAAGCAATATTCGGCGTCCGTCCGCCTGCAGCCAAACCCGACTGCCGTGCCAAAAGACACAGCGATTCCCAGCTTTCGGGGCAAGTATAAGGGAGAGTATCTTGGCGTGGCCAAGGCAGCTGCTCGCAAACATTCCATCCCGGAAGACTTGTTCTTGCGTCTTGTTCAGCAAGAATCTGGCTGGAACCCATCGGCGGAATCGCATGCTGGTGCCAGAGGTTTGGCGCAGCTTATGCCCGGAACCGCGCGGAAATTGGGTGTAAATATCAACGATCCGCACCAAAACCTTGATGGCGGGGCCCGGTATTTGCGCATGATGTACAACCGTTTTGGCAGCTGGCGTCTTGCGCTTGCCGCCTATAACGCCGGCCCGGGGGCGGTGGAAAAGCATTCTGGCATCCCGCCCTTTGCCGAAACGCGCAATTATGTGCGGATTATTTTGGGCAGCTAGGTCCAAAGACGATGATGCAGGAGCTGTCGCATGGAACTTGACCCACAAACGGACCTGAGTTTTACCCGCATACTTGCCGCCCGCGCCCCGTGATTTGGGCGTGCTGGACCCGAGCTGTTCACATCCCGCATTTCTTTATCCCGGCCCCGCATAAGGTGACAGCCTGCGACATTGACCTGCGCGTTGGTGGCCGGTTCAACACGAAGTTTGATGTTGATGGAACCGTGATGGACAATAATGGCGTGTATTTGGAATTGGTTGCGCATGAAAAACTGGTGTTTGCCGATGCCTATACCGAAGGGTGGAAACCCGCGCCCAACCCGTTCATGACCGCGATTATCCTATTGGCTGACGCGGAAGGTGGCCAGACCAGCTATACCGCGATTGCCCGCCACCTCACGTCCGAGGCGCGGCAATCGCATGAGGATATGGGCTTTTATGCTGGCTGGGGGCAGGTTGCGACGCAGCTGGAGGCCTATGCAAAAACCTTGGCGTAATGGCCCCCGCAGCTGGCCCCGCTGCTCGCTGTTTTAGACCAGCTCTCCCGCAGCGGTGACCCGCGTTTTGCCGCGCAGGTAAGGGTGCAAAACCGTAGGCAGATCAACCGACCCATCGGCTTGCTGCCCGTTTTCCAGCACCGCGATCAAGCAACGCCCGACGGCAAGGCCAGAGCCATTCAGTGTGTGAACAAACTCCGGCTTGCCGCCCGCAGTTGGTTTATAGCGGGCGTTCATCCGGCGGGCCTGAAAGTCACCGCACACCGAAACCGAGCTGATCTCACGGTAGGTGTCTTGGCCGGGCAACCACACTTCAAGGTCGTGGGTTTTGGTAGAGCCGAACCCCATATCGCCGGTACACAGAACGATGACGCGGTAGGGCAGCTCTAGCTTTTGCAAGATTGCCTCGGCGCAGGCGGTCATGCGGTCGTGTTCGGCGAGGGAGGTTTCGGGCGTGGTGATGCTGACCATCTCGACCTTTTCAAACTGGTGCTGGCGAAGCATCCCGCTGGTATCACGGCCCGCAGAGCCTGCCTCGGAGCGGAAGCATTGGGTGTGGGCGGTCATGCGGATGGGGAGCTGGGATTCTTCCAGCGTGTCGCCTGCGACGGTGTTGGTCAGGGTGACTTCGGATGTGGGGATCAGCCACCAGCCGTTGGTGGTTTGATAGCTGTCTTCGGCGAACTTGGGCAGGTTGCCGGTGCCGAACATCGCCTCATCTTTCACCAGAACGGGGGTCCAGACCTCGGCCAGCGCGTGCTCTTCGATATGGGTGTCGAGCATGAATTGGGCAAGGGCGCGGTGGATGCGGATCATTGCGCCGCGCAGGACGACGAAACGGGAGCCGGAGAGTTTGGCGGCGGTGGCGAAATCGAGGCCGGGGAGGGCGGCGGGAAGTTGGTAGTGTTCGAGCGGTTTGAAATCAAACGTGCGAGGGGTTCCCCAGCGGCGGAGTTCGACGTTATCGGCCTCCGATTTTCCATCGGGAACCTCTGGCAGGGGGAGGTTATCGATGGCCATCAAAAGGTCACGCAGACGAGAATCCTCGGACGCGGCCTGATCATTCAAGGCGGCGATGGCGGCTTTTTTATCGGCGACAAGGGCGCGCAGGCGGTCAAATTCGGCGTCATTTCCGGCGGCTTTGGCAGCGCCTGCTTGTTTGGAGGCAGCGTTTTGGGCGGCGGTTTCGGTTTCAGCGGCCAAAATGGAGGCGCGGCGGGCGGCATCAATTTCAAGGATTTGGGCCGAGAGGGGGGCCATTCCGCGCCGGGAAAGGGCGGCATCAAAGGCGTCTGGGGTCTCTCGGATCAGCTTGATATCGTGCATTTTGGGCCTCATTTTTTTGGATGGGGTAGATATGCCTGATTATGGAGAGGAGGGGAACGGGGAAAATTTGGATGCGAATCCATGCTGCGGATTCGCGCGCGGAGGTTTTTATAAGCGCTTGATATTGCTCAATTTCGCAATTTATTTTAATGCGGTGTTAAGGTTTGAATCGCGGCTTTTGGGGTGCGGGCTGGGGCGGGGGCAAGGGTTGGCTTGACCTGCGGGGTTGTTTGGGTTTTCGGGGCGTGGTTAAGCTGGCGTTTACCCTGATGCGGGTAAAGATAGGTATTGGCGCTGCGGGGGAACAATGGCGAACCATTTGTATTACGGCGATAATTTGCGGGTGCTGCGCGACAGCATTGCCGATGCCAGTGTCGATCTGATTTACCTTGACCCGCCGTTCAATTCCAACGCCAGTTACAACGTGCTGTTCAAAGGGCCGCAGGGCAATGACAGTGCGGCGCAGATTGAAGCGTTTGATGACACTTGGCACTGGAACGACAGCGCCGAAGAGGCGTTTGGCGATGTGATGCGCGGGCAGAACGCGGCGGCCAGCACGATGCTGCGGGCGATACGGTCTTTCCTTGGTGACAATGACATGATGGCCTATCTGGCGATGATGGCGGTGCGGTTGCTGGAGCTGCACCGGGTTTTGAAACCTACGGGGAGTTTGTATTTACACTGTGACCCGACGGCGAGCCATTATTTGAAAATATTGTTGGATGCGGTGTTTGGGGCGGCGAATTTCAATAGCGAAATTATATGGAAACGTTCAAGTGCGCACAGCGACACCAAACAAGGAAAAAAGAACCACGGTCATATCCATGATACTATTCTTTACTATGCCAAAGGAAAAAAGTGGATTTGGAACGAAGTATTTACGCCCTATGGGGAGGAATACACTGGACGTGATTATGGGCTCATCGACGATGACACTGGTCGCAGATTTAGACGTGGCGATCTTACGGCTGCGAAAGGTGGGGGAGATACCAGCTACGATTGGCGTGTTAAAAAACCTGCGAACGAAAAAGTACGTTGGCAAGCCGACTTGGAGCAGGATTTTTTGAACCCAGTCGCAGGTTGGGAATACAAATATGTTACGCCTTACAAGGGAAGGTTTTGGGCATATTCACAAGCAAATATGAGGCAGTTTGCTGAAGAGGGTAGACTTCGACATACGTTTGAAGGAATGCCAGAATATAAAAGGTTTCTTGATGAAATGCAGGGTATCCCGTTGCAAGATGTCTGGACAGACGTTCAGCCACTCACCACAGGAACTGCCGAACGCCTCGGCTATCCCACCCAAAACCCGTGGCGCTGTTGGAGCGTATTCTTAGCGCCTCTAGCAACCCCGGTGATGTGGTGCTGGACCCGTTTTGCGGCTGTGGCACCACGGTACATGCGGCGCAAAAGCTGGAGCGGCAATGGATTGGCATTGACGTCACGCATCTTGCCGTGGGCCTGATTGAAAAGCGGCTGCGCGATGCCTTTGAAGGCGTGCAGTTTACCACCCACGGCGTGCCGCAAGATATTTCAGGCGCGCGCGATATGGCGGCGCGCGGGCGCGGCGATAAGAATTACTACTTTGAGTTTGAGAAATGGGCGTTGAGCCTGATCAATGCGCAACCCGGCAACCTGAGCAAAAAGGGCGCGGATAAAGGCATTGATGGCAACCTGTGGTTTGGGGCCAAGCATGAGGGCCGCGCGATTGTGTCGGTGAAGGCGGGCGACAATGTGGGGGTGGCGATGATCCGCGATTTGCGTGGGGTGATTGAGCGTGAAGGGGCCGCGATTGGCGTGTTTTTGACGCTGACCGAGCCGACCAAGCCGATGATTACCGAAGCGGCGGGGGCGGGGCAATACACAGTGCCGGGGCTGGAAGGGGCCGTGCCGCGCTTGCAGATTGTGACGATTGAGCCGGCAATTGCGTTGCGCGACCGGGCCGTGCGCTTGCCCGCGCTGCGGCAAGATACGTTCAAAAAAGCGGCCAAGGAGCGGGATGTGCGCGCGCAAGGGGCGCTGGATTTGTAAACGATGGGGGGGGCGGGGTGCTAGCCCTCAACCAGCGTGGCGTGGCGGCGCGGGTTTTTTGCGCAGGAATGGGCTACACATTCGCATCGGGCGGGCTTATATGGCTGGCACGCGGGCGGTTTGGCTGTCTTGCGGACCAAGCGCGCCGGATATAGGGTGCGCGGCAATAAATCAGGGGAAACGCCCTAAAGCGCCCCACCGACCGAGAGGACTTTTGTGATGTTTGTTACTCCTGCTTATGCTCAGGCTGCTGGTGGTGCTATGGGCGCCGTGACCTCGCTGATGCCATTGGTGTTGATTTTTGCGATCATGTATTTCTTGTTGATCCGCCCGCAGCAGAAAAAGCTGAAAGAGCATAAGGCGATGGTGGAGGCGTTGCGGCGCGGCGACCAAGTGCTGACGCAAGGCGGGATTGTGGGCAAGGTTGTGAAGGTGGCCGAGGACGGGATCATTGAGGTGGAGATTGCCGAGGGTGTGAAGGTTAAGGTGCTGAAGCACACGATTGCGCAAGTGATGTCCAAGACCGAGCCGGCAGCGGCCTAAGCGCAGAAAGCCTTTATCCATGTTGCACATACCGCTGTGGAAGCGCGTCTTAATCATTGGGCTATGTGCCTTGGGGGTTACGATCGCTGTACCGAACCTGTTTTACGCTAAGGTTGAGACGCATAATGATGCCGCGATTGCGGTGGAGGCGGCGGGCGGTGTGGCCTCGCCCGAGCAGGCAGCGGCGGTGGCGTTGTGGCCAGAGTGGTTGCCATCGGGGTTGGTGAACCTTGGCCTCGATTTGCGCGGTGGTGCGCATTTGCTGGCCGAGGTTCAGGTGGCCGATGTGTATGAGGCGCGGATTGATGCGATGTGGCCGTTGGTGCGCGATGCGTTGCGCGATGTGCGTGATGCGGCGGGGAATGTGCGCAGGCAGCCGTCGGTTCCCGGTGTGTTGCGGGTGGCGATCTCAAAACCCGAGGGGATGACGCAGGCTTTGGCGGCGGTGCAGGCTTTGGCGACGCCGGTGGTGTCGCTGACCGGGGTTGGGCAGAACGATATCGAGGTGACGGTTGAAGGCGACGAGATTGTCGTACAACTGTCGGAGGCCGAGCGGGTGGCGACGGATAACCGGACCATTCAGCAGTCGCTGGAGATTATTCGCCGGCGTGTGGATGCGGCTGGCACGCGGGAGCCTACGATTCAGCGGCAGGGTGAAGACCGGATTTTGATTCAGGTGCCGGGGATTGGGTCGGCGTCGGAGTTGAAGCGGTTGATCGGGACGACGGCGAAGTTGACGTTTAACCCGGTGGTGGGGCGCAGCTCAGACGCGGGGGCGAACCCTGGGCCGCGGAACTTGCTGCTACCGTCGATGGATGAAGAGGGCCAGTTTTACATTGTGGAGCAAACCCCGGTGGTGACCGGGGAAGATTTGACCGATGCGCAGCCTGCGTTTGACCAAAACAATCGCCCGGCGGTGAGTTTCCGGTTTAACCCGGCGGGTGGGCGGCTCTTTGGCGACTATACCGCCAATAACATCGGTAGCCCTTTTGCGATTGTGTTGGACAATGAGGTGATTTCGGCCCCGGTGATCCAAAGCCATATCGCGGGCGGTTCGGGGATTATTACGGGCAGTTTCAGTGTTGAGGAAAGTACCAATCTGGCCGTGTTGCTGCGGGCAGGGGCGTTACCTGCCGAGATGACCTTTTTGGAAGAGCGCACGGTTGGGCCGGAGCTGGGGCAAGATAGTATTGACGCAGGCAAAGTGGCGGCGGTGATCGCGATTGTGATTGTCGGCGTTTATATGGTTGCGTCTTATGGGCTGTTTGGAGTGTTTGCGAACACCGCGCTGGCGATCAACATCGCGCTGATCTTTGCCATTCTGACGATGATCGGCGGCACGCTGACGTTGCCGGGGATCGCGGGGATTGTGCTTATCATCGGTATGGCGGTGGATGCCAACGTGCTGGTCTATGAGCGGATTCGCGAAGAGCTGAAAACGGCCAAAGGCCCAGCCCGCGCGATTGAGATTGGCTATGAAAAGGCGATGTCGGCGATCATTGATGCCAACGTCACCACCTTTATCACGGCCGCCGCGCTGTTCTTCTTTGGGGCAGGGCCGGTGCGTGGCTTTGCTGTGGTGTTGGGGATCGGGATTGTGACCTCGGTGTTCAGCGCAATCTTTGTGACGCGGTTGCTGATCACGGTTTGGTTCGGCTGGCGCCGTCCCAAGACCATTGAATTGTAAGGAGAGCTGAAAATGGTTTGGCGTTTGAAGGTCGTTCCTGAAAAGACCAATTTCAACTTTTTCCGCTGGCAATGGTTCACCTTTGGCGGGTCCATCGCGCTGATGTTTGTGGCCATTCTGGCTTGGGCCGTGATGGGCCTGAACTTTGGTATCGACTTTAAGGGTGGGACTACCATCCGCACAGAGAGTACCACTGTGATTGACGTGGGCGCCTATCGGCAAGCGTTGAACCGCCTTGATGTCGGCGACGTGTCAATCACCGAAGTGTTTGACCAGTCGTTCCGCGACAATCAGTACGTGGCCCAAGTGCGCATCGGCGCACAAGACGGGTATGAGGCGGTGACGCCGGAAACGCTGGCCGATGTTGAAGGCGCGCTGGTGACATTGGACCCGGCGCTGAAGGTTGTTTCAGTGGAATCGGTGGGGCCAAAGGTTTCGGCCGAGCTGATATGGACCTCGATCTTGGCGGTTGCGGCGACAAGCGCGGGGGTGCTGATCTATATCTGGCTGCGGTTTGAATGGCAGTTTGCGCTGGGCGGGGTTTTGGCGCTGCTCCATGATATGATCATTACAATCGGCATTTTTGCCGTGTTCCAATGGAAGTTTGACCTGACCATCGTGGCGGCCTTGCTGACCATTTTGGGCTATTCGATCAACGATACGGTGGTGGTGTTTGACCGATTGCGCGAAAACCTGATAAAATACAAATCCATGCCGCTGCGCGAGGTGATGAACCTGTCGGTGAACGAAACACTAAGCCGGACGATCATGACCTCGGGGACCACATTGATGGCGCTGGGCGCGATGCTGATCTGGGGCGGCGACGTGATCCGTGGATTCAGCTTGGCGATTTTCATCGGCGTGATTTTGGGGACGTATTCATCGGTTTACGTGGCCAAGAACATCGTTTTGATGATTGGGCTGGACCGGTCTGAAAAACCCAAGGGCGGCAAGGGTACGCCTGCGGAATACGCCAATATTGATGCCTGAGGGGGGATGTCATGCGCCTGAGCGAAGTGACCTATGACAATGCCCAGCCCATAGACAGCTATGGGCCGGGGTTTTTCAGGATTGCGGGGCAGGTGCTGCATGGGGCGGTTTTGGTCACACCTTGGGATGCAGGCCCATGGGGCGGGCTGGACGATACCGATGCGCCCTTGGCGCTGGTTGGCAAGATTGACGTGTTGTTTGTTGGCATGGGGACGGAAATTGCCCATGTGCCGCCCGCCTTTCGCCAAACGCTAGAGGATGCGGGGATCGGGGTTGAGGTGATGAATACACCTGCGGCGGCGCGCACCTATAATGTGCTGTTGTCCGAAGGGCGCAGGATTGCGGCAGCGTTGTTGCCGGTTTTGTGATTGGCCCAGAGTTTTTGGATTTAGCCCCCGTTTTGCGCTAAATTCCCCGCATTCTGCGCTTGCTGCCTTGGGCGGACAGGCGCATGATTGGGCCAAATTTAGAGGGGCTGGTTGACACACCCTTGAGCCAGCACCAGATATAGTTTCGTGAGAGGGGAAAGCCGTTTGCTGCCGAACTGTCGGGGCATGGCTTTCTTGCCAAGGAAGGACATAAGATGAGTGACGTAAAAAACCCCAGCTATCCGGTATTGCCGTTGCGCGATATTGTGCTGTTTCCGCATATGATTGTGCCGCTGTTTGTGGGGCGCGAAAAATCGGTGCGCGCGCTGGAAGAGGTGATGGCAGAGGATCGCCAGATCTTGCTGTCTAGCCAGATGGACCCCACGGTTGATGACCCCACCGAAGATGGAATTTTCCGGGCAGGTGTGCTGGCCAATGTGTTGCAACTGCTAAAGCTGCCCGATGGCACGGTTAAAGTGCTGGTTGAGGGTAAGAGCCGTGTGCGCATTACCCAGTTTATTGAGAATGATCGGTTCTTTGAGGCCGAAGCTGAGCCTTTGGTCGAATTGCCGGGCGACCCTGCGACGGTTGGTGCCTTGGTGCGTGCTGTGGCGGACGAGTTTGAACGCTATGCCAAGATAAAGAAGAACATCCCCGAAGAGGCAATGTCTGCGGTGGCCGAGACGAAAGAGCCGTCGCGGCTGGCCGATTTGGCCTCGGGGCATTTGGGGATTGATGTGGCCGACAAGCAAGCCTTGTTGGAAACGCTGGATATTGGCGCGCGGCTGGAAAAAGTCTACGGCCATATGCAAGGCGAGATGAGCGTTTTGCAGGTGGAGAAAAAGATCAAAACCCGTGTGAAAAGCCAGATGGAGCGGACGCAGCGCGAGTATTATTTGAATGAGCAGATGAAGGCCATTCAGAAAGAGCTTGGCGACGGCGAGGACGGCCAGAACGAGATTGCCGAGCTGGAGGCGCGGATTGCCAAGACCGCGCTGTCCAAGGAAGCGCGCGAAAAGGCCGATGCCGAGGTGAAAAAGCTGAAAAGCATGAGCCCGATGAGCGCCGAGGCGACGGTGGTGCGCAACTATCTTGATTGGTTGTTGGGCGTGCCGTGGGGCGTGAAATCTCGTGTGAAAAAGGATTTGGCAAAGGCGCAAGCCGTGCTGGATGCCGATCACCATGGGTTGGAAAAGGTTAAAGAGCGGATTGTCGAGTATCTGGCAGTGCAGGCGCGGTCTGCCAAGCTGAAGGGGCCGATTTTGTGCCTTGTTGGCCCGCCCGGTGTTGGGAAAACCTCGCTTGGCCGGTCGGTTGCCAAAGCCACAGGGCGCGAGTTTATTCGCATCTCGCTTGGTGGGGTGCGTGATGAGAGTGAAATTCGCGGTCATCGGCGGACCTATATCGGGTCGATGCCCGGCAAGATCATTCAGGCGTTGAAGAAGGCGAAAACGACCAACCCGCTGATTTTGCTCGATGAGATTGACAAGATGGGGCAAGATTTCCGGGGTGATCCGGCGTCTGCGATGTTGGAGGTGTTGGACCCCGAACAGAACGCGACCTTTACCGACCACTATTTGGAGGTTGAATACGACCTGTCAAACGTGATGTTTTTGACCACGGCGAACACCTATAACATGCCATCGCCGCTGTTGGACCGGATGGAGATTATTCCGCTGTCGGGCTATACCGAGGATGAAAAGCGCGAGATTGCCAAGCAGCATTTGATCCCCAAGCAGGTTAAGAACCATGCGCTGAAAAAGGGTGAGTTTTCGATTGCCGATGACGCGCTGTTGGAGGTTATTCGCACCTATACGCGCGAAGCCGGGGTGCGTAACCTTGAGCGGGAGTTGGCAAAACTGGCGCGTAAGGCCGTGACTGAGATTGTGAAAGCGAAAACCAAGGCGGTGAAGGTGACGATTGAGGGGCTGGAAGGTTTCCTTGGGGTCAAACGGCACCGCTATGGTTTGGCCGAAGCGACGGATCAGATCGGCGTTGTGACCGGGCTTGCCTGGACCAGCGTGGGCGGTGAGTTGCTGTCGATCGAGGCGCTGCGTTTGCCTGGGAAAGGGCGGATGAAGACGACCGGCAAGCTGGGCGACGTGATGAAAGAGTCGATTGACGCGGCGAGCAGCTATGTGCGGTCGATTAGCCCAGAGATTGGGGTGAAGCCGCCGAAGTTTGAGACGATTGATATTCACGTCCATGTGCCGGATGGTGCGACGCCCAAGGATGGGCCGAGTGCGGGGCTTGCCATGGTCACCTCAATTGTTTCCGTTTTGACACAGATCCCGGTGCGCAAAGATATTGCGATGACGGGTGAGGTTTCGTTGCGCGGCAATGCGATGCCAATCGGTGGCTTGAAGGAAAAGCTGCTGGCGGCGTTGCGGGGCGGGATTAAAACCGTGCTGATCCCACAGGAGAACGAGAAAGACCTGTCCGAGATCCCGGATAATGTGAAGGAAGGCCTGACCATTATCCCGGTAAGCCATGTGCGTGAAGTGCTGAAATTGGCGCTTGTGCGGCAGCCTGAGCCGGTTGAATGGGATGAGGCCGCCGAAGAGGCCGCGGCAGCGGCGCGTTTGGCCAAAGCAGATGCCTCTGCCGCGCAAGCCACTGCGCATTAAGCGCTTTTGCGGATGAAAATGGAAAGGCGCGCCTTGATTGGCGCGCCTTTTTTGCATTTTGGGGCGTGGGGTCGTAAAATCCACCGTTCCCAAATGCAGAAAAACGGGGTAGTTTGTTTCCAAATAGGGAACAAAAAGAAAGCAGGGCTTCTGATGGCCACAACCAAAACCGTTACACCGAAAAGCGCTGCGACGACCAATACGGCGGGCAAGAACGCTGATACCAAGGCAAAACCCACTACGCCCAACCCACTGCGCGGCATTCCAGCGCCAAGCATCAAGGCTGCAGAGGTTGTTGTCCCAAAAATGTCGGTGGTGGCGGGGGCGCTGAACACTGGCGACAACCCTAGTGCGACGGCCTATGCGGCCGAGAGCAACCAGCCTGTGATGCTGAAAAAGCAAGAGCTGGTGGAACGGATTGTCAAAGCGTCAGGCGCCAAGAAAAAAGACGTAAAGCTGATTATGGAAGCGGCTTTGGGTGTTTTGGGCGATGCGCTTTCGGCGGGCGAAGAGTTGAACCTGCCGCCTTTGGGCAAGATGAAGGTTAACCGCCAACGCGAGGAAGGGAATACAGAAATCCTGATCTTGAAGCTGCGTCGTGGTGGTGGACAAGGTGGCGGTGGTGGCGGCAAAGACGGGCCGAACGAGGATGCCGCAAATGATGGTGACGACGATTAAGCTGCGCCGCTGGCTGATTGGCGCCGTGGTATAAAGTTGGAAATTTGTAAATGCCCGCATGGCTGCGGGCATTTTGAATTTGGGGGCGATTGCGCAGGTATTTGCGCGCCGATGTCGGGTTTTGTTGTGCCGGACGCGGGGATCGTTTAACTGGAGCGGGAATCTTGGGCGATCTGCGCCCTTGCAACGCCGGGGGCGGATATGACGGGCAAAAACGGGCTGACCTATGCCGATGCAGGTGTGGATATTGACGCGGGCAATGTGCTGGTTGAGCGGATTAAACCGGCGGCCAAGCGGACCGCGCGTTCTGGCACCATGTCGGGGCTTGGCGGGTTTGGCGCGTTGTTTGACCTGAAGGCGGCAGGGTATAGCGACCCGATTTTGGTGGCGGCGACCGACGGGGTTGGCACCAAGTTGCGGATCGCGATTGATACCGGGAATGTCGATACCATTGGCGTGGATTTGGTGGCGATGTGCGTGAACGACCTTGTGTGCCAAGGGGCGGAGCCTTTGTTTTTCTTGGACTATTTCGCTACGGGCAAGTTGGATTTGGACCAAGCCACGCGCATCATCGAAGGCATTGCTGCGGGCTGTGAAGCATCGGGTTGTGCGCTGATTGGCGGCGAGACGGCGGAGATGCCGGGGATGTACCATAAGGGCGATTTTGACCTTGCAGGCTTTGCCGTGGGCGCGATGGAGCGTGGGACGGCGCTGCCCGAAGGGGTAGGTGCGGGCGATGTTTTGTTGGGGCTTGCGTCAAACGGGGTGCATTCGAACGGCTATTCCTTTGTGCGCAAAGTGGTGGAGCTGTCGGGGTTGGCTTGGGATGCCGATTGCCCGTTTAGTGCCGGGACTTTGGGCGAGGCGTTGTTGGCGCCGACCCGGCTTTATGTAAAGCAAGCACTGGCTGCCGTGCGGGCAGGGGGCGTGCATGCCTTGGCGCATATAACGGGCGGTGGTTTGACCGAGAACCCGCCGCGCGTGATTCCGGACGGTTTGGCCTGTGAGATTGATTTGCAGGCTTGGACCTTGCCGCCGGTGTTTCGGTGGTTGGCGGAAACGGCTGGGATGAGTGAACCGGAGTTGTTAAAAACCTTTAACTGCGGGATCGGGATGATGCTGGTGGTTAAGGCGGATAAGGCCGAAGCGCTGTCGGCGTTGCTGCGCAGCCATGGGGAAACCGTGGTTGCGATGGGCCATGTGGTGCCGGGGGAAGGTGTGATTTACAAGGGCCGCTTGCTGTGAAGCGTGTTGCCATCCTGATTTCTGGGGGTGGTTCGAACATGGTAGCCTTGTGCCGGGATATGGTTGGGGATCACCCATGCCGCCCGGTGCTGGTGGCGTCAAACGACCCGGCGGCGGGGGGATTGATGCGCGCTGCCGAGATGGGGATTGCCACAGCGGCGGTGGACCATCGGCCGTTCAAAGGCGACCGCGCGGCGTTTGAGGCGGCATTGTTGGAGCCGATTTTGGCGGCGAAACCTGATATTTTGTGCCTTGCAGGCTTTATGCGGGTGTTGACGCCCGGTTTCGTGGCGCGGTTTGACGGGCGGATGTTGAACATTCACCCCAGCCTTTTGCCGAAATACCCCGGTTTGCACACCCATGCCCGTGCGATTGCAGCGGGCGACACGCAAGCGGGGTGTTCGGTGCATGAGGTGACGGCGGTGCTGGACGATGGGCCGGTGTTGGGCCGGGCCGTGGTGCCGGTTTTGCCGGGCGATACGCCCGAGGATTTGGCCGCGCGAGTGTTGGTGCAAGAGCACAAGCTGTACCCGGCGGTGCTGCGCCGCTTTGGAGCGGGCGAGCGTGGGGTGTTAACGCTTTAGCCCGTGAAATAGTCGGGGTGAGCGGCTTGGATGCTCGGCAAATCGGCCTCAATTAGGCGGAGATGCGCGCGCAAGGTTGTCTCGGCCTTGGCTTGGTCTTGGGTTTCAATCGCATCGACCATGGCGCTGTGCTGCGCGATGAGGGTGGGGATGGGGAAATCTTGGAGTTGCAAAAACCGCACCCGGTCCATTTGAGATTTTAGCCGTTGTAGGTGGTCCCAGGCGCGGGCCTTGCCTGCGATTTGGGCGATGCTGCGGTGAAAGGCTTCGTCCAGCGCCATGAACTGGGCGGCATCGGGGGCGGCGGCCTGGGCTGTGAGCAGGTCACGCAAACCCGCGATGGCATCGGCGTTGGTGTGTTGGCAGGCAAGGCGGATCAGATCTGCCTCCACCGCTTCGCGCACGAAACGGGCGTCCAGCACCTCGGCCACCGTGATTTTGGACACAAAGGTGCCGCGTTGCGGGCGGATATCGAGCAAGCCTTCGGCGGACAGGCGCAAAAACGCTTCGCGCACGGGTTGGCGCGAGGTGCCGATGGCATCAGCGATTTCTTGTTCCGAGACTTTGGTACCGGGGGGCAGCGTGCCTGTCAGGATCGCCGCGCGCAGGGCGTCGGTGGTTTGAGGCTGTGCCGTGCGGGCGGGATGGAGTGCTACTTGGAAAGCTGCAGGCAAAGGCATGGGCGGCATCCTATGGAATGGCTGCGGGCATTTTCGCAGGAAACACGGGCCAAGGGAAGCGGTTGCTGCGATGGGTTGGCATTTGCGGGGCTTGGGTGGTAGGGGTGGCGCCAGTTTAAAGGGCCTGCGCGCACGCGGGTTAAGGGAGTACCGGGCCAGATGATGTCACTGCATTTGTATCGCCAGCAATGGTTTGGGAATATTCGCGCGGATTTGCTGTCGGGGCTGGTTGTGGCTTTGGCGCTGATCCCTGAGGCGATTGCGTTTTCGATTATTGCGGGGGTGGACCCTAAGGTTGGGCTTTACGCCAGTTTTTCGATTGCGGTGATTTGCGCGATTACGGGCGGGCGACCGGGGATGATTTCGGCGGCGACGGCGGCGACGGCGGTGCTGATGGTGACCTTGGTGCGCGATTACGGGTTGGAGTATTTGCTGGCAGCGACTGTGCTTGCGGGCCTGTTGCAGATTGGCGCGGGACTTTTGAAGCTGGGGCGGGTGATGCGCTTTGTGTCCAAGTCAGTGATGACGGGGTTTGTGAACGCGCTGGCGATTTTGATCTTTTTGGCGCAGGTGCCGGAGTTGGACCCATCACGCGTTACATGGCTTACCTATGTTCTGGTCGCGGGCGGGTTGGCGATTATCTATTTGTTCCCCTATGTTACCACGGCGGTGCCGTCACCCTTGGTCACGATTGTGGTGCTGACCGCGTTGACCCTGTATTTCGGGTGGGATGTGCGGACGGTGGGCGATATGGGCGCGTTGCCCGATACTTTGCCTGTTTTCTTGATCCCCGACATTCCGCTGACTTGGGAAACCTTGCAGATTATCCTGCCCTATTCGCTGGCCGTGGCTGTGGTGGGGTTGCTGGAAAGCCTGATGACGCAGAATATTGTCGATGATCTGACCGACACCACATCGGACCGCAACCAAGAATGTATCGGGCAAGGTTTGGCCAATACGGCGACTGGGTTTATTGGTGGCATGGCGGGTTGTGCGATGATTGGGCAAAGCATTATCAACGTAAAATCGGGCGGGCGTGGGCGGCTTTCGACCTTTGTGGCCGGGGTGATGCTGCTGATTTTTGTTGTGGGGCTTGGTGATTGGGTTAGCCAAATTCCGATGGCGGCACTGGTCGCGATTATGATTATGGTGAGCATTGGCACGTTTTCATGGTCGTCGATCAAGGCGCTGCGCACGCATCCGACCTCTAGTTCGGTGGTGATGCTCGCCACCGTGGCGGCGGTGATTTACACGCATAACTTGGCTATTGGGGTTGGGATTGGCGTGTTGCTGTCGGGGATTTTCTTTGCGGGCAAGATCGCGCAATTGTTCCGCATTACCTCTAGCTTGTCGGCGGATGGAACGGCGCGGACCTATAAGGTTGAAGGGCAATTGTTCTTTGCCAGCGTCGAAGATTTCATGAAAGCCTTTGATTTCCGTGAGGTTTTGGACCGCGTGGTGATTGATGTGTCGGATGCGCATATCTGGGATATCTCGTCGGTGGCGGCCTTGGATATGGCGGTGCTGAAGTTTCGCCGCGATGGGGCCGAGGTGGAGATTGTGGGGATGAACAAAGCGTCTGAGACGATTGTGGATGAGCTGGCACTGCATGACAAACCCGGCGCACTTGATAAGATGCTGGAGCATTAAGGGAGGCGGACACATGAAGATCATCGCATTGGTGGATGGATCGGTTTACGCGCATTCGGTGTGTGACGTGGCGGGTTGGGCCGGGGCGCGGCTGGGGTCTGGCGTGGAAGTGCTGCATGTTTTGGGGCGGCGCGAGGCTGGGCAGCAGGATTTGTCTGGGTCGTTGCGCTTGGGCGCGCGGACGGCGTTGCTGGAAGAGTTGGCAGCACTGGATGCGAAGCGGGCCAAGTTGGGCATGCAGCGGGGCCGCGCGATACTGGAGGATGCCAAGGCGGTTTTGGCTGAGGCGGGGGTTGAGGCATCAACCCGGCTGCGCCACGGCGATTTGTTGGAGGAATTGGGCAGCGATTTCGACTTGATCGTGATTGGTAAGCGCGGCGAGGCGGCGGATTTTGCCAAGGGGCATTTGGGGTCTAATCTTGAGCGGGTTGTGCGCGGCACGAAGGTGCCTGTGTTGGTGGCGGCACGGGCCTTTGCGCCTGTGAAACGAGTTTTGGTAGCCTTTGACGGGGGGCCGTCGGCGCTGCGCGCGATTGAGCATATTGCGCAAAGCCCTTTGTACACAGGGCTGGAGATTACCGTGGTCAGCGTGGGAGATGTGGCCGGCGCGCAAGCCGGGCTGGAGGCTGCGCAAACAAAGTTAAAGGCGGCAGGTTTGGTGGCAAAGCTGCGTGTTGTTGCAGGGCAGCCGGATGTGGCCTTGGGCAAGCTGGTAGAACAAGATGGGTTTGAGCTGTTGGTGATGGGGGCTTATGGCCATACCCGCATCCGCAGTATGATTATCGGGTCCACGACGACCCAGATGATCCGGTCGTGCAAAGTGCCGGTTATGCTGGTTCGCTAGGCTTGGCGCTATTTTGGTGTTGCTTTGGCTTGCAACTTTGGCTTTGCATGAGGGGTCATAAGGAGTGGCCCTGATATGTCCGGCAAGCCCAACGTTCTTTTCATCGTTATCGACCAATTGCGGGCGGATTGCCTTTGGGGTGGGTTGGCGGATGTAACGCCGATGCCGAACCTGCGCGCGCTGATGGCGGAGGCGGTCAGTTTTACCCGGCATTATTCGGTGGTAAACCCGTGTGGCCCGTCGCGTGCCAGCATTTTGACCGGGCAATATGCGATGAACCATGGGGCGGTGCGCAATGGCACGCCGATGCCGCATGATACCCCAAATATCGCGACCGAAGTGCGCAAGGCGGGGTATTTGCCGCTGCTTTACGGCTATACCGACAGTGGCCAAGACCCGCGGCAGTTTGCGCCGGCTGATCCGGCACTGACCAGCTATGAAGAGGTGATGCCGGGGTTTCATGAGGCGGTGGAGATGCGGCTGGAGGCAAGCTTGCCGTGGCGCGCGGATTTGATTGCCAAGGGCTATGACGTGCCGCCGTACCCGGAGATTTTTAGGCCCAATGGGCCAGAGTTGGACGCCCCTGCGCTGTACCGGGCCGAGGATAGTGACACGGCCTTTCTGACCGATCAGTTTCTGCGCGGGCTTTTGGGGCGGCCTGCGGGGTGGTTTGCGCATTTGACCTATATCCGCCCGCATCCGCCTTTGGTGGCGCCTGCGCCTTATAATCGCTTGGTCAAAGCGGCAGATATTCCGGTGCCGACATGCGTGGGCGACATGGCGGCCGAGCAAGCGCGGCACCCGTTTATTCCAAGCGTGCATGCGCGGGTGCCGATTTCTTCGGTGGTTGAAGGGTTCCCGGATTTGCAGCCGACTGCGGAAAATGTGGCGACGCTGCGGGCGGTTTATTTGGGGCTTGCGGCCGAGGTGGACCATCACATCGGGCGGGTTATTGCCGCGCTGAAAGCGGCGGGGGTTTATGACGATACGCTGCTGGTGGTGACGGCGGATCATGGCGAAATGCTGGGCGATCATCATGCCTGGGGCAAGCAGACGTTTTATGATGCGGCCTATCACACGCCGCTGATTATCCGTGACCCACGGCAAGAGGGCGCGCATGGGGGCTGCGTTGATGCGCCGACCGAATCTATCGATATTGCGCCGACTGTGCTGGAGTGGTTGGGGCAAATGGTGCCGGATACGATGGATGGCCGGGCGCTGACGCCGTTTTTATGGGGACAAACCCCGACGGCGTGGCGCGATTATACGTTTTCTGAGCTGGATTTTGGCGATCCGATAAGCCCCACCACTGCGCAAACCGCCTTGGGGATCGGGGCTGAGGAGGCCAACCTGTGTATCTTGCGCAGCGCGCAATACAGCCTCGTGCATTTCAACGCAGGGTTGCCGTCGCTGTTGTTCGATCATTCAGGGATGGGTGAAATGCGCGATATTGCGGCTGATCCGGCAGCGCAGCCTGTGCTTTTGGCGATGACACGCGCGCTGTTGGACCACCGGATGCGGCACGCTGGCGGGCGGTTTCGGCGCGTAATGATTACGCAATCGGGAGCGGTCACGGCTGCGAAATAGGCAAATTGATCATTTATATCGCCGCTACTCCAAAACCCGAAACTTCTCGTGGTTTATGACGCGGAAGTTGTCTGAGACCCTGTCGCGGAAGGCTTTCCATTCTTGCGGGATGGTTTCGCGCATGAATGCAAGGATAGCGT
>Ga0209390_10003022_pt1 | contig 28175 bp, 24 predicted proteins | sample BON01_FD_187212 | JGI IMG/M metagenome (GOLD analysis project Ga0209390, IMG submission 187212) | Freshwater microbial communities from Lake Bonney liftoff mats and glacier meltwater in Antarctica - BON-01 (SPAdes) (version 2) | ecosystem: Environmental > Aquatic > Freshwater > Ice > Glacier...
AGACTTACCAGGTAAACGCGGCAGGCGTCCTCGGTCGGGAACCAATCACGCATTTGAACCACCGTTCGGGGATATTCTGCCATGCCCAAACACTACCTGTAGTGGTCGGGGGCGTAAAGTGCATACCCAGATAAAGTATTTTTGTTACTCGGTCGACCGCTGACGAATCAGGCGCACGCAACTTGCGACACAGGCCCGCCAAGTTTTGAACCTATCTCCCCGATCAGTGTCGGGAAAAAGAAAAGGCCGGCTACTCACAAGTCTTGAAATCATCGGAGAAATACCGGGGTCGCGGAGATCTCCCGCTACGTATTCATCCCGTCTGACCCAATCTCCGCCTCCTCATACTTGCTAATCGCACGTCGCGAGATTCGAGTCACGTAAACGAGCACCCCGACTGCGAGCAACAACCCGGTGATCGTCAGCGCCAGGTGCAACGTCGAGTGCTCCCCCACCTGCCCGGTGGCCCTGGCGATGTGTTTTGCCGCCGCGCCAAAATATACTTCGACGAACAGTCCGGGGATCAATCCCACGCAACCCATCAGGAAAGTGGGAAACCGCGTATTGGTCGCGCCGAGCAGGTAGTTGACCGTGACGGGATGAATGGGTGTCAGACGAAGCAGCAGTTGGAAGCGCAGGCCCTCATGGTTCACCGCCCGTTCGATGGCCGCCAGTTTCGGGCTTCGATCCAGCCACCTTTGAACAGTGTCACGGAGCAACAGTCGCGCTATGGCGAAGTTCAACATCGCGGTCAGCACTCCCGCCGTCACCATGATCGCGGTGCCTCCAGCCACGCCAAACACCACCCCGGCAATGAGGGCAAAAATCGTGTCGGGGACGTAAACCGAGGTCAGCACGATGATTATGAGGATAAACAACGCCCACCCTGCCCGACCGTGTGCGCCAATCCAGTGCTCAACTTCCGGCAGACGATGTCCGAAGTGACGCCCAAGCCAGATCGCGGCGATCAAGAACACAAAACTGATCGCCAAGATGGCCGCGAATCTCAGGCGCGAGGCTGTCGGCACGGCCTCATGCGGGCTCCCTTCATCAGATGTCGAGTGGTCATTCATTTCGAAGGCGGGATGCTGCTCGAAACCAGACCGGAGTTCAATAGAAGGGTGCGACGGAACGACGACTGTCCGCAATGACTCGGGAGCGCGAGGCCGCCGAGCTCGCAAACGGCTTCGATATGGTCGATTGGAGACGCCATTTTTTAACGCGGAGGAAGAAGAACGCGGAGTCTGGAAACTTCCATTGCAATTCCGTCTCCGCGAACTCATTCCTCCGGGTTGAAATCATTTGCCGGTTCTCTCCGTCCGCAGTTTTCCCGATTTTGTTTTTGAAAACTGTTTTAAGCATGCCGTTCCTCTGCTTACCCAGGTTCGAGATCCGTTCAACTACATTCGGTTTTGCTTCTCATGCAAAGGGCCGCTTCCTTTGCAGAAAGCGGCCCGTGTGTTTTGGAATTGAAGGAACTCTTGTTCCTTCACCAACTCGATCTTGCTCGGCCGCTGGGTCTTGGCGATCCATGGCTCCAGCGGGCCATACATGAGGAGAATGGTGAACCAGCTTTTACCGGGGACGGTTTGCAACCAATTGCCTTCTTTGCCGGTTGGTGCCTTGGGTCCGAAATAGATGTCATACGAGCCATCGTCGTTCTTCTTCATGCCGGCGGTCTGGCTACCGACGGTCGGAAACAGCTGGCCGGTCTGGGTGTCATACATGGTGAAAGCCCAGAAATCATTTACCGGCACATTCGGCGGGAGGTGGACCTTGTAGGTCTTGGCACCATCGAACGGCTTCTTGTCGGCGTCGAGAACTGCAAGGGCATAATCCGATCCCTGTCCCACATGGCTGGTCGCCATGGCCGGGGTGACGCCACCCGCGTTGAAATAGAACAGCACCCGCGCATCCAGGCCCATCGTACCGTCGGCCTCGAACGACGTGTTGTGGTTCGCGTAGGCCGTGCTCCAGGAGCTCTTAGTATCCGGATAAAGAACACCCCGTCGATACGCGGCTGGTAGGTGATGGCCCGCGCGGTGGCGTTGCCGATCGTGCCCGCTTCGGTCAGCAGTTTCTTCATTCGAGCATCGGGCTTGGACGGCTGACCCTTGACGATACCGATGGAAGAAATCACTCCGCGTACCTCCGGTCCGATTGCATCGATTGGTTCCCGCTGAATCATGTCGTTGAGGACTTCGAAATACTCTAGGGCACGTCCATTAACTAACTGGAAGGCAGTGCGGCAAAGTTTCACCCGCCGCACTGCACGACATCTCTGAACGAAAGGTAGCATTGACCGTCGTCAGGGCACAAATCTCAGCAGCTACTACCCCGCATCGGTGACCGCGCCGAGGGAAGCGCTGTTAACGAGTTTGGCGTATTTGGCGAGCACGCCCCGGGTGTAGCGCGGCTTGAGCGGCTTCCAGGCTTTGAGCCGGGCGGTGATTTCCTTCGCCGGAATGTCCAGGTTCAACGTCCGTTTCTCGCCATCAATTGAAATGGGATCGCCGTTCTTGATGATCGCGATGGGTCCGCCGTCGAAGGCTTCCGGTGTCACGTGGCCGATCACGAATCCGTGCGAACCACCGCTGAACCGTCCGTCGGTGATGAGGGCGACATCCTTGCCCAGGCCCTTGCCCATGATCGCGCCGGTTGGGGACAACATCTCGCGCATTCCCGGTCCGCCCTTCGGCCCTTCGGTGCGGATCACGATCACGTGACCCTTTTTCACCTTGCCGGACAGGATGGCTTTCAGCGCGGTTTCTTCACTTTCAAACACGATCGCTTTGCCCTTGAATGTGAGACCTTCCTTGCCGCTGATTTTTGCGACCGCACCGGTCGGCGCCAGGTTGCCGTAGAGAATGACGAGATGCCCGTCCTTCTTGATCGGGTTGTCGAATCCACGAATGATGTCCTGACCAGCAGGATAACTCGGAGCGTTCTTCAAATTCTCGGCAAGCGTCTTGCCGGTTACGGTCATGCAGTCGCCGTGCATCAATCCCTTGTCGAGCAGCATTTTCATCAACGGCACGGTGCCACCGATGGTGACGAGCGCGGCCATCACGTATTTGCCGGACGGCTTGAGGTTGGCGAGCACGGGAACGCGTTTTCCGATCCGCGTAAAATCATCGAGCTTGAGACTGACATTCGCCGCATCCGCCATCGCCAGAAGATGCAACACGGCATTGGTCGAACCGCCCAACGCCATGACCATCGTGATCGCGTTCTCAAACGCTTTCTTCGTCATGATATCGCGTGGCGTGATTCCCTTCTTCAACAGGTTGACCACGGCGGCACCGGCGGCTTCACAATCGCGGACCTTGTCCGAGCCGACGGCGGCCTGCGCGGAACTGTTTGGCAAACTCATGCCGAGCGCCTCGATTGCGCTGGCCATAGTGTTGGCCGTGTACATCCCGCCGCACGAACCGGCACCGGGGATGGCGCAGGATTCCAGGCAGCTCAGTTCCCTGGTGCTCATCTGTTTGTTCGCGTGTTTTCCCACCGCTTCAAACACGGACACCACGTCGACCGGCTGTTTCTGATACATGCCCGGCAGAATGGTACCACCGTAAACGAATACACCAGGACGGTTGAGTCGTGCTAGGCCGATCAGACAGCCCGGCATGTTCTTGTCGCAACCGCCGATGGCCACCACGCCGTCGAAGCCCTGGCAGGCCACCACCGTTTCGATCGAATCGGCGATTACCTCGCGGGACACGAGCGAATACTTCATACCCTCGGTGCCCATCGAAATACCGTCAGAAATCGTGATGGTGTTGAACTCGACCGCCTTGCCGCCCGCGTTGTTGACACCGGTGCAGACGAACTTTGCTAGCTTGTCGATGTGCATGTTGCACGGCGTGACCATGCTCCACGTGGACGCGATGCCCACCTGCGATTTCTTGAAATCCTTTTTCTCAAAACCGACCGCGTAAAGCATCGCCCGGCTGGCGGCACGTTCCGGGCCGTCCACCACGATGGATGAATGGGCTCGGGTAATGTTTTTGCGTGGTTTTGATTTAACGTTTTTCGATTTGGCAGCCATAAAAATGAGGTTCAAGTGTCCAGAAAACCCGGGAGTAACGCAAGCGCGAGTATTGACCGAATTGCGATTGTAGGTGGGATTACTGACGTTCAGTCGAATCGTCACCGACGGTATGAGGCACTCCCGTTACGAGGGCGGATATCCGTCTTCGTCAGCGGCCTCGAACATTACGTTTTAGTCTCGACGGCTTGAGCGTTTTCGAAATCTTCGGCCACGCTCTTGAAGAACGTCAGTCGTTGCTGATATTTGGAGATCTGCTGCACTGAACCAGCTCACCCAAAGCGAGCAGCAACCCGATGTTGTCGCTCCGCATCGGAACCTGCCCGGCATACGCACGCAGTTTCACATCCGCCACGCAGGCATCGTGGATCAGATGCGGCTCCCAAGATTCTTCACAGTTACCGGGCAGAAATTTATCTTGGACAGTTGGGCGCAGACCAAGCCGACCTATGATGATCTCCTGACCGATCAGCCGGACGATTGGCCACGCATCAAGGATGGAAAAGTGATTCGCAAGCGTTCAAGCGGATTGGACGTGGCTTACTCGGTGTTCGGCAACGACCAGATCACTCCGGAGATCGCCACCCGCATCGCGAACGAGAACGGCATGCCGTTTCGTGAGGGACTGCCTTATCCGCACAACCTGCTCGCGGCCAAAACTGTGATCGACAGTCAATATCCTGAATCGTGGTGGGACAATATCTACACCGGCTGGCTCGGAGCGCTGCGCTCGCTGTCATCGCCCACGGTCGGAAATGAATATCCGGAAGCCATGCGAACTCGGGCATGGGCCATGAAAACGGTGAACACCCAACTCGCATCGTGGAAGCAACTGCGGCACGACACGGTGCTCTATGCGAAACAGGCCTACGCCGCTCAGGTGCTTTGCGAGTATCCAGCTGGATAGGTTGAGCCGAGGGTCGAATTCTGGGATTCGATGGAACCCCTCGCGAACGTGGCTTCAGACGCCATCTCACATTTGAATCTATCCGGATCAGTTGATCCTCGCTACGACCGGTCGGCTTGATAGCAATCACCAGCCCTTCTATGGGCGCGTTTCTCTCGGGGACCTGCGGAGTCAGCAAATCGACTTCTTCAACAGTTTTGCCGCAACAATTGTCGTCCTCCAGTCGATTGTTGAAAAAGAACTCGCTGGATTGCCCCTGTCCAGTAAGGAAACGGCCGTTCTCGAGGAAATCGTTGAACAGCAGGAGTCCTATGGGGCCGCCGAGGGTAGAACCTTCAACGGATGGTATCCGGGCCTGTTTTACCGAAACGTGTATCATGGCAATCCGTTCGGAGTTGGCGAAGGGTCCGATGCGTGGGATCCGCTGGTGACAGACGTGTTTACTGCCGCTCCCGATTTTCAGGTTGGAGCCCCTGGATCTGTTCTCCACGAAGGCGTCGGCAACGTACATCTCCTGATGATCGTAGTGGATTCAGGACCTGACCGGATGGTTTACGCAGGGCCCGTCCTCAGCCACTACCAATTTGAAGCCCCAGCCAACATCCGCAGGTCCGATTCAGAGTGGAAGTCAACGTTGCAAACCGGGGTGAAACCTCCATCACCGGAGTGGACCGAGTCCTATCTCGTTCCAACCGAATCCAGCGCTCCCTTCACTGCCAACTGATCGCCGCGCGATTATTGAACAGGTCTCAAAAAGAATAGCGAATACTCCAATCACAAAGTCCTGAATTCTTTGCACGCTCAGAGGAACGCTGACCCGTTTGAGCCTGTCGACGCGCACGCAGGTTCGTTCGGAGAACTCACCCCACCTGCTGACGTCACTGCAAAAGGTGGGGCGAGCGCTCCGAGCGAGACTGAAGGTCTTGTGGGCCGTTGCGCATCACATCGCCTTCCGAGTCTTGCGACCGTCTCCTCAGTTCTACCGCAGCCGTTTTCGACATTCTTTTTGTATTACGCTCTAATTGATCTTCACCGGCCACCGTTCATCTTCAACGTGGCCTTCGTCCAAATATTTGATGGCCTGCTTCAACACTTCAGGTTTCACGCTGGCCAGGTCCTGTTGTTCGGCGAGGTCGTCCTTCAAATTGTAGAGCTTGACCGGCCCGGTCAGCATCGGTTCGCGGATCGCCGCCCAGTCGCCGAATCGCACGGACTGTCGCGTGCCCTGCTCATGAAATTCCCAGTAAAGATATTCGTGCTCCTGCTGTTTTCTTTTGCCGGTGATCGTGGGAACAAAACTGATTGAGTCGAGTCCGCCCGGGACTTTTGTTCCAGCCAGATCACAGGCGGTGGCGAAGAAATCACCGAAGTAACCGAGATGATCTGATGTGGTCCCGGCTTTGATCGTGCCCGGCCATTTCATGATCGTCGGCACGCGGATACCTCCCTCGGTCAGGCTGCGTTTGATGCCGGTCAACAGTCCGGATGGCTCAAAGCGTTTCAAGTTGTGATTGCTTTCGTCGTGCGGGCCGTTGTCACTGGTGAAGATGACCAGCGTGTTTTCCTCGAGGCCCAGTTGTTTGAGCTGTTCCATCATGCGCCCCACGTAACTGTCGAGCCGGGTGATCATCGCCGCCTGTCCCTTGTCCGCATCAGGCCAGTCCTCACCGGCGTACAGACCGAAGTCCGGGACTTCCGCACCGTTCTTGAGCGCGCGCGTCCGTTCGTTGTTCGCGTGGGGAACGATCATGCTCCAGTAGAGGAAGAACGGCTCATGCTGGTGATTCGCGACATACTTGAGTGCTTCATCTGCAAACAGATCGTCGGCGTAAATCAGCGCTTTTGTGGAGTAACCGCCGCCATTTTCGCCCACCGGCACGAGGTCGTTCGGCAACGGGACCTTGTCTTCATTATGCCAGACATACTCGGTGAAATGATTGTGAGCCCGATGCTGGTTCAAAATCCCGAAGAAGGTGTCAAACCCGTGTTTGCGCGGCAATCCGGCGTCTGCTTCGCCAACGTCGCCGAGCCCCCACTTGCCGATCAACGCCGTGGCGTATCCGGCTTCATTTAACGCCTGGGCAACCGTCACATCACCGGGTTGCAGCGCCTGGGCTGCGGGATTCGTGCGTCCGGCGTTGCCTCGGACACGGGTGTGGCCATGATGTTTGCCAGTCATCAGCACCGAGCGTGAGGGCGCACAGACCGTCGCCCCGGCATAGAACTGCGTGAAGCGCATGCCGTCAGCCGCCATGCGATCAAGATTCGGCGTCTTGATGACCTTTTGTCCAAAGCAGCCGATCTCGCCGTAACCGAGATCATCGGCAAGAATGAAGATGATGTTGGGTTTCTCCGCCGACGCACCGGCGCAAACACCCAATACGCACAGGAACGAGAAGCAAACCCTGATCATCTTCTTCATGGCAAATGGCCCCCGAATTACTTGATCGATTTCAGATAGGCGACAACGTCAGCCACTTCTTGCGGGCCAAAGCCGAGCTGTTCCGCGCTCAACATCAGCGAACGGTTCAGTTCGTTTCTGGATTCCACCTTGTTGCGCGGAATGAGCTGAACGACGCCACCTTGCGACGCGACAATCGTGGGGTCGCCGCCGGAAAGCAGGAGGCCGTGAATGGTTTTGCCGTCCTTGGTTTTGACCTCGTACCCGGTGAACCCGCTGGAGATGTCGGCCGACGGAGTGATAATCGAACGGATCACGACGTCGGTGGGCTGCATCTTCGCAAACGAGGTCAGGTCGGGACCGTATTCCACACCGGTCGCACCCACTTTGTGGCAGGTGTAGCAGGCAGTGATCAACAGCTTGCCGCGCTCGGCGTCGCCGTTCAATTTCGCGACCTGTTCCACTGTCAGCACAGAAGCCGGTGCCTCCGGAACCAAGAATTCGGTGATCTCGACTTTCTCGGGATCATACAGGCCGCGGCTCTTCAGCTCGGCATTCAGACCGTATTCAGCCCACAGGCTGTCCTTGCGATTGAGCAACCACCACATCGCTTCGGCCTGAACCGGGCCACCGGTATTCTGCGCGGCATCGAGGATCGCGTAAGCGGCCGGCTTGGTGCCGACATATGCCAGCGCAACCAACGCTGCCTTGCGCGCCTCGATGGGGAGCGTGCCGGAGAGTGCGCGAACTTTGAACCTGTCGGTCGCGGCTTCGGGGTGGAGACGCCACGCAAGATTTGCGAATGAGGGACTCCATTTCAGCGAATCGGAGTTACCCAGCTTCTTGCTGATCGCCGCATATACTTCGGCTTCCTTTTTAGCGGAACCGGTTCCGATCGCTTCGAGCATCCAACGATCTTCCCCGTCGTAACGTGCAGCAATGTTGGACAAAATGTTGGCAGAGTTCGCAAAGGTTTCGTTGCGCATTGCGAGCGCGACTTCACGACGAACCGCCGGGGAAGGGTCTTTCGACAGCGCTTCGGACCATTCCTGAAAATTGTGGTTCTCCTTGCGAATCGCGCGATACGCCACGGTCCGGATACGGTCGTCCTTGTTGCTCTTCAACAATGATTCAACCTGGGCCATTCCTTTGGGGCCAAGCTGCGACAACAACCATACGGCGCGCGCGCGGAAGTATTGATTATCTGAATCAAGCAGTTTGGAAACGGCGGGCACAGCTTTCTCGCCCTGCTCCTTCAGCTTGGTAAATCCGAGGCTCCGTACGTTTACCGCCGGACTCTCCAAAGCCGTGATCTGGCCTTCAGTAGTATTGAGATCGAATTTTGGAATGACCGATTTGAACCCCTTGGGAGCGATGCGATAGATCGCGCCGGACATGGTTTCGTCCTGATCGGAATGACCGCCTACGCGAGGATCAAACCAGTCTGTCACGTAGATCGCACCGTCCACTCCGACGACCACATCGGACGGACGGAAGAACGTCTTTTTGTCATTGCTTACCGGTCCGCCGGAATCAGCCCCTGCAAATTTTCCTTCCTTGTTCGCAGTCAGAAAATTAAAGCGATCAAGTTTGAATCCCGCACCCTGTGCTTCCGGATTGTATCCGAACACCGTGTTTCGCGCCGGTTCGCAACTGAGCAACGTGCCTACATACTGCTTCCCCAACGCCCCGTTTTCGTAAAAGGCGATCCCGGTCGGCGCACCCGCGCCGTAAACATCTCCGGAAGGCATCGTCCCGGGATCTTCCTGACGCCATTCCGCCGTCGGCGTGTCCTGGCCCGGACGCCGGTCTGCACCCCACGAACGCTTGCCATCGAAGGAGTTGAACCCCGCGTTACCGTATTCCATCAAAAACGCCGTGCGCGCGGCTGGCGGATCATCATTGTCGTTTTGGAAAACATCGCCAAACGACGTGACCGTCTGTTCGTAACTGTTCCGGAAGTTGTAGCCGATGATGCCGACGCCGGTTCCATCGGGATTCATCCGAGCGGCAAAACCTCCCACGTAAACGAAGCCGTCATCACTCACCTGACCGGCCAGTTCCGTGGGGTCATAAATGAGCGGCATCCCACCGACGTTGCTCGGCTTGTAGGCACTGCCGATGCGAAATGTTTTGCCCGATTTGTCGGTGAACATCCCACCGCAATTGCCGGCATTCCAATACCAGCGACCGTCCGGGCCGAACGTCACCGAGTGCAAGCTGTGATCGTGGCTGTGCCCGACGAAACCGGTCAGCAGCACTTCGCGGGTGTCAATGCCCGGATCAAACTTCAGGTTCCGGTTGACGTCGGTGTAAACGATCATGTCCGGTGCCATCGAAACGACGATCTTGTTGTCGAGGACGGCGATTCCCATCGGCGCGTGGAGCGCCTTGTCCTGCACGAACGTCCAGCTCTTGTCCGCCTTGCCGTCCTTGTCGGTGTCCTCCATCACGATGACCTTGTCGCCTTCCGGTTGCCGGGAATAGTGGCCGCGATAGTTCACCCCTTCGTTTGCCCAGATGCGGCCGTCCTTGTCGACGTCCAGATTGGTGGGGTTCAAGATCATCGGGGACTGCGCCCAGACGGTGACCTCCAGCTCGCCCACCGTGGTGAGCATGTCCGGAGAGATCAAATCGTATGCGCCAAAGGCGGGTCCCGCCAGCATCGAGGCGGCAAAAAAAGAGAGCAGGTGTGTGTTCTTCATGTGCTTGATGGAGATAATACTGCCGGAAACCAAAATCTATTCAATCGTTCCGTTGAAAAATATCACCCTAGCGAACTTGTCAAAAATACTCAGCGAAGATTCGGATCATTGCTCTCTAAAACCTCCCCCGCACAAACGTCGCTGCGCAAGTAATTCAGGAGGGAAGTTCCGTCAGGCTTTGGACTGTGCTGCTTGTCCCGTCGCGGAGGCCCTGTGGAATTGTGGGGGACCGTGCTCCGAAAATCATTTTCTGTTTCGTGCAATTTTTCCCGGCCCGACCGGGTATTCAGTTCAGTTCGCATTTGATCCGAGTCTGTTCCCGAAAACCTAATCAGGAAAAACATTATGAAAATGACGACAGGATTGCTATGTACCGCCCTCATCACCACCGCGTTCAGCGCTTCGCCACTGCTCGCCGAACCCAAATCAACCTCCACCGGACACCTTGATTTCGGTGAGTTCACCGCGCCGAAGGACGGCCAGTTTGTGGAAATCAACATCCAGGGAAACCTGATCAACCTGGTCGCGCGATTAACGGAGGATTCGGAACCCGAAATCGCCAAAATTCTACGGGGCTTGAAATCCGTTCGCGTCAACGTGATTGAACTGAACGACGACAATTCCGAAGAGATCAAAGCCCGCGTCGCATCGGTTCGCAAACAACTCACTGCGGAGGGCTGGGAACGCATCCTCACCGTCCAGGACAAGAAGGAAGACGTCGGCGTCTTCATCAAATTGAAGGGAGAAGAAGCCGTCGAAGGCATTGCTGTCACAGTCATTGACGGCGGAAAGGAAGCGGTCTTCGTTAACATCGTCGGAGACATCCGGCCCGAGCAGATCGCCGAGGTGGGCGAACGTCTGAACATCGACCCGTTGAAGAAACTCAGCCACGAACTGGGCGCCCGCGAATAACAGCGTATTTGATCAACCCGGCCAATCCATGAAAATCAAACTCCAGCCAACGCATCAGGGCAGCATTCTCAAACTGCTGTTGGTCCTCATGATGCTCGGGCTGGCGTTGGTGGTTTCAGTTGGTGCGATGGTTTACTTGAGTATCCGACCGACCAGCAGTTTTCGCGACGTTCAGGACATCGTTTTGAACGAGCTTCCGCAGAAGCCCAACATGCGGATCTCCGTTCGTGCGCCATCGGTCATCGTTTCGCTCGCGCGGTTTGGTCTTTCGTTTGTGGACGACATCGATGACGAGGCGCGCCTAGCCATGGAATCGATTCGCGGTGGACAGGTTGGGGTGTATCAACTCCCCCAACCTGTCTCGCAGGCAAACAAGGTTCGGATCATGAGCCGCGTCGATGCCGCATTGAGCAAAAACAAATGGTCGCGCAGCGGCGCGGTTGTCGAGCGCGATGAAATGGTGCTGGTCTACGCGCCAGACAATCTGGACGACCCCGGTGATCTCGAAGTGCTGACGCTGGTGCTGAGCAACAACGAGCTGGTGCTCGTTTCGGCGAAAGGTGATTTGCGCCCGGTCTACCAAATCGCACAATCGCATTTTGACGAGGCTTCGAGGAAACGTCGTTACGCGTTTGACTGAACGTCCGCCGAGTTCTTCGACTGTCTCGTCCGGAGCTACAAACTCAATCAGGAATTCTACTCGCCCGCCGGCTTGCTCACGTGATTTCATCCCGGCATGGGCAGCGAAGCATTTCCAGTCATTATCTTCGTTCTCTTTGCCGGACTGGTTGTCGCCGGTCTCATCTGGGGAGCGATCGCGGCGAGGAAACGGCGTGAGGCGCTGTTCCTTCTCGCAACCGAACTCGGACTTTCCTATTCCGCCGCCAAAGACCGCTCACTGGCCGGTCAATACAGTTTTCTGAACAAGCTCGCGCAGGGTTCCAACCGCTACGCGCACAACGTCATTTCAGGGGAGTACGAGGGGCACAAGGTTCTGGCGTTCGACTATCATTACGAGACGCACTCCACCAATTCCAAGGGCCAGCGGCAGACCCAGCATCACCATTTCTCGGCGTTCATCCTGAACCTCCCCGTCCTCTTTCCGGAAATCACCATCACGCGCGAAGGCTTTTTGTCGAAGATCGCGCAGGCGTTCGGCTACGACGACATCGACTTCGAGTCCCACGAATTCTCCAAGAAATTCTGCGTGCGTTCCAAGGACAAGAAATTCGCCTACGACATCTGCCACACGCGCATGATGCAGTTCCTGCTGGAGAACGATGATTTGAACATCGAGATCGACGGATTGAGCCTGGCGTTCCTGTTCGACCGGACGCTCAAACCGGAACGGATCCATCCGAACCTGATGAGGCTGGTGCTCGTCCGGCAATTGATTCCCGACTACGTGATGAACCGCAGTTGATCCCTGCCAATCATGATGGAGAACGACGTCGCAAAATACTTCATGCCGGGCCTGATGGTGGTTATCGCGATGGGGCTGGTAGTGTTTTATGCTCTGGATATCCGGCAACGTTCGAAGGCGGAACAAAAGCGTGCCAACTCGTTTTTTCAACTCGCCGGCCAGCTCGGCCTAACTTGCCAGCCGATCAAGGACACCGAACTGCCGCGCCGCTATTTCTTTGTGCGTCAGCTGGACTTGGGAGAGAACCGGTTTGCGCGGAACAGTCTCACGGGCGATTACTCCGGGCACCAGGTCTGCGTCTTCGACTACCACTATGAAATCAAATCTGCTACCGGTGACGAACGCACGTCCGACGATAGTTCCATTCTCATCATGCACGTGGCCGCCGGAGATCAACTCGCCGAGTTCCCCCGTCTGACCATTGCGCGCGAGGGACCCGGAGGCTCGTTCGCGGAGGCGTTCGGCGTCGACGACATCAGCTTTGAGTCGCTGGAGTTTTCCCGGATGTTCCGGGTGCATTCGAAGGACAAGAAATTCGCGTATGACGTCTGTTATCCCCGCATGATGGAGTATCTGATGGTAAACCCCGATCTCACGCTCGAATACAATCTCTACACCATCGCCATGATCTTCAATCGCCGCTTGAAGCCTGAAGAGATCCGGCCCAATCTCGACCGGTTGCTTGAAGTGCGTTCGTTGCTGCCCAACTATGTTTTAACCCCCGCCTGACATGGAAATCCTCATCCCCATCGCGATCATTCTGTTGATCCCCGTCATCTACGTGATCGTCCAGTACAACGGGCTCATCGCCATCAAGAACCACATCCGCGACGCCTGGGCGAACATCGACACCGAACTGAAACGCCGCTACGAGCTCATCCCCAATTTGGTGGCGACTGTCAAAGGCTACGCCGTGCACGAACAGGCGGTTTTTGTAAGCGTCATCGAAGCGCGGAACCGTTGCTCCGCGAACCACGGTCCTGTCGCAAGTCAGGCGGATGACGAGAAGCAGCTTGTTTCAGGATTGGGCAAATTGTTCGCGCTGTCGGAGAGCTATCCGGAGTTGAAGGCGGACCGGCATTTCCTCGAGCTCCAGACCGAACTCATCAACACGGAGGACCGCATCCAGGCGGCGCGCCGGTTTTACAACGGCAACGTCCGTGACTACCGTAACAAGACGGAGAGCTTCCCCAGCAACATCGTCGCGGGCCTGTTCAGTTTTCCGAGGGAAGACTTCTTCGAGGTCGAGCCCGTCGTCCGCAGCGAGGTTCCACAGGCCCGGTTTTGAACCACCCGCTGAGAATCCCATTGCCTGTCCGGTGGAAGTCCGGTTGACTCCCCGCACCTACGCGCATGGCAAACGACACGGCAACCACTGGCATCAGGACTTCCACGCCGCCCGGCGAAATCCCGCATGGACCCGACCTTGAGATCAAGGACGCACAACTAATCTTCAACGCGGTCTGGGGGGGAATGGAGGACGAATTCGGACACGAGAACCTGCGCTTTGCCAAGGAAGTCATTCTGCTTGGAGGCGCGCCCGGATCGGGCAAGGGCACCAACACGAAATTCATCCTGCGCGCGCGCGGGCTGACCTGTGATCCGATTGTCGTGAGCGACCTGTTGGACAGTCCAGAGGCCCAACGAATTAAAGAAAGCGGCAACCTCGTGGGCGACAAGGAGGTCGTGGGGCTGGTTTATCGCGAACTGCTCAAGACGGAATACCGCGACGGGGCGGTGCTGGATGGCTTCCCCCGGACCAAGGTGCAGGTCGAGTGCCTGAAACTGCTCGTTCAAAAAATGCAGTCGTTGCGGCAGGAATATTATGACACGCCACTGCACGCACATTTCCGGCAAACGACGATTCACATCATGGTCCTCTTCGTTGAGGAGAAGGTCAGCATCGAACGGCAGCTGAAGCGAGGGAAGGAAATCCAACAGCACAATGAGGAAGTGATCGCCACCGGCATCGGTGAACTGAAGGAGCTTCGTTCAACCGATCTGGATGTGCGGGCAGCCCGGCGACGCTACAAAGTTTTCAAGGAGCAAACCTGGGATGCGCTACAGTCGCTCAAGAAGACATTCTTCTATCACTTCGTCAACGCCAACGGCCCGATCGCCGAGGTTGAGGAGAATATCACCAAGGAACTCGAATACCAGAGTTCACTGGAGCTGGATCCGCGAACTTTTGACAGGCTTCGTCACCTGCCGCTGGCCCGTGACATCGTCATTCATGCGCGACAGGAACTCGTGCGCCGGCTGGACAATTACGAATTCGACAACACGGAATTGTTTCAAAATGTCGTGGCGTTCGTCGACAAGCACATCATGCCGATCATCCTGCCTCACGCGATCTCCGGCGTGGCGATGGTCAATTCAGAAGCCCTCCTGTTCCACAACCCCCTCGCGCTCGCCATGCTCATCGACGTCTTCTCCGAGCGCGGCTACCACGCCGTCGTCGACCTGCATCGGATTGAGATTCCGGAGAAGGTCGATCTGAAGACGGGGGTGATTTCCTGCCGGGAGAAGAAGGTTTTCCGCATCACCATCCGCTTCAAGGGTTCGGAGATCCGTCGCGGATAACTGTCGTCCGTGGCCTTGTCTCGATCTGTTCAAGGGAGGAGCCGTACACGGTTGCCCTCCGCACCGGTCTTGCCTCAAACAGAAAAACCGGACAACGCGGGAAGCGTGTCCGGTCGATAAATTGACGGGGCCAATCAACTGAGCGCGGCCAGTTTGACAGCCGAGCGGGACTTCTTGCGGTTGGCGGTCGACTTATGGATCGTGCCGGTCTTGACGGCTTTGTCGACTGCGGAGGAATAGGTCCGAAACGCGGTGGTCGCGGTTTCCTTATTTCCCCCGGTGAGCGCGGTTTGATAGCGCTTTTCAAGGGTCTTCACACGTGACTTCACACTTTTATTGCGTTCCGTTTTCTTGGCATCACTGCGCACGCGGGTTACGGCTGACTTCGTATTCGGCATATTTTTCTCGTCTATTTGCTAAATGCAGGGCCGCGAAACTAGCGTTTCAACCGGTTTTGTCAACGGATTGTTCAGGAATCAACAGAGCCGCATCATCGACGGGCAAAGGTCAATCCCACGATGATCGTGAGATACACGGCGTAATAACCCAGCATGAAGAAGCCCTCCCGTCGAGTCACCCGCTGATCGCTGTGAACGACCCAAAACATCAGAGCCATCCCAACGAGCAGCGCGGGGAAATTAAACATCTGGGTCAAGCGGTCCATGGTCAGCTCGTTCAGGCTCGCGGCGGTCCCGATGATCAACGTCAGGTTCGCGATGTTTGCCCCGAGAATGTTGCCGATACTTAGATCTGCTACCTGCTTCCGCGCGCTGGTGATGGCCGTCACCAATTCGGGAAGTGACGTCCCTACGGCGACCACCGTCAGGCCGATCACGATGGAAGGAATTCCCATTGCCGTCGCCACCCCCACCGCACCATCCACCAGCAGCTTGCTGCCGACGATGACGAGCGCCGCGCCCAGCGCAAACACGGCGGCCGTTCCTTTTGGCGTGTGCACCCACCGGATTGGTTCGGTCTCCTCATGCCCAATGGCCAGCGCCTCACGCATCTGCATCGGGGTGGTCGGCTTCAAATGTTTTTTGAAATCATAGACAAAATATCCCATTCCCAATGCCAGAAGAAACATTCCCTACCAGCGCGAGATGCCGAGATTCAATGTCATCAGAAAGACGAGCACACCGCACAAAACCATGAATACGAGTGGCACTCTGAGTGTTCGGGACTGGACATCGATGTTTTTGAGAACAGCAGTGAAGCCGAGAATCAACCCCATGTTGCAAATGCAGGAACCGACGGCGTTGCCCACGGCCAGACCGGATTTGCCTTCCAGTCCGGCAACGATGGAAACGACCAGCTCGGGAGTGGTGGTGGCCAGACTGACCAGCGTGGAGCCGATCACGATTCTGGGCATCTGTAGATACTCGGCAATCCGCACGCTCGCCCCGACAAAGAGATCTCCGCCCTTGATGATCAGGAGAAGTCCGGCGCTGAGATACAGGATGTCGGCAAGCATGGCTGATCGGAACGGCACCCGGAGCTTGCCGCGTCAGCCAAACGGATGACCAGTCTTTTTCCGGACGCGCTATTCCGCCGGCTGGAAAAGTTCTTCAAACCGTACCGCGCCGTCTTCCCAGGCCCGGGCCTCGCGCGGTTGAATCGTCTCGATCGGGAACGAATCATGAACAATCTTGCGCGCCTCTTCGATCGAGGAGACGTGACCCATCGTGATCGCCTGCACGAGAATGTTGCCCACCGCCGTGGCTTCCGTCGGTCCGACGACCACCGGAATCTGTACCGCGTTCGCCGTGAAATGATTCAGGACCGAGTTCTGCGAACCGCCTCCGACGATGTGAAGTCGTTCAAACTTGCGGCCGGAGAGGTGTTCGAGTTGGTGCAGATTGCGGCGGTAAAGCAACGCGAGGCTTTCCAACACGCAGCGGATGAACTCGCCGGGCTTCTTGGGCGTCCGCTGGCCTGTCTCCTTGCAGTACGTCTTGATCTTGTCCGGCATGTCGCCGGGCGAAAGAAATCTTGGATCTTCCGGGTTGATGAGCGAGACGAAGGGATCCGCCGACGCCGCGAGATGGCTCAGCATTCCGTAGTCGTAATCCTGTTCCTGACGCACCCATTCCCGCCGACATTCCTGAACGATCCACAGGCCGATGATATTTTTCAATACCCGGAACGACCCGCCGTAGCCGACCTCGTTGGTGAAATTCAGATCGCGACAGACGCTGGTCATCATCGGCACCGGCGATTCCATGCCCAGCAGCGACCAGGTGCCCGAGCTCAGGTAGGCCCAGTCCCGACCGGTGGCCGGCACGGCTGCGACGGCGGCGGCGGTGTCGTGGGAACAGGAGGCGACGACCTCGATCTGGTCGATATCGTCGTGGGCCAGATCCGTGGCTTTCACAACTTCAGCCCGCAACGGCCCGAGCCGTGTCCCGCACGGAACGACCGAAGGAAAGATACTTGCAGGCAGTTTAAGCGCCTGGAGCACCGGCTCGGACCAGGCCTCGGTTCGCGGATTGTAAAGCTGGGTGGTGCTGGCGCTGGACTGGTCCACTTTGGCCACGCCGGATAGCAGGAAATTGAACCCGTCGCCGACGGTCAAAAACTGGTGGGCTTTCTTCAGGCGCTTGTCCGTTTCCGCACCAAGTTGGAAGATCGTGTTCATCGGCATGAACTGGATGCCGGTCTCGTCAAATATCGTTTCCCATGAAATTTTCTTGAGCACCTGATCGACGCTCTTCTCGGTGCGCGGATCACGATAACTGTACGTGGGCGAAACAATCCCGCCCTTCTTGTCAAAGAGGATGTAATCTAGGCCCCACGAATCACAGCTGATGCTCGAAATAGGATAGTCCGCTTCCGCCGCCTTGCGCAGGCCGGTCAGAATCTCCTGCCACAACATTTCGACATCCCAGGAATGTTCGTTCCCTTCCTGAACCGGTGCGTTCAGAAACCGGTGAAACTCCTGCACGGAGAGCCGTCCCTTTTCGAGCCGTCCGAGCATAAGCCGTCCGCTTTCGGCGCCGAGATCACAGGCGAGATAATGAGTCGTCATCGTTTGATGCAACATATGTCCAGATACTGGTTCAGTTTACAAAGACAGAAATTGACAGGTTCAACGCAGCCCGGCGGAGAAAGCGCATCGCTGCGTTGCCCCGCCGGACACCGGGCGACCAAGCGCAGGTTCAATGCCGTCGTCCGCCGGTTATCCCCAATCGCAGAGACTCTCGACGTATGCCGCCGAACCGTCACGCAACCATCCGTCCAATTGCGCTGGATCTTTGAGCTGCTGCCCGCGCATTCGCGGCACCGCCACAAACCGGCAGTCCACCTCCGGCACGGCGCTCATGTCGCCCCAAAGTTTTTCAAATTGCGCGACCGGGAACACGTCTTCCTGCCCGTGGCCCCAGCGTTTCTTCACGTCCTTCAATGTGATATACGTCGGCATCTTCGTCGCGAACTTGCGGACGGCTTCGTTGATCTTTTCTTCCGAGGCCAGCTCATCCCGGGTGAGACCAAACGCGGCCAGCAATTTGTCGATGTTGATCCACGTCGTCATGGAATTGTAGTAACGCAGTTCGAACTCGTCCTCTTCGCACGGCATCGCGAGCCCTTCCACCAGACGCGGAGAACCGTTCACGCGCGCCAGCCCGCCGCCGCGATCCTCCAACCGCCGCGCGATCACTTCATACGCGAGTGTGGATTCGGATTCCGCGAACCAGCCGAGCAACGCCGGATCAACGTCGGCACCCAGCGTGTCGATGTTGTGCAGCAGCAGGTATTTCAAGTTCGGCGATTCCTGGAGCAGCGACCGCAGCGTGCCGTTCCTGAGCAGGTTTGGAATCTCGTACCAGTGTCCGACCGGGTGCAGACATTGCGAAGTGACATTTTCGGTGTAGTCACGACCTTCACCGGAACTTTGCGCCCACCCGATCAACGCTTCGTGCAGGCTTTCGCGAACTTTCTGCCGCTGTTCGTCGAGCATCTGCTGCGGCATTTCTTCCCATTGATAGCGGAGGTCGCGGACCATCGGAATCATCCGCAGCCCGATTGCCCGGCCCGGCGAAAGTTTCACCGCATCGTAACCGTAGTTATCGGCGCGTTCCAGTTGCGCTTGAAGGGCGGAATGCGTCAGATGACTCGTCGTCAAAATGTGCGGAATGGTCGCGCCGGACGCGTTCGCCCGGCGCCGACTCTTGGCGAGGTGCGTTTCGATGAACGTCCGGTGTTCGCCGCTCAATTTGCAGAACGGATGGAGCGCCTTTGACACACCGGCTCCCTGGGTCCACCGGCTCCCCGCCCCGGCCGCCAGAGTGACCACGGCGACGCTTCCCGCTTTCAGCAATTCGTTTCCAGTGTTCGAGTACCGCAGGAACGGCTCACGTTCCGGAGACCAGCCGGCGGCATCCACGACATCCCCCTCGCGAACGTCCTCGATCAAAGCAGATTTCGACAGTCGGTTTTGCGACAGGCCGATCGTGCCGTTCTTCAGATCGGTCCTGATTTGTTCGTGCTGAGCCCGGTCGAATCCGTTCGCGTCGAGCAACGAACCGAGTCCGTCCGCACCTGACAAATTCTCCGGCGACTGCGGAAGCAGCGCGTCGAACAGCCTCGGCACGGTCTCGTTCAGCTCGGGATTGTTGCGGCAGGCGGAGGCAAACCGGTCCAGCTCGCGCCGTCGCAACGCGGGCAGCGAACGACGGTCCATCCGCAACAGGCTCGGAACGGTCAGCAGGTAGTAGTTGCTGGGCAAAATGGAGTTCGCGTCCTCCATGAGTTCGGCAAACGTTCCGTTCTCGTTGATCGCGAAATCATAGACTACCGGCTCCATGGCGAACGGCAGGGATTTTTCGAGTTCCTTCTTGGTCTCGCTCAACAGCACCTGCAAACGCGCCTGCGCCTCCGCTTTTCGGTCGGGTGAAAACATGAATCCCATCCCGCCGCCGCTCATCCCGCCCAGCATCACGAATCCCCAGAAATCCTCGCCAAACTCGGTGCGCACTTTTTCAATCAGCGATTCCGTGAACAGATTCGTAGCCCACGGAATGATCGTTTGAATCGGCCCGAAGAAATTCTTCGTCGTCAGCGCCCCCAGCCGTTTGATGTCGCCGGACTTCAACGCGTCGATCACTTCATCCATCAAACCCAGCGCTTCCTGGCGGCCCCGCCATTCGCAGTCCGAACGAAGCAAATATTTCTCGGTGACCATTTCCAAAACCGGACCGACGTTCTGCGCCATTCCGCCGTGAACCAGCACTAGGCTGTTCTGCAACTTGAGCCGGGATTCACCGGAGATTTCATCGTTGGTAAACACGTGATGCCTGGGAAGCAACCGGCCGTGGCTGATTCCGTGTTCCGGGTCGCCTTCACCGGCGCGGACGCCTTCGATGAGCTTGATTCCGGGCCAGACACCGCCGCTGTCCTGCCACCCGCCGCCGGAACCACCGAGCCATTCACCGAGGACCGCGCGGGCGGCAACCACGCGCCGTTCGCTCTCGTCGAGTTGCCCAACTAAATTCTGTGCCTGGCCGGTTGCGCGCATGCATACCGAAATCAGGCAGCCGAGCAGATTGGTCGAGACTGCGAGCCGGGAACCCTTGGGAATTTCCCGGACATTGCTGACAATTTCCAATCCGTGCCCCGGATGAACCAGCAGGCCGAGAACATCTCCGAGTTTCTGCCCTGAACCCTCCAGCCCGGGAGGGACGATTCCAGCGGCGATCACGGCCGCTTTGAGCAAGCCGAGATGGTCGCGCGCAAAATCGAACACTTCACCAAGCTCGGTGATGTCCGCGGTCGCCCCCAAGTCCACGCTGGTCACACGAAGGAGAGGTTCATCGATCACCCGCAGAAAGGCTTCGACCGGCGGACGCGGTTTTGCATCGCGGCCTTTCACTCCGAGATCGATCGACACGTTCAAAACGCGCGCGCCCTCGGGATAGTCCATTCCCAGAAAAAAGATGTCGCTCCACGCGCTGTGCGTGAGGTCCATCCGCACCGGAGTTTGCTCATGCAGAATCGGGAACAGACCGTCCTTCGTTTTCCGCAAAAGCTGCGGGCGAAGTCGCAACGGATGATCGAGCGGGTGGCCGACGCGGAACATCCACTGGTTGCCTTTCACCGAACGCACGCTGCGCCGGACCTGGTTGGCCAGAGTTTGGAAGGCAAGCTGGCGATAGGTCTCAGCCAGCGCGCTGAGCAACGCGTCGCACGGTCCGGATTTCTGCTGGGCGACGAGAAACGACTCGACCGCCTCTTCAAACCGCCGTTGCAGAAAATGCTCGTAACCGTCGTAAGGAATCATCCCGCCCGCCGGGCCGTTCGGCAGCCTGTCAGGCAGATGAAACCGGCAGATCGCGTGGAGGAAAAACAATGCCCGCACGCGCTCGTACAGGCTCTCCGATCCGTGACGAAACGCTTCCAGCAACGCGCATTCCTCAAGCAGCTCCGCCGCTGTCAGTCCGGTGCAGATGCTGTCGAGTGACCGGTTGCGAATCGCGGGCTCCGCCGACGTGATGATCTCGATTAATTTCATCAGGTTGTACGAACTATTCGTGAGCCAGCAAATCCACGAGCCCGGTGAGGACTTCGTCGCGGTCGCTGCCGGACAGCGACAACGCCAGCTGGGCGGTGAGCAATCCGTATTTGACCCCGATATCGTAACGGAGACCGGCGAGTTCGAAGGCAAGATAACGCTCCCTGCGTGAAAGCTCGTTCAACACGCCGGACAGCGACGCCGTTTTCCCGGTCGCCTTGTCAATCGCCTTCCCGAGCGATTCCATCACGAGCGGGGTCAGCACGTGCATTCCGAAGTAGCAGAGGTACTGCCCGGCGCGCAGACCCGGCACAATCAGCTGTTGTTCGGCCTGTGTGGGCGTCGGTTTTTCCATCACCAGATCCACCTCGTAGAGGCCTTTTTTGCCAAGCACGAGCCGTCCGCCGACGGTGCCGTAGTATGGCAGTTTCTTTTCGCGCGTGGCCTGTACGGCCGACACGCTGCAGTCCTCGCGCCGGGCGCATTCGATCAATTGAGCCGCGCAAGGTCGGTCACTGCGGCTGACGTAGAGATGATCGCCGACCATCAGCAGGAAGGGTTCACCCCGCACAAATTCATTCGCACAGTACACGGCGTGGCCGTACCCGCGCGGCTCTTCCTGTCGGATGAAGGTCAGCCGGCTGCCGTGTTCTCCCGCCGCCTCGGCATAGGCCGCTTCGTCGCCGGGGTGGACCACCACGCCAATTTCATCGATCCCAGCCGACCGCGCTTCCGCGATGATGATCGCCAGCGCGGTGGTGGATTCGCCCTGCTGGTCGACCAGACTCTGGAGCGGCAGCGAGCGTTGATCGGGCCCGGCGCAGGTGATGACAACTTTTTTGATTTCCATACGAAGAAACGGGAGCGTGGCAAAATCATGAAACCCGGTCAACGACGGGTAACACCCTGGTGCGTTTCTGAAAAAGCGGCGGTGAACGCGCCGCAGTCCAGACGCTCCGCGACGTTTGACCAGTGCCAACCAAAGCGCGACAACGTCTGGATTGCGGTGGCTTCAGCACCGCTTTCGCCCGCACGAGACCGACGGAAACAACCGGGGCCTCCAATTTAAACCAACATTCTGGACACGCCCCCTTTCCTTCGCCATTCTGCGCCCCGCTTTTTGGTCATGAAAAAATCTGCATATGCCCGCGCGGGCGTCGATCTCGAACTCGGCAACTCAGTCAAACGAACGCTTCCAGACCTGCTGGCCAGCACCCACCGGCCCGAAGTCATGGGCAAGGTCGGCGGCTTCGGCGGCCTCTTCGCGCTCAACGTTCGCAAGTACAAACAGCCGGTCATGGTGTCCAGCGTCGATGGCGTGGGGACGAAGCTCAAGATCGCGTTTGAGATGGACCAGCACCACACGATCGGCCAGGACCTCGTGAATCATTGTGTCGACGACATCGCCGTGCTCGGTGCGGAGCCGCTCTTCTTTCTCGATTACCTCGGCACGGGAAAACTCCAGCCGCACGTGTTCGAAAACATCGTCAAAGGATTTGCCATCGGCTGTGCGAACAACGGTTGCGCGTTGATCGGCGGCGAGACGGCGCAGATGCCGGGCTTCTATCAAAAAGGTGAGTACGACGTCAGCGGAACGATCGTCGGCGTGGTCGACAAGTCGCGGATGCTCGACGGCCAGAAAACGATCAGGCGCGGAGACGCGGTGATCGGTATTGCGTCCAGCGGGCTGCACACGAACGGTTATTCACTCGCGCGAAAAGTTTTGCAGGAACAGCTCAAACTGAAACTCAAACGCAAGGTGGCCGAACTCGGCTGCACGTTGGGAGAAGAGTTTCTGAAGGTTCACGTCAGCTACCATTCCGCCGTTCAAAGTCTGGTGAAGAAATTGAACCGTCCCGGCGCCAAACCCGGCTTGAAAGGTCTGGCTCACATCACTGGCGGCGGGTTCATCGACAACATTCCGCGCGTGCTCCCGGCAAAACTCGATTGCGTGATCCGCAAAGGAACGTGGGATGTTCTGCCCGTGTTCGACATGATTCAACGCGGTGGCAAGGTCGACGAAATGGAAATGCACCAGGTCTTCAACATGGGCATCGGCATGGTTGCCGTCGTCGCAGCTGAAAAGGCCGACGCCGCGCTCGAGCTGATCAAGGCGGAAAAGCACAAAGCGTGGATCATCGGCGGGATCGAAAAAGGAACCGGCGTAACGCGGATCGTATAACGGTGCTTTTGAGCGGACGAGCCACCGAATTGGCGAAGCCTGTCTTGGACTGCGCCGGCAGAGCGCAGCTGCAACAGCGCTTCTGAGCGGCTAATGCGCGCAATATTACAAACCCCTCCTCGCGCATGCAAAAGCAGTGTGCCCCTACGCTTGTGCCACCACTTTCTAAAATGCCGCTCGTTCGTCGTGGCAGTTACCTACGATAAGCGTTTGATTCTGCTCTGTTCAATGGAATGACTTGATGAGACCCCGCCCTCCTCTGCGGTTTTCAGCCTGCCAAAATGGTTATCAATCGTAGCAGCGCTGAACATGGTGCGCCCATGCGGAAACACACTGGGTCACAGACCATTTCATCAATGATCGCGCGGCGTTCCATTTGTTCAGAACTAGCGAGACTGCTAACGTTGTCAGCGCTTCTGGCCCTGCCCGTCGCCGTACATGCACAGTTCAGTTACACGACGCTGAACGACGAAATCACCATTACCGGCTACACAGGCCCGGGCGGCGACCTCGTTATTCCCGACACGATCAACCCCTTCCCGGTCGTTGCCATCGGAAACTCTGCATTCTCCTCCAAGACCAGCCTGACCGCTGTCACGTTCCCCGCCAGCCTCACGAGCATCGGGAGCTATGCATTCACCAGCTGCAGCAGCCTGACAAACCTAACGATTCCCGAGAACATCGGCGGCATCGGATACCGGGCATTTTCGCAATGCGACAAACTGACAAACATCACGGTGGATGCGGCCAACATCACCTACAGCAGTTCGGACGGAGTATTGTTCAATTCCGACGCAACCACGCTCATCCAATGCCCGGTCGGCAAAGTTGGAATTTACCTTGTCCCGGACGGTGTCAGCGTGATCGAAGATTACGCGTTGAGCCACTGCGGACAGCTGACCAGCGTCACGACCCCGGATAGTGTCATCAACATCGGGGATGGGGCCTTCTTGTTCTGTAGAAATGTGACAGAAATTGTGATGGGCATTAACGTTGTGAGCATTGGGGAAAGCTCGTTCTATTTCTGCAGTGATCTGACGAGCATCGCGATTCCGGACAGTGTCACCAGCATGGGTTTGTCAGTTTTTGCCAAGTGCACAAGCTTGGGCAGCGCCAGCATCGGCGGCAATGTTTCCATCATCGAGGAGAGCGCCTTCGAAGAATGTGCCGGGCTCACGAACGTCGTGATCCCCGTTTCCACCACACACATCAGCGACAACGCATTTCGTCTCTGTGTGAGCCTGCCAAATGTCAGCATCCCCGGCGTCAGTAGCATCGGAGATCGCGCGTTCCAGAGCTGCTCCGCACTGACGAACGTCGCGTTCGGCCCGGATTGGAAAGCATCGGGGTCCGCGCGTTCAACGCCTGCGGCGGCCTCGCAAACGTGTCGTTTCCCAAAGGTCTCACCAGCATTGGCGACAGCGCCTTCCAGTCGTGCGGCAGCCTCGGCGGGGTCGACCTTCCCGACAGCGTCACCAGCCTAGGCACCTCTGCGTTCGCCGAATGCACGGCACTCGCCAGCGCGACAATCGGCGGGGCCCTCACAAGCATCGGGACCGGTGCTTTCTCCGGATGCAACAACTTGATGAGTGTGCCCTTTCTAAAGGCCTCAGCAGTATTGGTCAGTTTGCGTTCTCAAACTGCTCGGGACTGGAGCGCATTGTCATACCGGACAACGTCACCAGCATCGGGGACCTGGCCTTCTCCGGATGTACCGCATTGGACGGCACCTATTTCCAAGGGGACGCGCCCGCCGCCGGGTTTGGGGTGTTCGACAGCCCCGGCCCCACGACCGTTTACTACCTCGCCGGGAACACCGGTTTCAATGCGAACTACGCCGGACGCCCGACCGCCATCTGGGTTCTGCAACCAACCATTATCAGCTCATTTGCGATCTCGGAGAATCAGTTTGGTTTCACGATCAGCGGCACCGCCGATCAAACCGTCGTGTGGAGGCGAAAACCGATCTCAACGATCCGATGTGGTCCGTGTTGGAAACAATCACCCTGGTCGGCGGCACCGCTGACTTCAGCGATCCAGACTGGGTGAATCATCCTCGAAGATTCTACCGCGTCGTGTCGCAGTAGAACGGAGCGACTGGTCGACCAAGTATCGAATACCGTCGACTGAATCCACGTGGGGCCTGACACGGGTCCTGATGTTTGACAACTCGCGAGTCGTTAATGAAGTCGGGCGACATGACATGGAGCACCGCTCGTGTGGAGTCATCCCTCCAGGATATGGAATTTTGCTCAGCAGGAGCCTATCCTCGCCGCTGTTTCCTGCGTCAAGCCCTCCGCCATTTCAGCTCCGTCTTTTGGATCACACTCACAAAAACAAACCGGAGTCATTTCGACTCCGGCTCCGTTAACCCAACCAACCTACCGACAGCTACCAAATCAGTTTTTCTTCGCCTCCGGCTCGGGGGCCGTTGCGGCGGACTTCGGTTCCGGTCGCGGGCGGCGCCTCTCCGTGTTCTTTTCGACATCCTCACGCGCGGCAGTGCGTTCCTGGTCGTCCAGTTTGCCGTCGCCATTCTTGTCGTGTTTTTTCAACAATTCTTCGCGATTAAATTGAGGCCGGCCATTCGGACCGCCGGCACGTCCTGGAACACCCTGCTCTTGATAGCGTTTGCGCATTTCTGTCATCGCCACCTGCCGTTCAGTGTCGCTCAATTTGCCATCACCATCCGTGTCGAATTCCTTCATCATCGCCTCGCGAGTCGGTCCGCGCCCGCCGGGGGCGTTGCCGCGATTCTTCGTGATATCCTCCCGCATCGTGTTGCGCTCCGCTTCATCCAGTTTGCCGTCGCCGTCCTTGTCGTACTTCTTCACCATGTCCGCGCGGCTGGCGCCGCCGTCACGTGTCTGCTGATCCGCCGAACTCCCTTCAGCGCTTGGCGCTCGTCCCCGGCTTTTTTCAAAGTCTACACGAGCCGCGTTGCGCTCGGAGTCATCCAGTTTGCCGTCGCCGTTCTGGTCGTATTTTTTCACGATCTCCTGTCGGCTGGGACGCGATTCCGTCGCCGCGCCGTCCTGGGCGACCGCGGTTGAACCCGCGATGATGAGAGCCGCCATCGGCAGCAGTATTATCAATTTTTTCATAACGTCTTGGACTATTCGTTTTCGTGTGGACCGTCAGATTCGACGTAACGACGGCATGGATCTCTTCAATCACCTGGAGCGGCCCGCCGCTCCTCCGTCGGCCTGCGGTTTTCGTGGACCGGACCCGACGTCCCGACAACGGGGAGAGACGGTCCGTTTTTCAGCCCGGTTACATCCCGGTAAAAAGATTCACAAATATGCTGGCCCGGATGTGGGGCAGCCCCTAGCGTCAAGCCGATGAGTTCATTGCCCCAGCCAACGGTGATATTGACGCACGAAAGCGACCTGGACGGACTGGTTTCCGGCCTGTTGTTGCAGCGGCTTGCGGCCAAGCTTTTCGGAGCCGCACCCAGACTCGAAGCGTGGAATTACAACGGCTGGAAGACCCGTGAAGCGAGCGAACCTTCGGCCTGGGTTTGTGACCTGACGTTTGAACCGCGCCTCGACCGGCCGAACTGGGTCATCATCGATCATCACGTCACCAATGAGGAACCGCGCCACGCACGGCTGATTCATGACATCACTAAATCGGCCGGCCTGCTCTGCTATGAATTGTGTCGCGAGCACGGCCTCGATTCGCCCGAGCTTCAGCGGATCGCACACCTCAACAATCTCGCGGATCTCTTTCTCGTCGACGATCCTGACTTCGAGTTGTCGGGCGATTACGCGAACCTGGTGAAGACTTACGGCTTCTGGAACCTGCACGCGTTGATCTCCGGCAAGCTGGAGAATCTGATTGATCATCCGTTGCTCGAGGTGATGCGGGTCAAACGCCGCATCGAAGATCCGCTCGGTTTTGAATGGAGCCGCGCCAACGTGCAGGAAATCAGTCCCGTTGTCGGCTATGTAAAAACCGTTGTCGGGAACAATAACATGATCGTCAACCGGCTGCTCGCCGAAGGCGCCACGAAATATCCGGTGCTGCTGACGCTCTTCCGCAAGGCGAACGGTCAGGTGCTCGTGAGCATCCGTAGTCAGGACGGCGGCGCACTGAAAGTTGCGGAGTTGTTGAAAGGCGGCGGACACGCGAACGCGGCCGGAGCGACGCTTCCCCGTTCAATCAAGCAGGTCTCCGACGGCGTCGATTATTTGAAGCAGGTGTTGAACCCGCGATCGCAGCCCGAAGGAGCAATGAACAACCTCGGCGATCTTCTGTCTGCGTTCACCGCTTAGTTGAGCCGAATCGTTCTGCACTGATCGGAGGGATGTTTTAGCGCAGGGCAGACGCATCTAAAAAGGTGAGCTGAGTTCGGTCGTGAAGAGGGGAACAAGCGGGAGAAATGGGAGGGGTTGCAAAGCGTGGGCGTGGTGGAATCAAGCCCGCAGGTGGGCGAATGTCCCGTCACAGTCGAACGCCGTTACTACCTCTCAAGTCTGGCCCCGGAGCCCGAACGGTTTG
>Ga0209390_10003029_pt1 | contig 28110 bp, 27 predicted proteins | sample BON01_FD_187212 | JGI IMG/M metagenome (GOLD analysis project Ga0209390, IMG submission 187212) | Freshwater microbial communities from Lake Bonney liftoff mats and glacier meltwater in Antarctica - BON-01 (SPAdes) (version 2) | ecosystem: Environmental > Aquatic > Freshwater > Ice > Glacier...
CACTCGTTTCTCAAGTCTCGGATTGGCAGCGCGCACCCAACAGACTCATTTTTACACGCGTTCTGAGATCCCAAACGCAACACAGCAGAGGCGACTTGTTCTAGTTTTCATTGATTTGCAGCGAATTAATAAAAAATCGCCCCTTTATGTCTGTAGCCAAAAACTACCTTCGCGGAATGGGATTCGTTTCATCTTGGAGCATTTGTTGGGCTGCAACAGCAGCTTTCTCTAATTCCATGGAACGTTTTAGCATCAACGCCATTCGCTGCCATCAGTTGTTCACTCTGTGTTATTCCGTCCTCCCTGGACTTTTGGAGCGCCACTTTCAAATCCATGTTCTCCTTACTTATAGCCATCATGTCTTCCAGCAGTCTTTTTTTCTCCCCAGACAAAGATAAGATGTGCTCTTTTGCTTTCTTGAGCTGTATTTGCAGCTGTATTACACTTTTTTTTGCTGCCTGTGTGTCGGATCCTCCGAGCGCAGCAAGATTAACCGCATCGCCACTTTCTGTGCCATTTATCACCGGCCATACATGCTTGGCAGACACTCTTGTGCTGTGCACATGGCCGTCAAACTTCACATTCACGCTGTTGTCATTCGAAGAGCCCCACGGGGTGTGCTCAATATAGTGATTTGCTGATACAACGGTCGCAGGCTTCGCGGAGGCATGGTGTCCCCTCTCGCATGCAAGCACTTTCATCCCATGGAGAGAGCTGCCGAATTTTCCCTGGTCGACGGCAGGGTCCCATGCAGGGAAAGCAATGGGCAGATGTCGCGACATCACGTTTTGTGCGAAATTGAAAAACAAAGGCCTACTGTGGCCTATTTTCAGGCAGCCACTTATATACAAAACACCGGCAAGATTGTTTGCGAGCGAATGGTACATATACATCTCTTGACTTTCAGTGTTCAGCAGCACCTGTGTTCGATAATGAGTGGGAGGGAATGTCTTCATGTGTCGTTTGCATTTATGTCACCTGCGTTGTATTTTTGAGCTTCCTGATTCGGGCCTTGCTTCTTTTTTCATTGACATATGCCAGGGATGTGAAACGCCATTCGTCGACGGATTCTTGTGTCCTGTAGAATTCATTTGCACGCAAAAACACTGGTAAGGAGGGGTCAGTGTGCGGTCGGTGCCATACACCTGCAGTGTGCTACAATGCACAAACAATGCAGCAGCAAGATCTACCATCTCGCGTGCGTCAGCTCTGTCCCTTTTGAGAACATATGGAATCCAGCAATGGAAAATTTTTCCATCAGCACTTGGTGTGACGTGTCTGGGAAAGATCCCGACAACTTCGATAGCTGTGCATGCTTCCTGTCATATTCAAGTGTTAGATGGCTGCCATGCGTCTTGGCCACGTGCGGCGTCGATGCGACAAAACGGACAGGTGTGACACAGAAGGGCTGGGACAGCGCAAACATACCCAGGATTGATTCTCACACACAAAATGCTGCAATTTTTTTTCGTAGAATCCGGCAGCTGGATTAGTATGTTTTCGTTGGTATACTTGTAGAAAAGGTCACCATGCACTTCGCCATAATCCTGCAAACGCCCTTCATCGCTGATGATTTCCACCAGCCCCATCACGTGTGCCGCAATGAGAAACTGTCGAGTGCGCACACGTAAATACACGCGCACACGTGCTCACCACAGAAGTTGACGAAAACGGCCAAGACATTGGTGGTTGGTTTGTGATGGTGGATGTTGCAGCTGTGCTCTTGTACAAGGATGCAGGTAATGCAAGGAAATTTGCCAGCAATCCAAATTTTATGAACAAGGAAATTTTGACGAGTCTCACATGGGTCAACAGTGGCAATCCGAATGTGAGTAATATTTTATTTCAATATTATTTTTTAGATAATTTTTTATGTACCAGAGGTATCGAATGACCTCTGAATTCTTCCCAGTGAAAAATCAGTCAATATAATATCAATACAAAAAAACAGTATGACTTTGTCTTGGTACTAAAATATACATCATTTTGTTTTTTATACATATATATATCTATGCACAGTCTCGTTGCCAGTCTCATACAACGCAAGTGACAGTACCGACAGACCTGCTTGGCTAGTTCTTGTGCAGGTTTAATCTGGGGGCGTGTAGAATGCAAAGCTTTGACATTGTCAGTGCACAGTATGCAATGCTGTGGCAATGGAACCATTTTGTCTACGTCCGACTCTCTTGTCTCGGTTGTGCTCATGCTGTTGCACAGATGCCCGCCAGCGCGGAAGGGCTTATATATGTTTTTTGATTGAATGTCACCTGTTTTGTGTCTTTGCAGTCACACTTTTGATCGTGTTGAAGAATCAGCGTGTGCAGAGCAAGAAAAACAAAATATAATGGGAAACAGGGTTTGATTGAGTCGAAATCGGGGCTAGTTTGGTTATTTTTAATGAACCCATTGGAAACTGGATGTTCTACACAAAACTGGAATTAGCCCACGGACAGCCTGCTTGCGGCATACGCTACTGGGGGTGCTGCCATACATGCCAGTCTGTGAAAACTCTGCAAGTGTGTTTGCTGTGTCGTTATTTCGAAGACCTGCCACCGTTTTTCCTGATACGTTTTCTCGCAGACACGTGACTGTCGGCTGGCACGCAGGTGTTGACGAGAGTGCCATTCACATTCAAATGCGTGCCGATTTTTTTGTAATTCGTCCAGCACGACTGGCAAGTTCGACGCTTCATCCCACTCCAAAATATCAGGCGCTTGCGTCCACAAATATATAGTGTCTATCTGCATCGTCTTATTTTATGTCATACTGATTTTACCTTTAGCATGTGTTGTGCAAGTGCTCCCACAGGGGTAGCATAGACCTGGCAAGCAGGTGCATTTTGGTCATGCGCATCGTGCCGAAATCCGCGCGTTCACAAACAAAGACCCCAGCAGTTTTCTCGACGTTGTCACTCAAAACTCTGTTTTTTCATCGAGTTGCTTTATTATATGAGTGCATGCAGCCATCAAAATCCGGATCCAGACGGCTTGTGACGGAACAAGACACAGTGTGTTGTTAGGGTACCGTAGATGTGCTGGCAATTGAATGAGCTCCATGGGTCGGGGTTTCTTCTCACGGATTGCTTTCAGTTGATTGTCGATACCAGTCGAGTGCCGCTGCAGACAATAGAACCACCCTCGCGTGACATGACACCAATGTTCTCGGTGTGTTCGTGGTGTCCGACGATTCTGGGGCGAATATGCGATCTTCGAGATATCGGCGATCTCATTTACACAAGCAGCAAGCGTTTGACTACAAAACAGGGAATCGTAAGCATACATGTTCAGTCCCGCGTGCGGTATGTCATGATACGATTTGTCGCTTGTGAAAATCAGGCAAATCTTCTGATAAAAACTCGTGAAGCATCCTTGTATCTCGAAAGAAATTGCCTTTTTTATCTGCTGTGTCGTGTCCAGATTCTCTACGTATTGATACCTCACCCGCATCGCAATAAGACATGACAAGATTGTGAAAACGTCTGCATTCTGCCAAAACGATATCAGTTCGACCCGACACCAGTTCAGAAAAATCCGTAGTTCGTCCAAACAGTTTGCTCCGATTTTCGTGGGCGTGGTTCCCGAGGCGACAGATGCGTCATTGGATTCTCGACCTTCTGGTGCAAATTGCTCGACGGGATGTTGTGTGTGTAAATCAGGGACCAGCTCAGGTGTTGGCAGTTTTATTGGCTGCGCGACGGATGCTTGCTCGGCTGCAATCACGTGTGCGGGGGGCGATTCTTGCATGTGCTCGGTCGAATGGGGTGATTCCTGTATTTTTTGACGAGAATGAGGAGATTCCGACATATGCTCAGGAGAATGCTCATGCATGCCCAGTGGCGATGACATTTCGATGGACGAGGATGGAATCTCCGTGTTTTGCCATAGCGATGACAGTGATGGTGGAGACGGTGACTCCTCTTGTCCATGCGAGAGTGGTAGCACTGGAATCGGTGTCGGTGTTGGTGTATGAGAAGGCTGTGGTGGCGTTGGTGAGAGTGATTTGCTGATATCGGGGGGGGGGCGTGGTGAAATGGGCTTCGACGGCGACGACGGTATTTGTGATGGTGTTTTTTGGGCGTTCGATGTTGGTGGTGGTAGGGGCGAAATCGATTTGGTGTCGAGGAACTTTCCGATGAGCTTTCCGATGTTTTGTGAATCGTTGGACACATCGGGCGTTTGTGTCACAGATGTGATGTGCCGGTTTTTTGCACGTTTTGCTCGATTGTGTTGGCTGGTGTTGCGTTGCTCTAATAAAGCTCGTTTCTGTTCTGTAATGAACTCGATGATTTTTTTGTCTGCCAACGTGTCCACAATAACTCGATTCTCGCGTTCCACCTCCATCGATTGCAAGTCCTCGCGGCATTTCACGCAATCGCATTCAAAGCCCCATTTTTCCTGCAGATACTTCCGTCGTTCGACCACATTATGCTCGATTTCAAGATCCCGAATGTAGCTTACGGTGGCCTGCTCGCCTGCGGGCACATCCATCATCGCATACAGCAAGAAATCATACGACTCCTTCCCAGTGGCATTGGTGTGGGGAGTGTCACGAAGCGTTCTGTTTGTCGGAATTATCATACGAGGCATCAGACTTGGTCGACAGGAGTGGTTGAATTTTGAGCCCTTGTAGATACAGAGCATGATCTTGATTTGGGAATCATCCACTGTATGACCATCTTCTTCATGTTGGACTTGGATTTTGCGCAGCCATCCATTTATTTTGAGCACATTATAAAGCCATTCTCCGGTGGGTTCCCCTGGCATCTGTTTGGGGTGCAGGTGCCGCATTTCGTCCTCGATGCGCGGCGTCCTGGTGCTGAAATCTTTGCACAGTTTGGCATACTGCTGTTCATACATTTTTGTCTGTTTTGTCTTGAGGTCCTTGGCATATGCCAGCTGTTGTCGTGCAGACAGTCTACTTTCAATTTCCTCGTCCAATCCTGCAAGATCATCGAGGACCCACACAAAACTGTCGGCACATATCATCTGGGTTTTCTTGACATCGACCGCCGCAAAGACTCCCTGCTCCACACCACTGTCTTTGATTTTGAAGACCTGATCAAACATGACAGACGGCGCGTACGTCTTCTTTTTGTGGCTTTTGGACATGGTGTGTTGGCAAAATTGAAGAGTCGATAGGGTCTCTGACAATTCACCTTTATATATGTGCAGACGGTGGATATCGACCCAAAACAGTCCCAGACTCGCCAGCCTCGGTCTCGTTTTGCGACATATTGCAACGCACCCGACAGAAATGCCACAAAAATTACGCCAACACAAACAAGCTCAAAGTGTCGCCGGGCCCGACCGACTGGCGCAAAAGACAAAGCAGGCAATAATTGTCTTTCATAAACACCTCATCGCTGTGTTGCAGAATGCCGCGGACTCGCGATTCCTGTGTCGCCAGATCCTTGACCCACCACGACAAATCATGTGTTGGTTGCAGATTGTCAAAGTACGACTCCTGGAATGTCGTGTGCTGGCTCGCGAGAAAGCAAGAAAAGTCCACCAGAGCGATTTCGGTGTATGTGTCGTAGCATGTGATAAATTCGAGCACTTCCAGTGCATCGCGCGAGCCAATGTCCTGGAACGTGCAGCCAGGCACATCACGCCCCGCCATCATGCGCAGAATGGGGTAAAACATGTGGATGTGTGTCTGGATGCGCTGTATCACACTGTCCTTTCCGCTGTACACACCACCAAACCGTAGTGTACGGGCGTAATACGCCAGGCGACAGAGGATGAAAATGACACCCACAGAGCTCAAACGTGGCTGTGATGCCTGGGCCTGGTCATTGCAAATGTGGTCCAACCACGCAAACATGTTAAATATGTCTTGTTCCAAGCGTGTGCCCTGCTGTGCAGGTGCGATTTGTGTGGGCCGGGTGACAGGGACCACTTCTGCTGGTTTTTGTCTCTTTGCCGGCGCTCCTGGCGCAAGACTCAGCATGACATCGGTCTCGTAGTAGTTTTGTTGTGTCGCGCAGAGCATGATCTCACGGGCGGTCCAATTGGCTTTCTGTGCCTGCAGATTTGCTTTGCACTGCGCCTGGTAGTCGTCCCAGTATTCCTCGTTGGACTTGTCCGTGGCTTTATGCCCTGTTATGTGCGCGTAATTGCAGCGCGACTGGTACAGACCGGATGGACTCAACGTGATTTGCCAACCCTGTGGCGTCGATTGACGCTCCACCCACATCAGCTTTCCTTCGACAAACTGTTCCGCTCCGTCAAAGCCGTGTGCGGCTACAAAATCGTAAAACAGCAGTGCCGTCTGTTTTTTTGCCGCATTCTTGTCGGGCAATTTCGTTGGGTTTTTCTTGACAACCGCACGTTGCGGCACCGTATCTTTCAGAGTGTTTACTTCAAGCATGGCGACGTCCTCCACCTCCAACATCTCGCGTAGATCCGCCAGACCGTCTATTCGCATGCCATCCATCTGCACACGCTCGATTTTCATGTCTTTGTCTGCCGGCATTGTTTTGTTGTCGTGTATTTCATGGGGGCTCTCTTCTTCCAACACAAATGCAGTCCTCTCCGGATTCGTATACTGCGCTTCCTTCAGTGCTGGCTGGTCTTCGCCAGGGTATACCAGGCGCTGGTTTTTCACAGCAGCACGCTGCGGTCTTGCTGCGGGCGGCGCCATATTGTGGTACATGTTATGGATAATCGCCAAGCTTGCCACGCGGCGACGGCGGGTTTGAACACCATCATCGTCAGGTGGCGGTGTAGCCTCCGGTTTCTGAACTTGCTTCTGCTGACACCTGGTGCATTTGCAATCGAATCCCCATATTTTCAGGATTTTCTTCCTGCTGTACTTTGATAATTTCAAATCCTCTCCTCCCAGGTAGCTCAAAAACACTTCGGTCCCTGCCGGAATGTCCACCAAGGCCTGCACCCAAAACTGCCTGTCTCCGTCAAAAAGACCCATTCGATTGGTATTCCGCGCGCTGGAGTGCTGTATGTGTTGCACTTTCGAACCCAGGGATGGTGCACACGAGTGGTTGTATTTTGATCCCTTGTAGATCAAAAGCATGGTGGCTTTCTGCCGTTTTTTGGTTTCTGAGCTGTAAACGTGGTCCCAGCCGTTGGTCAACAAGACTGCTTGCAGCCATTTGCCGACACTTTCTTCTGCTTTTTGCTTTGGATGCAAGTATTTGATCATGTCCTGCAGGCGATTTCGACTGGTAGAGAATTGTGCGCACACAGCGTGCCACTGCTTGGCATAAGCATTCTGCCGGATTTCGTCAAACTGTTCTGCGGTGTTAGACCTATGCTTGACCGGTTCCTCTATAATCCATGTGAATCCATCGTTGTGGATAACCGTGCCCTCTTTGATGTCTTTGGTGGAAAAAACCCCCTCTTGCCCAACGCTGGCCCTGATCGCGAACACATCGTCAAACATCACGTCGGCCTTGGCAGAATTTGACATTATCACAACTGGGTTGGGTTGCGACCACCAAACCAGCCTTACTATGGCGCACAAACACAACATGTCCACCACTTATATACAATGGATTTTGAATACACATGTTCTGAAAGTACAGTTGTGCCAACTCAATACGTGTGTCTACGTGAGCAGGCAGCGCACGCAGTTGCCAGACTGCCGATTTTTTTGCACACAGTTGGTAATTTGCACGCATTGCTTGGCAGCCTCTGCCGTCTCTTCCGCAAAAAAACAAGCTTTGTGTGGAAAAATCCTGGTATGTCCGCCCGAAATAGGGGGTTCGCGGCCTGTACAATTTTCGAGGAATACGAGTCCTTTTAACGCAAAAAGCAGTGCTCTGGACGCAGCACGCCGCCGCCACGCGTGTCCCAGAAATTGACAAACGTATATAAGCAGCGTATGCGTCTGCACACGTCGCGTGATCCGTTGTTGTGGCTTACTATTGATTTGGAAGAATTGTTGTGTAAGTAGTGCAGGCGCTGTGTGGAATACGACCATGTCGGCCCAACTCCATCTCAAAAAAAAAACTCCCCTTGAAGTCGCCAAGATGATGCAATACACCAAACAGGCAGAGGCGGACGAGCCTTTTTGCCAGACAATCATGGATGGCCCGTGTTTGGAGGTGGGGGAGAAGATGTGGACGGCCGCGCTTCATCCTTTCAACAAAAAGACCGATTACATGTTTGCTTTCCACCCCAAGCTGGAGCACAGCGTCTTGAATGGCAAGGTGGCATGGGGGTGCAAGATCCAGGAGATCATGGTGGATGGTTCTATTCGTGTGAAGTGGTTTGACGAGAATCCGACTTGCAGGCTGGTTGGTAACAAGTCGGTCTGGAGGGCCCCACCAAACCACCCCATTTTTCCCCTCATCATGCCAGCGGCGGAGGATGGGCCCGAGGATGACCATGTGGATGAAGAATCGCATGCAAAGAAAATGTCGCAGAAGGTTTCCAAGAAGCACAAGCCGAAGCAGGACAAGTCGGTCCAAAAAGCGAAGCGCAAGCATGCGGTGGAAGAACATGCCCCCTCTCGCAAGAAGGGCAGGTTTGTGTTGGATGAAGAAGTAGGCGAGGCCAGCCAGCCGCAGCGGAAAAAGCCTGTGACCAGCCAGCCGCAGCGGAAAAAACCGGCGTCTCCCAAAGAGGAGCCGAAAAAACCGGCGTCTCCCAAAGAGGTGGATAACACTGACAAGGAGGTGGAGTGGGGTGAGGCGTATGTCAACTATAGTGATGTTATGGAGGGTGTGCAGAAAGTTGGCTCGTGGCTAGACTCGTCGAAAAACAAACATCGTCTGGGCGAAGGTTCCAGTGTATTCGCTCGTGATGTGGACTATGATAAGCTTGTAGAGCAACACACGGTCATTAAGGTGCAATTGGCTGCGGCCGTGCAGGAACTGAAGACATTCAAGGATAGCACTGCCTTTGCGAACCTTGCGGCGGAAAAAGAGCTTGCCAAGGTCAAATCGGACGCAGCGGATGCCACTACTGCGGCTGCTGCACGCCTCGCCGAGTCTGAAGAGCGCCACACCAAGCTTATGGAAAAAGTGGCAACGCTCGAGCAGAAAGTCAAGCAGCTCAACGCTCTCAAGCAGCTCTCCCGTGATGAAGTTCAGCTGAACTTGCGCGCCCGCTCTCAAGCAGCCCCTGTTTTCACTCTCAACCACCGTGCCAGCAGGGAATTTGTCGACCGTAACACCTCGGCCTGCTCTTCCACGGGAAAGAAGGGAACGAAGGGAAAGAAGGGATAGATCGTTGTGTGTAGATGGTTCTCTTGTGTCGCGCAGCACTTTGTGTCTGTGATGCGGCATGGAGTTGTGCGATGAGGACATCTACACATGAACAGCCGAAACGCTGCACAGCATCAATGCTGCAAAAAAAACTACGACATGTGTGGCAGCAGTAACTGTGTCTTGTGACATATTCCTGCTTGGGGTTCGATTCCTCTTCATGTTTTATATGTGTTGACATTTTTTTTCAATAAATCTGCATTGTGCTACACTTGTTTCTACAGAATGAATCAGCAACAATCATGCACATCCAACACTTTTATTAAACTCAAAAACACAGAATCCAGAGTGATCACAGAGACAAATTGTGTCAGAAAGAGGACGGAGACGGGCGGACGACAACGATTTTGCCCTCCACAAAGTCGTGACAGTCACAGCCGAACCCGAACACACTCTCAAACTCGTATGATTCGTATTTTTTGAGAGACTTGAGATATGTAACTCCTTCGATCACGGCATATTCTACGTCATATTCGTGATTTGAGGACAAGAGGCAGAGCGTCGCCTTCTTGAACTCGATAGCATGATTCTTCTTGATCATGATCATGTCCTTTTCTTTAGCATCGCCGACGGTGAGACGCTTGTACAACAGAGCTGTAGTGCTGTATTGGGTGGTGTCTTCTTCGACTGCGCGTGTGCGTTCGGTCGCGCAGTAGGTGATATCCGTGGTGTCGCTACGAGGCTTGGACAGAGGCACGACAAAGTCACTAGAGCCCGTGACAATCTCGGTCATGGTGTTTTGTGTCGGCTGTCGGAGAATCTTGTGCTTTTTGGGGACTTTTTGGACAAATGTGCTATTTTGGTCACCTGGGGTGTACCGAGTTGTGACATGAAAAATTGTTTGTATCCCATGTATTCTGACAAAACACCCTGAAATATGGTTTGATGTGAATGGTGTGGATCTGCTTGTGATGCAGGCAATTCAACTGTCAAAATAATTATATAAAGGCTGCCAATCACACGTATCCGGTCGCCATCGTGTTGTTATCTATAAACTCGACGCAAAGGACGTCATTGAAGTTTTTCTCGGTGTTGGTGGCATACTCGCTGCACTCCCTCGTCTTTTTGACACAGCTGGTACCACAATCCACACACGTATAGACGCTCTGGAGACGGTTTTCTGTGGTGAGACCAACCCGAATAGACAACATCGCGTGGCACTTGATCTGGAAGGCACACGGCACCTGCTCTCCATTCATGTTGAATATCTCTGTGTACATTTTACAGGTTTTGCCGGTGGCATGAATCTCTGCCAGAATATAAGGCAGTGTTGTGACGGAAATAGCCTCACAAGGCCCACGAAGGTTTATTTGCGTATGGGATTTTGAACAGACAGACCCCACAACCCCACAAACATGATTCCTGCGTCGCGTTTCGCCCGCAAACTGGACAAGCAGAAGAAGATGGTTGCGTTTCTGAAAGCCACACTGCTATCGCATGAGATGCTGGACAAAGAGTTGTGCAGGGCCGGGTCGAAAGACGAAGGGAGGGGCGCAGAAAGTGTGCTCGATGCCACATTGCGCAGTCCGGGAATCGGTGTGGACGCTTCGATTCCCAGCATCAAAGGAGGTAATTTCTACGATTTCTGCCACTATTCAAAATTGTGCAGTTTCTGTGGAAACATGGCCGGAGACATGAATAAGCTCAAGGTATGCGCTTGTTGCAAAACCGAAAACTATTGCAGCCGCATGTGTCAAAAGGCACACTGGGTCGCGGGACACAAGACGGAGTGTAGCAAGATTCACTATCTACGCCAAACACTGGCAAACACATGTCGCCAGATCGCTGCCTGCATGTGTGTATGGAACGCACCTAATGACTCTCCAGATTTCATTCTCACGACATTATTGGGCCAGCTGGAGGGAGGTGGTGTGCACGACATATTGTGGCTGGCGTCGTATCAGAGCGTGGACAGTGCAGTGCTGTTTTCAACGGTGTCGCGCAAATTGCTGGTGGCATGTGTCGGCCAGCCAATTGTAGATGCAGCACTCGAAAAATCGGGGCCACAGCAGCACATTGTTCTTATCGTCCCATCAAGAGATGACACAGGAAGTGTTGTTTATTCTGTTGTGTCGACCTTCTTAGAAGCCAGGTATGACAACGACACATCTGCAGGTGTTGGATAGCACGTACAGCATTTTCTTTGCCAAAAGTGGTGGTTTTTTTTGCAGGGAGAGGATGGTGTTTGAGGTGTTGTGTTTGAGGTGTTGTGTTTAATAAAGCTGTGAAAACAGGTGTTTCGAAACAATTCATTCGTTTGTAGGCTCCATGCTATCCTTTCCACCGCGTGCTACCGTTTCCGACCGGAACGACTAATAGTGTTTCATAGACGCCGTTTTTTCACACTTGTGGCCGCCCGCGGCTTGGAAGACACTGCTTCTTGCAGTCCTCCTCGCCAGAGCGCCACAATGTCGTCGTCACATTTCTGCTGGCCATGCAGGCCTGGCACGTAATAAAGCATGCCCTGTGCCACCAGATGTGTAAGGACGCCCGTTTGCACCAGACGGCGCACATGAACATGTAGCAGGGGGTATTCAATCCTCTTATGATCAATAGCAACGCCCAAGCGATGCCGTTTGACAAAGTCGAGCAGACTTTTCTCGTCGTCCACAGTGTGTTTTCCGCACAGCTCCCATACAATTTTGCCGTTTTTCTCTGAATTGGCAAACTCGCCAGATTGCTTCAAAATATCGTGCACTGTGATTGGCTGCCAGCACTGCAATACTGTTGCCAACAACGATGAGAGGCCCAGCTCAGCGGAGATCTGCTCGCAGGTAAAGCTGGTCTGCGACAGAGCGTCTAGCGGACACGGCTCGGCAACGCTATTGACTGCGCTGCTATCGAGTAGTGCCATGTTGCCATTTCGCTTCAAGCACAACCCGTAGTCGAGGAAGCGTGCAAAAGGCAGGTGTGGATTGCATGTGCACGATTTTTCGCGCACAGAGTGTCCGCGCAGCAAAAACAGGCGCACTTCGTTGATGAGTCCCGCGGCAGTAAGGTTCAGTTCCCCCGGTGTGAAATCGTGTGAAAAGTAATAGACCTGCTTCTGCATCGGCTGAAACAGATGCATCGATTTCGCGTATGGGCGGAATACAACTCGGTGAAAAAGCTTATTTTTCGGAAAGCAGAGGGTGTCCCGCTTTGCCCGCACTTCAGTCAGAATGGTGCTGTTTTCGGTGGTGATCGACGTTGTATCGTCAAACTCAAAGTAACGACGCATGTCTTTGGACATGGCTGTCTGCATGGCGCCACCTGCTTAAAATACACGGGATGCTCGTGTTGCTCGGATTTTGTGAACAAACTTGTTTTTTCGTGCTGCGTTTCCGTCGGTGCACACACCATAAACGCTCTCGACGACGTATCTACTACTCTGTTTGTGTTGGGTGAAAACGCAGGCTACCAAATGGCTGCACTGGCTTAAAATAGAAAATCCACCTCGACACGTGTATATAAGAAAACATCACATGATACAGATGAATGCTGCACAATTTATGTTTCATTCCCCTCAACTCATGGAAAAATGGCACAATGAAACGACGACGTGGCTGCTTCATCAACGTAATCTCCGGCTGCACGAGGCACAACGAACGCTTCAAGAAACACAGCGAGCACATGGACACGCTCGACGCGAGTTCTACGCGACCCCCACTGTGCATTCATGGGACCATATATTCAATCGAGAGTTGCTGTCGGATGCAGTCCCACAGGTGTTGACTCTCCGACCGATTGTTGTGCCCAGACCGCATGTGTCGATTCTCCGACACTGGAACCGCCTGTCTTTGTCAATGATGGACGAACCCATCGCCGTTCCAACAGCTGAACCCGTGCAATTCGTGCCTGCCGTGACGCAACTGCAGCATGCTGAGGATGATTTCTTTGCGGAAACTGCGTTACGGCGGCATTGGGGCGATTAGGCCATGTCGTGTTTTTGTGGAAAGGATCTTGCTTGGGGCAATGCGAGCGATATCTCATTCGCCTGCATCACGGTAACCTCATGCAGACCAAGTGAAAGCAGCGTTGCAGTGTCGGGCAGTTCTTGTGGGGAGCTTTCGTAGCAAATCGCCAGCCGTGTGGGATCGAGGGCATGCTGTTGCAAACTGTGTGCGATTCGAACTTTCAGCTGGTAGATTGTACAGAACCTGTCACAATTCAACGTGACGACTTGGAAGCACATAGTACTAAAGGGTGTTTTCATTACAACGATAATGGTGTATTTTTCGCCATCTGCCTGGTCAAGACCGCGCATGTACCGCAATAGCATCTGAATCAAGACTGCCTCTTTTTCTGCAGCAGGAAAAGCATGCAATGCCTGGTTTGCATCCATTGTACTGGTGTATCCTAGTTTCAAGATGACCTGTGTTTATAGTTTATTATGCCTACCACTCTCGTGCACACACAGTATTGCCAACTGTTTTTATTTTCCAAGGGTTTGATTGCGGGGAGGCGCTGCTCATTTCACAGCGATTCACGACATCATACAGCACGCAAACCAAAATAGACACAAAGCGTTGACAATCGCCACCGTGCACCGGGTCAAGACCATGCCCCCAAACCGCCCCAGTCTGCGTTCAATATACGATGTGCCAGTCGACTGTACGGGTATTTCCGGTGTCTGTCCGTCGAGATTTTGTGTATCTTTCCAGATCCTCACCTCGACAGCCCCGATTGGGATATGTGGCGATAACACAATATATGAAGGGGGAATGTGAAACACATTGGGAGTTGATGTGGCTACACTAGGGTATGCGAGCTGGATGGAAAAAATCGAATCAGACTCGACCGGCCCGCCCTCCGACTTTTCTTGACACGCACTCGACGAGAAGACATCCGGTGAAACACCTGCCATCGGACAAATCTTTACACGACAATCCACCGGCGTTGATTTTCCGACAGCCAGGCAACACGTGTGATTTATAGACAGTACACTTGTCTATGAACCGCATAAACGACCGGAAATTAGTAAAAACGTCTACCCAGTAAAGATGTATTTTGTCCGACACGTTGACTCACACAGTGCACATTTTGTTGCTTTTTGCCCAAGAGTCGTGCCTTGACTCTACATTCACACCATATCTTGGGCTTCGCTGAGCATGCTCACGATCGCATGCGTCATCTGCTCATGGTCGACGTTTTGCAGATCGAATTGCGGTAGGATCATATGAATCGGGGTTTTGCCTGCCTTGTTGGCTGTGGCGACCACGATGCCATGGTGGTCAATGAGAGAGCGTAAAACGGCAATGTAGCGCATGTCGGCTTGTATCGGAATGTTTTCGAGCGCAATGTGCAACGGGGTGTTGCCCGCGTCGTTCATCATTGTATTTACAGCTTTCCACTCGTCCTGTAGCCTGTCGACGTCGTGTATAGACAGCACGTTCCAAACCAGTGTGCGGTCGTGCAGCAGGGCTAGATGCAGCGGCGTATTTCCTTCAGCGTCCCGCTGCATTAAGACTTCAGGTGGACACGGTAACAAAATACTGATTTCCGCGGGCTCGGCCTGCGCGAATAACGCTGCATGTAGCGGTGTCCGCTTGTATATGTCAACCGCTGTCAATAATGACATCCGGTTTTCCGACGACAGCAAAACGTCCACAACATGAGCGTCGCCGCTGTTGTACAGTGCCAAGTGCAGGGGCGTTTGTTGCAGGGAATTCCGTTCGTTCCACCACTCCCGTGGCTTGCTTCCCAACAACAGTCGCAAGATCCCCACATCCCTCGTTTTCTTCTCAATCACAATGTGAAGCGGCGTCGATTGTGTTATATCCGCCATACTTAAAACATCTTCATTCTTATCGATCATGCCACGCAACAAGGCTTGGTCAACACAACCACGACCGAGTGCAATCGCCAGCGGAGTGGCGTTGTTCCAATCCACGCACTTTAACGCTTCTTGATTCTTGTCGACCAGCATTCTCAAGTTGATGGAACGTGTCGTGAGCGCAAACCTTTTGTATGTGCTTTCCAGGGCGACGTGCAAGGGACATTCGTTGTATTCGTTGCGCAAGAGAAGAACTTTTTTGCCCGTATCAATCATGTCTTGTATTAAATCCAATCCGTCTTCTCTCGAGTGAATTGACTTGTCCCATGCCGAATACAAAATCAGTGCCCGCTGCAACACAGTATATCCATTCGCATCTCGGACCTGCAAAGCGTTGTCCACAGAGAGGGCGTTTGACGCATTTTTGCGTTTAAGACCCAGCAGCGTGTCCAGAATACCAGAAAAGGGGCATTGGCTGAGAGCATAATGCAGCGGCGTTTGCTTTGCGGCATTGACCTTTTCCAAAACTCTCGCATTGCGGTCCACCATGTCCAATACTGGCCATAGTATGCCATCGGATTGGCACGATTGCATGATCAGGTGAATAGGGTAATTACGGGGAGATATGCCGTGCTGGCCGGTGTTTTCGGCAATGAACAACACTTTCTCGTCATCATCGACGAGCATTTTCAGCACTGCTGCATTACGATGTAATGAGATGGCCAAACATAACGCAGTATTGCCGTGGCTGTCGAGCTGCTGGAGCACGGCGTTTTTCGCTGGCCCAACTTTCTCCAGTATGAGTTTCAAAACTTTCGCACTGTATCCACAGCGGATCGCAAGATGTAGCGGCGTTTCGCCGTCACATTTTATCATTTCGAGATACTCCTTCCCCGCCCGGGCGTATTTGTCCGCTGCTTTTTTGGCGCTCACGGCATTTGCATATTCCGTCACTGCCAACGGTGGGGACACCCTGTGATATGTAGGGAACAAGAGCTTTACAAGCTGTATCGCGGTCTCGTGACACTTTTGCATGAGAATGTAGTGCAAAGGCAACTGTCCCTTCAAATTCTTGCGTGTCAGAATCTTGCGATGCTTGTCAACCAACACACCGATGATTGCAACATAAACCACGCGGTCAACATCAGGATTGGTCTGTATAAACAGCTGCAATGGCGTAATACGGTGCGTGCTGTCATTTCCTTCGGCAACTCCCATAAACAGGGTTTGCTGGTGCTCCTGATCAATGCACAGCTCGATAATGGACAGCGGTCTGAAATTCTGGATGGCACACAGCAGTGGTGTTATACCTGCGATGTTGGGCTGTGTACGCAAGTCTGGCTGCGTTGCATTTGGTAACAACAAGTCCACAACGGCGATTGAACAGGCTGGGTTCTCAACAGCAGCGTAAAAGGGTGTTTCTTCCATTTCATTGGCTATCAAAAGCAGCAGACCATCCCCGTCGATTAACAGGGTTATCTTCTCAATCGATAGTCCGTGTTTTACTGCGGTGAACAAGGGTGTTTCGCCCAAGAGATTCCTCGTTTCGCGCATTTCCGCAAGGAACTCGCGCTGTTTGTACCGGTGCGTATTCTTGCGTTTCGAGGAGGATGGCAGTAGCAGTCGGAGAACAAGCATGTCGACTTCACGATTGCACACTGCTACGTGCAGCGGCGTCTGTCCCTGGTGGTTTTGGTAGTTGTCTAGCGTTTTTTCGGGCATCATGCACAGGATGTTGTTCAGGGGGAATTCCATTTGTACCGCCGTGTGCAGCGGCAGGTTGCCGTGTGTGTCGGGGATTTCCAGCACGGCTGCGTTTGACAATAACAAGTCGAGAATCTCCGTGCAGGAGGACCACTTCATGGCCAAATGTAGCGGCGTGTCGCCGCACCTTTCTTCGTTATCTATGTCTATCCTGTTGGGTATCAGTAGTATACTTTGGTCTCTTTGTAACAGTTCATGAATGACGCGCACCGGCATCGCGCATTTCAATGCGGCGTGCAGAGGCGTGTCGCCGTGGCAATTCGTTCGTTTGAGCACTTCGTTGTCCTCATCGATTAAGCATTCAAACACGTCCTCTCTTTTGAATTGGAGGGCAATGTGCAGAGGGTAGTCTGCTTGCGATTGCCACACCTCGTCATCGTCCATGGCAGGGTCATAATTGTTGGAGTTGGCGGTAAGTAGCATTGTCTTGCGATGTTTTACGAGTTTGTTTACCAGCTGCGAGCTCGCGTTATTCTTGAGAGCAATGTGCAAAACAGTATCGCCATAGTTCCCGGTCCGGCGTAAAAAGTCGACATCTTTTTGCAGGCTGAGTGACATGAGGTGCACAATACTATCCATATTCAGGGCCCGGCCCGTGTTTTCGTGCTGTGTACATTTCCGCAGTGATGTGTGTAGTGGCGTATCATTGGCTGCATTTGGCATCAGTAATGCTTCGCGTTGCTCGTCAATAAACAGACAAATGCTGTCAAAATTCATGCCGCCTTTGATTGCAAGATGCAGTGGTGTATCAAATTCTGGTTCTCCCGCCGGGTTCAAGGACGAGCACAGTGAAAGAACTTTCTGGTTGTGGTCGATTAACAGTTCGATGCTTGCCATACTCAAAACGCTTCTTTCGCGCCGCAGAGCCATGTGCAGCGGGGTATCTGTCGTGAATCCCCCCGCATTACGCTTTTTGTTTTTGAGCATGAGTACTTCCTGTCCGTCGTCGATTAACGCAGGCACAATCTGATTTACCACTCGCATCAAGTGCGTCGTACTTTGGAGGCTGATAGCGACGTGCAGCGGCGTCTGGTCATGTATGTCCTGGGTATTCAAAGCTTGAGGGGGGTGTTTGTTGTTGATTGTGGACTTCAATTTGTCAAACAGCGGCATCCGAAACCCATTTGTACAGCCTCTCAAAAAAACATGCAACGGCACACGGTGATTCTCATCTGTCATTCCAAGCACTTCTTCCTTGGTGTCAATGAGGTTGTGGATGATGTCCAAGTTGTGCCGCTGTCTCAGCCCCAAATGTAATGGTGTCTGTTCGTGACAGTTCACGCAACAAAGAATTTCGTCTGCAAAGCGTTTCTGGTCGTACATGAGTGCTTTGAGCTCGTTTTCGGACAAGCTCCGGAACTCGAGTATAAAGTGCAGCGGACTCATGCCGTGATGATTCCACAGTGTCATTACCCCCGGAAAACGTCGCACTATATCGCCCATCACCGCATGCATATTGCCGTGCAGGCGACAGTCGGTCATTGCTCGTTGTATGCACCCAAACAACAGCGGGTCGTGTTCTTCGTCATAATCCGTCATTTTTCCCTGCTGTATCCATAGTTCGTCTGTGATACGGTCCCCGCGAATCAAACGATCGTTCACCATTGACACCGCGGAATGAAAATTCCTCTCAAGTGGATTCGAAGGGTTCCTCAACGCCGTAATCTTATTCCATTGACCCACGCTATGCAGATTGTCTATACTCAGTCCTATTTGTTCCACCATCGAGGATGGTAAGAGAGAGTACAATTCGGGCGGCGTCTGTTCTGTGCGCACCGGTGGCAGCGAATTTGGCAGCAAATCCTGGCCCACATGCGGCATTGGCATTTCTCCACGGAAATCGTCATTGCGCAACGATCGCAGCGCTTTACGCATGATATCCAATAGCAAACCTGGGCAACACAACCCTGCTCACAACCAAGTGCTTATATACTGTATTGTGCAGCATATTCCAGCGTCGTTTGGCGTGTCGCGACCCCCTGCACCCCCCCCCGTTGCACAAAAAAATCTAAAACGAGACGGAATCGCCAATTTTTACTATATAAGTGTCGGACTGCGTACAATACGCACGAGTCCCGACACAGCCATGCCAGGCTACAATTTTCTGGATGAACTGTCGCACGAAAATATCAGCATGATTACGCAAAACCGTGCACTAGGACCGCAGGCAACCGAGGCGTTGTCGAATGTCTGTGCCGGGTTTCGCCGCTCGCACGCACACGACAAGCTGGACAGTGACATCAAGAAAATTATGTCACAGTCGGTGGCCAGGGAGTTTTCGCAGATTGTGAATGATTTGAAAACACTACAAGACGGTGCTCTCAGACAGGAAGTGATCATGCTGACATTGCTGCACTGTGATCGCGACCTTTATGTGCATCCCGATTTCGTCGACGTGGTTGCCAGAATGATGCGGAAATATAGCAATACCGAACAGATTCAGACGTGCGGGTGTCGGCTATTGTGTCTCAAAAACCAGCAGGCGGATGCGCGATTCTTCACCGCGGAATATGACGTCATATGCAACGCCCTCAACGCGTTTAACCGCATTCCACGCTTGGCACTGTGGGCCCTGCGCAGCCTCGCGCTGAATTCGGCCGCCTTCAAAATAGCGAACAATGAGGATGCGACGAATCCCGTCAACGACATCAACAACAGCACTTTGAGAATCGTCTTTGTTTCGCGTCGCGGGGGACTCACCAAAATCCTCGCAAGCGTGATTCGTTGCATCGAGGCTCAGAATTCGCCAGACATGTCGGAAGAGCGCATCAAAATCGTCAAGTACGGGTGTCAGATTCTCGCAGATCTTGCAAATCCCGTCACATTTGTCCGAGTAAGGACACTGTGTCAGGCCGAATCAAAAGCAAGACAGATAGCAATCCCTGGTTCTGAGTTGAAAGTCGACAACTCCAGCGTCGTCGCGGGCATGGATCGCTGTCTACTACAGGTGATTGTCAATACACAAGTGCACCGTGCTGCGGCGTTTCTGCACGATTTCGACAGTATCTTGACACAAATCGACACTATGGCCACCAACATTCTCATTTTAATGATCAAGGCAAACGCACTGAGCGACACCAATAATATTATGGGAGATATCCCCGCAACAAACGTCGTTGGTGATGCTGCTGCGGGCGCCTCGAAAAAGGCCAAGCATCCTGTGAATGTCATATCAACACCGGCTGCGGCTGGGTACGGAAGGAGGCAGGAGGCAAATGACCTGCTATCGCTTGCTCTCAAAAACGTGAGCCGTGATCGATACTCTGCTGGTGGCAGGCTAAAAGCAACGACACTGCCACGTCCAGCCGCAGTCATTCAGCTCCCATCACCTGCAATTGAAGTGCCAAAACCCCGCCCACCAAAAAGCACCTTTAATGCCGTTCCAGCGACTGTTTTGCCTGTTGATCCCGTTGGCATTATTCCACGATTGATCTTGGCAGGCAATACCAGCAAGTTCCGTATTTTGACCGAATACTGCAACATGCCAGGTTGCCACTTGCTGTGGAAACGGTATGCCACCTATGTCCCGTCTATTTTGACGAAACTGCGACAAGTGTGCACGACCCGAGAAAAGTTTGACTGCATTCCGTCCCTCGAATTTCTGGAGGGCTTCACTCGAAATAACAGTGACCACCAGGCATTGATGGTCCGATATGGCGCGCACGTCGTGCTTCGCGACTTGCTGTATTCCACCCCACGCAACACGCTTCCTCGGAACACTGTGCTGGATTTGCAAATGATGCCGAACCCTGAAGCAGAGCAGCAGCGTATCCACGCTCTTATTGCACAGGACGCTGTGATTGCGCAGATTCACGAGGGTGTTTTTTTCGCGTTGACAAATTTCGTCAGCTCGCCGATGACCGTGGAGTTCAATGCCCAGATGATCGACTGTTTCATGCCCGAAATCCTGCAGTCACTGGCACACTTGGATGGTGACCACACGATCCCTCCCGGTCAAGACACAGTGCGCATGCGACAGCACCTGCGCAAAAACCTCTACGCCGGCTATTCCTCCGTCAAAAACGTCGTGTGCAGTCTGCGTATGCTCTGCTGGATGTTTTCTAACGACGAGGTCTCCGACGCAATGTATCGCAAATATCTGATGAAGGACGTCTTGGCGTGTTGCGCAAGATACCCTGACAACGCGGTGCTCGCGCAGGCGGCGTTTTCGCTGTTCTATCAGATGGGAATGCAGAACCAATTTTATTTCAACATCCAAGAGAGCGCAGTATTGGCGGTGGATTGCATGAAGAAAAACGAGACCAACCCCGCGCTCATGACGGCGTGTATTCGCTTTCTACATTCGATCAGCCACACTCCGCAGTACATTATCGCGGTGCAGCAAGATTTTCTCCAGACATACTTTTTGCGTTTGCTTAAGTTGGTCGCACCCGGCAATACCCCCGACGTCATGAGGATGTTTCACGAAATTTGCGACAAACTGGTGTTTTTTGACTCTCAGCAGCAACATCTTTCGGGGCACGACCAGCCCATCGTCTTTTGAATATAGTCGATGTAGATTGCTTTCGAATCGGTGTTTGCGATCCACGAGGCCCATCGTCCAAAAACACTGCCAAATGCCTCACATCTGTGATTTCAGTGACATTTGGTGCTATTTTGGGCGTTCCTTGGATAATCTACAAAAAGGGTGTAGAAAAACACATATTGTCCACACCAAACTATGAACGTGGCTATGCGTGTCGATCCTGTCTACAAACGTGCCGATTGGATCGGATATGGCCGTTTGTGGCCTCGCTACACTTTGATGAATGCAGGAGATTGGACTCCCCAACAGAACCGCGAATATCAGGCCGCTTTCGACGTACAAGTCTACGCCATCCGGACAGCCCAAGAACTCGAAACCCCAGACCAGTACAAGTCGCGCAAGCAGTGGCCTAGCACTGTGCTTCCACAGACTTCCGAAGATGTCTTTGACAGATATCTTCCTATTACGAATCTGGAAGCAGCCATCCAGTTTCAGGAGGGCCTCATCCACGGATTCCAGCTCTGTCGCGACCGTCCTGAGAGCATGCTGGAAATGGCCCTGAAGGAAGTGGTCGTACTCAAGGAGCAGCACAAAAGGCGCATTGAAGCGTACTGGTGCGAGTATCCGCAACATCTGATTCGCCATGGCAAGCACGTGTTTGTCCAGGGCATGAAACATGAGAAGACCGTCCCCGAGTCGGATGAAACCCCCAAGGAAGACGGGGGTGACGGGTTGATTATGGAGAGTATTGTAAACACCGAGACATACCAGTATTGGCTGCAGAACAACAACCTCACGTGGGGGATCGACTGCATCGCCGATTGAACACGCATTCGTTGAAGCAAAATAAAAACCACCAAAACAATCCCTCCCTCCGGGACTTCAATCAGCACAACCTGTCCTTGAAGTCGAACCATCTATATAATAAACACGTCAACACTTTTCCCAAAAACACACGAATCTTGGCCATTTGTTCGTGTGTGCATAGTATGCAGTGGCACTTGGTGTTGTTTGCGATGTTGTGTGGAGAAAGTTTGTAATTTCAGGTCTGCTCTCTATAAACATGGTATGCAAAAAGGTAGTCTGCGATTGCATTGTCGTCGAGCATGGCGATTTTCATCGGGTATTTGATGTGGATCTCGTGGACTCTTATGGTTCTGTGTTGCATATCAACGTTTGCATGGCTACAGATACAGCCTATGGTGCATGCGAGAAACCAAGGTGTGCCGCCAGCCATAGAAGCTCCAGACTCCTTCAGCGGGCGCATAACGCTGGACAATAAACAACATATTTTGAGGATGTGTATCAAAGTTTCGTTGTCTACTAGCATATTGTTTGCTATATTATACTTTGTGTTTTTGATTCAAGAGGGTTCCATACAATAAACACGTGACCATACAGTGTCCTGTCTGCAGTGCGGGTGATTTTCCAGAATAACAAAGTGTGGCTTCAAAATGGAAGAGTCGCCACCAACCAAGGCATACACTTGACCTTTCTTAAAGAAAAAAAATACAATAAACTCCGAAAAAATGTCGCATTCAAACAGAGACACCGCTGCTCGAATGAGTCCAACACCACTCAATCCTCACGTTTGCCTTTTTCTGTGGAGTCTTTATTTTATACTCGACCAAAAAATACCCACTCTCCCCCCTTTGCAAAATATAGAAAATACTCCTTCATAACCCAGCGACAGCTGCGTCCTGGACGCGGCGAATCTTTGCAAGCGTGGCAAAACACACTGCAATTTCATCCATCTCATCGGACTTCAGGGAAGTGAATGGTCCTTGCTCAAACCAAGTCTTGAAGTCGCCATTATGCACCTCATAATTAGCAACTTCGAATAGTCGCATGACTGGACCATCCAGCGCGTGTGCAAGCGCCTTGACCACCTTGGTTTCCTCCATCTCAACAGACTGGAATTTCTTCTCGTCCACTCCCTTCACTCCTTTGTCCACAGCGGGCAAGTATAATGTGGCCATCATCTGCTCTCCGACAATATTGCCATCTTCCATGTCCTCATCCACCTCCACCTTATCAAGAACTGTGTTTACTGTAGCATCCACAGAGGGATCATCGGAAAATGACATTGTTGAGACGCCACGCTTCTTGTTGCCAGGAGGTGATATGTTTTGTCTGTGCGAAACTTTGCTTTATAACGGGAGATCCGTACTTTTGTAAATTTGCCCAAAATAGCAAAAAGTTGCTCAGCCGATTGCTAGAGCTTGCATGCAGGTCATTCGAGAGGAAGGATGGTGGTGGGAATGCATGAAAAGCGTGGGGTGTTTTACAGCCAAAACACCTATTCTATGTGGATTTGAGCCGTAATACCACGGATATTGTAGCACAAACCCCACACAGACGCTGCTTAAAAACACACATTATCTCCACAATATCGCCTGAAATGTGCGTTTTGTCCATATATATGCCCTATATTTTACAGTGGTAGACACATGGCGACAGTCTGGTGTTGTGCTTTCGCAAAAAGTTGTGCAGCCGATTGCTGGAGCTTGCATGCAGTTCAGTCGAGAGAAAGGATGGTGTTGGGAATTCATTAAAAGCGTGGGGGTGTTTTACAGCCAAAACACCTTTTTGCATGGTTTTAAGCCGTAATAGCCTGAATAGTATAGCACAAACACACCGCAGATGCTACTTGAAAACACACATTATATCCACAATATCGCTTGAAATGTGCGTTTTGGTCCATATATATGCCCTATATTTTACAGTGGTAGACACATGGCGACAGTCTGGTGGTGCGCTTTCACAAAAAGTCGCTCCGTCGTTTTCTCTCTTCCACGCACACAAAAATATACACACCCACACACTCCTTCGTTCTCTCTCTCTCACACACACACACACCACCAGCACCCCCCGCAAGCACTCATCAACACCCGCGGCCAAGAGCTGCTTCACCAGTAGTAGCAGCAGAAGTTTTGCCAGAAACAGCCGGTGCTTCGGAATTTGTGGGGCACCGTGAGTCCAGCTGTTCTCGCAACTCTACCATCTCATGGACACTGAGATGAATGGAAGCCAACACAAGACTGTCGTTGCAATTCATGCCTGCGATCTGTGATCTCATCTCCTGCTCTACGGCAGCTGTTGCTGTCTTTGTTTGCTGTGTGTATTCTTGTACGATGGTATTTTTCTTGCACCGACGCTCTTCGCTGGTCATTTTTCCACACGAGGATTTGTGTTTGGGCCAGTCTTGTTTTTGACATGCCAAGCTGCAGTAGGTCACCACCTGTTTTTTTTATTCAAGAGTGTTTATGAAGGAATAAATTCAGCAAAAGGAGTAAGCTACATCAAAATCAACAGCAGCCGTGTACGACACAGATACAGCAGCAATAGCAGTAACACGCATGAAAGCAGCAGCCAAAAACGCACCCACCTTACAGCGGGAGCAGATGGCCGAGCGGAATTGGCCGGTGCACACGTTGAACGCATTTTTCTGGCCCCGTGCCACACATCCCTCGTTATGGCACGGGCGCACTTTGGAGGTGAATTTGTGCAGCGCGTCGTCGTTTTGCTGCTGTTTTTTCGCGTGGTACGCGGCATACTCTGCGAGACACGTACTGCGATATTCCGCTGTTAACGCTTTGATCGCCACATCGTCCGGGTCGCCACGGTGTTTGTGCCACAGACCCAGTGTCTCAACACGTGCGTTGAATGCCGCCCAAATGTCCTGCTCTACCTGATCCGCTATTTCCTGGGCCTTTTGATCGTCGCCTGCCATGGTGGGGCTCCCGGCCGCGCCCGACACAACAACCCCGCATTCCGCCAAATATGCGTTGAATGCGGGCTGCACTGTGTCGTCATAGACATTCATATGCCCTGCATTCACGGCATGGGCCAATGGATTTGGAACAATGTGGCGCTCCATCCGCAGCGCCCCACTTGCCTGCATTTTCTCTCGCTCGGCGACCAGCGCGGCCTGCAGTTTCTCTGAAAACAGCATCGGGGCTTGTGATAGCACTGTGAGGTTCTTGGGATGAATGCGAAGCTCGTGTTTTGTGTCCAGCCCAATCACACATGCTTCTACTAGCTGAACAACCCATAAAGCTTTGCTGGTTTGCTTCAACACGCCAGTTTTTCCGTTGACGGCCGCCACGGCCCCGAGCAGAGAATGCATCTGCACCAGCTGCCCCGCCCGTAACGGCGTCGCTGGTTCTTGCATGGCTACAATGCCAGCAGAATGCAATGCAACCCCAACACCAATTCGTGCAGGGTTCGCGTGGATTTTAATGTCCTATTCTCGGTCCACGTGGATTTAAGGTACCGTCATTTTTAAGGTCTGTATACACGTTTCAAATCTCGAGATTTGGGCCCATTTGTGAATTTTGAGGCTGGAAGCAGTGGAAGCACTCGAAAACACACGGCAGCATGATGGCAGCCACGATCTTGCCCACCGGGAACGGCGTTGAACCTCATATGCACAAGTACAACATTGATGCCAAGGTTGACATCGCGGGCCAGTGCAGCTCGCTTGTTTCACATGTCGAGTACGGTACCGGGCTCGCGTCGTCGGTGGTCTTTGATCTACAGAAACGGCACGCATATGCCCACCTTACCATGAACATCTGCTCGGATCAGGAGGGGCCCTGCGAGCTTATTGTGCACATTTCTACGCCTCGAAAAATGCCATCGTGGCACCACATCAAGATTGGCATGCAGGGTCTCTTGACAAGAGGCGCCAGCATCGTACCGTTTGCCATTATCATTCCGGACTGAACATATTTTTGCCCCGACTCATTTCCGAGTCACGGTCTTATGTCAGCCTTTTCATCCTGGGAACAGCGAGCACTGGGAGGTGTCCGAGGTTGCCGGTAGGGACCCCAGCACCGTGACCTCGTATATTTACCCGCACCAGATCTCACAGGCAAATTGACCGACAGTTTTTTTTTTTTAATACCAAAAATCCAGAAATTCGAGATGTTCCGAGTTGGTACTCACCCTGAGCGATCTGTTTCAAGACCAACAGCGCTGGTTCTTGACTTGAATGGGTCTGGGGTAATGGGAATCGGGACATGACACCTATCTTTCGAGAAAATGTTAACTAAACAGTAGATTCTGGAATCAAAACTTTCGGAATGGGAACGGGAAATGTGAATTTTGCGCGCATTTTATTTCCTCAATGTACCGGAAAGTGTGCTTGCGAAAAATTTGCACTTGTTTTCCAGATTATTATTATTCAGTCACAGAGAGAGGTTGGAGTAACACTGTATTTATTGACTACGTGTAGAAATCAACTTTGAACACCCCAGCCTTTCCCCCCTCACCACAGAATTCGAAACCAGATTCCCAATCCCCCTCACTGTCTGAGTCCCTCGCCGCCGCGCGCCCAGTCTGCGCCCACTTCTAAAGATTCCAAAATCGTCCACAGGCCACCTCCCTCGGCACAGGGTCCGGGTGGCATTTGATCGACAGGCGGTGGCGTCGACACCTTGCGGGGAAGGTGCGAGGTCAGAACCCTCACACCACTGTTGCGTTTAAACGGCTTGGAACTGGCAGTGTTGAGCTCCACAACTTTGCAGACGACCGTATCCCCTTTCATGTGTTCTGGCAGCGCCTCTGACGGACATTCTTTGCGCTTGTGCGACGATGACTCGGACGCGATTCTGGGTTCCGTGGCGCCCCTGTGCTCGGCAGCGAGCACAGGGACTATGTGCTCGGCAGCGAGCACAGGGGCAATGTGCTCGACAGCGAGGGCAGCGTGAAAGGCCTCGAGCAAACGCGCGGTGGCGTCGTGTCCTGCCGCCCGGGCATACATAATGGCACTCCAACCTCGAACGTCACCATGCTGCGGATCTGCACCGCACTGCTCGGCGAGCGCCACCGCCGTTTCGGAGTGGCCGTGACTCGCTGCGTACATCAATGCAGTCCTTCCGACGCTTGTTTGGTGGTCGGCTAATGCGCTGTACTCATTCACGAGCGCAACCACGGCCTCAGTGTGCCCATTCCGCGCGGCAAACATGGTTGCAGTCCAACCGTTCTCCGACACGTGCCTTACATCGGCCCCGCACTGCGACACCAGCATCCTGACGGTCTCAAGGCGGCCGCTTGAGGCTGCGTAGAGGAGCGCTTCGGAGCTTGCCACAGGCGCCTGTGGCTCTAGCTCCTGGAGCAGGACCACCAGCGAGTCAGTCGCCCCGTCTCCCGCCGCTTTCAAAACAGGTGCCATATCGATGGCAGCAGGAGGGGGCGAAGCGGGCCCACTGGGTCTTGTTGAGCGCGCTTGGATTGTGTTACAGTCGCTGGTGGTGACATTGAGAGTTTCTGCAGCGGTTACGGTTACGGTGGCGTCAGTGTTCATGGTTGAGCAACTGAGGGGTTGGTCTGAATCGTAGTGCTTTGCCTACACTAACGGCCACAGGATGCGTGTTTTCACGTGTAGACCGTGACTTTGGTTAGTCAGCATGAATCTCGCCGGCGTGAAATATCCCCAAAACGAGAAATAGATGCACCTTGATATCTGTGACGTGGGTGTATTGAAGTATTGGAACCTTGCTGTCTCTCCTTGACCTGGTACTGAGTGCCCTACATGTGACCATATCCAAAGATTGTGTCTTTGGCTATAAAAATATTGCGAGCCAAGCGTTTGAAGCTCATTTACAAGCTCATGAAACAAAGGCTTCGAGTTCGAAGAACTCCCAGAAAGTTTGACTCAAAGAAACACCATTTCGTAAATAACTAATAACACAAATTTCGGCCCGTAAGAACGTTGATCTCATCCTTTAAGGGTGGACCTGAACCAGAGTTGTGAAGGTACCTTAAATTCTAAGGTACCTTAAGCCTTATGGTAGTGGAAATTACCAACCATATGGTACCATATGGTCTAAGGTAGTTTTATGGTAGTTGTGGTTGACGGGAAGAAACCTT
>Ga0209390_10003032_pt1 | contig 28054 bp, 22 predicted proteins | sample BON01_FD_187212 | JGI IMG/M metagenome (GOLD analysis project Ga0209390, IMG submission 187212) | Freshwater microbial communities from Lake Bonney liftoff mats and glacier meltwater in Antarctica - BON-01 (SPAdes) (version 2) | ecosystem: Environmental > Aquatic > Freshwater > Ice > Glacier...
CCTGGCCGTCGCGTTGTTCGAAGGCGAGTTCGTCGGTGATGGCGGTGCAACTGGCAGGGAAGACGGGAAGCTGGATCTGCGGCATGGCGGCAGGATGGCTGCCGCGGGCTGGAAACGCCAGCACGGGGTCATCGGGTTTCCTTGTTCATGTCTCGAAAGCCCAAAGCTTCGGGGGTAGGTCAGGATGTCTGAGCCTTGGAACAATCGTGAGGATGCGAGTTCCGGGTTCACGGAACCATGTGGCACGCCATGTGGCTACCATGGCGGCAGCTTCGTCTTTGTTGAGACCGGAGGTGACGAGGTGTTCGATCCAGAAAGCTGCGAGTTCGGCCTCCACTTCAGCGAGCGGGCGCGGGGTTTCGGGAAGTATCAGGGATTTGTCCGAAGCTGTGTAGTCTTTAGCATTATATGCGGGATGGGTGGGAGCACTTTCCATACTGCCTTTCCATCTGCGACGGTCAGCGCCACGCCGTGGACGAGGGGTTCCGAACCGCGATTGCTGATGGTGATTTCGCCTGCGCTTGAAATGGTGATGGTTAGTGGCAAGCGCACTTGTCCGGAGCCGCGGTAGAAAATAAATTTCTCCGCTTGTGGAAGTAATGACTCGTCGGTTTTGAAAGGATTCTTTTCGAGATCGGATCGGAAAATCCATGCGCTGGGAACCTTTCGTGCGGCGGAATAGGGTTCGTGAGGGTCGGGATCGGAGACATCTGGAATGAGTGCTAACGCATTTTTGTCTTCGGGTGGGTGTAGGGTGCCACTCCAGGTCGCTTTTTGGCCAAAAATAAAATGCCTGGCATATTTCAAGGCTCAGGATCAGCGTAGGTATTGGGATTATGGTCTATTATACCCAAAAATCTGCCCCGATGATCCGTTGCCGGAATCTATGTGGCGGATCTCGTTCACACGAATCTGAAAGAATCGAAAAAGGAATGCACCGTGTCCAAATGAATGAGAAGCTCAGGCTGGTCGATTCGTTCGGTGGTTGGTTTGGATGGTGCTATAATTTTCCAAACAAATACTAGAGTTGCCCATAGTATCCGGGTGGCTTTACGTGCGGTGGCTGGGGGAGGCGTATTTTCCAGAAATTGATTGCGGGGGAGGGCTCGCGTTCTGGAGAACGCGGTTCCGTGCTTCGGTTTGCTTCGAGTATCTTATCGCGTCTGTGAGCGCGGAGGAATTACAGGAAGTAGAGAAAGATTTGCCGTGCGGGCCGAGTTTTCTAATATTCAGAAGGCACCCGATCGCGGTCCCTTTCGCTTCGTAATTCATCGATCATGTGGTTAAATAACGGCGCAGCTTCTGATCAGACCATAGAGAGCACCTTCTCGACGATCCGCTTCGGATTGGGGAGTTGCTCGTTCTCGATGTGATGGGAGTAGATGGCCGGTGCGTCGATGGTGCAGACGCGTTTGATTGGGGCGTCGAGCTCGTCGAAGGCGTGTTCCTGGATGAGGTGGGAGACCATGGCGGAGACACCCCCGAAAGGTTTGGATTCATCGACGAGCACGACGCGGTGGGTTTTGGCGACTGAGGCGAGGATGGCATCGACATCGAGAGGTCGGATCGAGCGGAGGTCGAGGACTTCCGCGTCAATGCCGTGCTCTCTCTTGAGTAACTCGGCTGCTTCGAGCGCGTGAATGACTGAGCGGCCGTGGGCAATGAGTGAGATGTCGGTGCCTTCGCGTTTCACATCGGCTTTTCCGAGAGGGACGACAAAATCGCCGTCAGCAGGATCAGGGACTTCACCGGAGTTTCCGTAGAGCAGGGTGTTTTCCATGAAATAGACCGGATCGTTGTCGCGGATCGCGGCTTTGATGAGCCCTTTGGCATCCGCCGGAGTGGCGGGCACGCAGACTTTCAAGCCGGGGAATGCGGCGAAGAGGCCTTCGGGAATGTGTGAGTGGGTGGCACCGACGCCAGTGCCGCCATTTGCGGGGCCGCGAACGACTATGGGGACATTGATTAATCCGCCGGACATGTAGCGCACGCAGGCGGCGTTGTTGACGAGTTGGTCGAAGGCTACGGAGTGGAAGGACCAGAACATCAGCTCCATGACTGGGCGGACGCCGAGCATTGAGGCACCAATTCCCATGCCAATGAAGCCGGCTTCGGAGATCGGGGTGTCGACAATGCGTTTGTCGCCCCATTTCTCCCAAAGGCCTTGGGTGACTTTGTAGGCCCCGTTATATTGGGCGACTTCCTCACCTATGATGACGACGTTGTCGTCGCGTGTGAGTTCTTCATCGAGTCCTTCACGGATGGCTTCGCGGTAGGTCAGAGTGCGCATTGGGGAAAGGGAAAGGGAATTGGAATTGGGATTGGAAATTAAAAATTGAGGGAAGAGGGATCAGGAGAAGAAGTGGTGGCCGATTTTCGAGGCCTCGGTGTCGTTGTCAGTTTCCCAGTAAACATCGGTGGAGATGTCGGGGATGGTTGGCGAGGGAGATTCCTCGGCAAATTTTACGGATTCCGAAGCCTCAGCTTTGGCCGCGCTGTCGATTTCCTCGGCCTTTTCCCCGGTGAGCACGCCTTCTTCAAGGAGCTTTCCGCGGAAGACGTTGATTGGGTCATGGTTGTCTTTGTAGTCGGAAATTTCCTCGGGGGTGCGATATTTTTTGTGGTTCGCATCGGCGACCGAGTGGCCGTAGTAGCGGTATGTGTCGATCTCGAGAACGGTTGGCTTGTGCTCCTTGCGGGCGCGCTGCATAGCAATGTTGGTTTTAGCACGGACTTCGTAGATGTCAGATCCGTCGACCACGTCCCATTCGATCGCATAGGCTTCCGCGCGCTGGGCGAGGCAGCCGGTGTAGGCGGAAGAGCGTTTCTGGGAAGTTCCCATGGAGTAGCCGTTGTTTTCGATGATGTAGACGACGGGGATTTCGAACAGGGCGGCGAGGTTTAGAGATTCGTGAAAAGCTCCTTGGTTGACTGAGCCGTCCCCGAGATAGCAGAGGCAGCAGCCTTCTTTGCCGAGATATTTGAGGCCGTATCCGAGGCCGAGGCCGAGAGGTGTCTGACCTGCGACGATGCCATGGCCGCCCCAGAAATTCTTGTCTGGCGCGAAGAAGTGCATTGAGCCACCCTTGCCTTTGGAGCAACCGGTTTGTTTCCCATACATCTCCGCCATGCATTCGTTCATGCCCATGCCGACTGCAAGAGCGTGGCCGTGGTCGCGGTATGCGGTGATGAAATGGTCGTCAGCTCCGCCGAGCGAGATTGTGCCAACCGCAACGGATTCCTGACCGATATATAAATGGAGGAAGCCGGCCATTTTCCCGGCGCTGTAATTTTTCAAGGCTGCCTGCTCGAAGCGACGGATGCGTACCATCTGGGTGAAGAGCTCGATTTTCCTCTCTGGGGTGAGAGATTGGTTGATCGGAGAGGAAGCGAAATTCAGGGCTGACATGTTGGAAATGGGTGGTGGAATCGGGAGTTGAGTAAGTGGGGGCGGCGGTTGCGGCAAGGCTTATATCGCCTCTGAATGTTTGGGGGCGAGAGAAAGCATTGGCACAGCGAAGCGGGCGGAGAGGAAAATGGTGGTAAAGAGGAGGTTTGCCGCTGCCATGTTGCGAAGGAAAACCCATGAAGGAACAGGGCTCCCGGCTGGCCCGGTCCAGAGTGACTGGTAGAGTCCGGTGAGGTTTTGCGGATACAGGGGGCTAGCGATCCAGGCGGCTCCATTGGTGACGAGATGGAAAATCAGTGCCGCGACGATCGAACCTGCGATGGTGGTGGCGACGCCATGCCCGGTCATTGATTTTCCGAAGTAGAAAGTAGCAGTGAAAGCGAGGGCAGTAACGATCAGGATTTCTGGGCCGAGGTATCCATAATTGCCGGCAAGCAGAGCTGGAACCGGATAGGTGACGAGCCACGCGGCGAGCGGGATCGCCCATGCGCGCCAATCCTTCGCCATCAGGGCTCCGCAGAAAAATAGAGCGGAGAGGGGTTGGAAGTTCGGCATGACTTCGGGAAACGCGCTACCGATGCAGCGGAACACGATGACGAGGAGGACGAACATTGCCAGTGGCAGAAAGCGGTTCATGCGGGAACGCTAGCCGCCTCATAGGGTCTCGTGCGAGGCGAAATTTTCACTGTGTCCAAATTTTCATGAGATAGCCGGAGAAAACCGGGAAGTGTATCGTATTTCCGCGACACCACCACATGTGGTGGTGTCGCGGAAATAATTCTGGCAATCCTGTGACTGAAAGCTTGCCAACGTGAGATGAAACCGGAAACTCTGCGCAAGGCACATCGGTGCCCTCCCGATTATGAAGTTTAGTATTTCCAAAGACGTTTTTCTGGAAGGTTTGCAGAAGGTGCAGCATGTGGTGAGTTCTAGGACCACCTTGCCTATCCTTTCGAACGTTCTCCTGGTCGCAAAGGACGGCCGTCTGGTGTTCACCACCACCGACCTCGATGTCGGGATCACCGGTTCAGTCGAGGCCAGTATCGACAAGGAGGGCGCGACCACGCTTCCTGCGAAGCGTCTGGTTAGCATCGTCAAGGAGCTTCCTTCTAGTGAGGTGGAAGTCACGGTCGATGCCAAGAATTACGCTACGATCAAGAGCGGTCCTTCCACTTTCAAAATTATCGGACTTAGCGATTCAGAGTTTCCGCCGCTACCGAATTTTGAGGGAGCGAAATCGTTCAAGATTCCACAGGCGGATTTGAAAAACGGTCTGAAGAAAACCTCATTCGCGATTTCGACCGACGAGACCCGCTATGTGCTCAATGGTATCTTCGCCTCCTTCCGTGAGGGCAAGCTCGCGCTCGTCGCTACCGACGGCCGTCGCCTCGCGATGGCAGACATGGATCTGGAGTTTCCGGCTGCGCATGAGACTGATGTGATCATCCCTTCGAAGGCGGTTCAGGAGATCCAGCGATTACTTGGCGATTCAGGCGAGGTTGAAGTCAGGCTCAGCGACAGCCAGATCTCTTTCATGGTTGGCGATACGTTCCTTGCGAGCAAGCTGATTGAAGGAAACTACCCGAACTACCGCCAGGTGATTCCAGGAGACAGCAATGAGCGCGTGGTCATTTCCCGTGAGCACCTTCTTGAAACCGTGCGCCGCGTTTCACTTCTTTCCTCCGACAAATCGAACTCAGTGAAATTGATTTTCACCGAGAATCAGATCGAGGTCACCGCGAACTCTCCTGATGTCGGTGAGGCTCAGGAAACCTTGGAAGTGGGTTATACCGGTCCGGACATGCAGATCGCGTTTAATCCTGAATTTCTTCAGGCTCCGCTTCGTGCTCTGGAAACTGATAATGTGTATCTCGATCTGATCGATGAGATGAGCCCGGGAGTGCTCCGGATCGACGGTTCCTTCCTCTACGTGCTCATGCCGATGCGCGTGACGAACTAAGGTTTAGAAGATGGGCAGGCATTTCGAGTGCAGAAGGCGGGCGAAGGAAACGCGTTGGGCGGCAATGTCCAAAATATTCCCGAAGCTGGCCAAGTCTATCACTCTGGCCGCAAAAAACGGTGGTCCTGATCCTGATTCCAACGCACCTCTTCGGGTCGCGATTCAGAACGGGAAAGCGGCTAATCTTTCCAAAGAGAATATCGAAAACGCGATCAAGCGCGCAGCTGGAAAGGACGCCTCGGAGATTACGGAAGTCAGCTACGAAGCCAAGGGTCCGCACGGTGCGCTGTTTTTTATAGAATGCGCGACGGACAATACCAATCGCTCGGTCGGCAACCTCAAAGCCATCCTTGGCAAGAACGGCGGAGAGATCGTTCCGGGAGGAGCATTGAATTTCATGTTTGACCGCAAGACGGTCATCGAGTTTTCGATTCCTGAACAAAAAGATCTTGAGGAGCTGGAGTTCGAATTAATCGACTCAGGTCTAGAGGAAATGTCTGTCGACGATGGGGTTGTCACTTTGATCGGCGACTATACCTCGTTCGCCAGCCTGACTTCTGCGGTTGAGGGAATGGGAATCGAAGCGACAAAATCAGGCCTCCAACATTTACCGTCCCAGCCTATCGAACTCACTGAAGAGCAGATCGTCGATGTCGAGGATCTGCTGGATAAGATCGAGGACGATGACGACGTCCAGGCGGTTTATACCAATCTGGGTTGAGATGAGCGGACTGGTGCGGTTGAAGCGTCATCAACCGTGAAATGCTCGGCTTCGGATTTGTTCTTAGTCCGAGGAGATTGTTTTGCGAGATAGAGAAACCGCATATCCGGTAGGAACAGCGGTTTTAAACCTTTTCTAGTGGGAAGTCATTACTGAGCGGTGACTCTCACGCGGAAGAATCCTCCCCCCACGGGTTCTGGAGTGCGGCTAGTGGCCTTAATCTCGGATTTTATATTGTCATCTGTAAGGATCCAGTTTGGATCAGTGGCAGTGACTGTAGTCCAGTTGACCATGTTGGTGCTGCGCTGGATTTCGTATTTCAATTTTGGGACGGGATTCTTTTTCTTCGCAACTTTGAACTCCCATGCGCCGCTCGTAGGTATCTCAGAGAGTTGTGCAAGCGGGCTTATTGGTGTTGATGTTGATGAGGCAAAAGCAAGTTTCGGCATGAAGGGTATGCTCAGTGGGTTGTTTCGATCACTACCAAACACCCATTCGTCGAAATTGCTGACTCCGTCTTTGTCGAAGTCGGCATTTGCATCGCTGAAGACCGAAGAGGCTACATTTGGCGGCGGGGGCACGACAAAAGGGTTGGAGACCTTGACGGGAAGGCGGAATCTCCGGATCGAGTTCTCGGTGGTAACCGAATTAGTCGAGCGGTTGATGTAAAACTCAAGGTCCAGAAGGCCGGTAGCCCCCGGTATCAGGAAATTCGGCGCGAAGATGTAGCTGGTATTGAGGGGTGAGGGTAGCAAGACCCGAGTTACAGCCGGTCCAGTGAAGTTCGGGAAGACTGGTGGGCTTTGCCGATCCGGATCCGAAGCCGGATCAGTTGGATCCTGAAGTTGCTTGATAGAAAGGTAGAGGAAATCTGCGCCTGGAGTGATAAAGGTCGGGCTGTTCCCCTCCCATTTGAAGGTATTGATTACGAACGGATTGAGAACTGCGAAACCATCATCGTAGGTAACATCGATGAAGCGAAAACCCACCTTTTGGTTGTTTTTTTTGCGGAAGCCTTCAAGTTTCGCAAACTGATTGATCGCGAGATTGACTGGGATTATAGGCGAAGCAACAGCAGGAAAGCTGTAAATGTAGCTCCCTGGAACAAGTTCTTTGTCGAATCTGCCGCGCTCTGCAGAGGTGTATTGTCTGTTGAATGCGTAGTTGGTGATGTCGTACTGCCTGACAAATTGGGTCTGGATATTGAAGAATAGGCTTTTGCTACGGTTTGTTAATCCGGCAAGGGGTCTTGGTAGAGCTGAGGGCGGCGCTGAGATAAGAAGGACATCCTCAGCTTGGAACGGTTTGAGGAAGGTTGCCGGTGCGATGTTGGTTACTGAAAAGTATGTTCCTGGGTCTTCGAGACCATCGCCATCAATATCTCCGGCAGTCAGGAATCCAGTTGCTCCCGGGGTGCAACCGGGGGTGCCTGGTGGGAAATAAAAGAACGATGCACATCCGGGTATAAAATCGAGGCGACCGTCACGGATCAGAAGGTTGTAGATGCCGCCATCAAATTTGACTTCGGTCGGGCTCTGTCTGAAATTAGCGACTGACCCAGCAACGAATTGGAAACTAGCCCCGTTATCAGTTAACCCGGTTTCTTCGAAGTCGTCTTCTTGGGCGAATACCGGACCTTGACTGACAAAGAGCAGCGAGGTGATGAGGAGATAGGTTTTTGTGAAGTTCACCTGATTAGATTCGCGTATTGAAGGTCGACTGACAAGATTTTTTTTGGAATACCATGTAAATGCGGCGAAAAACCTCCTAAGCTGCAAAATTGCCTGAAAAAGCAGGTGTCTACTGGCCCCGCTTGCCAGTGGGAGGAAGGAGTTTGCTATTAGAAGACTTGGAACGCGCCTGCTTGCTCTGATGTCAGTTCGACGAATTGCCACGGCAAGCCGTAGGCATTGAGATCTTGCATGAAGCCGTCGGGATCGTGCTGTTCCATGTTCCACACGCCGGGTTTGTTCCACCCGCCTTCGAGCATCTGCTTTGCACCGATCATCGCGGGAACGCCTGTGGTGTAGGAAATCGCTTGTGATCCGACTTCCTCGAAGCATTTTTCGTGATCGCAAATGTTGTAAACGTAGATGGCCTTCGGTATTCCTTCTTTCAAGCCGGTGATGACGTTACCGATGCAGGTTTTACCTTTGGTTGTTTTACCGAGATCGCCGGGATTCGGGAGCACGGCTTTGAGAAACTGGAGGGGGACGATCTTCTGGCCTTGGTATTCGACCTCGTCGATGCGGGTCATGCCGACGTTTTGAAGGACTTCGAGGTGTTTGAGGTAATTGGGCGAGAAGGACATCCAGAACTGGGCGCGTTTGATCGTGGGAATGTGTTTGACGAGAGATTCGAGTTCCTCGTGATACATGCGGTAGATCTCGTAGGTTCCGACTTCCTGAGGACAAGTGAAGGACTGGTGTTTCGACATCGGGGCGGTCTCGACGAATCCTCCGTCCTCCCAGTGGCGGCACTCGGCGGTGACTTCGCGGATGTTGATCTCGGGGTTGAAATTCGTGGCGAAAGAGTGGCCATGATCGCCGCCGTTTACGTCGATAATGTCGAGCGTGTGGATTTCGTCAAAATGATGTTTGAGGGCCCATGCGGTGAAGATGTTGGTAACGCCGGGGTCGAAGCCGGAGCCAAGTAGTGCGGAGAGGCCGGCTTTCTGGAATTTTTCCTGATAGGCCCACTGCCACGAATACTCGAATTTCGCGACATCGAGGGGTTCGTAGTTTGCGGTGTCGAGGTAATCGATGCCTGCTTTGAGGCAGGCGTCCATGAGGTTGAGATCCTGGTAGGGGAGGGCGACGTTGATCAGGAGAACCGCGCCGGTTTTTTTGATGAGTTCGGCGGTTTCATCGGAGTTATCGGCATCGACCTTGGCGGTGGCGATGGTTTTGCCGGTGCGTTGTTTTACGGATTGGGCGATATCGTCACACTTGGAAAGGGTGCGTGAGGCGAGAGCGATTTCGCCGAAAGTTTCCGGGAGCATGGCGCATTTGTGAGCGACGACGCTGCCGACTCCGCCAGCTCCAATGATTAAGATGTTTTTCATAAAATTCGATAAGGTTGTTGAGGTGAACGAGATCCCCCGCCATGGAGGGGCACGATGGTCTGTTTTGCAAGTATTTCGCTAAAACTCAGATGCCGATGCTGTGCCTTGCCCAGAAGGTGCGGAGGTCTTTGGCGCTGCCTTTGAAAACGTTGCGCTCCATTGGGTGTGCGAGATTTCCGAAGAAGCGCGGGCTGCGCCATGATCCTGTATCGTAATGCTTCGCACGCGAGGCCCCGTTTTCCCAAATCACTCCGCCGTATTGCCACATCGACCAACCGCCCCATATGCCGTATAGCTCGGCGAGTTTATCGGGCGTCAGCGCACCTCCGGCGATGGCTCGCTCGGTGCCGCCTGGGCCGTAAAGCGCGAGCCAATATGGGGTGCGGCGGATGATGCGTTTTTGTTCGGAGCTTGCGTTGCGTAGACGCGATCGAAGGCCATCGCTGTTCTCCAAATAGGTCACTGGATAGATGCCGGTCCGCTGATGGACGCGCTGGATAAATTTTACGAGGCGGTCTGGGGTGGATTTCGTATCGAAATCACCGACTAGCAAGATGCGTTTCTCTGAAAGGCCTTTTGCCCGTGCCACCGCCTTCACGCGATTGACGAAGTTGTCAGCTTGAAATGCGGGGTCTTGATCCATCGTCACGTAATGATAAGCCCCGAGCATCAGTCCCTCGCGATCTGCGGATTTCAGGAAATCGCCGAATTTTTCGTCGAGTAGCGGGCCTTTCGCGGAGCGGGCAATCAAGGCCTGCGCGCCGTTTTTTCGGAGTGAGGAAACATCGTGTTGCGAGTAGCGATTGCCCCCGCGCTGAACCTCTTTGGGATCCCAGCTGGAGACGTTCAACACTGCCGGAGAGCCTGAAACGCTGGTTCCTCCGAAGCCCTCGCTGCATTGGGTGAAGAGCGGAACGGCGAGCAGTAAGAGAAGTTTTTTCATACCCGATCAAACCACTACCTTCGACGACCTGCAAGCAGCGAAGCTGATGCTATTTCCCGATCTTTTTGACTAGTATCGCCGGTTCCGAATGCCATTCGTGGTCGATGTTCCGCATCAATAGCGCGTGGTCGAACTCGATCTTGCCGGAAGGAAAAATCGCTCGGTCATCGAAAAAGGTGGAGTCTGCTTTTTTCACGGCGAGTGCTGAGACCCGCCATCCCGGGACTTTCAGCAACAGACCATCCAGAACGCAAGAATCGGGCCGCGAGGAATATCCGATGCGTCCTGCCTCAAAGAAACGCGAGGATGCTTCTAACGATCCGAACACCGATGTTTCAGGAAAATTATCTGATTCTTCAACCTCGATATCAACTAGGGCTGTTTCGCTGTCTTTGGCATCGACACGTATCGCGATTTTTCCATCACGATCGTTGATGTGAAACTTGGAATGATGGTGGACGCCTGGGAAAATCCTGCCGCCGGCGAGCGAGTTGAGTAAGGAATCCGTGTCTCGTCGCGGAACGAAAACGCCTTCTCGGGAATTTCCTGCCTCGTCCTCCCACTCCACCGCAATGCGATGCGCGGAGTTCTCACTGGAAATTCCCATGAAGCCAGGAAGGCCTTTGGGACGGACTTCTTCCAGACGGATCAGGCAGATCCCGGCGATCGCGTTTCCATTAAAAAGTTTCGGACGGAAATTCTCTGGGAGAATCCTTGCTACCGCTTCGGGATCGACCCGGTAATTCAGGAGGATGCGACGGCGGATGATACCTCTAATTGCGGGGATGTTCATTTTTTGGTGATCTTCAGTTTTCGCTTCCGCATTTTTCAATTTGTTCTGAATCTGCGCGCGAACGATGAATGCGACAATGAAAACCGCCGCTCCGCCGAGACGCACGCCATTGTAGCGCAAAAGGTTTTACCCCCGCGAAAAATTTAGTTTAGAACCGGTGTCGACAGTGTACACGCTTTTTTTCCGACTAGCAGCTTTTCTATGAAATCAAGCCCTAATGAAACATTGAGCTCCCGCTCTGATAGGCATTCTGCCCAGATGGATCCCGCTTCGAAGCCGCCGCGTATTCTGTTTCTTGATATGATGCGCTTTGTTGCGCTGTTGATGATGCTGCAAGGGCACACGGTATACGTTTTACTAGAGCACGAAATTCGAGAGGGGGGCTCGACGGGGATCGCGGTCTGGCGGTTTTTCCGCGGCTACACCGCACCGGTTTTTATGGCAGTTGCCGGAATGGTATTCACTTACCTGCTGGTACTGGCGGTATTATATTCCGTTGATCTCACGGCTCGTCTGCGCCACGGAGTGCTGAGGGTAGCGTCTTTGCTGGCTTGGGGGTATGCGTTGCGACTGCCACTCCATGTTTTGTGGTCGCCCGTGTCTCAGAAGAAACTCGATATCGGCCTTGCGGTGGATGTGCTCCATCTCATCGGTTTCGGGCTGTTTGGAATCATCACCGTATTTCTAGTCTGCCGTCCATTACTGCGGTGGGGTGCCGAGTATGTCGCGGCTGTGTTTCTTTTGCTGTTCGTTGCGTGCGTTCAGGTGACGCCGTATATCACCGAGCATTCATTTCATCGCGAAGTAGAGCCGATGATTTCGGCGGGAGTTCTCGGGGTCGTGGTGGCCTCGAACTCAAATGGCGGGGGAGTCGAGGTGAGAGAGGTGCTTGAAGGCAGCCGAGCGGATGAACTGGGACTAATGGCTGGCGACGTGATCACGCGGATAGGCCAGCAGGAAGTCGCCAGCCAGGAGTTCCTTGAGCGCGCGGAGGCATCGCAGATCTACGGAAAGCCAAGCCCGATTGGTCTTTTACGTGACGGCGAGGAAATGGAAATCGAATGGGTCTATGAGCGGCGAGCTAAGGCGTTTCCAAACATTTTGAGTTTTTGGATGAATCGGGAGCCATCGCCATCGGGTATCGCCTCGCAGTTTCCGATTTTTCCTTGGGTTGGCTACCTGATGTTCGGCGCATGCCTTGGGGTGCTGCTTGCAGGGATGAACCGTAGGCATGCCATCCCTCGCCGGCTCGATCTGATATGGTTTGTTCTAGCGGTGGGCTTTATGATTTGGGGTGAGGTCGCACCAAGCTTTGGTCGGGTGTGGCTAGGCGGTGGCGAGTCCGCGATTGTGTTCCAGCGATTGGGAGGTGTATTGCTGCTTGCGGCTGTGATGTTTTTCCTTTCTGGTTGGGTAAAAAAACTGCCGCCACTGGTGATGCAGATGAGCCGCAACTCGCTCTGGCTCTACATCGGCCATTTGATATTGCTCTACAACATCCGCCCAATGATTTACCAAGAAAAATTCGGTGTGGGAGGCACGCTTTGCGGTGTCGTTTTGATGTTTGTATTGATGATCGCGCAGACCTTGCTAATCGAGAAAAAGCGTCAGCTAGGCTCGTGGAAGAGCATGTTTGGATTCCTCGTCAGTGCGGTGCGGTTGCAAAAAGCGAGGTAGTTTTCGGTGACACCTTATCCGTCTTCGTAGAAAACTCTCAGCATCGCTTGCCACAGTCGTGGTCTGCGGCGTAGAAACCGCCCCTCAGATTTATGTCAGAACCTACCCCCGCCTCCTCCTCCCAAGCCCATCTCGCACTCATCGCCCGCGAGACCGGCATCAAGCTATCTTCTGTCGAAGCCACCGCGAAACTCCTCGCCGAAGGCGCGACGATTCCCTTCATCTCCCGCTACCGGAAAGAGGCCACCGGCATGCTCGACGAAGTCCAGATCCAAACGATCCGCGACCGCATGCTCCAGCTTGCCGAGCTCGATTCCCGCCGTGCGACTATCCTGAAATCGCTCGATGAGCGGAGCCTTCTCACTGACGAGCTGAAAAAGAAAGTCCTCGTCGCGTTGACAATCACCGCGCTTGAAGACGTTTTCGCCCCATTCCGCCCGAAGCGCCAGACCCGCGCCACCAAGGCCATCGAACGAGGCCTGACTCCGCTTGCCGATTTTCTTCTTGAAAACCAGAACGCCGACCCCGCCGAAGAAGCCGCGAAATACATCAACGTTACTGACGATAAGGAAAAGGAAGTCGCCACGGACGATGACGCCCTCGCCGGTGCCCGCGACATCATCGCGGAGCGTATCGCCGACGATGCCAACCTCCGAGGCCAGGTCCGCAAGATCTACGAGGAGGAGGCCACAGTTTCCTCGAAAATCATGTATGGCAAAGAAGAGGAGACCGATGCGGCGAAATACCGCGACTATTTCGAATGGTCCGAGCCTTTCAAATCCATCCCGTCCCACCGCATGCTCGCCATCCGCCGGGGCGAAAAAGAAGCCTTCCTGTTCATGCGCGTCGAAGTCCCGCTGGAGCGTGTCACCCACATCGCCACCCCGATCTGGATGATCGGAAAAGGACCTGCCGCCGAGCAAGTCCGCCTCGCTGTCGAGGACGGTTGCAAGCGCCTGCTCCTGCCATCCATGGAAACGGAAATGCGCCTGCTTGGCAAAAAACGCGCCGATGAAACCGCGATCCAAGTCTTCGCCGATAACCTCCGCGAACTCATGCTTGCCTCGCCGCTCGGACGCAAACGCATCGTTGCCATCGACCCCGGCTTCCGCACCGGTTGCAAAACGGTCGTGCTCGATGCCCAAGGAAATCTTCTCCACCACACCGTCCTGCACTGCACCGCAGGTTCTAACAGCCAAGCTTACGAAGCCGCCCTCGAGCTCGCCGGACTGATTAAAAAACACGACATCCAGGCGATCGCCATCGGCAACGGAACCGCCTCCCGCGAGACCGAGGCGTTTGTTAAAAAGCTCAAGCTTCCCGCCTCGATACAAGTCATCATGGTCAACGAAAGCGGTGCCTCGATCTACTCCGCCTCCCAAGCCGCGCGTGACGAATTCCCCAACGAGGACGTCACCGTCCGCGGAGCCGTTTCCATCGGCCGCCGCCTCATGGATCCGCTCGCCGAGTTGGTGAAAATCGATCCGAAAGCCATCGGGGTCGGCCAATACCAGCACGATGTCGATCAGCGCGCGTTGAAAAAATCCCTCGACGATTCGGTCGTCAGCTGCGTGAACGGGGTCGGCGTCGAGCTCAACACCGCCTCCAAACACCTGCTCGCCTACGTCTCCGGACTCAGCAATTCGCTCGCGGAAAACATAATCACATACCGCACGGAAAAAGGCGGTTTCACCTCGCGCGCCGAGTTGAAAGAAGTCCCGCGCCTCGGCGAAAAAGCATTCGAGCAAGCCGCCGGATTCCTCCGCATCCGCGATGCCGCCCATCCGCTCGATTCCTCAGCCGTGCATCCGGAACGCTATGCGCTGGTTGAAAAAATGGCTGCCGATATCGGTTGTGGAGTTGCCGATCTGATGCGCGACGATTCCCTTCGGAAAAAGATCAACCTACAGAACTACAACAGCGAAGACGTCGGCCTCCCGACACTTCAGGATATCGTCGCCGAGCTTTCCAAACCCGGCCGTGATCCTCGCAAAGCCTTTGAGCTTTTTAGCTTCGCCGAGGGCGTCGAGAAACCCACCGACCTCACCGTCGGAATGAAACTTCCCGGCATCGTCACCAACGTCACCGCCTTCGGCGCCTTCGTCGATATCGGCGTGCATCAGGACGGCCTCGTCCACGTCAGCCAGCTCTCCGACCAGTTCGTCCGCGATGCCAGCGAGGTGGTCAAAGTCGGCCAGAAAGTTCAGATCACAGTCATGGAGATCGATCTGAAACGAAACCGCATTGCCCTCTCAATGAAATCCAATCCCGACTTCGAACCCCGGCAATCCAAGGGCAATAGCTCACCCGGCGGGAACGACCGCCCTCCTCAACGCCGCGACAACCGCCAACAGGCTGCCCCCGCAGGCAACGACTGGTTCACCCAAGCTATGGGTCAAGCGAAGAAGAAGTGAACCGATAGGAATCAAAGAGCGAAAGGAGAACCGCGATTTAGAAATCGCGACCTGCATGGCGAATATTTCTAAGGCTCCGTAGCGGTTGCAGACGCGATTTCTAAATCGCGGTTTCCCTTCAGGCGTGAGTCATGGTTTCCCCCGAAATTAAGCAATCATCCAGCAGTTCAAAGCCTGCGGCGCTGAGTCAGATCTTCGCCGCCGTGTATTCCCAGCCATCTCTGTATTGCGCGCGCTTGATCAGTTTATTCGCTTCGTCGTTCCCGACGGCCATGAATTTTTCCTGATCCCATTCGATGGGTTGCTCGCTGCGGATCGCGAGTGCGCCTAACAGGCACAGCTCGGTGAGCGGGACGGCGTAGTCGAAGTTGGACATGAACGGGAACTCCTCGCCCTGTTTGATCGCTTCCGACCATTCCTTTTGCGGATCGCCCGGGGTCGGGCTGCGTGGCAAGGTTTTCTCGGGTGGGTTAGCGAGAAATTCTTTCGAGCGGGCTTCGGGTAAGATTGTGAATTTCTGAGCCTGGCTGCCTTCGTTGTATAGAACTCCGTCGGTTCCGACCAGATAGAATCCGGTGCCGCTGTGGGGTTTATCGAAACCTTCAGGCTTGAGAGGAAGGCAATCGGAACCATCGGTGTTTTTTCCTTCAAACCAGTAGAGCTTGATCTCGCCGTGTTCGGGAACGTTTTTCCAAACGTATTCGACCTTCGCTCCACGCGGCCAGGCGATGTCGGTCAGGCCGTCGGCGGTTGCTTGGATGCGATCCGGGACTCCGAGCCCGAGTGCCCATACGATGGGATCGAGATTGTGGCAACCCATGTCGCCGAGCGCGCCGGCACCGTATTCGAAGAGTCCGCGCCAATCGAAAGGATGGATGCCGGGGCGGTAGTCGATATCTGGTGCTTGGGCGAGCCAGAGCTGCCAATCGAGAGTCTCGGGAACGGCGGCGGTAGGTTTCGCGGCGGCGGCTTTTCCCTGTGGCCAAATCGGGCGGTTGGTCCAGACATGGATTTCTTTCACCTTGCCGATGACTCCCGCGTCGAGCCATTCCTTGAGTTGGCGATTTTGCTCGTAGGTGTGACCTTGATTGCCCATCTGGGTGATGATGCCTTTTTTCTTCGCGGCCGCTTGAAGTTCGTTCGCCTCCCAAAGCGTGTTCACCAGCGGCTTCTGGACGCAGATGTGCTTGCCGAGCGAAATCGCGTGCATCGCGGCTGGGTAGTGTGAGTGGTCTGGCGTGGAAATGGTGACCCCGTCGATGCTCTTCTCCTTCTCCAGCATCTCGCGGAAGTCGCGGTATTGTTTCGCGTTTGGAAATTCTTTGGCGGCTTTGGCGAGGTTGTTCGCATCGACATCACAGATCGCGACGATCTCGTTTTTCCAAGCAGCACTCGTCATGTCGGAAAAACCTTTTCCGCCGACGCCGATACAACCGATCCCGAGTTTTTCGCTGGCCGGGGTTTCTTGGGCGCGGAGCAAGAGATTCGGCATCGCGATCCCCGCCGCAGTGGTGGCTGTGAGGCCTTTAAGAAAACTGCGGCGATTGTTGAGGTAGGTGTGTTCGGACATGGTTTCTTTGTTACGTGCGGCAAGAGTGGCATGTTTCAACGCGACATTTCAGTATGCATAGTGATTGCTACGCTTAATGTTTTTGCTAACATAAATTAGTCAACTAAAAAATTGTTCTTACATTTTTCTAAAAACCATTCGTGTTCGGCAAAATTCTCCGCAACATCAAAGGTAATTCAAGCCATAAGTGGTTGGATCGTCCTTTGGAGAAACCTGCTACGGAACTGAGATTCGGTCTCGCGCTTTCCTCGGGTGGCGCTCGCGGGTCCGCCCATGACGGGGTGCTGCAACTGCTTGAGGAAAACGGCACCGAGATCCACGCAATCTCCGGCTCTTCGATGGGCTCCTACTTTGGCGCTCTTTGGGCGGCCGGTTTTTCCCGCGGCGAATTGGCTGAGCTCGCTGAGGAAATGCACGACAAACGCCAAAGCTGGAAACTCGCCGATCCCATTTTCCCTCCCACATGCGGCCTGTTCCACCTCCTTAAGGCGAAGGCGCACCTCGAACGCTCACTCGGCGGTCTGGGTTTCGAAGATCTTGAAAGAAAACTTTTAATCATTATCGCAGACCTCGATACCAAGGAACGCGTCGTGCTCCGCTCGGAGAGAATTTCCGATGCCGTCCACGCCTCCTGCGCGATGCCCGGCCTCATCGCCCCTGTGACTCTTAACGGCCGTTGTTGTGTCGACGGCGGAGTCGTAAATCCGATCCCCGTCGGGGCCTTGCGGAAATTTGCAGACGTCGATAAGGTCATCGCTGTTTCCGTAATCCCGTTCATCGAGGAAATCGATGCGGAGTTGTATCGGGACGAAGAGGAAAAGCCGCTAGCTCTCCCATTGCACAGCCGTTTTTTCTCCGCTCTCAACCGCAACGTCAACTTTCTCGCCAAAGGAAACATCGTCAAAACCTTCCGCCGTTCGATCGGTTGCGGCCCAGGTCCGCATCGCTCATGATTCGCTGAAACGCACCGGCATCACCCTGCGGCCGAAGCATTTCTACGCGCCATGGAATGACTACTCGAAGTTCCAGCGCTTCATCGATGCCGGGCGTAAAGTCGCCCTCGATAGTCTCGATGAGATCCGCGCACTTTAAGAAAACCCAAACGATGAATCATCCCCGAACATGGCGGGCGACCGCGTCGCCTGAAGGCATCCGCACCCGTCAGGACGCGTTGTTGAAACGCTCCCTGCAAACCCGTGCCGTGCCGGTTGAGAAGTTCTATCGGAAGATGTTTTTCGAAAACGGAATCGATACCCGTGACATCCGCTCGACTGAAGACCTCGCGAAACTCCCGTTCACCTCTAAAGCGGATTTTGAGAACCCGCGCGACTTCGTGATCATTCCGGATGAGGCAGCGTTGAAAAACAAAGCCGCGCCCTGCTCAGCAGGCTGACGAAGGGACCCGCTGCAACCAAAGCGGCTTTGGAAAAGGAACTCCGTCCCATCCTCCTCACCAGCACCACCGGACGCTCCGCAGTTCCTGTTCCGTTTCTGTACACCGCCCACGATATCGCCCGCCTTGAGGAAGGTGGGCGTCGGTTGATGCGGCTCTGCCAGTCGGATTTCATATCTATCCAGACATGTGTTTCCTCGAGATCATCGATCCGGAAACTGGCCAATGCGTGCACGATGGCAAGCCCAGCGAAATCCTGCTCACTCAGTTCGACTTGCGCGGCACGATCGTCCTACGCTACCGCACCGGCGGCCTCATCGAGAAAAACCTCACCTACGAACCCTGCCCGCACTGCGGCCGCTCTTGCCCGCTCTTGCCCGCGCTTGCTCGGAAAAATCTCACGGGACTCCGATTTCGAAAACCTCAACATCGACAAGCTCAAAGGCACGCTCGTCGATTTCAACGCCTGGAGAACATCCTCGACGACACCGAAGGCCTCGGCGCATGGCAGGTCGAGCTCTGCAAACGCAACGACGACCCCCTAGAATCCGACATCGTCCTAGTCCACGCGGTCATCATGAAAGGCGACGAAGCACAGCTCCACGAAGCCATCCACGACCGATTCAAATCCGCCAGCGAGTGCGCCACCAACGAAATCCAGTTCCACACCTGGGAGAAAATGCGTAGAATGCAAAGAGACGGCAAACAACCCAAAGAACAAAATTAAAAGACAAGCGGCCCAAACCATAACCCAAAAATTCTTCCTTTTATTAGCGCAATTTGCGTCCATTAGCGGTTAAAAAAATCACAACCGAAAACTTCAATTTCCAAATAATCCGATCCGTGTATTCCGAGTAATTCGTGGTTAACCCTCTTCCCACATCCCCAGCCTCTTCCTCGAAGTTTAAAACTTAAAATTTAAAATTTCCCATGTTGATCCTAGCCGCCACCCGCACGCCCTTCTGCAAGATGGGGACCGATCTCGCCGATCTCACCGCCGCCGATCTCGGTCGCTCAGTCGTGTCCGCACTGCTCACGGAAACCGGCATCGATCCCGCAGAACTCTCCGAAGTCATCTTCGGCTGCGTCGCCCAGCCATCTGATGCCGCGAATATTGCCCGAGTCATCGCCCTGCGCTCCGGCGTTCCGCAACACGTCCCCGCGATGACGGTCCACCGCAATTGCGCCTCCGGCATGGAGGCGATCACCACCGCCCACCAACGCATCGCCGCAGGCCAGGGCGATCTGTTTCTTGTCGGTGGAGTCGAGAGCATGACCCGCATCCCTTTGCTTTTCCCACACGAAGCGGCCGTCCATTTCGCCGATCTTAACCGCGCCAAATCCTCCGGCCAGAAACTATCCGCCGCTGCGAGTTTCCACTTCTCCGATTTTAAACCGCGCATTGGCCTTGAGCTTGGCCTGACCGATCCCTTCACCGGTCTGATCATGGGCGATACCGCCGAAATTCTCTCCCGCGAATTCGGAATCACCCGCGAAGCCCAGGACCGCTTCGCTGCCGATTCCCATGCCAAGGCCCTCGCCCACCGCGAGCAGCTCAACGCCGAAATCTCCCCTGTCTTCATAAACGGAAAGGCCATCACCGAAGACAACGGAATCCGCACCGATTCGACCCCGGAAAAACTCGGCACCCTGCGCCCCATCTTCGACCGCACCACCGGCACCGTGACCGCCGGAAACAGCTCCCAAATCACCGATGGTGCCGTCTCCCTCCTCGTCGGCACCGAGGAAGTCGCGAACCGCCTCGGCATCGAGCCGCTCGGCCGTCTCGCCGCTTACGCATACACCGGCTGCGATCCCGCCCGCATGGGCCTCGGCCCCGTCCATGCGATTGCCCGCGCTAAACAACTTTCCGGTCTCACCCCCGATGACGCCGACCTCATCGAGCTAAACGAAGCTTTCGCCGCGCAGGTCTTGGCAGTGCGTGCATCACTGAAAAATCCGGCCACCCATCAGCTCGACCTTCCCGCCTACGAAATCCCCGCTGAAAAACTCAACCGCCGCGGTGGAGCCATCGCCCTCGGCCACCCGGTCGGCGCAACCGGCGCCCGGCTCGTCCTCACCGCCCTCGACCAACTCCACGAAACCGGCGGCAAATATGCCCTCGTCACCCTCTGCATCGGCGGCGGCCAAGGAGCCGCCCTGTATCTGGAACGCCCATAACCCACGCTCTTCCACTGATCACTGATCACCCGGCACTGACCACTTCTTCCCATGCACATCTCCCTCCACTTCGCCAACACCACCGCCATCCTCGTTTTTGACCGCAAGGACTCCTCGGCGAACATTTTCGATTCGGCGACTTTGGAGGAACTCTCCGAGCGTCTCGACGAGCTCGCCGCCCAGCCGGATGTGACCGGCTTGCTGATCCGTTCCGAGAAACCCAACATCTTCATCGCTGGAGCGGATCTCAAAGAACTCTCCACTGCCCGTGGTGAAAAGCTCACCCGCCTCATCTCCACCGGCCAAGCCCTTTTCAATCGAATCGCCGATCTCCCGTATCCGACGGTTGCAGCCATCCACGGTGCCTGCGTCGGCGGCGGCTTCGAGCTAGCGCTTGCCTGCGACTGGCGCATCGCCAGCGATTCTTCGAAAACAAAAATCGGCCTTCCGGAAACCCAGCTCGGCATCCTTCCCGCGTGGGGCGGCACCACCCGCCTGCCTAGTTTGCTGGGTCTCCAAGACGCGCTCCCTATCATCCTTTCCGGGAAACTCCACTCCGCCGCCTCCGCGAAACGCAAAGGCCTCGTCGATGAAGTCGTCCCCGTGGAGCATTTGAAAACCTTCGCCCTGTCTTACATCAAGGAAGGCAAGCGCCACCAAACGCACAACCCGATCACCCACAATCAAGCGGTTTCCGCCCTGATCCGGGTTCAGGCGCAAAAGGAACTCCAGAAGAAAACCCGCGGCCACTACCCCGGTCCGGAAGCCGCGCTCGAAGTCGCCGTCGCCTCAGTCGGGCGCAACCGCGCCCAATCCCAGCAGGCCGAACTCGAAGCCGTCGAACGCCTCGCCGTTTTGCCGGAAACCGCCCAACTCATCCGCCTGTTCTTCCTGCAGGAACGCGCAAAAAAGCACAAATATACTTCCGTCGAACCCCGCCAAATCCGCCGCGCCGCTGTCGTCGGAGCCGGCGTCATGGGCTCCGGCATCGCCTATTGGTTTTCCACTCGTGGGATCGATACCACCCTTCAGGATATTTCCTCCGAAGCCCTCGCCAAGGGCATGAAATCCATCTCCGGCCTCTACGCCGAGGCCGAAAACCACCATGTGCTCTCCAAAACCGAAGCCGCCCGGGGCCTCGATCGCGTCCATCCCGCTTCCGGAAAAATCCCCCTGCACAACTGCGACCTCATCCTCGAAGCCGCCGTCGAAGAGCTCTCGATCAAACGCAAGATCTTCGCCGACCTCTCCTCCCGCTGCCGCCCCGACACCGTGCTCGCCACCAACACCTCGGCCCTGCCCATCCACGAGCTCGCCGCGAGCATCACCAACCCGCAACGCCTTGTTGGGCTGCACTTTTTCAATCCCGTGCACCGCATGAAACTCGTTGAGGTTGTCTGCACGGAATTCACCTCCGACGAAACCCTCGCCACCGCCGTCGAATTCGTCAGGAAAATCGGCAAGCTTCCAGTCGTCGTCAAAGACTCTCCCGGATTCCTCGTCAATCGCATCCTCATGCCATACCTCGTCGGGGCCGCCTCAATGTTCGAGCAGGGCGGTGACCCCGAGGAAATCGATAAAGCGATGCTTGATTTCGGAATGCCCATGGGGCCGCTCCGCCTCCTTGATGAGGTCGGCCTCGACGTCGCCATGCACGTCGCCCAAACCCTCGCCGATGCTTTTCCCGACCGCATGGAAATTCCCAAAGTTGTCGAAAAACTCCTCGCCGACGGCCACACCGGTCGGAAAGGCGGTAGCGGATTCTATGTCTATGACAATACCTCTCCAGCAGTGAACGCAGAGGCCATCGGTTTCCAAACCGGCAGCGAAGACACCCCCCATGACACCCAACAGATCCTCTCCAGCTTGATGACCACCGAGGCAAAACTCTGCCTCGAAGAAGGCATCGCCGAAAGCTCCGAAGACATCGACCTCGCCATGATCCTAGGCACCGGCTACCCGCCCTTCCGCGGCGGCCCCCTCGCGTAGCGGTGACCTCCGGTCGCCGATAGGGAAAGGACCCGCGATTTAGAAATCGCGACTGCAACGGAAGAAAATAAGGAGAAGGGTCTTTCCAAGCCCTTTGCGGAGGATAGGCAGTGAAGACTCCAACTGATGAAAAGGAGTTCCTCCTACGCCAAGGCTACGGGCGGACAGGTAAGGAAACACCCTTCTCCCCACGCAGGGCACCTCTCCGTTCAGAAGAAATCGAAGTCACCCTGGCTCCTATCAGGAGCCTTCTCCTGCGCGGACTTCGTGGCGGCTTTTTTCTTCGGCTTCTTCTTGGTCTTCTTCTTCGCCATCTTCCTCACCGCTTTTTTCCTCCCGGGAGCAGCCCGGAACCTCGCGATCTCCCCCTCCAGCTCTCGCTTTTCCTCAAGCAATAACCCAATGTCATTTTTCATCCGCTCACGCGTTTCCGTAGCGATCTCATCTGAGATTTCCTCATTCCGGTATGGCCAGATAGGGTGATCCCGCAGCTCCGTTTCAGTGAATTTTAACTCTCTCGCATCGTCGTCCACATACTCGGAGAGTTTCTTCATCGAGATTTCGTCGGCCGGTGAAATCTCGTCTTCCTGCACGATGCGCCAGTGCAGATCGAGGCGCTCGATGGTTGCTAGATCCAGAGATTTTTTTGCCACCAGCAGTTCCTCCCAGAGTTCTTTCGCCTCATCCCCGTAGTCCTTGTTGCTATCCGGATGCAGCTTCCTCGCCAGCCGCCGGAACGCTTTCTTCACCGCCTCCATATTCTCAGCAGATTCGTCAGCGCCGAGCCTCGACATCCCTTTTTCAAAAGCCGCCCGGTTCCCCGATTTTGCGTGCTCCACAGATTCCATGAATTTCTCCCGCACCTTATCATAATCCTCCTTGGCCATCGTCCATGGATTGATCCCGCGTTCCCTCAAAAACTCTTCAAAGAGGAAATTCAGCATGAAGTCATCCTCGCCTAGGTCCGGCATCCCGTCCGAGAAATCGTCATCCGGGAAACCGTCATCCGGGGCGTCCCCGGCGTCTTCCTCCCTGCGGTCTTCCCCTTCGGCGAAATCTTCTTCTTTTTCCTCCATTTCATCCAGCTCCGCCTTCACATCCGCCAGGATGGCGTCCGCCAGCTGCGCCCGCGTCCGGCCTCTTCCCGCCCGCCATTCCGATTTCATCCGGTCCAGTGCCACGGCCAGCGTTTGCAGCTCCGCCATCAGTTGCTTTACCTGTGCTTTTTCATCTTTCAGGTTCTCATCCACCCAGGCGTTGAACTTGGGCAGCACCTCACCATGGAAGCGGGCGATCTCATGTTTTTTCTCCCTGTTGCTGGCTAGTTTTTTCTTCAGCCTTGCCGCGAGCGCAGTGATCTTTTCCTTCGCCGAGGGCTTCTTTTTTTTCAGTCGCGGCGAGCGGGAATCCGCCATGCTCGTGATCACCCCGGGCCCCGCTTTCGCCTCCCGGTAAACCTCATTGAGCGAGGATTTCAACCCCGGGCCGAAGGAAACATTGTGAAGCCGCGTCAGTCCGTCATAGATGATTTTCCCCTGGAAAGGCAAAAGCGTCGTCTCCATCAGCACGGGCGGGGTCAAGCGGGAGATGGGGCCCGTCAAGCCCACCACCCCATATACCGTAGGGGGTTCCGTCCCGGGGATCATCACCATGTGCCTTTTAAGCTGCCTGAAAGCAAAAAATTTCCCCGTCACCGCAGCCTTCCAAGAAGCGATTTCTGCGAGTTCCTCTTCCTCAAAGTCATCCGGATTTTCCGCAAGATATGCATCAATCAAGCCGGTCTGATCCGCATACAGCGCCTGATGCACCTTGAACTTCTCCTCCGTGCGCTGGCTTTCGAAATCCGCGATACCTCCGCCCTCGCCCGGAAGCACCCGCTCGCGTTCGTTCACGAACGACATCAGGCTGAAGTTGAGCTTGTAGAACAGGGCAACTTCTTCTGAATCCAAAACCATGGCGGCAACAGGGTTAGTTCCACCCGTGCGGACGGGCAAGCGGAATGAGTGAACACTCACAATCTTCACATCTCACACATGAAATAATGCAATCGAGTTGCACAATCGATTTATCGCCGGTACGCAAATAATATTCGCAAAGGCCCGGACCACTGTAGCCAGCAAACCAAGGGTAGATATCGATCTCCTCCTTGTCCTTATACTGTTCGACCAGATCTTTGACCCGGCCGCGAGCGACCTCGAGATCCTTCTCCTCTCCGGTGGAAAGCATGAACTGCAGCGCGCCATCGAGGCCAATTCCAATGGATTCCTTATTCGCAGCCAAGGCATCCGCGCAAGCACGGACGATCTTGTCCGTTTTCTCGCAGTCAACCGGCCAAGTCTTGCTGTAAGCACCGAGCGCTGGGATCTTCACGATCACTTCCTACGCGGCAGCCTTCGCGTCCTCTTTGACCATCATGTTCATGATGCAGCCCTTCGCCTCCGCCTCGGTAATCATGTTGCCAAGAAGCACCCGAGGATCGATGTCTTCGAGCGTCTGACCATTGATACTCTCGATCATCTGTCCCTTCTTGAGTTTCCCGCTGGCTTCAGCCGGGGAGCCTTCCTCGATGTTGAGGATGTGCATCGTGAAAGCAGGTTGCCGCAGCTCCAGACCGATGCCCACTGGCCCAAACCGCTTAATTGTATAGCGCGCCCCTCCCGGGTCTGGATACATGTGAAACTGCGGGGTCTCCTTGTAGTAGTCGTCTGCCGTCCCGACGGTGCAGGTCGCGAGAACAGCCGCTGCCGCTCCGAGCCAGAACCACCTTGCTCCGGCTGTCGTCATCATCTGTGCTCTCTTCATAATTATTTGCGTCCGTTTAAAACGCCGTAAGCGAGGCATTACTTTAATTCTGATGGACCCCCTTGTTCTTGCTCAATCCTGATGTGAAAGGAGTCGCGGAGTCACAGGGCGAGAAGCTAAGACTCATTTTTTTGATTCCGTTCACGCCATTTTCACCAGCATCCAGATCGCCATGGTCATCATCATCAGGTTTTCGGTGAGGGAAATGAAGCCGAGCGGCACGCTGCTACCGCCGCCGACACAAGCGCAGCTCAGATCGCGCTTTTCGATGTAAACGGCTTTGATAACCGAGACCGCACCCACCGTGCTGGCGAAGAGTGCCAGCGGAGCGGCAACCCAGGTAAACAGCCCCGCGATCATTAGAATCCCCGCCCCAGCTTCAATAAACGGATATACATAAGAATACGGCACATAACGCCGAGCGATCAGATCGTATTGGATGAAACCCGTCGCAAACGACATCAGATCCTGAAGCTTTAAAATCCCCAGCACCGCCATGCTGAAGCCAATGAACAGTTCAGCAACGCGGATGATTTCCAACGCACCCTGCATCGCCCAACAAGTCGTCAGCGCCAGCCCAAAGGTCACTGCGAAAACGGCAATCACCGGCTGATACGTCTCCCCTTCTTTTGGATCCGGACCCAGATTCAGATGCTCTCTCAGCTGGTCATAGCCACCAATGTGCTCCTCCTCGATCCAGATTTGCGGGGTCTCGTCGTAGCCGTTTTCTTCCTTGTAGGCCTTATTGGCATCTTTGGATTCGAGATGCTGATCCTCGATCTCAAATCCATTTCTCCGAAGAAGATCAATCCCTTTGATCCCCCAAGGACACAGATGATCCGGTGTGACCATGCGGACAATTCTTGCTTTCTTCATCGGTATTTTTATTTTTAGAACCTGAATGAGAACCCAGCGCCAACTCCGTAATTGCTATCCCATAATCCAGTGACGGAGAAATTCTCGTTCAACAGATAACTAACCCCTCCTTGATACGCCCATTTCTCCCGCGTGTCATATTCGACTTCGCTGAAAATCCCAAGACGAGGCGTCAGCATGAGTTCACGCTCGAAGGTGATTCGAGCTTCAGCATCTCCATCGATCCACGCTGAGGACATAATATTTCCTGGTAACAAATAACGCACACCAGCGATTGGCCGCTCGACTTCAAATTCGGAATCCACCCCTTCCAGATAGACGCCTGCAAAGACCGAGGTGAAGCGATTGATATACCGGTCGTAGGTCACTTCCCCTTCCCAAGTCGTTCCATCAACCCCATCCCAGCCTGCTTCCCAAGAGGCAGAAAATGTATTCCTAAGATTCTCAAACTGGATTCTCCCCTGCGTGGTATTACTCAAGACATCTGCCTGAGCGAAGAAATACCAATGCTGATCATAGCGGCTGTCAGAGACCGCCTCTGTCTCAGGATTATTGGTGAATTCGTTATAACGGACGACCCGCGCCATGCCGCCTTTCATGTGATAGAGCAGATGGCAGTGGAAGAACCAGTCTCCGACCTCATTCGCATCAAATTCGATGACGGTTGTCGTCATCGGAGCAACGTTCACTGTGTGCTTGAGTGGCGAGTAATCGCCTTGTCCATTAAGCACTCGGAAGAAATGCCCATGTAGGTGCAGAGGATGATGCATCATGGTGCGATTGATGAAAATGAAGCGCACCACTTCCCCTTTATTGATCTTGATATCGTTCTTGGGCGCGAGCGGCTCGTTATTAAACATCCAAACATAGCGCCCCATATCGCCATCGAGTGTGAGCCTGACTTCCCGTGCCTCACGGGATTTATCAAACGCCGTTTTCCTCACGGCCTTCAATTTTTCATAAGGAGGAAACGGCCGGAGCTTGGACATCATACTGTCACTCGCAAGCATTGGGAAACGCGCTGCATCTTCCCGCAGGAAAAAATCATACCAGCGTGGTGGATTCATTTTCATCGTAGGCATTTCCATATCGTGGTTCATCCCTTTCATCGCCATGGAGCGGCTCATTTTCATGCGACCCATCCCCTTCATCTTATCATGATCCATGCCGCCCATGTTCATCCCCCGCTGATCGAACATGCCCTTCCGGACTTGCCGCGTTGGCATTCCGATCGTTCCAGCAGGAGTGAGAGCGATCATCTTTTTCCAGCCGAACATATCCATTGTATCGTAGACATAAGGCTGGTGCATATTTGGTGCGGGCACCCTTTTGCCATCACCAATCCACAGGGACGCAAATCCAGATCCGTCATGGGCCGTAGCTCGGAATTCATAAGCTCCATGACTGGGAACTTTCACCAAAACGTCATACGTCTCCGAAACTCCAATGAGCAGCGGTTCTTTCTGAGTGACGGTCTGCACATCTTGCCCATCGGCAGCAATGATCTTCATCGGACCTCCCGAATACTGAAGATGGAAAAAAGTGGAGGCAGAGCCGTCGATAATTCGAAGTCTCACTGTATCGCCCGGCTTCGCAGAGATCTGGCTCGATTGCTGCCCATTAATCAGAAAGGCATCGTAGGCTACATCGGCAAGATCCATTGGCGGCATCCGCATCGCTTCCCGTTTCCAGAACTCACCAAGCTTATCAGTCTTAATCGCTCCTAATAGACTCTGGCTGGTCTTCTTCCTCACTCCCATCGCTTCGGAACCTCGGCGCAGCAAGCGCATCACCTTATCCGGATTCATATCCGTCCAGTCCGAGAGTAAAACCACCTGCTCGTGATCTGCGTGATGCCGCTTTTCCTGCGGCTGAATGACGATCGAGCCGTAAACACCAAGCTGCTCCTGAAAATTCGTATGCGAGTGATACCAATAAGTCCCCGCCTGCCGGATCGGGAACCGATAAGTAAACGTGCTCTTTGCCTTAATCGGCAGAAACGAAATGTAAGGAACCCCGTCATAATGCGGAGGGACGAGGAGTCCATGCCAGTGCACCGATGTCGGAATATCCATTTTATTATGGACATGTATCACAGCCGTGTCGCCCTCGTTGAAGCGAAGCGTGGGGCCGGGAATGCCGCCGTTGATCGTCATACCCATGACGGGCTTACCAGTGATATTCACTTCCTCCCCAACAATGGTGAGATTGTAAACGACTTCCCTCGCACCGGCAGTGGCGAGAGAAAACAGCAGAAAGAGG
>Ga0209390_10003034_pt1 | contig 28050 bp, 11 predicted proteins | sample BON01_FD_187212 | JGI IMG/M metagenome (GOLD analysis project Ga0209390, IMG submission 187212) | Freshwater microbial communities from Lake Bonney liftoff mats and glacier meltwater in Antarctica - BON-01 (SPAdes) (version 2) | ecosystem: Environmental > Aquatic > Freshwater > Ice > Glacier...
CGGAAAGAAGGGTGGCGGCCAAGGGCGGGGACGGGCGACGGGCGGGCGGCAAAGAGCGGCGGCGGCGGCGGGCGCTCCCCGGCGACACGGGAATTCGGCCCCGCGCGCGCGCGCGCGCGACTGGCCCACGAAATCGCCCGCACGCGGCGCGCTGGAGTGCGCAGCCCTGTTCCCGACAATAGGCCGCCCTCCGCCGGTCGAAACAACGGGCGCAACTCACCAGCGGGGTGTCGCGGAAGTCGGGAGAGAATAACAGCGAGCTCGCGAGAAAGAGAGAACTTCGTCCGCGTCGAATCGCCGGAAAAGTGGGTTGTTTGGGGTCGGGGAAAGCAGTGTGGAGCGATAGAGTAGGTCGCGTTTGCTTGTGCGTATAAACGTAGGCTCGTTATAGAGTCTGCGGGTGGATGTGCGTGAATGGAAAGACCCTTCCGTCCGCCGGGGTGCTCTTGATAAAGAGAAACGCGAGGGGGGAGGAGTTGGGGTGCAGAGGGAAAGAGGGGGGGGTCTAGAGTCGACCTTCACCCGCGCCCCTGACGCAAACGCACGCGTTTGCGCCCCCTCTTTGTAGCAGAAAGAGACGGAGAAGAGGGTTTGAGGCCGATCGGACTGCCGTTTGAACTGGGAGCAGGCTTTCTTTGGTGGCCGCGCGAGGTCCGGCAATCGCGTCGGGCCCAGTCGCGCTGATGGTTGGTTGGTAGGTTGAGGGTGTCGTGTCGTCTGTGCGCCAGAGAACGGCGGGCGCGCGAGAGCGGCGCGCGCGGAAGCAGCCAACACAGAAAGCGCAGGCCTGCTGAGGCCTCGAAGCTTTGTTTGCTGCTGAGCGGTGCGTGGTTCGGGGGCCCTGGCCGCACCTGTGCCGTGATTCGAGGGGATTGCACTCGAGAGGGGGGGAGACTCGAGGGAGGGGGGGGGGAGGGGGCAGGGGCACGATTTGCCCCCCGTCGCCCCCCCCGGTCTCCGCCGACGGCGACGGCGCCCCGACCGCGTCCCCCTCTGCTCGCCGCCATCCATGGTTTGAACGCGATCAGCAGGCGGCAAGCCGCTCTTGGCGGATGACGGGGCGGCGGCAGGAAGGGAGAGAGGCCGGCACGAGGCGGGTCGCCTGTCAGCGAGGAAAGGAGCAGACCACCATCGTCGCGCCCCCACTCGCCGCGCGCGCTCGCAGGCGTGCCGCTCGGCGCGAGCGCCCCTCGTCATCCCCCCTTTCATTCGCCCTCTCTCTTCCACCCACCCACCGTCGAGGCATGCGAAACATAAAGCAATAACACAGCCGCTCACTCAGAGCGAAAACTTGCGGCGCTTGGACGCCGTGACGCGCGTGACGGCCGGCTCGTCGTCGCCGCCGTCCCCGCCGCCGCCGCCGCCGTTTGTCCTGTTGCCCTTCTTGTCCCGCTGCTGCCGCTGCTGCTTCCCGCCTCCGTCCACCTCCGGACCCAGTCCCTCGTCATCATAAGCAACGTCCTCCCGGCCGCCCTCCTCGTCCCCTGCCGCCCGCCTCGCGTCCCCCTTGCGCCCCCGCGCCGCCTCGGCCGCCACCGCCAGCGCCGCCGTCGCTGCCGCCGCCTCGTCCGACGCCACGTCGCGCGCCGAGCGCTTGACCCACTCGAACTCGCCCGCCTTGCTGTCAAAGGTGCCGCGCTGCAGCGACTCGAGGCGCAGGGTGAAGCGCGGCCCGATCTCCTGCAGGCGGGCCTTGACGACCTTGGACGCGGGCGCGGCGGCGGCGCGCGCCGCCGCCGTGCCATGCTCGGCCGCCGCGCCGCGCCGCTTGCCCGCCTTTTTCTCGCGCTCGGCCGCCTCCTTCAGCACGGCGGCCGCCGCCGCCCCCCTCCGCTCCTTGGCCTCAAACACGTACCGGTGGTGCCGGAAGAACACAAAGTCGCGCTGGTTGTGCAGCGTGACGACGCGCCGCCCCACAAAGTGCGGGTCCTGGTGGAAGAGCGAGGCGACCATGCGGCCCAGGCGCCTGCCCACGCGGGTGTCGAATCCGTTGAGCACCAGCTCGGGCCGGTGCGCCGACGGGCGCGCGTGCCCCGCGATGTCGCGCCCGAGCTTGAGCGACGACAGGCGGTAGCGCGCGGTCGGCCCGTCCGGCAGGTGCACGTGCAGCATGGCGTCCACCTCGCGCCCCTGGAGGTGCCGGCTCTCGTTGAACACGAGCAGGTCGGTGTAGTTCCGCTCCGCCGCGAACCCGACCACCTGCTTGAGCAAAAAACCGCCTCGCGCGTAGTACTCTGCGCGCGGCAGCACCCCCAGCATCTCCGCCAGAAAGGCGTACATCTCGCGCGTGGGCTTGTGGCACGTGGTCAGCAGGACCTTGGGCTCGCGGTCGCGCGCAAAGTGCCCGGAAAACTCGTCGGCGGCCTCGTCGTCGGCGACCTCGCCGTCCGCGTCGGCGCCGACCATGGTGGCGTCGGGCGCGCGCGTGTTTTCGATCGTGCGCTGCGGCTTGCGGGCCGGGGGGGCGAGGCCGAGCTCGGCGGCCTTGGCCTCGGCCCGGTCGCGCTGCTCGCGGGCCTGGCGCTTGGCCTTGCTCTTCTTCTGCTTGAGCTTGCCGTACATCTCGGAGCGCACCTGCTTGTTACGGATGTGGCTGGTGAGCTGGCCGATGGTCGGGCCGTTGCTGCCGGCCGCCGCGGGCACGAGTTTTTTCGCCGGGCCGCCGGCGCTGCCGGCGGGCCGCCTCTTGCGGTCGTCGCCGTCGCCGTCGCCATCGCCATCGCTCGGGCGGGCGCGCTTCTTGCCACTTCCGCCGGGGGGCGCCATCTTTAGTTGGGGTGCGGTAGGCTTGCAGTGATGGTGCGGCAAGCGGGTGTGTGTAGGAGGGCGCGCGCGCGCTTGGGGGGCGCGTCCTCAGCAGCTCCTCCCTCGCGGGAGAGAGAGAGAAATAAAAGTGTTGGCGGCGCAGAAACCTCTCTTCCGCTCGCTGTTGCGTGCGCGTCGTTGCAGTCGCCCGATTGGTTGGTCTACGTGTGTGTTGATGAGATGAAAGTGTCGGCGATGGTGCGCGATTGTGGCATAAGCGCAACAGGCGGACGCAAAAAGGCGCAAAATGCTGCGTGCATTTCGCGCGCGCCGCCGCCGCCGACGCCGACGCGACGCGTAGCCGCTCCTTCTCCCCCCCCCTGGCCCTTCCCTCCTTGACCCGCCTGTCGATCGGCTCACAATCGCATGCACACCAATCAACCCCGCATGACCCTCCCACCCGCCGCCGACCTCGGCTCGGCGGCCGCGCGCCAGCAAGGCAGCAAGTGGCCCGGCGTGCTGTCCGCCGCAGGCCTCCCGGCCCTGGCGTCAGGCCAGCAGCCGCGCCACCTCGCGTTTCTGTGGGCGGCTTACGGCGAGGTCCTCGAGCTGACGGCCGGGCATAACCGACTCATCGCCAAGGTCGTCGCGCCGCCTAAAGGCGACGCCGACGCCGACGTCGGCCACGCCCGCAAACTGCGTTCCTACCGAATTGAAGCGGCCTTTTACCGCCACTACGCGCCGGTCATGCGCGCGGACGCGGCGCGCGGAGGGCCCGCCGAGGGCTGCGCCATCGCCAAGCCTTATCTGATCCAAGCGGAGGAAGACGAGGACGCCGGCACCGCCGATGGTGGCGGCGGCGACGGCGGCGCGGCAGGCGCCCCCCCCGCCACGCTGCTGCTGCTGCTCCTCGAAGACCTGCGCGGCGCCTACCCGAGCCAGCCCCGCTCTTACGGGCTGGAGGACGCCAAGCGCGCCCTGTCCTGGCTCGCGTGCTTTCACGCGACGTGGTTTGAGAGCATCGACGTGCGGGCCGGCGCGCCCGAGGCGGCAACAGCGGCCGAGGAGGAGCGGCGGCGTCGGCGGCGGCGAGACGGGCAGAAGCAGCAGCAGCAGCAGCGGGGACAGCATCGGTCGCCCGACGATGCCGACCCCCACACCCCCGCTTTGCTGTGGGGGTCGGGCTGTTACTGGCACCTGTCCACGCGCCAGGAGGAGCTCCGGGCCGTGTCGCGCGAGTGGCGCGCCCTCGCGGACGCCGCCGAGGGCGTCGACGACGCGCTGCGCGGGTTTGGGCGCGGCCGCCGGCGGTACGGGACGCTCGTCCACGGGGACGCCAAGGCGGCCAACTTTTTGTTTGCGCAGGAGGGGGCGGGGATGGCAGGGGCGGCCCCCGGCGACCGCGGTGCCTCGGGCGGCGCGGTGGCCGCGTACGACTTTCAGTACGTGGGCGGCGGCTACGGCCCGCGGGACGTCGCGTATCTGCTGGCGTCCTCGGTGGACGAGCGGGTGCTCGCGGCGCCCGGGGGCGAGGCGGCGCTGCTGGAGCACTATCGCGAGGCGCTCCTGGCGGCCCTGGCCAAGAAGGGGGAGGCGGGCGCGCGGACGAGGGGCGGCGGTGGCGGTGGCGCAGGGGTAGGCGGCGGCGGCGGCGGCGGCGCGGGGGCGGGCGGCGCAGCCGCCGACCCCTACCCGCGCGAGGCGCTCTGGCGCCACTACGAGCTGTCGCTGCTGGACCTCTGCCGCTTCGAGGCCGGGTGGGGGTGGTGGGGCGCCGTGCGCTGGGCGCAAGGGAGAACCCGGGAGATCTTGGCGCGGCTGCCCGAGGTGCTCGAGGCGGAGCGGCGCTCGGTGATGGCGGATTGACGGCGGCGGCGAATTTTTTTGTCTATTTTTTGCGCCGTTTTTCGTGCAATTTTTGCCGGCGGCCGCGGCGCTTTCATCTTTTTAACAAAATAGTCGTGTGCCTGTCCCGAGCGAGCAGGTCGTTGCACTGTCAGCAGCCTCGTTATGATTCGTCGATGCTAGAGTGACTCAGGCCCACCGCGTTGGCGCGCGGCCATGAGCGTGCCCGCGGTGCCGCCCTGCGCGTTCTCGAGGACCTCGAGCCCCTCGAGCGCGGCGCCGTCCAGGCGCATGCCCTCGGGCCCGCCGTGCGCCGAGAGCGCGTCGGCGGCGGCCGCCAGGCGCCGCGCCGCCCTCTTGCCGACGCCCTCGTCGTCCCCGCCGGCGGCAAAGGCCGCCGCCCCGTTGTCGGCGCCGGCCCCCGCCCACGCGAGCGAGGCCGAGGAAGGGATGGCCCTTCCTCCAGGGGCTGGCGAGGCGGCGGCGGCGGACGCCGCCGCGCACGCCCGCAGCGCCGCGCCGAGCGGGCCCGACGCCGCCTCGGGCATGAGCTCGTACCGCGCCAGCGGCAGCGTGGCGGCGTCGAGCATCGCCTCGCGCAGGAACTGCGCCGCCAGGGCCAGGGACGCGAGGGCGGCGCGCGCGGACAGCATGCCTGCCGAGGGAGCGGTTTCAAGGTCGTCGCGCGCCTCGTCGCCGGCCAGGTCGCACAGGGTGGCGAGCAAGGGGGGCAGGCCGCCGCGCGCGGGGAAGTAGCGGCGGAGCGGGGCGCCGGCGGCCGCTGCGCCCCAGGCCTCGCCAGGGGTGCACATGTCGTCGGCCGAGGCGGCCGCGAGCGAGGCGGCCGCGGTGCGCGCGCCCACGGGGGCGGGGCTCGCGCCGGCGCGTCGCTGGGCAGCAAGGGGGTTCCCACCGCGCGGTAACGCTCGCACAGGTACTCGAGCAAGACGCGCGCGCCATCGCCTTCGTCGCCGTCGTCGCCGCCGTCGTGGTCGCTGGCCGCGCTGTTTCCGGCGATCACGGCGCCGCAGTCGGCCAGTAGCGGCGGCGAGCGGCGCGGCGCCAGGGGGTTGGCGGCGCCTCTCTTGAAAACTCGCTCTCCAATCCCCCATTCCAACATTTTCTTTCGCCTGTACCTGTGCCACTGCCACCCAATTTGAGCACTGGGCGTGGTCGTCGCGGCCCGACAACCATGGGTGAGGGGGCTTGTTTGGGGGTCAAACACACGAAAACAGTCAAGCCGCCGGTGTCGTGTTCTAAAAAAAAACAAAAAATCTCTCCCGCCACAGGAGACGCCTCGGCGGGGGCGGGACCCTTTTGCCCGGGCCGAAGCCGGCGTCCCTTGCCGCGCCTCGCAAGCGCCCGGCCGCGACAGCAGCAGGTGCCGAAGCGGGCGCGGCCGGTGACGGGGGGCCCGCTCTCCGCTCGCCCGACCGGCCGCGGCGCGTGGCCGCCGCCGCCGCCGCCGCCGCCGCCGCCGCCGCCGCCGCCGCCGCCGCTCGCGCCCCCGTCCCTTTGCCCATGCTCGGCCCGGACGCCACCAACAAGCTCGTCGTCGCCGCGCGCGCCGCCGCCGACAGCGACCGCGCCCCTACCCTGGCTGGCGCCCTGCGGCGCGCGCGCGCCTGCCTCGAGGCCGGCCCTTTGTCGGACGCCGAGCGCGCGCGGCCGGGCGCTGTGCTCGCCGAGATCGGTGCCGCCATGCAGGAGCAGCGGCAGGCGGCCCCTTGCGCCTCCGACGACGCCGTGGACATCATCAAGCGCGCGATTGCGGCGACCGAGAGTCTGCCTGGCGCCATCAGACGGCCCGGCGTTCGCAAGATCATCTGGGCGGTCCAGCGCCTGCAGTGCGGCGGCCGCCGCCGCCGCCGCCGCGATCGCGCGGCCTCGGCCGCGGCCACCCCGCGGCCGCGGCCACCCCGCGCCCCCCCGCCCCCTCGCATCTCCGGCCGTCGCCGCCGCGGTCACCCGGGCGCCTCCCCGCCCACTTTCCGCACGCCCAGGGCTCAAAGTCCGTCCAAGCCGCCCTCTCGCGCCTTCTGCTGAAACACCCATAGACCCGGTTTCGGACGAGTCGTGAAAAGGGGCCTTCGGATCCGTAATTTTACATTTCGACATACAGTGACGCCTCGAAAGGTGGCCGCCTGTCGCTCACATCTCGCTGACGCGCCTCCCCCGCGACGCGAGCGGCAGCATCGTCGGCGAACGCAGCGGCGGCGGCGGCGGGGCGACGGACGACGCCTCGCCCGCCTGCCGCGCCGACGACGAGACGGGCGGCACCGACGTTGACCGCCGCAGGCCCGGGACGGGCAGCACGCGCGACAAGCCCGCGACGCGCGGCGCGCTCGACGTCCCGTCCAGCAGCGTCAGCGGCACCTCGTCCTCCCCGTCGATCGCCAGCGCGCCGCCCAGGTCGAGCCGCGCGAACCTGGCGGCGCCGACCAGCGCCTCGGGCAGCTCCGCGGCCGACTTCGCCTCGACCAGGTAGGCCAGGTCGATCACGAGCGAGCGCGTTGCCCCGGACACCAGCGACGTGATGGCCGCGGCCGCCGAAGACGACGCGACGTCGACGTCGGCCTCGACGTAGCGCTCGGTGCCGTGAAACGTGGTGCGCAGCTTTTGGCCGAGCAGCACGGGCACGGTGCCGACGGCTTTTTTCACCAGGTAGGACCCCTCGGCGACGCGCGGCACGAGCTTGAGCGAGGCGCGGCGGGCGGGGTCGTCGGCGAGCCAGAAGCGGCGCATGGCGCTCGCAAAGGCCGAAGAGTGGGCGCGAGGGGCGCCGGACGAAGCGGGGCCGCCGCCGTAGTCGCCGCCGCCGCCCCCGTCTTGGACGCCGTTTGCGCCGCCGCCGCCGCCGCCGCCGCTGCCGCCTGCGGTCGCCACCACGCTCGGGTCGAGGCCGAAAAAGCTCGTCACCAGGTGCAGCACGCGCCCGCCGCCCGCCGGCACCATCAGGTCCACCACCAGCCCCAGGCCGTCCGAGGGCGGGCGGCGCCGCGCCGACGGCAGGAAGCGGGCCACGTGCTGGCAGGGCCCCGGCGTGGTGACGACGTCGACGGCCGCCAGACGCATCTCTGGCACGGCCGACGGCACCTTTTTGCGGTCGCCCGACAGGTACCTGGGCCCGCGCACGGAGAAGGGAGGGGACGGGACGCCGAGGGCGTGCGTGGCGATGGAGAGGAGGAGAGGGGTGGGGTCCGAGGGTCCGGCCAAGCCCAAGCCTCCTGCGCCTGCGCCTGCTCCGGTCGCCGTTGCGCCGTTGCCGCCGCCGCCGCCGCACGCCGCGCCCGGCTCGAGCGGCGGCTCGCCCTGCGGCCGCTGCAGCTCGGCCCACAGCGCGCGCGGCACGCCGCTGCCGCTCAGCGCGCCCAACTCGAAGCCCTCGGCCTTGGCAACGGTTACCGCGCGCGCGTGGAGGGACTCGGCGCGCTCGCGCGCGTGCGCCACCGCGCTCAAGGGGCCCGCGCCGGCGAGCGCCGCCGTGACGCCCGCCCGGCGCAGCAAGGCGCGCAGCAGGCGGGGCGCGCCGCCGTGGTCTGGGTCGTCGGGGGCGCCCAGCCACCCGCCCAGGTCGACCTTGAGCACGCCCGCCAGCAGGCACACGGGATCTTCCGGGTCCAGCTCGTCCTCGCCATCCTCGTCGTCGGTGCAGCCGCCGCCATCCGGCTGGGCCAGCGGCGCCAGCTCGGCGCCCAGGTCGCCGTCGCTGCCGCCGCCGCCGCCGCCGCCCTTTTTCAAAACTCCTCCTCCGAACCTCTTGGCCGCGCGCCCCAGCGCCTTGGCGCGGCTGGCGATGGTGCCGCGCGCCTTGATCAGGCCCGACTTGATGCCCGCGCCAAAGCCGCCGCCGCCGCCGTTGCCGCCGCCGTCGCCGCCGCCGTTGCAGCTCTCGTCGTCGCCGCTGTTGCCGCCGCCGCCGCTCCCCTCGGCGCGGCGCTGCTGCTTCAGCAGCTTGCCGTCCTGCTCGTGCCGGCGCTTGTCCTCCTTCTTGCGGCGCTCCTCCTCGTCACGCTCGCGCTTCCTCTGCTGCTGCCGCTGCTTGATGCCGCTGCCGACGGCGCTGCGGTTGCTGCTGGTGACGCTCTTGTCGGCGCCGTCCGCCTGCTGCTGCTGCTGCTGCTGCTGCTGAAGATTACCGCCCTCCTTGCCGCCGACGTCGTCGTCCGTCATGCTCAGCCAGGGGCGGCCGCCGGCCCCGCCACGCGCGGCCGACGCCGGCCGCGGGGACGCCGCCGTCGCCGTCGCCGCCGCCGCCTCGGACGCCGAAAACCGACGCTGGGCGCGACCGGCAGCGCCGCCGCCGCTCGCCCGGTCGCCGCCCTCGGTCTTGCTGCCGCCGCCGGCGCCGATGGCAAAGAGGCGCTCGACGGCCTCGGCGGCGATCGCGCTCGGCGCGCCCAGGGGGACGGACGTCGCGCTAAGCGCACTGGCCGAGGCGGCCGAGAAGGGGCGGCCGCAGGCGGCGGCCGCGGCGGCCGCCACGCTGCCCCCGGCGGCCCCGGCGCCGCCGTGGTGCAGGGGCGACGACGGCGCAGGGGCGCCGTAGCCCCCGGGGCCGGAGACGCGGCGCTGCTGCTGCCCGCGGGGGATGGCGACGGGCTGGGAGGAGGAGGGGCCGCCGAAAACGGGGCCGCCGCCGGAGAAAGCGCCAGGGGGCGCGGCGGCGGCGCCCGGGGCGGCACCCCCCCCTGCTGCTGCTGCCGATGTTGTTGTGGCCGCTGGCGCCGATGCCGCCGCTGGCAGCGGCGCGAGCGCGCCGTCCTGCTGCTGCTGCTGCTGCGCCTGCGCCTCCTGCCGCGGCTGCCCGACCCCCGCCCCGACCGCCCCCGCCCCCGCCTCCAACGGCAGCGGCAGCGGCGTCACGGCGTACCCGCCACTGATGCGCGCGAGCACCGGGCGGCTGCGCCAGTGCCACGGCAGGAACCACCGCAGCCAGCGCAGCCAGCGCCACGGCCAGCGCAGGCGGCGCAGCTGCTGGCGCGCGCGCCGGCGCTGCTCCTCGAAGGCCGAGCGCGCCTGCGCCGTGGCCTCGGCGACGACCAGCAGCCGCCGCGCCTCGTCGTCGGGGAGGCTGTTGAGCAGGATCGTGCTGACGCCCGTGCCGAGGTCGTGGCGCAGCGTCACCTCGGCCACGACCGCGCGCGGCGCGCACAGCAGCGCGGCGATGGGCGCGAGCACGGCGCCGAGCCGGCCGCGCGCGCCGCCGGACGGGTTGCGCGCGCCGCTCTCGCCCGCGGCCGTGAGGTCGAGGATGGCGGCGACGACGAACCGCTGCTCGGTGGCCGTCATCGTCGGCGTCGTCGCCGTTGCTGCTGCTGCCGCTGGTGGTGGGGGTGGGGGTGGGGGTGCCGCCGCGCCCCGCAGAAACGGCTCTTGCTGCTGCTGCTGCTGCTGCCAACCGCCGGAGACCGGCCACTTGGCGGCGACCATGCCGCCCGTCGTCGACCGGCGGCGCCGCGGCTGCGTGAGCGCGGTGACCGCGCCGCCCGCCGACGCCGTCGCCATCCCGGCGCCAAACGCCGCGGAGGGCGACGCGGGCGACGTGAACGAGGACGCGGGCGAGGAGCGGCCGCTGCCAGGGGCGGACGACACGACGTAGCCGGCAGGCGCGATGCCGCCGACGCCGCCCCCGCTGCCGCCTCTGCCTCCGCCGGTGCCTCCGCCGCTGCCGCCGCCGCTGCCGCCACCACCCCCACCGCCCCCGTTGCCGCCGCCGCCGCCCACGCCGTCGTCGCCCACGGCCGGCGTCGCGTCAAACCGCTGCAGCAGCTGGATGTTGGTCAGCGGGCCCAGCAGCCAGCACGCCGGCTGCGCCGTCCCCGCCGTCGCGCCCGCGTGCGAGCCCGTGATCGCCGCGTGGTCGAACAGCGACGCCAGGCACGCCTTGCACGACGCGCGCGCCAGGGCGGTCAGCATATACTCGCCGCCGCCGCCGCCGCCCACCGCCGCCCCTAATTGGGTGGGCGGGGCGGGCTCGTGGTAGTGCACCTGCACGGCGCCGCCCCCGCCCGCTGGGGAGCGGGCGATGGCCGCGGAGGAGGGCGGGGGCCCGCTGTCGGCAGCGGCGGTGCCGGCGACGCCGGCGTCGTTTTGTGCGTGGGGGTCGGCTGCGCCGGTTTGGGCGGGGCGGGCGCGGACACGGACGCGCAGCAGCCGCTGGCGGCGCCGGCGGTGGCCGGCGGGGTCGTCGGCCGGGTCCGGGGAGCAGAGGATCCAGCGCCGGGCCATCGAGGGCGGGATGGGGGGGTCGCCGGATGCTGCTGCTGCCGCTTCTGCTGTGGGGGTCGACTGTTGCTGCTGCTGCTGCGCGGGGCCGACGAACGCCGTCTGCATCGGCGGCGAGGGGCGGGTCCCTCCTCGCCGCGCGACCACCACGGTCGCGGGCCCGGTCCCGCCGCCGCCAGCGCGCGCCGTGGCCTCGCGCAGCAGGCGCTTGGTCTCCACGGTCGTGAGCACGTCGCTGCCGTGCTCGGACGGCGGGGGCGTACTCATCCTTCCTTGGGGGCCCTGATTGTGTGGAGGACGCTGAACAAAAGGAGAAAGGACCTGTTGCTCGCTCGGCGAGTCGAGGCCCGTCTATCGGCTAGCGAGCCGCCGTCTCGGCTCGCGCGCTCATCGGGCAGCAGGGGCCGCCCGCGCAGATGCGATAGAAAAAAGAAATTCAAGTTTGGCTTGCGTGGCTCCGCACTGGGGTCTCGCTGTGTCGGCGCGCAGGGGGGGACGCTGCGTGAGAAAAGCAGGGGTTCAAGGCGTGATGAAATCGAGGGTCAATGGAGCCCGTGTGGTTCGGTAAACACGTGATGTCATGGCGTCGGCGACGTGATCCCAGAGTACGTGGTCGTCGCCGTCGCCGCCGCTGCAACGCGCGGCGTGACCCCCCGAGACCGCTCCTTAGGCCCGCGCCTTCTTTGCCTTGGACGGGCGCGTCGGGTTGCGCTTGGCGCCGCCAGAGGAGGCCTTGGCCTGGAGCAGCCCCACGGCAGGCGCGGCCTTGGCCACCACGGGCTGAGGGGGCATCAGCGCCGGCGGCAGCGGCGACGGCGGCACGCCCGTGCGTTTCGCCGACACCTTCTTAGGCCGTCTGTCGACAACGGCGGTAGGGGCAGCAGCAGCAGGGACAGCAGCGGCAGCCGCCGCCGCCGCTGCGCGGACAAGCTTGCCGGAGGGCTTGGCTGGCGCTGCCCGCGCGGGCGTCTTGCCGGCGGCAGCAGCGGCGGCGCTCTTGGCCCCGCCCTTCCCGCGCGGCGCCGGCGCCGCCTCCTCCTCCTCCTCCTCTGCGCTCTCCTCGCTGCCGCTGCTGCCGGCCATCTCCTCCTCCTCCTCGCTCTCGCTGCCGCTGCCGCTGCCGCTGCCGCTCTCCCCGTCGTCGCTGCCGCTCGACCCCCCCGACATCTCCTCGTCCTCCTCGTCCCCGTCCTCGCCGCCCCCGCGCTGCCCCGCCCGCCCCCGCGCCCCATCGCCCTCGAGGTAGACCCCAAACTCGGACAGCGACGGCTCGGGGCGCAGCCCCTGCTTGTCGGCCGCGAAGCGCGCCTTGGCCCCCGCCCACCGCTTGCCGCGCAGGTGCCGCCGCACCGCCTCGAGCGAGCGGTCGATGGCCTGCCCCGTCAGCGCGCAGTAGAGCATGCTGGGGAAGTTGGCCGACGGCACGATGAAGGGCGCGTATTTGTCGAGCGAGGCGTCGGCCTCGGCCTGCCGCGCCAGGCGCTGGTACTTGGAGCCGCTGCTCGTTTTGTTTTTTATTTCGATGTCGTTGTCGTTTTTGTGTTTTTGTTTTTTTGTTTGGCGTGCTTTGGTTAGTGACCTTTTGTGAGGGGGGCACTGGTGAGGACGGGGGGATGGAGCCTCCCCGCCGGGGCGAAAGACCGACCCTGCGCGGACGAGGCAGCAAGAGGAGCGGCCTCTGGCAGCCTCCGGCGGCGGCGGCGGCGGCGACGCGCGGACGAGCGGCGGACGGCGGCCGACGGCGAGCGCGCGCGGCCGACGCGCCCGAAACAAAACAACTCACCTCACGAGCGCGCGCACGACGTCCAGGCGGGCCGGCATCGTGTGTCCGTTGAGCTCGCACTGCACGCGTCCGTCCGGGAGCACCGTGAGGTGGTCCTGGTGCTCCTCGAGGAGCGCGTCGAGCGCCTTGTCCGACATGATCAGGGAGGGAAGGCGGCGCAACTGGGTGAGGGAGAGACGCGCCGGTGTGGGAGCGGGGTTGTCTCGGTTAAATGCGAGGGTCGACAAAGCGTGATTGATGTGCGCGTGATTGGGTCTCCCTGGCGAGATGGCTTTGCCGCGCTCATAGGTGGAGGACAACGGCGGGCTGCTTTTCGGCGAATGCACGTTCCGGCGACGCCGACGCCGACGCCGACGCCCAACGCCGACGCCCGACGCCGACGCGCGCAAAGTGATCGACACACGGCCTCCCGCAATCAGCACCATCCCGGACAAACCTTTGACCCGCTTCGAGTTGACAAGACCCCCCTCTCCTCACCGTCCGGAAGACCATGACCGATCGATCGCGGACGGATAACGAAACCCAATGATGGAGCGGAGCAACGACACCTCCCCTCAACACCCGGGCGTTGTGCGCGTTCTCGCGCACTCGACGGCCCCCGCGCGCAGCAATGTGTGCACGTTCCAGGTGCACTGCCAGCCCGACGTGCTGTTCTGCGCGTACGCGCTGGACGGCGGGACCATCGTCGTGCAGCAGGTACGTTTCGCGGAAGGTCTCCCCCTCCTACTCTCTGTGTCCCCCCTTCTCCCCTCGCGCGCGCGCGTGTCTCTCCGTATAGCAACGACCGTCGCTTTTTGGGAGACAATGCCGCTGCCTGTCCTGGGCACCGTCAGGTCGTCGTGATCACCAAGCACCCGCGACCGCCGCCACCGACGCCGACGCTGGCGCCGCGTCGACGCCCGCTCGTCCTCCGACGCCCCAACGAAAAGCCCCTCCACCGAAGAAAAACAAAACGACAGGCGCCCTTGAGCAGCGGCGACGGCACCTGCAGCGTCTCGTCCCTCGCCCACCCGGCGGCCGTGCGCCCGCCCTGGGCCCTGCCGCCCCACCCCCACCTGCAGCAGCAGCAGCAGCAGCAGAGGCAGCACCAGACCCACCACCAGACCCACCACCCCCACCCGCCCACCGACCCCTACCGCACCGTCCTGCTGCTCAACGCCAACGCGCACGGCGCCGCGGGCGCGGACGAGGACGAGGACGAGGCGGTGTTCCGCGTGGCGTGGGGCGGGGGCGACGCCTTCCTGCTGGCCGCCGCCTCGCAGCGCCGGGTGTACGTCTTCTCGCTGGCGCCCTTCTTCCTGCGGCGCGCGGCGGCGCTCGAGCTGCAGCGGGCGCGGCACCAGCAGCAGCGACAGCGGCACGTGCGCGCGCGGCGGCGGCGGCGGCGCCACCCCAACCAGCAGCTGCAGCAGCAGCAGCACCACCCCGACGGGCGCGCGGATGGCGGTCACGGCGACGGCGATACCGACGGCGACTCCGACCGCGACGACGGGAGCGAGGAGGAGGAGGAGGATGACGACGACCCGGCGGCGACCTGGTGCGGCGGGGGGGCGCGCGGCGGCGGCGGCAGCGGCGGCGGGGCGGCGGCGGCGGCGCACGGCGCGCCCGCAGAGAGCGGCGAGCTGGACGAGTCGGTGGCGGGCGAGACGCCCCGGGCGGGCGGCGGCCAGTACCACCACGCGCAGCAGCATCAGACGGCGCAGGACCTGCAGCGGCAGCAGCACGCGCCGGCCGCCGCCGCATCCGCCGCCGCGCCCGCCTCGGCGGCGGCAGCAGCAGAAGCGGCGGCGGCCTGTTGTCCGCCCCTGCCCAGCGTCGGCTACACCTTTGTCGGCGCTCGCCGCGCTCCCGCACCGCTGCTGGCCATGCAGTGGACCAGCGACGGCGCCGGGCTGCTCTACACGGACGCGGCGGGCGACGTGGCGATGCTGTCGATCGAGCCCGGCGGCGCTTTGAGCGGCCGCGGCGGCGGCGGCCGGGGCGCCATCGCGGCAGCAGCTGTGGCGGCGGCAGCGGCGGCGGCGGAGGCTGCGGCGGCGCCCGATGACCCTGGCCCTCCTGGGCAGGGCCAAGGATCGGCCACCCTTCCCCCTTGTCACTTTCGCGCGGCTGCGACGGCGGCCGCGGTGGCGGACGCGGCGCTTCAGGCCTACTGGCGGGCGCCCAGGAGAGCAGGAGCCGGAGGGGGGGCCGACGGGGGCGACGATGGCGGCGAGGGCGGCGGCGGCGCCGACGACTTTGCCGCCTGCTGCCTGCGCGAGCTGTGGCGCGTGCGCGCCGACGTGCCCCACGCGCTCCTCGCCGCGGGCGCCTCCCCCTGGGGCCCCTGCGCGACGGCCTCGCGCAGGCCGAGCGCCTCGGGCGCGCGGGTGGTGGTGTGGTGGCCCTCGCGCATCGGCGGCCGCGCGCCGGCGCTCGCGCCGCACCAGGCGGCGCCCGGGTTGGCCGGGGGCTCGCAGGCGGCGGCGGCGGGCACCCCCGCCGTCGCGCACCCGCGGGATGGTCAGCACGAGTGGACGGTCGGGGCCGAGTCGCTGCGGCACCCCGCGCCCGTCACGCACATCGAGTGGAGCCCCGCGTTGCTCGGCGGCCCCTCGGTCAGCGGCAACGGCGGCGGCGACGGCGGCACGGGCGGCGGCGGCACCGGCGGCGGCGACGGCGGCACGGGCGGCGGCGGCACCGGCGGCGGCGGCGGCAGCGGGACCGGCAGCGGCAGCAGCCCCTCCCAGCAGCAGCAGCCGCAGCCGTCCGCCGGCCACCCCGCGCTCATGATTGTCGGCGCCGACCGCATCGTGCGCGTCTGGGTCGAGGTCGTGCTCGCGGGCGTGGGCCCGCCGCCCGCCCGGTCGCCGCCCGCCTCGCGCGGCGCGACGGGCGGCGGCGGCGCCGCGACGCCCCCCACCCCGGCCTCCCCCTCCTACCGCCGCCCGGGGACGCCCACCTCGGCCCCCGCCCCAAATCCCCTCCCGCTCCAGACGCTCTCCCAGTTCTGCCTCACACTCGTCATAGAGCCGCCCGCCCTGGGCCTGCAGCCGGGGGGCGCCAGCGCGCTGCACGCAACCTGGGCGCGCCCGCTGAGGCCGTCGGGCGTAGCGGCGGCGGTGGCGGCGCGGTGCCGCGCCCTGATGCACGACTCGGCGCTGGCGCGCGCGCGGCGGCGAGGTGCGGGGCTGGCCGGAGGACTGCTGGAGGCCGCGAGGGGCCCGCAGCCAGCAGGCCAACAGCTGACGCCCGTCCTGCCGCCGCCGCACCACCACGCCCCGCCGCTGCCGCAACCCGCGGAGCAGCCGCAGCCGGTGCTTTGGCTCGTGGTCAACCTCACGGCGCCGGCGGGCCACCCCCTGGATCCTCCTCCGACGCCGCGCGTCCCTCTCTTGCGCCTGTCCGCGGGCGGCAGCGGCGGCGGGGCCGCGGGCGAGGCGGGCGGCGGCGGCAGCCGGTCGCCGCGCGCGGCCGCCGCCGCGCTCGGCGGCGGCGTCACGGCCTTTGGCGGCGGCGACCCGGGCGGTCTCGTCGCGCAGTCGTGGCGCTCCCCCCCAGCGTCGCCTTCGTCCGCGGCCATGGCGGCACAGCGCGCGTACCACCAGCAGCAGCAGCAGCAGCAGCAGCAAGGAACGCCTTTCCAGCCGGGCGGCGGAGGCGGCGGTGGCAGCGGCGGCGGCGGCGGCGGCGCCTCGCCGACGATGATGCGCGCCCCCATGCAGCACCCTCCCCCGCCGACGGCCACCCTTTCTCTCCCGGAGCACGTCGCCCCGCCCCCGCCCCCGCCCCCGCCCCCGCCCCCGCCCCCGCTCGCCGCCCCCGCGCCCGTCGACCACATCTTCCTGTACGCGGTCGACTCGCTCGCCGGCGTCGTGCTGACGGGCGCGGGCGGCAACAACGCCATCACGGCGTCCAAGCTGACGCAGCCGCGGGCGCTCCTGTGGGGCGGCGACAGCTCGGCGCTGCGGTGGCAGGTGCCGCCGCACGTGCTCGCGGCCAGCGAGGGCGGCGCCACGGCGGCGGCCGCGGCCGGCGCGCGGCGGCGCAGCAGCGGGGGGCTCGGCAGCGGCGGCTTTGGCGACGGCAGCCCCGCGTCGCCCCCGGGCCTCGCGCTTCAGCAGCAGCAGCAGCAGGCGCACATGGCGCACCAGCACCATCACCCTCCCTCGGCCGCGAGCGAGGGGTCCGGCGGCCCCCTGCACTCGCTGTGCGTGTGGGTGTCGCCCGCGCCCCCGAGCGGCCGCGGCGCGCGCCACCCGCGCCCGCCGCCGGGCCACCACCGCGCCGCGGGTGCCCCGCTGCTGTGCGGCGTGCAGTCGGCGCAGGCGCCCGCCGCGCGCTACGCCGAGCTGCGCGCCTTCTCCGCCATGCCGATGACGGTCGACGTCCTGCCGCCGCCGCCGCCGCTTAACCCCTATGCTGCCGCGGCCCCCCCCCCGCCGATAAACTATGCGCCCGCAGCTGGCGGCGGCGCGATCCCGGCCCTTTCGCTGCGCGAGCAGCACTCGCGCCCGATCGCCGGCCCGCGCATCCCCTGGCGCTCCGGCGCCCTGCACCCCTCGGCCGACATTGTCGCGGCCGTCAACGGCCGCGGCCAGCTCGCGCTACTGGACGCCGCGGGCGCGCCCCACGGCCCCTGCCCTGTGCCGCTCGCCGAGGGCGTGCCCGGCCGCGCGCTGCCGGCCAGCTGGGCGCGCTGCACCGCGGCGTCGTGGGTGACGTCGGCGGACCGCCTGCTGGGCAGGTGGTGGGAGGCGGCGCAGTCTGGAGGCGGCGCGGGAGGCGGCGCTGCCGCGTCCTCCTCGTCGTCCTCGCGCCCGCACCTGAATCAGCAGCAACAGCGGCCGCCGCTCGCGCCGTTCAGCAGCAGCGGCAGCCTCGGTGACAGCGGGGGCGGCGCGGGGGGCGGCGGCGGCAGCTTGAGCTCGGTGGTGCCGCTGCTGCTGGCGTCCGCGGGTCCCGCAGCGGTCGAGGTGGCGCTGGTCGCCCTCCGGCCGCCGCCGGCGCCAGGCCCGCACGCGACGAGCGACAGCAGCGCCTTTGCGGCCGCGGCCATGGCGGCCGTGGCGGCGGCGGACGAGGCAGCGGCGGCGGCAGCCGCGGCCGCGGCGGCGCCCAGCACGGCGCCGACGGCCGCCTCGGCGCAGGCCGCCGCCGCCGCCGCCGGCCCGCAGCAGGCCCTCAGCCGCCGCAGCAGCGGCGCCTCTCGCGCATTCCACCCGTCCCTCCTGGCCCCCGCCGCGCTCGAGCTCGCGGCCGCCGAGCTCATGCTGTCGCTGCCTCTACCGCCGGGCGTGGCAGGGGTCACGCGGCTGGTCGAGGCGGCGTCGTCGGCGGCGGCGGCGGCGTCGTCGGCGGCGGCGGCCGCGGCCGCGTTTGCAGGCAAGGCGGCGTCGCCTGCGGACGAGGCCGCGTCTTCGGCCGCGGGCAGCGACGCGGGCGGGGAGGAGGACGACGGCGGCGTTCAGTCCGCCGAGACGGTGCTGCTGGCGCTCGTGCGCCTCGAGCCCTCGGCCATGGCCCGCGCGGCGGCGGCGGCCTCCCCGCCCTCCTCGCCCTCCGAGCCCGTGCTGTCGCCGCGCGACGCCTGGCTCGCGTGGCGCCTGCGCGTCTCGTGGCGGCGGCGGCCGGCGGCGGCTGTGGCCGGGGCCTCTGCTCGCCCCGCGTCCGGCTCGGTCGCGGGCTTGAGCGTCGAGCTCGTGAGCACGAGCGGGCCCGTGCTGCTCGAGCTCGACGCCCCGCCGCCGGCGCCGCCGCGTCGGCCGCAGCAGCCGGGCGCGCCGCCGCCGGGCGCGCCGCCGCCGGCCGCGCCACCGCCGCCGCTGCCGCCGCCGCTGCCGGCCGCGCGCGTGACGGCCGTGCACTGCCCGTCGGCGTCCAGCCCCTTTGTGATGACGGGCGACAGCGCCGGTGACGTGGCCTTCTGGCTACTTCCGGCGGCGGCCAAGGCGCGCGACGAGGAGGAGCCGGAGGCTCACGCGGGCCTCCTGCGCGCGGCGGCCCTGTCGGCTGGCGCTGCCGCCGCTGCTGCCGCTGCTCCGGCTCTCCCTGTCGTCCTGCTCCAGCGGTGCCGGGCGCGCGCGGCGCCCGGCGCCCCCGACTTTGGCGGGTACACCGCCGCCGTTGCCCTCTGCCCCTCTGCGGGCTACGCGGCCGCGGCCCTCACGTGCGGCGCCACGGAGATGGACGACGGGCTGATCGTGTGGTCGGCAGAGGGAGGAGGGGGCGGCGGCGCGGGCGACGGCGATGGGGCCGGCAGCTGGAGCGCCGCCGCCTCGTCCGAAGGCAGCGGCGGCCCTTTCCGCCTCGACAGCGTCGTGTCCCTCGACGACACGCCCACCGCCCTCGCCTGGCTCGGCCTCGCGGGCCTGCCGCCGCTCCTGGCCGTCGGGTACGCCGGCGGCGGCGTCGAGATGATGGCGCGGCAACGTGGCGGCGGCGGCGGCGGCGGCGGCGGGGGCGGCTGGCGGACGCTCGCCGTTTGCGCGGCGCCCGCGGGCCTGTCCGTGTCCATGCTGGCGGCGTCCTCGCGCGGCCTGCCGGTGGTGCTCGCCGGCAACCACCTGGTCCTGCTGTCTAACGTCGTGCAGCTGCCCTCCGAACCGGAGGAAGACGAGGAGGAGGGGGAGGTGGCGGCCGCCGCGAGGGGCCGCCGGCGCCTCGCGCAGCCGCCGCCACGCGTGCGCCTCGCGACGGTCGCCTCGCTGGCCGCGCGCTCGGCAGGGTCGCTGCCGCTGTACCACCCGACGCTGCTGGCCGCGTTGCTGTCGCGCGGGCGCCTCGGCGCCGCTTCGCTCGTGCTGCGCCGGCTGCTGGCCTACGTGGAGGCCGTCGACAGGGGGAACGAGGAGGGCGACGAGGACGACGATGACGGCGGCGCGGGAGAGGCGGGCGGCGGCGGCGCCTCGGCGGCGGCGGCGGATGCATCAGCGCCTGGGTTGCCTGCCGCTCCTGCGCTGTCGGTGGCGCGCGAGGCACCGCCCGGCAGGAAGCTCCGGGCGTTTCTCCTGGGCCTGGACGACGCGGCGCTGCCCAGCGGCAAGCCGGCGCCCACAGCGGACTCGGCCGACGCGTCTGGCGCGACGCCCGCGGCAGCAGCGCCGGCGACCGGAGGGGCCGACGTCGACCTCGGCGCCGCGCGCTGGGCGGGCCTTGCCGCCGCGGTGCGCTTCCGCGTCGCCGCGGTCGACGTGCTCCGCGGCCGCGCGCCGCCCGCGCGCACCTCGCTCGAGCCCCGCGCCCCGGCTGTGGCTGCAGCGGCTGCGGCGGCGGCGGCGGCGGCCTCAGGTGCAGGTGGTCCGGGCGCGGCCGCCGCTTCGACGGCGTCGGCCGCCGCCGCCCCTTCTTCTCCCCCCGCCGCCGACGACGCCGCCCCGCCCAAGCCGCTCGGGCTCTCGGCCCTCATGGCCCGGACGGCTGGCGCGGCGGCCCCCAAGCCCCCGCTGCCGCCGCCCAAGCCCCCCGCCGCCGCCGCCGCCGCCGCCGCCGCCCCCCTCGACACGGGCATGCTCGACATGTCTGCGTTTGGTGGCGACTTTGGCGGCGGCGGCGATTATGGACGCGAGGAGGGGGAGGAGGATGGGGAGCAGCACGCGGAGGCGGCGGCGGCGGCGGCTGCACTCGAGCCCGCGCCGAGCGACGCCGCCAGCACCACCAAGTTCCGCCCGACCGCCTTGGAGTCCGGCGCCCTGGACATGGGCGCGTTCGGGTTTGCGACAGAGCCTGCCGCGCCTGAGGGGGAGGATGAGCAGGCGCGCGAGCCGTCGCCTCCGCCCCCGCCGCCGCCGCCGCCGCCGCCTGCCGCCCCAGCGCTCGCTTCTTCCTCTTCCTCGGCCCTGCGCCGCCAGGCGCCCCCGTCCTCCAGAGAGGTCGACTCGGGCATGCTGGACATGTCGGCCTTTGGATTCGGGGGCGGCGGGGCAGCCGATGAAGAGGAGGTGGAGGAGCAGCCCGCGACTGAGACGGCAGCGGCGGCGACCGCAGCAGCCGCCACCGTCACCACCGCCCCCGCCCCCCGCGAGGAGCTTGAGCAGCAAGGCTCCACGGAGCCCCCGCCTACCTCGCTCGCCCTCGCATCGGCGCACTTTCCCTCCATGGCGTCGTCGCGCAGCTTCTCTTCGGCCCCGGTCCTCTCGGCCGACGCCCCTGCGAGCGCCACGGCCGCCGCCGCCGCCGCCGCCGCGGCCGCAGGCCCCCCGGCGCTCGCTCTGCAGCTCATCTCGGACGACGAGGTCTACGCGCTTCACCGCGCCCTGGGCGTGCCCGCGTCCATGCACGACGGCCCGGACGCGGCCGCCGGCCACGACGGGGGGGCCGAAAGCGCCTGGGGCGGTGGCTCCAGCAATTCCCAGCAGCAGCAGCAGCAGCAGCAGCAGCAGGAGCGTCCCAAGGGCAACCCGCGCGTGCTACAGGCCTTGGGCCTCTCCTTTGAGCAGGCGTGCGAGCTCGCGCGCATGGCCATGGCGCTCTCGCGGCGCACGTTTGCGCTCCCCCAGCTGGCGGCGGGCTTTGCCAGCGCCGGCCTGCTCGGCGGCGGCGGCGGCGGCGGCAGCGGCAGCGGCCTCTACTCCAGCGGCGGCGGCGGCCCGGGCAGTCAGGAGGATGCCGCACTCCGCGCAGGATTGGAGCGCCTCGACCCGGCCGGCCGCCTGCTGGTCGCCTCGACGCGCCTGGCCGTGCTGGCCGCGGGTGAGGGCGGCCGCGCGGGCGGCGGCGGCGGGGGCGCCGGCGCCGGCGACCTGCACAGCTCGCGGCAGCTGGAGGAGGCCGTCAAGCGCATGTTCCGCCCCGTGTCCGTCACGCGCGTGGCCGCCCGGCGCGGCCGGCTGTGGGAGGGCGGCGGGACGCTCGAGGAGGAGGAGGAGCACGAGGGCGCCCCTGGCGGCGCCGCTGCCGCTGCCGCCGGCCTCAGCCGCCCGACCTCGGCCCTCAGCGTGGGCCAAGACCACGGCGGCGACCCCGCTGCCGCCGCCTTGTCCTTTGCGCTGTCAGCCGGGCGCGCGAGCCCCTCGCGCGACGCCCCCGCCTCTGCCTCGGCCGCGCTGTCGATGCTCGGCGCGCGGCGCCCGGGCGGCGGCGGCGCGCTGGCCACCGCGCGCCGCATCCGCAGCAGCGTCAGCATCGCCTCGATGCTGTCCTTCTCCTCGCTGGACGGCAACGGCGGCCCTGCTGTCGCCAGCACGGGCAGCCTGAGCGCCGCCGGGCGCGGAGGTGCCGCGGGCGCGGGGGCGCTCGGCTCGGCCGACGACGACGCGTGCGCGGGCGCGGGGGCGCGCGACCCGGGGCGCTCGCGCCTGGCCGGCGCCGCCTCGTGGACCGCGGCGCTCGGCGTGCTGCCCGGCCTCGACTCCCTGCACATGCTGTGGGCCCTAGCGTCCACGGCGCCGCAGGGCGCGCTGCTCGACGCGCTGCTGCCGCTGGTCCCCCAGCAGCCGGCCGGCGGGCCGCCGGGCTCGCACCCCCACCACCACCACGGCGGCGGCGCCGCCGCAGACCCCTGCCTGGGCGGCGCCTCCACGTCCGCCGCCTCCGCCTTTGCCTCCACCTCGAGCGGCGCCCACGCCACCCGCTCGACCGGCGCATCCGCCTCTGCCGCCGCCGCCGCCGCCTCGTGGCCGCGCCTCAGGGCCGTCGGCGCGGGCCTGTGGCTGACCGACCCGACGGCGGCCGCCGCCGCCGCCGAGGCCCTCGCGCGCGCGCAGTACGCCCGCCAGCGCGATCCTCACGACTGCGCGCTCATGTACGTCGCCGTGGGCAAGCGCAGCCTGCTCCAGGGCCTCTTCCGCACCGCGGGCCACCGCAAGGTGGCCGACTTTCTGTCGCGCGACTTCTCGCCCGGCGGGGAGGGGCGGGCGGCCGCGTCCAAGAACGCCTTTCAGCTGCTGGCGCAGCACCGCCACGCGCTGGCGGCCGCCTTCTTCGCGCTCGCCGGGTGCCCGGACGACGCGGTCGGCGTGCTCGCGCGCGAGGCGCGCGACCCGCAGCTGGCGCTGTTTGTGGCGCGGCTGCTCGAGCACAGCGGCGTGGGCGGCGCTGCTGGCGGTGGCGGCGGTATTGGTGGTGTTGGCGCTGCTGTCGGCGCCGGCGGCGTTGCCTCTTCCTTTGCCCCTGCCGCCCCCGCCTCTGCCTCTGCTTCTTCTTCCGCCTCCCCGTTCCACCCTGGACCCCTGCAGCGGCTGGTGGTCGACCGCCACCTGATGCCCCTGGCCGAGGCGGACGCCGCCGTCGACCCCGCGGCCGCCGCCGTCGCCGAGTGGCTGCGCTCGGGGCCCGCGCCCGCGCTGGCGCGCCTGCTGTCGTCCCCGGGGCGCGCCGACCGCCTGCTGGCGGACCTTCCCCTCGGGTGGGCCGGGGCGGAGCAGGCAGGGAGCCGCCGTCACGGCGGCGGCGGCGGCGCGGAAGGAGCGGCGGGGGGGCAGCAGGACCGGCGGGAGGAGACGGAGGAGGGGGACGCCGCCTCGAGCGCCGCCGCCGCCGCGTCCGGCGCCGCGCTCGCGCAGCCCGCGCTGCTGGACTGGGTGCTTGCGGCGGGCCTGCCGCTGCTCTCGGGCCGGGCCACGCGCGGCGCGCTCCTGGCCGCCCTCCGGGGGATGGCGCTGCGCGCGGCCCGGGGAGCCGAGGCCGCGGGCCTTCCCTTGCTCGCGGCCGAGGCGCTGGCCGCCGCAGACGCCCTTGACGGGGCGGCGGCGACAGAGACCCGCTTTGGAGGCGGCGGCGGCGGCGGCGGCGGCGATGCTGACGAGGAGGACCGCGGCGCCAGCCCGAACGACGCCGCCGCGGGCGCGCGGGCGCAGATGTCCTTGGCGCTCTCGCGCATGTGGCGCGCGCGCCTGGCCGCCTCCGCCCTCGCCCTGCGCATGCCCCTTTCGTCGCGCTCGGCCGCCACCGCCGCCGCCGCCTCGGCCTCCTCCTCCTCCTCCTCCTCCTCGCTGACGCTGCCGTCGCCCGGCGCGCCCTCGGGCGCGTGGCGCCGGTACGTCCGCGCGCGCCTGCCCGAGCTCAAGCGCTTGGGGCTGGAGGCGGACGTGGGCGCGGTGGCGGCGTGCCTGCAGGCGCACGCGCGCGCCTTGGCGCCCGTGCTGCGCCTGCGGGGCCCCGGCCCCCTTTTGGCCTCAGCGGCCAGCGCCGAACAGCAGCAGCAAGCTCGGGGCGGGCGCGGCCGCGACCGCCGCCGCTCCTCCGGCGCGGGCCCCTCTTTGTTCCCGCCGCCCCCGGTGCACCGCGGCATCAGGCCCTCCGGCGGCCTGCGCCGCGCGACCAGTCCCTCGGACGCGCTGGCCCCGGCGTGGGACCTGTCCAACGCGAGCGCGGGCGGCGGCGGCGGCGCCGGCGGCGTTCGGGCGGTTGTGGCCGGCGCCGGCGCCGGCTTTGTGCTCGCGCCCGCCGCGCCCAGCGGCGGCGCTCCGCACGCGTCCTCGTCGGTGATGGCCGCCGTCAGCCGCCGTCGCCCTGTGGCCTACGCCGCGGGCCGCCTCGGCCTCGTCTGCTGCGAGCTGGCCTCGCCCGCGGACGCGGGAGGAGGAGGAGGAGGTGGAGCAGGCGGCGGCGTCGAGGGCGTCGGTGCAGGCGGCGCCGACGCGGCCGGCCGGCGGCGCCCGTCGGCCTCGTCGCGGTCGGCCTCGGCGTCGGCCCGCGCGAGCCTCGACGGCAGCGGCCCGGGGCTCGTGGCCTCGGCCGCGGCCGCATCCTCGTCCATGCTCGCCGGGCTCGTGCAGCAGATGCTCGACAGCGTGCGGTGGCCTTCCTCTTCTTCGGCGGCCGCGGGCGGGGGAGCGGGGGGCAGAGAGGGGCAGGGGGCGGCGGGGGGCGGCGGCAGCCTGCTGCTGGGCGTGCCCGCCGAGTTTGGCCTGGCGCACAGCTACCACCACCACCGCCCGGCCACCCCGCCGCTCACGCCGACGGCGGCCGCGCAGCAGCAGCAGCAGCAGCAGCAGGCGGCGCTGCAGGCGCGCGCCTCTGGCGGGACCGTGACGGTCGCGCAGGTCGCGGCGCTGTCGGCGGCCGCGCACCCGACGCGCCCGCTCTTCCTGGCGGGCGCGGCGGCGGGCCTCATCTACGCGTGGCAGTACGGCGACGCGCGCAGCCGCGCCGCCTACGCGCCCGTCACGGCGGCGGCGGCCGCGCAGCTGCAGCACCACCACCACTACCACCTGCGGGGCGGCGCGGGGGGCTTGGGCGGCGCCGGCGGCCACGCGCACGCGGTCGCGGCCGCCGCCGCCGCTCCCAACTGGGGCGGCGCCGCCGCGCTGCGCTTCGCGCGCAGCGGCGCGCGCTTTGGCGCCGTCGGCGCGGGCGGGCTCGTGGGCCTGTGGCGCCATGACGCCGTGTCGGCTGCCGACGGCCTCGGCCACGCCGAGTGGCTGGCCGTCGCCAGCCCGCGGGGCGGGTGCGACCTGCAGCTGGTCGGGGACACGGGCAGCCAGCTGCTGGTGGCGGGCCTCGGCAGCGCCGACGGCGCGGCGGCGGGCGGCGGCGCGCTCGCGCTGTGGGACACGCTGGCGCCGCCTGGCGCCGCGCGCGCGGCGGAGCTGCGCCTCCCCGGCGCCGCGCCCACGCGCCTGGCGTTCGCGGGCGGCGCGGGCGGCGGCCCGCCGCTGGTGGTCGTGGGAGACGTGGCGGGGAGCCTGGCGGCGTACGACCTGAGGGCGCTCGGAGGAGGAGCGGGCGGGGGGGCGGGCGGCGGCGGTTCTTCGTTGCCTCGGCCCCTGTGGAGCGCGCGTCCGCACCAATCGGCAGCTACAGCTTCGGGCGGCAGCGCCCCGTCCTCGTCGGCGGGCGTCACGGCCCTGGCCGCGTTCTGGGAGCTGTCGGCGGGCGGGCCGTCGGTCGTGGCCGCGCTGGCGCTGCCGGCCGTTGCCCCGGCCGCTCCCGCGTCGTCGCCTGTGCCCCTGGGCCGTCTGCTGGTCTCGGGCGGGCGCGACGGCTCGCTCGCCGTCGTGGACGCGCGCGACGGCAGCGTGCTGCAGGTGGTGCCCTTGGCGCACTGGACGGCGCGGAGGGGCGGCCTCGGCGCGCTTCTCGGCGGCCTGCGCGGCGCGGGCGCGAGCGCGGCGGCCTCTTCAGCGGCGGGGGGGTCCGACGCGCTCGGCGCGCGCCCTTGCTACCGCCCGCCCGCTCCCCGCGACGCGGTCGGCGCGCAGGTCAACGGCCTCGCCGTGACGCCCGACGGCGTGCTGTCGTGCGGCGCGGACGGCGCCGTGCGCTTCCACCCGCTGGCCGCGTCGCCGTCGGTGTTTGGCGGGTCGGCGTCGTCGCTCCCGCGGTAAGGGAGAAGTTTCCAAAATGGGCGTTGTCATCGTTTTCAACTTTTTGTTTCGTTTGTTGTGGAGCTTCTTCTTTGGTTCCGGCGTCGAATCTTGTCGCATACATAGGCGCTCGCTTGTAATCTGATATCCTCAAACGTTGTCAAACTCAACCACACACCGCACGCAAGACAACCACGTTTTGTTTTTCGATCGATCAGAGTTTTCTTTTTGCGCGCTCGAACGACGTCGGCGAAACAAACGTTTTATTCGTCCGTCCTTCTCCGCCGCCTCCGCTCCCGCCATCAGGTCGTGCCAGCCCTCCCTTCACGCATCACACGACCACCAGCGTCGGGCAACACCGCACGATGGCGCGCCCTCTGCCCGTCCTCCTCCTCCTCGTCGCCCTCGCCGCCCTCGCCGCCCTCGTCACCCCGGCGGCGGCGGCGGCGGCGGCGGCCTCTTCGTCCTACTTTGTCGGCGGCAATGCGTTTTGGATGACCGACCCATCGGCGAGCCAGGGAAACGTCGACGCCACCCTCGCCGCCGCCAGCGCGGTCGGCATGCGCGTCGTCCGCACCTGGGCGTTCGGCGACCAGCTGCCGGACGCGTCGGGCGCCTACAGCTTCGACCCGCTCGACTACGCCGTCGCCTCCGCCGCCCGCAACAACATCCGCCTCATCCTTGCCCTGGGAAATTCGTGGAGCTACGGCGGGCCCGAGAAGTTTTTGTCGGGCGGCGCCGCCGGAAAAACGATCGCCGATTTCTACGCGTCCCCCGACGCGCGCAGCGCGTACCGAGCGCACATCGAGAACGTAGTCTCGCGCTACGCTGGCAACCCGGCCGTCCTGGCGTTCGACGTCATCAACGAGCCGCGCTGCCCAGGCTGCGACGGCGGGCAGCTCGCGGCGCGCAACGCGTGGCTCGACGAGATGGTCGGCGCTGTAAGGGCGAGCGCGCCAAGCCAGCTCGTCTTGCTGGCGTCGGAGGGTTTTTACGGCCCCGGGTCGCCGCACGTGTCGAAAAACCCGGGCGCCGGCAGCGCTTGCGAGGGCGAGGACTGGGAGGTAGAGTCGCCAAAGGCGGGCGCGTCCACGGCCCACATCTACTGGCGGCAGGTGGAGGGGTCGCCCGACCTGGGCTGGCAAACGCCCGGCTTTGACGCCTACATCCCCTACCTGTCCGCTCGCATCGACCTGCACGAGCAGGTCAGCGCAAACATGGGCAAGGACCTTATCATCGAGGAGTTTGGCCTGTCTTCCCGTTTCTTCGACGCCGAGCAAACCAAGGCCGCCATCGCCGTCGTGCTCGACCGCCTCGTCGCGTCCAAGCTCAAGGGCGGCAAGCTCGTCGGCGCAATGATCTGGGGTCTGGTTCCCCCGGGTGGCGCTGCGAATCAAGCCGGCTATAATGTCATCCTGGATGGCGGCGCGGCGGCCAGCAACATCGGACTCGGCAGCGGGGCGTTTGGTGGTGGTGGTGGTGGTGCCGATGGCGGCGATGCTTCTGCCTCCAATGCCACGGCCGGCGGCAGCGGCGGCGGCAGCGGCAGTGCCAACGCCGGCAGCGCCAACGCTGCTCCTTCTGACAACGCCGCGGCCTCGAAAAACAAGTCGACCGGCGGCGGCAGCGCCAACGCCGACAGCGCCAACGCCGACAGCGCTGCCGATTCTCCTTCCAACGCCGCCGCGGCCTCGAACACCACGTCCACTGGCGGCGGTCGCCGGCTGCACCAGTCGTTTCAGGACATCGTGGAGGACAAGCTCGACGGCTTTCGCCGCGGCCCTCAGCGCGCCTCGTGCGCAGACGCGCGTGCGGGCGGGTGGACTTTTCCCTACGCTTTCGGCCAGGCCAGCGGCGTCTCGGCCGAGGCCGTCAAGTCCGCGGTTGCCGGCACGACGATCTCAGGCCTCTTCAAGGAGGCGGCGTCCAAGTTGTAAGAGAGGGAGGTAGAGGTTTAGCGTCGTTTCGACTCAGCTGTTGTTTTCCCGCTTTTTTCCGTCGTCAGCGCACGTTGGGGTCGTCCTCTTTTTTGGCGGTTTTTCTTGTCTGGATTTTTGCGCGTCTCCTTTTTCCCCTCGCACTCCTGTGCATCATTGTAACACCCTCTTACAGATTTTTTTCGAACCCCCTCGAACTATTTCCCCCTGCCCGTTCGAAGCCATTCGAACCCCATTCTTCATTATAACCAAACTTGTCCAGAGCGCAAACGCGACCTCCCCCGCC
>Ga0209390_10003036_pt1 | contig 28042 bp, 18 predicted proteins | sample BON01_FD_187212 | JGI IMG/M metagenome (GOLD analysis project Ga0209390, IMG submission 187212) | Freshwater microbial communities from Lake Bonney liftoff mats and glacier meltwater in Antarctica - BON-01 (SPAdes) (version 2) | ecosystem: Environmental > Aquatic > Freshwater > Ice > Glacier...
TCTTATTGCCATTAAAGCTATATAAAACAACACATTCAAGAATATTTCTTTAGATTCAATCGCTTGAATTTCAGAACTACGATTCTAGAAAAATTGCTAAACAGAATGACTTCCAATCTTCCAATGACCTGTAAATCAATTAAATGCAATGTGGCTTAAAGGGGTAACCCTATATACTTATTAACAAAAAAGGCAAAGGTGGATTCCTCAAAATGTCAATAACTAAGTTTGTGTCTTTGTAGAACGATAAAATTATGTAACACTATTTTAGTTCTAGACAAATTTCTAATAAAAAAATCCTTTGTGAAATTTCACAAAGGATTTTTTTGTGGTCCCACTTGGAATCGAACCAAGCACCTACTGTCGCGAAAGCTTTCGCGAGAGTCAGTTGCAATTGAATTTATCTTTTAATTTTTGAGTAATTTCTGGATATAGGATTAAGTTTTCGATGTAAATCCTACTTCTCATTTTTTTAATATGTTTCTCAATTTTAATCATTTGGCTATTACATTCGCATGAAATCGAATAAAAAAACACCCAAAAAGCCTTACATCTCTGTAAGGCTTTACTTATTAAAGTGGTCCCACTTGGAATCGAACCAAGCACCTACTGTCGCGAAAGCTTTCGCGAGAGTCAGTTGCAATTGAATTTATCTTTTAATTTTTGAGTAATTTCTGGATATAGGATTAAGTTTTCGATGTAAATCCTACTTCTCATTTTTTTAATATGTTTCTCAATTTTAATCATTTGGCTATTACATTCGCATGAAATCGAATAAAAAAACACCCAATCAGTTGCTTTAGACGTGTACTTGGCTCCATAAAAAGAAGTGTTGTGTTTAATGATTCTATCATCAACATTTTCAGTTGTAATTCCAACATAATAAGTATCCAGAATTTTACTGAATAAAATATAACAAGTACTCATAAGTAATCAAAAAAAAGCCTTACATCTCTGTAAGGCTTTGCTTATTAAAGTGGTCCCACTTAGAATCGAACCAAGCACCTACTGTCGCGAAAGCTTTCGCGAGAGTCAGTTGCAATTGAATTTATCTTTTAATTTTTGAGTAATTTCTGGATATAGGATTAAGTTTTCGATGTAAATCCTACTTCTCATTTTTTTAATATGTTTCTCTATATTAATCATTTGGCTATTACATTCGCATGAAATCGAATAAAAAAACACCCAAAAAGCCTTACATCTGTGTAAGGCTTTGCTTATTAAAGTGGTCCCACTTGGAATCGAACCAAGCACCTACTGATTATGAGTCAGTTGCTCTAACCGAATGAGCTATAGGACCTTTTTTTTGTTTTTACGCAAATCCCAAAACTAACCTTGGAAATTTGCATCTAAATACTATTTAACGACGTTTCGGCTGCAAATATAGTATTACGCATTCTAATTTGGTAACTTTTTTGGCACTTATACCAAAATCTATCAAAAAAACTAAGCGTTTCGCGTTTCTACTTTGGCAAAACAGCGCTGCTAGCAGATCGTAACCAAGCCATAAATAAGATCCCGAGTATAAGAGTTGCAAACAACAAATGTGCAACCTGAACCCAACCCGGCAAAGAAAAGTAAGCGAGAACTACGCCCGACGTCAATTCAATTGCCAATACAATAAATGCCGATCTGAAAATCCAATCTTTATTTGATTTCTCGTTGATATAGGCTAATATTCCCAGTAAGATAAGAACCAACCAAGAAAAGCTGCGGTGAACTAAGAATATGATTCCCAGCTTCTCCGACCATGTTTCACGGCCGAATCCTTGTCTTGTAAGTGCGTCAATATACTCCCGTACTTGCGTCCCCAAGAACATTTGCCCCAAAGTGATAATTAAACTAACGAATAAAAGAATACGAAAAGAGCGACTGATTGTGATTTGCCGATTTTGAGACGTACTGATTTTTCGAACAATGTATATCTGAATTCCAATAATGACGAGTGCTACAAATAAATGTACGGTAATTGTCCAAGGAACTAAGTTCGATGCAACTACCATTGACCCAAACCAACCTTGAAATGCCATTAAAAATGCATTTATTGCTGTCAACACCAAAATTGACCGCGAGTTTCGATAGCCAATAAGCGTCCAAAGAAATAAAACGAGGACCACATTTCCCGCTAAAAATCCTACTAAACGGTTTATATATTCCGTCCATGTTTTTCGCGCATTGAAAGATTCTTCCTGGTAAAGATAAGGGTCATTCTTTAATTTATCCGCCGTTTCAGCCATTCCCAAGGATTTAAGAAATCGGGTGAATTTCTCTGCTTTATTTATTCTTTTCTCGAGTAGAGGATCTCGATAGTTTTCCGGTAATTGTGCTTCATCTGTTGGCGGAACCCACTGCCCGAAACATTTTGGCCAATCAGGACAACCCATGCCGCTGCCCGAAATACGAACGACACTTCCTGCAATAACAACCAAATAAATCAGCACCAAAGAAAACCAGTGCAAGCGAATATAATTTTTACCGAACTCCATGATGCAAAATTAACGATTGAAACAATAGAATGTTGACGAAAGAAGCACATCTTCTCAATTAATGCTAAGATTTTCTTGAATTAACCAAGCATTGCTTATTTTCGTTTGGTGGAATTTAAAAATTTAAAAATTGGCGTTATCGCCTTGGGCTGGCTCGGAGAGAAATTAGCTAATAAGCTAACTAAAAACGGAGCTGATGTTTGGGGAACAACACAACTTCCGGAGAAACAAACTCGGATAAAAGAGCACTCCAAGATTGATTGTTTAATCTGGAGAAACGATGAAGGGATTTCTGAAAAACTCAAAGAAAAGTTGAAACAAACGGATATACTTATTTTAAACCTTCCCCCGAGTGTCTTTCAAAATGAAAACTATTCCGAAGGATTAGCTCAATTTTTGCCTTTTTTGAATGATCTGGCAAAAGTTATTTTTACCAGTTCGAGCTCTGTTTATCCTTCGCATTTATCTAATGCGGTGGAATCTTATAATTTCAAAGCGAACGAAATAAATAAAATTCGGGAAGCTGAAATAAAATTAGAGTCGAGTTTAGGAAATCGATTAACTATTTTACGTCTAGCTGGATTAATTGGTGAAGACAGACATCCTGTTTATTATTTGGCAAAAAAAATCTCAAATGATGAAGCGGACAAGCCCATTAATTTAATTCAACGAAGCGACGTTATTGAAACCATCTCGAAGGTTATAACAAGCGATTATTTTGGCGAAATACTTAATGTTTGTCATCCAGAACACCCGCCAAAAGAAGTCTACTATTCCAGCAAAGCAAAACAATTCAACCTTCCAGAACTAAATTTCATAAAAAGTATTTTGAATGAAAATCATAAAGTCGTAAATTGTGAAAAATTAATCAATAACCTTGGCTACAAAACTTTCGAACCGATTTGAAAGAAAAAACTAAAATATCAACGCATCTATTATCGATTTTTATCGTTAAAGCAGAAGTATGACCTTACCGTTTCGACATATTGTGCTTTTAATCTGTTTTGTTTTCTTACAACAATTCAATGCCAAAGCTGCGCATATAGTCGGAGGTGATTTATACTATAATTATCTTGGAAATAGCCAATATCGCTTCTATGTTTCAATTTATCGTGATTGCAATACTATAACTGGCGCTCCATTCGACAGCCCTCTGCCGCTAGGTATTTTCAATTCTACTAATTTTCGGATAATGGATTTGAACTTGAATTTCCCTGGCAGCAATGTTCTCCCTATCATATTTAACAACCCTTGTGTTGTCGCACCAACGGGCATCTGCACGGAACGGGCCATCTACGTATCTGGCATCGTAACCTTACCGCCTATTGTTGGAGGTTACACTATTGCTTATCAGCGTTGCTGTCGACAACCCGCAATCGGCAATCTCGTTAACGCTGCAGGAACAGGTTTGACTTTAGTCGCTAAAATCCCTGGATTAGAAACTGGAATGTGGGCGAATTCTAGTCCACGATTCACAAACTATCCTCCTTTGGTTATTTGCAACAATGACGATTTGGTTTTTAATCATGTCGCGTCAGATCCGGATGGTGATCAGTTAACTTATTCACTTGTAACTCCTTATGCAGGAGCATCATCAGGCAATCCAGCTCCAAATCCAATACCTGCGCCTAATTATCCCTTTGTAACTTGGGAAGTTGGCCACAGTCAAACGGTTCCATTAGGTCCAGGTTCAACATTACAAATAGATCCTGTGACGGGAGTCCTAACCGCTAGTCCAAATTTGACAGGACTGTATGTCGTCGGAATACGTGTCGACGAATACCGCAATGGCGTTTACTTGGGCGGTAACACAAGAGATTTCTTATTCCAAGTCATAAACTGCGTTATAACTATGCAGGCTGTTTTACCAACTCAACCTCAACTTTCAACATTCAATGGATATTGCAATGGTTTTGATGTCATTTTTGAAAATAACAGTATTGGCGGGACCAATTATGCTTGGGATTTTGGTGTTCCTGCTATTACATCGGATGTGAGCACTGCATTTGCACCAACTTACACTTATCCTTATTCTGGGACGTTTAATGTGCGTCTAATCGTAAACCCAGGATGGTCTTGCACGGACACAGCTTATATGCAAGTTATTGTTGATAATACGTTTAATGTAAATTTCACGGCAAACGATTCCGTTTGTTTTGATGGACATAGTATTGATTTCCTGGGAACATCCAATATATCACCTGGCACAGGAATAGTCACGACTTATGCATGGAATTTTGGCTCAAATGCCTCTGTAACAAACGCAAATACACAGAATGTCAGTAATGTCGTTTTCAATCAAGCAGGCAGTTTTCCTGTTACTTTGTCGGGTGTTCGAAATTTATGCAATGCCGATACGACAATTAATATTTTAATTTTTGCCACGCCCATCTCTGACTTTAATATGCCGAATAATTACCAATGTGAAGGGCAAACCATCGCTTTTTCGAATACATCAACAAATTCGTTTAATTACGCATGGAATTTTGGTGATCCCTCAACTTTAGCCGACACAAGTAATATTGCCAGCCCAACCTATACATATCCCAATCCTGGTTTTTACACGATACAATTAATCTCTGGTTCGACAGGTGCTTGTTTTGATACAATACAATACACGTATGAAATTTATGCGGACATGAATTTAGCATTTACGCATCAAGATTCAATGTGTATTACCAACAATAGTTTTGATTTTATTGGAACCGTTAGCGGTCCGTCCATAGCGACATACAACTGGAATTTTGGAACAAATTCCACTCCAGCAACTGGCACAGGAACTACTGTCAATGGCGTTACTTATAGTTCGCCTGGAAGTCATACTGTAACACTTACGGGATCTTATCTACAATGTTCAGAATCCGTGACTTCCAAAGTGTTTTTATACCGCGAGCCAACTATCGATTTTACAATTGATCCTGGGTTGCAATGTGCTCCATTTCTGGCGCAATTCAAAGATTTAAGTGTTTCCGACACTCCTATCGATTATTTGTGGGATTTTGGGGATGGCACAACATCAACGCTGCAAAACCCATCACACCTCTACTTAAACCCTGGAAATTATCCGATTTCTCTGCAAATATCAACGAATGAAGGCTGCATCGCCACGCTGAATATGGCGCAAAATGAATTGGTCAATGTTAGACCGCGACCCGTCTCCAAATTCACAACATCAACAGACCAAACAGATATTTGCAATTCAGAAGTAGTGTTTATTGATCAATCCACAGGTGCCACACATTTGGCTTATTATGTTGATGATGCTGGAATATTCGCAAGTGGTGTTCCAACCATTTTTCCTTATTTATATCAAACATCTGGTTATAAAAACATTCTGCAAATTGCCACCAATGAATATGGATGTCAAGATTCGAGTAGGTATAAAATATATATAGAACCGTTCACGATTTTTATACCAAATGCTTTCACGCCCGACGCTGATCAATTTAATAATCAATGGAAACCGGAAGTTGCTTTACGGGCTGATAGTTGGCATTTAACAGTTTACAACCGCTGGGGAGAACAAATTTGGGAAAGCTATGACCAAGATGCTGGATGGGATGGCTTTTACAATGGATTCAAAGCAGAACAAGGCATTTATGGATACAAAGTTAATGTTACCTCTTGTGCTAAGGAAGAAAAATACCAAACTTTGATAGGCCATTTTAGTTTATTGAAATGACCCTTCCTATTTTCCTGGTCAAGAGGTTTAATTGATTCGTTTTGACTAACTTCGTTTCATGTCACGATACCTTGATAAATTTAACCTCATCAAACTTCTAAATGCAAAACGAATCCTAAATTTATTCCTTTTAGGCACTTCTTTTGAACTTCAGAAAATTAGGAAAAATGGACAAGTTAGCGCCTTACCTTTTGCTCTATCCATCGAACCCACAACCGCCTGTAATTTGGGCTGTCCAGAATGTCCGAGTGGATTGAAACAATTTACCCGACCAACCGGAAAACTATCCCACAAATTGCACAACAAGATATTAGATGAAGTAAAATCTCACGTTTTTTACATCAACTATTATTTTCAAGGTGAACCGTTTTTACATCCCGATTTTTTAAAGCTAATTCAAGATGCGAAAAAGCGGAAAATTTATACTGCAACTTCGACGAATGCTCATTTTATCGATGAAAAAAAAGCAGAAGAAATTGTGGCTTCTGGCTTGGATCGTTTAATTATATCATTGGATGGCTTGACTCAAAAAAGCTACGAACAATACCGAATAAATGGAAATTTAGAAAAAGTATTAGAAGCCACGAAACACTTGGTTTCAGCTAAAGAGAAATTGAAAAGTCAAACCCCCCATTTAATATTTCAATTTCTAGCCGTTTCTGCAAATGAACAAGATATTCCCCAACTTTTTGAAAGAGCAAAAGAAATGAAAGTCGACGAAGTACGCGTGAAAACTGCTCAATTCTACTCTTTCGAAAATGGAAACCCCTTGATGCCGAAAGATGAAAAATACAGCCGCTATACTTTAGGTTCAGATGGCAAATACAAACTCAAAAATAAACTCAAAAATGAATGCTGGCGCATGTGGTCGGGTTCCGTAATAACCTGGGATGGAAAAACTGTTCCTTGCTGTTTTGATAAAGATGCGTTGCATCAATTAGGTGACCTGACGAACTCCACTTTCAAGTCCATTTGGCAATCGAAAGAATATATTTCTTTTCGAAAATCAGTTTTTACCAACCGACAAGAAATTGATATTTGCAAGAATTGTACGGAAGGAACGAAGGTTTATTCGTGAAAACTCCAAAAATTACCTTGAGCTTCTCAAGTATAAAGCGAAATCAGATAGATTATTTCCAGTACCTTCGAGGCTGATTTCAAATCGTAAACACATCCATATATGTCCTTTTCCGCTTTTGGTTTTCCACCTTCTATTCTTTCAATTTTAGAAGAACAAAAATTCACACAAGCTACGCCTATTCAGGAGCAAGCTATTCCCGCAATTTTAGTTAATAAAGACGTTTTGGGGATTGCTAAAACAGGTTCGGGGAAAACAGCTAGTTATGTTATCCCGACTTTACTCAACCTAAAAGAGGGCAAAACATTCAACAACCGACATGTTCAAGTATTGGTAGTCGTCCCAACTCGAGAATTGGCGGTACAAGTTGAGGAGGTCTATCAGTTATTTGGTAAACGTTTGGAAGAACCAATTAAGTCAATGGCTGTTTTTGGTGGAGCTTCTATAAATCCACAAATGATAGGCATGAACAGAGTTCAAGTCTTAGTAGCTACTCCGGGAAGATTATTGGAATTGGTTGAATCGAAAGCTGTTCACTTGTCGGAAGTTTCGACTTTGGTAATGGATGAAGCCGATAAAATGCTTGATCTCGGATTTAAGGAAGAAGTAGACAGAATATTGGATTTATTGCCAAGAAAACGTCAAAATTTATTGTTTTCAGCTACTTTGTCTGCTGATTTAGAAGCGATCAACCGACTGATACTTCGCGATCCAATTCTTATAAAAATTGAAGCAAAGGAAACTGATATTGAGCTGATCAATCAAGTTGCGTACCTCGTTCAAGAAGACAAAAAAGGACCTTTGTTGAGAAAATTGCTCGAAGAAAAAGAAATGAACCAAGTATTGATATTTGCTTCTTCTGTTTTTAGATGTGACGCCATTGCGCAGAAATTATATGCCAACGGAATTAATGCCAAAGCCATTCACAGTAAAAAAAGCCAAGGTTCAAGACAAGAGGCTTTGAACCTATTTAAGTCCGGCAAATTGCGCGTATTGGTTGCAACGGATTTGTTGGCCCGAGGAATTGATATTGAATTCCTTCCCTTCGTAATCAATTACGAACTGCCGCGTTCGCCTAAAGATTATATTCACAGAATAGGTCGAACAGGTCGAGCTGAATCTCCCGGCGAAGCCATTTCATTCATTTCTCCCGAAGAAGAGCATCATTTTGGCGTGATTCAAAAGAAAATGAAGCAGAAGGTCGAGTTGATTGACAGTGAAATTGAATAAACTAAATATTCTACCTTGGATTAAATAGACATCCCTAAGATAACTTAGATGTAGAGATGAAATTATTAATCGGGAAAACTTAAAAACAAACTTAAAAAGGGTCGGATTCACTTTTTATTTTCGTGAGCTGACAATTTTCTTATCAAATCCAAAAAAATCATACCTTTGCGCCTCTCTTTTGGGGTAAATTTGAAAAATAAAATAAAATATCTCTTACAATCAGTACTCGGGTTTTCGCGGTATCTCTATATTTTTTCAAATTATAAAATCGCGACATTACGCCAAGACAAAAAAGAAGGAGATTTTTTCTATTTCCTCTCTTTACTTAAAAAAGAAAATGGAGCTATCCTTGACGTTGGCGCCAACATTGGCATAATGACCGCTCATTTAAGCAAAAACTTTCCCAAAGATAAAATTTTTGCCATCGAACCTATACCGGATAATTTAATTGTTCTAAATAAAGTCATTAACAGGAAAAACCTGAAAAATGTTACTGTTTTCCCAATTGCTGTCGGAGATAAATCGGGTAAGCTAAAAATGATTTTGCCACAAGACGGTAAAACCAAAATGCAAGGTTTGAGTCACGTAAAATGTGATGAAATTATAGAATGGAACGAAGGGCAAGAATATGAAGTGGAAGTAAAAACTTTAGACGCACTTTTTAGCAAGGAAAAAATTCAAGGCATAAAAATGGATGTGGAAAATTATGAGTTCTACGCTTTGACAGGAGCAAAAGAAATTTTATCACAACAGCGCCCAATAGTTTATACCGAGCTATGGGACAATGAAAACCGCAAAAAATGCATGGATTTGATGCTAAATTTGAACTATAAAATTCACGTCGTTATCAATAAAGAATTGGTAGAATTTAATGCTGACAAACACGGCAATCAAAATTTCTTATTTCTCCCCAATTAATTTTTAAAAACAGCGTTAAACAGTTAGAATGCAGAAAAAATTTTTCTCAAATCTTCTTTTAATGCTCGTCTTGAACTTGCTGGTCAAGCCTATAGCTATTTTTGGAATAGATACTGGTGTTCAAAACAGAGTCGGAACAGAGGAATACGGTTTGTATTTTACCTTGTTGAATCTTTCCTTTTTATTCAATATTATCCTTGACCTAGGAATAAATAATTTCACCACTAAAAACGTTGCACAATTTCCACATATTGTCTCTCGGTACATGGGAAAAATATTGAGCTTTCGATTAATCTTATTTCTAAGCTACGCACTAATTACTTTTTCAGCCGCTTTCCTACTTGGTTATGAAAAAACTAATTTTGGAATGCTTGGTCTTCTCGTTTTCAATCAGTTTGTTGTAATATTAATTGCTTACATAAGGAGTCACTTTGCCGGCTGGTTGTATTTTCGGCTAGATGCAATTTTTTCTGTTCTCGATAGATTACTACTCATCATTCTTTGTGGTTTTGTTTTCCTTTGGAGCAATGAAGGTCATCCGTTCCAAATTGAATGGTTTGTATACTTACAGACTATTTGTTATAGCCTCTCATTAATCACGGCTTACGCAGTAATGATTCGAAAAATTGGTCGACCAAAAATTCAATTTGATTGGGTTTTTGCAATTGCCATCGTGCGAAAAAGTTTACCTTACGCCTTGTTGATTCTACTTATGATGTTTTACACGCGATTGGATTCAATTATGATTGAAAGGTTGCATGCAAATGGAGCATATGAAACTGGTATTTATGCACAAGGATTTCGTTTGTTGGATGCTTTCTTCATGTTTGGAATGATTTTTACAAGTCTCCTGCTTCCGCTTTTCACTTATCAAATGAGAGATAGAAAAGAAAATCTAAAATTGCTGCAGCTTTCGAGCAAATTACTTGTTGGAGGCGCGTTGCTCGTCGGCTTTCTTTGTTATTTCAACCCTGAAGTTATTCTATCAGCGATTTACAAAAACGATATTCATTCATCCATACCTTCTTTCAAATGGTTAATGCTTTCATTTATTGCGATGAGTATCTCATTGATCTTTGGAACCTATTTGACAGCCGCAAGTGAAATGCGATTTTTAAACAAAGTCGCCTTCGCTGGAATTATAATCAACTTTAGTTTCAATTTATATTGGATTCCAACGCACGGCGCGGAAGGTGCTGCTTGGGCAACACTAATAACTCAAAGTTTTACAGCCGCTCTACAAGCATTCTTTGTTATCCGCAACTTTGGTTTTAACGACTTCAAAAGCTATATCATTCAGTTCTCAACTTACATTGTTTTACTTTGGATCTGTGTTCCATTGATTCACCCCTATTTGCCGTATCCTTTTCTATTTGAAATTGGAATAGGTGTTTTTGTACTCATAGCGAGTGGTTTATGGAATATAAAGGAAATTAGTAAATTGATAAACACACGAAATAAAATTGTGGAATCGGCAGATGTAGCAGAATAACGAGTGAATGTTTAACTTTAAGCGCTTATTAGCAAGAAAATATGGAAAAAAACGATATTAACTTAGATGAAGAAAGACAAAATTTATTAGTCTTTATTTGGAAAAACCGTAGAATTATTTTGACGGTTACTGGATCAGCAGCAGTTGTTTCCTTGATCGTTTCCTTTTTCCTCACTCCGCTTTATTTGTCTCAAGCAGTAGTTTTCCCTGCAGCAACGAGCACAGTGTCGTTCTCTGAACAAAGAAATGCGAAGGCATCTTCCATGGATTTTGGCGAAGAGGAACAAGCTGAACAATTGGTTCAAATCTTGAAATCATCTAAAATTAGAAATATACTAATTGAGCGTTTCGACTTGTTTAAAAACTATGATATCGATCTTGACGATAAAAATAAAAACTACAAACTCAACAAAGCATACGAAGAACATATTCAATTTAATCGAACACGCTACGGTTCCATAGAAATTGACGTTTTAGATAAAAGTCCTGAATTGGCGGCGACTATTGCAAATAAAATTGTTGAGTTAATTGATACCGTCAAAAACGAAATGGTTCAAGAACGTACCGTTCCTGCATACGAAATCAACAAGCGTAAAAAAGATATGTTGGATAGTGAAATGAGAAAACTACAAGGTTTAATGGATTCATTATCAAATCTTGGCGTTGTTCCAATTGAAAGTAGAGCAAATTTATTTCAAGCATACAACGAATCAAAAAGTCAAGCCGATAGAGATTTCTTCAAAGAACAAATTGATATCAACTTGAAAAATGGGGCAGCTTACGACGGACTGCAAATGCATCGTGATGAGGAAATTGTGAAATTAGCTAAATTCGAAGATTCATACGATCAAGCTGAATCTGACGCTCACACGCTGTTCAATCACAAATTCATTGTTGAATCAGCTGTTATTGCCGATAAAAAAGACCGACCTAAAAAAGCCATTATTGTAATTCTTTCCACAATGGGTGCTTTCTTTTTCATGATATTCGCTTTGTTGATTCGTGACCGATTGAAAGACCTAAGAAAAATCTACTAATGCCAACTCGACGTTCCCATATTGGATTGGGATTGATTGGGCTCATTTATATTGCTCTGTCGTCTTATTTCATCGTTAATGACCAAGCATATTTTGCTTTGTTGTCAGTGGGATTACTCGTTGTGTATTTTGCACTTTATTACATTGAACAAAGTTTTTTAGCACTTGCTCTTCTTACTCCTTTAAGTATCAATATCGAAGAATACACAGATGGTTTCGGGCTTTTTCTTCCCACTGAGCCACTGCTATTCGGCATGCTTTTGTTGATTTTAATGCAGGAAATCCAAAAGTCTTACGTGCCAAAACATGTCTGGCGACATCCAATTGTAATTTCTGTCGGACTTTATATTATTTGGTTATGCTTGACCACAATAAGCTCTTCAGATGTTCTCGCTTCAGTCAAATTCGTCGTTGCAAAATTATGGTTTTTCATTCCACTTCTTTTACTCGGCCCAATTGTTTTTGGAAAGAAGAAAAATATTCAAACTTTTTTGTGGTTGTTTGTGATAGGTATGACTCTCGTAGTAAGCTACACGGTTCTCTTACACATGACCTATAGTTTCGGTGAAAAGGAAAGTCATTGGGTGATGTGGCCTTTTTTTAAAGATCACACGATATACGGCGCGATAGTAGCGCTAACGCTCATGCTAGGCTTGGGAATCTATTTCAGTAAAAAGCATCCACCATTGACTCAGGCTGTTCTTATTGCCATGATTATAATCCTTTTTATAGGCCTCTATTTTTCCTACACAAGAGCTGCATGGTTGAGCGTTGCAGGTGCTTTTGGCATTGGAATGCTAATTAAACTGAAAGTCAAGTTCTCGTATTTATTAGGAACGGTTCTATTTCTCGGTGCAATTCTATTTTTTACTTGGGACTCCCTACAAATGGAGTTAGCACGAAACAAACAAGATCATACAACAGAAGATTTCAGAGAAAGACTGCAAAGTGCGACGAATGTAACTACGGATGCATCAAATCTTGAGCGATTAAATCGCTGGACTTGTGCTTGGGACATGTTTCAAGAAAGACCCATTATGGGATTTGGTCCTGGAACATACGCATTTGAATATGCTCGTTTTCAGCATCCAGAAAATTTGACCATTATATCGACCAATTTCAGCGATGGAGGGAATGCACACAGCGAATATCTCGGCCCATTATCCGAAACAGGTGCTCCAGGTCTGATTTTCTTCTTAGTCATTTTAACTTATTTGTTCTATTCAGGAATCCATTTGTACAATAAATGGCCTGTAAACGACAAAGAAACTAAGATTTTGCTCATCTTCATGGTAATGGCATTGAGTACTTATTTCATACATGGGTTTTTAAACAATTACCTCGACACCGACAAAGCCTGTGTTCCAATTTGGGGAATGGCCGCCATTTTCATTGCTTTAGAGGAAAGGTTGAAGAGGGAAAAAGCAATCGACTGATTAAAAATTTTAAATTGCTAATCAAAAAGTATATTTACTACAAAGCTTGTACTTCAAAAGTTGGAGTTCCTTTTACTCCATTGGCATTATAAAAGTTGATAAAATGAATTTTATAATAATTTCCTTCAATCGTTTTGACGATATAGTTCTTTTCTGGAAGTATTGTGTAGGAGTTTCCGTTAAAATATTTCCAATCGTATCCAATTCTATTTATTGAGGCATGAAATGGATAAGCTGAGACATGCGAAAAATTAATTAATTCAAAAGGAAGATCGAAAACCTGTGCCACTTCTATTCCATTCCTATTGGTCAAAACGCCTGTTACCAAATAAGGAAAGTCCGGTTCAAACAAATGTGTAAATTGCCCAAAATACAAATCCCAAGTTTCTTTTTTCGGTTCTATAGTTACAGTTGAATTGGTTTGAAAAGAGTAAAAGGTAAAATTATAGTCACTGTCCTTTTCTATTACCACCGTTTGTTCATTTGAACCATTAAGACCTGAATAATGTATCGAATAATTAGCATTACTAAAAGAAAGTATTTCCATTTTCCTGAAACCGTTATGATTCCCAGAAGCATTGTATCCCAAGTCAATAATAAATGGTTTGGTTACTGTTTGCCAATCAATTAAAGCTATCGAATCGAGATTACCTGAACTTACATCGTACTTCCATGAAATTCCATTTGTATCTGTAACCTGAAAAAAATTCGAATTAAAGGCTAAACCAGCCGCCATAGATTTCGCTCCATTTAAAATTATCCTATATCCGACATTGTTTGTTTCAAATCCCAAATCCCAAGCAGTCTTCAAGTTTTGATTGGAAAATGAATTTGATTCAAAATCGTAGTAGGCAAAATAGCGGTAATCACTGCCAAGATCTATTTGGTTGGTAATCGTTTCGCCCGGTTCGTGCTGAAGAATAGGGATTTCTTTTTTCAAACATGAGGCAATACTAAAAGTCAGTAAGAGAATGGATAGATATTTTATCAATTTGGACATGTTTTGAAAGATTTACTTAAATCAAATTGCAAGGTGGTAAAATACGTTCTGCCCGTACCAACAGAAATAGCATTTGTTCCAGAACTGTGAACGCTTCCACTCGCCATTGCGTTAATTTGGGTAACGTTGAAGATGTTTTTAACGCCCAAGATTATCGAAATCCGATTTTTCCAAAGTTTTTGAGAAATCGTGAAGTCCATCAGCTGGTATTTATCCGTTATTCCCAAATAAACTTTTCCTTCTCCATCTTCGAAGTAATTAGGCAAATCACCATTATATTTATAAAAAATAGAGAGTGCTGTTTTTGATTTGAACAGCGAATAGGTTATTGAAGATTGTATTTCCGGTGAAAACAAATAAGGTTGAATTGGTTGATCTGTCTCTAAATTGCTTGCTCTTCCAATAATTCCGTAACCAAAACTAGTGTTCAATTTTTTTCTATTCCATTTTAATGTAGCGCGTCCACCAAGTGATTTGAATTTTCCAATATTGACGTACGTATATTCGGTACCCGTTATGGATGCTAAACTAATTCTGTTGACAATAGAATTATAAAAACTGCTTATCTCGGTTTCAAGTGAATTTTTATTATCCCCAAATCGATGAAGAATAGATGCCAATAAGTTGTGAGATTCCTCCGCTTTTACATTCAAATTTCCAATTATATTGTGATTGATATCGACAAATTCGTAATAAAGTTCTTTAATCCCCGGCGCTCGAAATCCTCTTGCATACGAAGCTCTAAAATCCATTTTTTTGGCAAACGACCACTTCAAATTCAAAGATGGTAAAATCGGAGAAGTATAACTTGTGTTGTAACTAGCTCTTATTCCTGGTTTTAGTATGACTCTACTCGTGGGGCGAAATTCTGAGGTTACGAAAAACGCATAATCGCTTTGAGACTGTTGCGTGTTTTGAATTCGCATTCCTGAAGCACTTTCCGTCAAAACATCGTATCCTAATTGATAATTAAACTTAGCAGAATCTTTGTTGGAGGTATAAAATCCACGAAAAACCCATTGATCGAACATTGAAGTATCTTGATCAGCCGAATTTTCTGTGAGCTGACTATTTAAGGTTGTTAAATCTGTGAAATAAGTATTTTTAATTCGGTTGTATCGATTATAGGAAAATAGCATTTCTACCTTCCCTTTTTTCTTAAAATTTTTATTCAGCTGTAATGCTTGGTCCATTCTTCTTGTAAAATAATCGTCGTCAAAAGCCGTTTCTTGATATGGAGCTCTTGGATATCCTCGATTGTATACAGTCTCTTGGAAAAGATCAGATTGTAGTCGAATAAACAAATCGTTTTTTTTCCATTGATAAAAAGCGCGACCAAAATATTGTTCTTTTGGTTTCCAAGTCATAAACCGATTAGAATCAGCTATAGGCTCAGGGTTTTTAAAAGTTGTATGATTAGCATTCCATCCGTCGAAAAACTGTCTGCCACCAGAAACACCTACTGCACTATTTTTCCAAGCATAGGTCAAATCACCGGTTATATTGTAATGACCCGAACTCTCGTAATAGGTTTGGATTGACCCTGACACTTGATTGCCTTTTGGTTTTTTAGAAATTAAATGAATAACACCTGCTAGGGCATTTGTTCCATAATTCACAGAAAGTGGCCCTTCAACAATTTCAATATGCTCTATGTTTTGTAGGTTAATTTGGCTCAAATCAATATTCCCATTCAATCTTCCGACAACCGGAACACCATCTAGAAGTATTTTTACATTTTCCCCTGAAATGCCTTGAAGACTCATGCTACTTCCTAAAATATTATCCTGTGAAAGTCTTACACCCATTTCATTGCTTAGTACATCACTTAAATTCACAGCGCCCATTCTGTCTGTTTTCTTTCTATCAATTATTTGGATGCGATGTACTGCATTTTCTCGGGTTGTATTGCCATAGTTCGCAGTCACCACAATTTCTTGAATCTCAAGAATATTTACTTTTAATTGCAATGTGAGCTTTTTAGGCAAAAGTAAAACGGTATCCATCTTTTCAAAACCGTATGCATAGACTGATATTAGTATAGACTCTAATCCTGAGAATGCACTTCCTTGAAATTGTACTTCTCCTTGCGCATTAGAAACTCCTTGAAACAAGATTTTGCCCTCACCATCTTTGATTTGTACTTTTGCTCCAACGATTTCGGTATTCGAATTATTGGTGAAAAAGAGTGTGTTTTGAGCATTTCCTTTTATCGAGATAATGACAAAGCCTATAATGAAACAAATAAGTTGCAGATTCTTCATAATCTCGATTAAATGGAGAAAACTGCCGACAAAAGATCGACAGTTTTCATTGTGTTAAAAGTTTTATTATTGCACAATAAGTTTTGTGTTACGCATTCCTTCATTAGTTACCAAACTCAGAGAATAATATCCTTTCGATAGATTACTTAAGTTTATTTTATGTTCCGAAAAACCTGTTCCATCTAATGTGTCCTGATAAACAGTTTTACCAGACATATCTGTCAAAATAAGTTGAATTGTCGTTGCTGAAGTGTGGTATAAAACAGTAAGTATATTCTGAACGGGGTTCGGATAAATCCCAAAAGATTGGATAGCATCATTTGCTTCTAGTCCTAAGTTTGAAATTAATTCTTTGGTGAAAACAACTTTGCCAGTTGAGCTACCATCAAAACGTGTCAAAACCAGTTGCCAAAGCACTCCAGATTGATCTTCAATGAAATACGATAAATCTGATTCTATATCGTATGAAAAACTACTCATATTGAACGTTTTCCAATCGTATCCAACAACATTAATTACTGAATCGACATTGAAGTTCGACCAAATCGCTGAAGATGGATTAACGCCTGACGCCTCGCGAACGTAGACGTTATTATTTGATAAAATTCCTGTTACTCCATAAAATATACCTGGCGAAAGTTCGGTAGTGTATTTCGTAAACACAATATCCCATTCTGTTTTAACTGGTTCACGATCGAGCGCTATATCCGTCTGAATAGAGTAATACCCAAACTTTTTGTCTGTATAATTTGATTTTGTCAGTGTTGCAGAAACTTCATTCGATCCGTCCAAATTGGCATATTTGAAAGAATAAACACCGGAAATAAGACTCTCTAGCATTAATTTCTTGAAATTACCATTTGAGAGCTTCAGAATGTGAATAGAGTCACCTATGATTTGATGCGTAGTCGTATTATAGTTTGCCCAACCTAGGTCGGTAAAATCTGCAGGATTCGCCGTCCGGTCAAAAGCACCAATACTCCACTTTTGATCGGAATTATTTAATTTTCCCCAAGTTGATAGTCCAGCTGTATCCACTGTTGCCCAATCTAATTTAGATCCGTTCGGATAAGCATATAATTTTGTTCCTGTATGCTCATTTATACGAACCGATGAGCCAAATCCCGAAAGGTCAAAAGCTAAATCCCATGTTGTGTTATTTATGTTTATTTCTTCCCCATTGGAAAGGTTATAATAAGATTCGTTTGTATAACCTGATCCCATTGCAATCGAATCCTGAGTTTGTGCGTTCGTAACAGAACTGCTTAAACATAATAGTAGGTAAAGTAGTGTATTTCTCATGTTGCTTTTTTTATCATTTTTCATACTGCAAAGGAACTTCACGTGCGAGGGCATGGCAATACCTCTTTCACGGTATTTAAAATCAATCTAAATAACAAACTGCTCTTATAACTCTACAAATCATGTTATTAATCCTTAATCAAGGCGTAGCCACACGCCCGACTAAAATAAAATATACCACTATTACGGTAGGGGAAAATGATTTTTCAGAAAATACCGCTTTACAGGTATTGCTCCCTTACAAAGCCTTAGATAATTTTGTCCAACACTTCATTTTTATGATAAGACTAATACTAAATATCGTTTTTATTCTTGCGTCGACCTTTTCAATTGGTCAAACTAAAAATGTTTTTTTAGAGCGTAATTATTGGCATGAAAATCCTTCTATAGAGAAAATAAAAAAGGATATTCAAACTGGAAATAACATAGCTGAACTCAATTCAAACAAATTTGATGCTGTGGTTTATGCCATTTTAAAAGATGTATCAAATACAACACTTGAATTCTTAATATCACAAAAAGGAAACGATGTAAACAAGCTCACACACGATGCTCGAACTTATGTTTTTTGGGCTGCTTATAAAAACAATGTCGCCCTCATGCAATATCTAATTAATCGAGGGGCAAAAATGAATCTGGTCGACCAACATGGTTTGACGGTCGCAAACTTTGCCGCTAGCAACGGGCAAATAAATCCTGAAATATTTCAGCTATGCGAAAAAGCTGGTTGTATCTTGAAAAATGAGTTGAATCCTGATGGTGCAAATACCATCTTATTAGCCATGCCGCACATAAAATCAAACGAATCTTTGGTTTTTTTTTCGCAAAGAGAAATGTCTATTTTTGACCGAGATAAGAACGGAAATAACGCTTTCGTCTATGCGGCCAAATCAGGAAATACATTTATGATGGATTATTTAATCCATGAAAAAGTTGATCCAAAGGCGAACAAAAATGCTGCGATTATCTTCGCTTGTATTGGGACAAGAAATAAGAAAAATGATATTAACACTTTCATTTATTTAGTAGAAAAAGGTTTGTCAACTGGCGTAACTGACACAAATAAGAATACTCCTTTACACCTTCTATCAGGAAATTCTCAAGACTTAGAATTGTTAAATTATTTTCTTGAAAATGGTGCTGAGATCAACGCAAAAAACAAGAAGGGATTTTCCCCATTACACATTTCAATTGCCAATAATAAAAAAGAGATAATCAATTTTTATCTTGAAAAAGGGGCTGATTTTAGTTTAACTGATAACAATGAAAATACAATATTGCATCTTGCAGCAGAGCGCAATGAGCCTTTATTGATGCAACTTATGTTGACGAAACACATTGATGTGAATGCGCTAAACAAAGAAGGATTGACTGCTTTACACATTTCCGCGATGAAAAGTACGGATCTCGAAATAGCCAAACTTCTTATTTCAAAAGGGGCAGATAAATCTATAAAAACACCTTTCGAGGAAACCGCCTATGATTTGGCTTCTGAAAACGAAATCCTCCAAGAAACAAAAATCGATCTAACGATATTAAAATAATATAGAATGACATATTTAAAAAAAACGATTAGCTTTTTTGCGATCATTATCATACTTTTTTCTTTTTCCTCAGGTAACTTGAAAACGTATAAATGCATGATTCAGATGAGTAATTATCAAGGAGAAGGAGCTTATATTTCCATTTCATTGATCAACCCAAATGGTCAGTATGCAAAAACGTTATATGTTCAAGGTGACGACAAAGAATGGTACCACGAGTTATCTTCTTGGTGGAAATTCTATGGTAAAAAAAGAACAGGATTAGATGGTATTACTGGTGGAACAATTGCCGGTGGAGGTCGTGCGGTGAGTGTTATAAAATTAGATGTAAATAAAATAAACAAAGGCTATAAAATCAGATTCGAGTCAGCTGTGGAATCCAAAAATTACTATGCCGATGATGTTGAAATTGACTTGACAACCGAAAATCTTCAAAAGAAATTCTCTGGAAAAGGATTTATACGCTACGTAAGATTCTTACCTCAATAATATGTTCCATCAATTTTGGCGCAAAATTCACTTGTATTTTGCGGTTTTTTCTGGATTATTCCTTTTAGTTGCTGCTGTAACAGGAACCATTTTAGCTTTTGAATCCATTTCTAATCAGAAGAGTAAATACGGCGCTTCACACTATCACGATGTTGAACTTGGTGATCTTCTGGCTAAACTTCAAAAGAATTATCCCCAAACTATTGCATTGAAAAAGAACGATTATGGAATTATTTTTGCCACAATAATTACTGAAACAGGTGAATTGGAAGATATTTATATTCACCCATTAACCGGGAAAAGCTGTGGCGGTATTCCAAAAAATTCGAAAGTATTTGAAATAGCAAGAGGTCTCCATCGCTCACTTTTTGTGGGAAAAATTGGTCGGCTTTGTGTGGGAATCACCGCTTTCTGCTTGTTTCTAATCGCAGCGAGTGGTTTAGCACTTTTTGTAAAAAGGCAATTGGGTTGGAGCAGATTCACGAGGAAAATAATCGCCGCCAATTGGCATCAGCTCGGGCATATCTTTGTCGGTCGCATTGCCCTCGTTTTTTTAGTGATTATCTCATTAACAGGATCATTTTTGTCATTAGAAAGGTTTGAAATTCTTCCGCAAGCTGAAACAGTAAACCATAATATCAATTGGGACAGATTAACGTTTACCAAACGGAAACCAATCGAGAATTTTAAAATATTCCAATCCCTTCACCTCGATGAATTTAAAATATTGCAGTTTCCCTTTTCTTCAGATTCAGCGGATTATTTTCAACTAACAACAGATGATAAAGATCTTTTAATAAATCAATTCAATAGCTCTATTGTCAGCGAATTTACTTTCAATAAGTGGAGGAAGTATACCATTTTAAATTATAATTTACACACGGGAAAAGGAAATTTAATCTGGTCAATTATTTTATTTCTGGCCAGTTCTAGCATACTTTTTTTCACATATACAGGCATCAAATTAACCTTAAAACGCAAAAAGGGCAAATGGAAAAATACAATATCAAAAAGTAAAGCAACGCATGTCATTCTAGTAGGCTCAGAAAATGGAAGTACGTCCTTTTTCGCTAAAACATTTTTTCATTGTCTAAAACTCGCTGGCCATCCTGTTTATATTGCCGAAATGAACAAGTATGAAGCGTTTCCTGAAATGCTCTATTTATTTGTGATGACGTCTACATTTGGCAATGGCGAAGCTCCAAAAAACGCAAATTTGTTTCTTGATCTGTTTTCACAAGTTAAACAGAAAAAAGCTTTTCATGCTGCTATTTTAGGTTTTGGATCCAAGTCATATCCTAATTTTTGCCAATTCGCATTTGATGTTGATGAACGATTAAAAAAAGAGATGAATATCCGTTTTATTCATCCTGTTTTTACAATTGCTGAGGAATCAAATACATCTTTTCTTTATTGGTTAAAAGCAATACAAATAGGAAATGATTTAACGTTTTGTTTACCTGAAAAACGAGATAATTCAAAGAATAACTCTTTGAATACCTATAGAGTAACTGCAAAAAATACTTCTGTAATTGATGGTCGAGAAACATTTGTTTTACATGTGAAAGGTAAAAATTATATCAAAATAAATTCCGGTGATTTGTTATCAGTTAAACCTTCCAAAGACGAAAAACCTCGTTTTTACTCAGTCGGAAAAACTATACAAGGACAATTATTATTGAGTGTAAGAAAACATGAACAAGGTGTTTGTTCAACTTATTTATCCCAGTTGAATCCTGGTGATAATTTTAAAGCAACATGGATTAAAAATACGGCATTTAATTTCCCGAAATCAGCAAAAAAAGTAATCGCAATTTGCAACGGTACTGGAATTGCTCCATTTCTAGGCATGGCAACAGAAAACAAGAAGAAAATAGATTTTGAATTGATTTGGGGAGGAAAAAATTCGAAAGTTTTTGAACTGTATGCTGATCAAGTTTCAAAATTGAATAAAAAATGTAAGATCACGAATTTTGAGATGGCTCTTTCAAGAGAAGTATCAAATAAAAAAGTTTACGTTCAGGATATTCTAAGAACCAAATCAGAGCAACTCGAAATTGAACTGAATTCTGAGCATACCTATGTCTTGCTTTGTGGATCACTTGAAATGCAAAGTAATATTGTTGATTTATTGGATGAAATTTTAAAACTGAAAGGTTTACAAAATTCCCAAAAACTAATCGAATCAGGTCGATTGAAAATGGATTATTATGAATAAAAAACCCTGGAAAATAAACTATTTACGTTCTGCTACCTAAAGGGGTAACCCTATTATTTATTTTATAAAAGAGGTAATTGTCTCTTTTATTTTTTTCGGTTTTGTGGTTGGCTCCATGTCAAATAGCAATCCAAACATTGTTTTTCCATCTACTTTTTCATGCAGTCGTAAATTCTTGTTTTGTTTGTAAATTTCATCCCAGATAACTCTTACCTCAGCCCAAAATTCATAATTATCTTCCCACCATTTCTGAGCCGACAGACACTTTGAATCATCAATTTTAACATAGGAATTATACCCTTTTTCATTTGCTATTATTTCATCGGGCTTATCTTCTTCTCGAATGATTTTTGTGTTGTCTTGGTCGTGTATCCAACCTGTTGAAATGATTTCGTGTCGATTGTTTCTTCCTGTGACATTATAATCACTTCGCTCTGTGTATTCTCTTCTAGGAAGTGGTGCATTTGTGGTGTTCTCCCAATACGCTTTTCCGTCAACATAAACCCAAGTTCCAGAGCCTTCATAGCGTGGACTATCATCTACTTGAAATACTTTTTGTGTCCACTGACCGCTAACTTCGTTTTTTTCTTTGGATATATACTTCCACGTATTATCAGCATAGTACATGTGAAAATCAGTGTTTTCATATAACCAATCTTGGCGCCAATGTTTAATCACCGATTGGTATGCTTCTTCTCCAACTATCAATAAATGCTGTAATATTATCTTGTTGTCTTGCTCCTGAACTTCTGTCACCCATTCAATTGCTTTGGATTGAACTTGGTGAGAAGGAACATAGTTAGAATCTTTTGAGTTGTAGAAAGTTTCTGCGAAGTTGAAACTAACCTCATAACATCCACACATATTTCGAATTGCCTTTTCATCTTTTTCTAATTTGGATTCTTGTGCGATGAGAGGAGTAACTGCAAACATTATCAAGAACAAAGTTTTGCCTATTTTTTTCATGGTACTTTAATTTGACTATTGTGTGGGCAAATATAAAATTGAGCTTCTCCTTTTACACTATTTTTACTTAGAATAAATCTAAATAAGGTGCAAAATACCTCTTTTAAGGTAGTATTTTGCTGAACAAAGTAGCTAAAATCGAGTTTCTAAATTTATTTAGAAACAAGTTCAATAAAGTCGCCATTTTCATTGCTTTAGAAGAAAGGTTAAAGAGGGAAACTTTATCGAAAAAAAGCATACCCATTTAGCTTCAACTAAAACTTTCTCCAATTTTTTCATTTGTTTGAATGCTGATTTCCAAAAAATCAATATCTTTGCACCCACCAAAGAAAGAAGGTGTCCCCTTCAATCTAAATGCCCGGGTGGCGGAACTGGTAGACGCGCTGGATTCAAAATCCTGTGCTTTCGGGCGTGCCGGTTCGATTCCGGCTCCGGGTACTGAGCCTCAACTTACGTTGAGGCTTTTTTATTTAATCGATTGTTCTGGTCCTGAAACCGCAATACACTGACTCGTAACTGGGGTCGGTTTTTTTGTTAAAATGAAGTTGAACAGTTGATTTTAGACATCGAGAATTGAGAGACTAGAAATCAAAAATTCTCTGACATTTCGCTACATTTGCACCCTTAAACTAATACAATGCAAAAATATCCTGAATACAAAGGTCTTGACTTACCAAACGTGGCGCAAACGGTACTTGAAAAATGGAAAGCAAATTCTATTTTCGAAGAGTCGATTGCCATTCGCGAGGGAAAAGAAAGTTTTGTTTTCTACGAAGGACCGCCATCTGCCAACGGATTGCCAGGAATTCACCACGTGATGGGAAGAACCATTAAGGATCTTTTTTGTCGCTACAAAACATTGCAAGGTTTTCAAGTAAAACGCAAAGCAGGTTGGGATACACACGGACTACCGGTAGAACTTTCCGTGGAAAAAGAATTGGGAATTACCAAAGAAGATATTGGAACGAAAATTTCTGTTGAAGAATACAACAAAGCTTGTCGCAAAACGGTTATGCGCTACACGGATGTGTGGAATGATTTGACGGAAAAAATGGGCTATTGGGTCGACATGGACGATCCGTACATTACCTACAAACCAAAATACATGGAGTCTGTTTGGTGGTTACTGAAACAGATTTACGATAAAAATTTAATATACAAAGGTTATACAATTCAACCCTACTCGCCGAAAGCTGGAACGGGTTTGTCTTCTCACGAAGTTAATCAACCGGGAAGTTACCGCGATGTAACGGACACAACGGTTGTTGCTCAGTTTAAAGCGATAGAGTCGAGTTTGCCGGGACAATTGAAAGGTTTTGGAACGGTTCATCTTTTGGCTTGGACAACAACACCTTGGACTTTACCGAGCAATACAGCTTTGACAGTTGGCCCAAAAATCGACTATGTTTTAGTGGAAACGTTCAATCAATATACCTTTGAAAAATCGAATGTTTTGATGGCTAAACCACTACTGGCAAAACAAATGGCGGGCAAATTCTTCACTGCTGAAAATGACGAAGATTTTACAAATTTCAATTCTGACTCTAAAAAAATACCTTATCGCACACTAGCTGAATTGAAAGGTTCAGAAATGGTTGGCATACGTTACGAGCAATTGATGCCTCTTGCGCTTCCTTACCAAAATCTCGAAAATGCATTTCGCGTAATTTCTGGGGATTTCGTGACAACGGAAGACGGTACAGGAATTGTGCACACTGCTCCGACTTTCGGTGCAGACGATGCTAAAGTTGCCAAAGAAGCTAAACCAGAAATTCCACCACTATTGGTTTTGGATGAAAATGAAAACCCTGTTCCTCTGGTAAATTTACAAGGAAAATTCATTGATAATTTAGGTGTTTATTCTGGTAAATACGTCAAAAATGAATATTACAACGAAGGCGAAGAGCCAGAACGTTCTGCTGATGTGGAAATCGCTATTCAATTAAAAGAAGAAAATAAGGCTTTCAAAGTGGAGAAATATGTCCACAGTTATCCGCATTGCTGGCGAACAGATAAACCGATTTTATATTATCCTTTGGATTCTTGGTTTATCAAGGTTACAGAAGTTAAAGAGCGCATGTTTAAACTGAACGAAACCATCAATTGGAAACCAAAAGCTACGGGTGAAGGTCGTTTCGGAAATTGGTTGAAAAATGCCAATGATTGGAACCTGTCTCGCTCACGTTATTGGGGAATTCCTTTGCCAATTTGGCGTACAGAAGATGGAACCGAAGAAATTATGATTGGTTCTGTTGAGGAATTGAAAATCGCAGCTGAAAAAGCCGTTCAAGCTGGCGTAATGACCGAAAACCCTTTAGCTGCTTTCGTTCCTGGCGACATGTCAGAAGAAAACTACGGACAAATCGACTTGCACAAAAGCTACATGGATAGAATCGTTTTGGTTTCCTCCAAAGGTAAACCGATGCAGCGCGAGTCAGATTTAATCGACGTTTGGTTTGATTCCGGTTCAATGCCCTATGCACAATCTCATTATCCGTTTGAAAACAAAGAATTAATAGACCAAGAAAAAACATATCCAGCCGATTTTATTGCGGAAGGAGTTGATCAAACACGTGGTTGGTTCTATACTTTACACGCCATTTCAACAATGGTTTTTGATAAAGTCGCGTATAAAAATGTTGTTTCCAACGGATTGGTTTTGGACAAAACCGGACAAAAAATGTCGAAACGTTTGGGCAATGGAATTGATCCTTTCACAACTTTGCCGAAATATGGAGCAGATGCTACACGTTGGTACATGATTACGAATGCGCAACCGTGGGACAACTTAAAATTTGATTTAGACGGCATTACGGAAGTTCAACGAAAATTCTTCGGAACGCTTTACAATACATACTCATTCTTTGCACTTTACGCCAATATCGACGAGTTCAATTATTCTGAAGCCGATTTAAAGCTAGAAGATAGACCAGAAATCGATCGGTGGATTTTATCGCAACTGAATTCCTTAGTGAAAGAAGTGCAAAGTGCTTTTGACGCTTACGAACCTACGCGCGCTGGACGTGCAATTCAAGATTTTACCGTTGACCATCTATCAAACTGGTTTGTGCGTTTGTCACGCCGCCGTTTTTGGAAACAAGGAAACGAAGGCACTGATAAATTATCGGCTTACCAAACTTTGTACACTTGCCTGGAAACGATTTCTATTCTCGGTTCGCCAATTGCGCCATTCTATATGGATCAATTGTATTGCGATTTACAAATCATCAAAGGAAATGCTGCGAAACAATCCGTTCACTTGGCAGATTTCCCAGCGGTGAAAGAAGAATATATCAATCCAACTTTGGAAAACCAAATGGAGATCGCTCAAAAGGTTTCTTCTTTGGTTCTTGGCTTGCGTAAAAAAGAAAGAATTCGCGTTCGACAGCCTTTGCAAAAAATCTTAGTTCCTGCTTTAGACAAAGAATTTATCGAAAACATCCTTCACGTTCAAGATTTGATTCTTTCCGAAGTTAACGTGAAAGAATTGGAGGTTTTGGAAGAAGGAAATACCGTTTTGGTAAAAGGAATTAAACCAAACTTCAAAACCATCGGACCGAAATATGGTAAACAAATGAAATCCATCGCACAATTGGTGCAAGGATTCAACCAAGAAGACATTGCTAAAATAGAGAAAACGAATCTTTGGGCAGGAGAAATTAACGGAGAAATTATCGAATTAACATTAGAAGATTTCGAAATCTCTGCTCAAGAAATTCCTGGTATGTTAGTCGCATCAGAAGGTTCTTACACTGTTGCCATGGACATCACTATCTCCGACGAATTGAAACAAGAAGGAATTGCCCGCGAAATAGTTAACCGCGTTCAAAATTTCAGAAAAGAAGCCGGTTTTGAAGTAACGGATAGAATTTCTATTCAAATCGAAAGTTCAGATGCTATAACCGAAGCTATAAAATTAAACAGCGAATTTATTTGCAACGAAGTTCTTGCAAATGGAATTACGTTTGGCCCTCTTGGAGATTCAGCTTTGAGCACAGATATTGAGGAAGAAAGTGATACGAAAGTATTGTTGGAACGGGTTTAGCTTTGGACAGATTGGCTTCGGCTTAGCTCAGTCCTCACTAAATTCTACTAAAAATAAAAAGCCTTCTTTCAAATTGAAAGAAGGCTTTTTTGTGGAGAAGATGGGATTCGAACCCACGACTTCTTGACTGCCAGTCAAGCACTCTAGCCAACTGAGCTACATCCCCAGTATTTTCTTGTTATAATAGTATTTCAAAGTAGCGAAGTTGCCTGTCCCGATCTAGTGTTATCCAAAGAATTACAGAACTTAATCGGGAAGCTACATCCCCAGTATTTTCTTGTTATAATAGTATTTCAAAGTAGCGAAGTTGCCTGTCCCGATCTAGTGTTATCCAAAGAATTACAGAACTTAATCGGGAAGCTACATCCCCAGTATTTTCTTGTTATAATAGTATTTCAAAGTAGCGAAGTTGCCTGTCCCGATCTAGTGTTATCCAAAGAATTACAGAACTTAATCGGGAAGCTACATCCCCAGTATTTTCTTGTTATAATAGTATTTCAAAGTAGCGAAGTTGCCTGTCCCGATCTAGTGTTGTCCAAAGGATTACAAAACTTAATCGGGAAGCTACATCCCCAGTATTTTCTTGTTATAATGGTATGTCAAAGTAGCGAAGTTGCCTGTCCCGATCTAGTGTTGTCCAAAGGATTACAAAACTTAATCAGGAAGCTACATCCCCAGTATTAGACGTTAAATGTAATTAAATATAAATGCATATCGTGAACTTTACCAGTAAATTAATACCAAACAAAAGAAACGGCTGCAACTAAAAGCCTGTCGAATACTTTTTCACCAAAATATCTTCGGTTGTATTTGAAACAAAATTCGTTCAAATAATTTTGTAAATAAATCGCTTCT
>Ga0209390_10003037_pt1 | contig 28036 bp, 27 predicted proteins | sample BON01_FD_187212 | JGI IMG/M metagenome (GOLD analysis project Ga0209390, IMG submission 187212) | Freshwater microbial communities from Lake Bonney liftoff mats and glacier meltwater in Antarctica - BON-01 (SPAdes) (version 2) | ecosystem: Environmental > Aquatic > Freshwater > Ice > Glacier...
GCTCGGGGGCGGTACGTTCGGCGTCGTCGAGGAATCGAACTGGTTGGTTTGTGAACAACTGCCGGCCACGGGTGAGGCGATCGAAGACTCACCCCGACTGACGGTGGATCGATCGTGTGGCGGCGAGGCGACGGGGCCTGCCGACACAATCGTCCCGAGCACCACCGTTCAACCCGCCGCGGAGGAATCAACGGCGAGAGGGGATGCGCCCGCTCCAGCCCCCACCGGAATCGACGCCGAGGCCATGGAGGCGGCCTTCATTGCAGGATTGGGCCGCCCGATACAGGAAATGTGTGCATCGGCCAGGAACGATCCGACGTGGACGAAAGGCCCGCACTGGGCCTGCTTTTATGACGGGGTCGAAGCGGGCCCGTCGTACTTGCGGATCAACCTGACGACCTATGGTGCCGCAACCCCAGGAGAACTCGACGAACGGGCTTACGACACCGGCCTCGCGTGGTTCAACTTCATCGGCTGCAAGTTTCCGAATCTCGACATGATCGTCGTCACGATCGACGGCCTGGACAACAACGTTCCCCGATCGTCGACCAAGGCCGATCTTCTCTGCAATTGAAACGGGGACAACCCTTACTGGCGCGCGCAGAGCTGCGAATCAGGATTCATTGAGATTCGGGTGTCGAGGAACCAGGCCACGCCAGGGCCAACGCCAACGAGGAGGGTGTCGGCTGTCGCAACCCGGACAAGGGCCTACGTCAGCGCTTACGCATCTCGCGAACGAAGACCCAGATCAGCCAGAAGCCGGCGGTAATGAGGGTCATGAAGACGTCGAAAACAAAATTGAGTAGGCCGTAGTGCCTGGCGGACATGCGTGAGCCTTTCGAGATTCGTGTCACCCGGGACGGGCAACTCCGCCGAACACTTCCACACACGCGGCTCCACATGGGCTTCATTGAGAGCGGGCTTCGTCTCCTCCGACTTGCCCAGCAGCTGGCGTTCACGGCCGTTCGGGCCGGGCTTGGCGCCCTCGGCGACAGCATCGATGTCGTGGGAACCCGCCGCCAGGTCACCACGTCGGCGGGCGTCACCCTGAACGCTCGCCGCTTCGACGACGGCGTCGGGGCGAGCATCGACACCCTCGTCGTGCCCGGAGCGCCGGCGGAGGCACTGTCGAGCCTTCGCCCGTACCCACGGGATGAGCTCGCGAGCCTTCCGCGAGTCGTTCCACTCGGTGTGAGGGCTCCCGGTGTCGCCTGACTGGGTAACGGCCACGGCGCTTGCGTTGGGCTACGTACTCAGGTCGGTAAGTCGCATTGTCACACCTCTGCGAGACCTTCTTCGCCTAGTACAACCCCCGCCGTCGCCACAGCTACAACGACGGCCTCAGCCCCCTCGACTACGAGACCACCAACGCGGCATGATCCCCACACCCATCCCGTCCGTCGGACCGGGGTACTTCCAGATTCCCAGTCCGATTTCACATCGCCGAAACTCACGCCGTAAGGCGCGGCCCATTCGCGGTACTTGTTCTCCGGGGGAGCCCATTCGATGCCGGTCACTTTCGTTGGCGGGTCCAACCAACGGGCCCCGACTCGATCGCGCAGCTGGTAATCGCGCGCCTCGTGGCTGAGCCAAGCGACGGCCTGCCGCACTCGAACGGCGCCCCCGATTGCGTCACAAGAGCCGTGGCCGGTGGGCGTGGCCGGTCGTGTTCATCTGCCCGCGGGTCATCTGTCCATTTCGATGTGGGCCTCTCGGATCGAGATCAACTCGTTGACGACTGACTCGACGACGGATTCGATGGCGGCGACGTCGTTCAGTGCATGTGGTCGAACGGAGAGTTCGATCACACGAGCCTCGACCTCACCGAGGCGAGCATTCAACAGATCCAATCCGTTGTAGGTGGATGCGACCGCGCCCTCGATGCGCATCGCGGTGTCGAGTTGGGCTTGAAAGGCTTGTGCGGCTTGGGTGAGGGACGGGTCCGCCTCGAGTGCCTGAACCCGGGTGAGTCCTCGGGTTGCGGTTGCGGTGTCGATGCGGGCGCGTGCTTGGTCCAGCCGTTGCCCTTCCTGGGCAAGCTGCCAACATTCGGTCATTCCGGTGTCTATGTGGTCAGCCAGTACCTTCAGGCGGTCCCGCATGGGTCCGGGCGGGGTGTTGTCCACCGCAGCCACGATTTCTCGTTGCAGAGTCTGGGCATGTGACACGAACGATCGCCAGGGGTAGCTGAGCGTCTCCGGCATGATCTCGGTACTTGCTGCGGACCATGACGTCGGGGTCAGACCCTTGGGCGATGCCAGGAAGGAGAGCCATTGGGGGTTGATGATCAGGGCGTGAATGCTGCCCCCGATCCAGACCGCCAGGAAGAAGATCGTTCCGAAGGTGCTCTGCCCGCCTGGCGTGATCGATGTGCCGTCGGCTGCTCTGGGGGCCGTGTCTACGAGCACGAAGTAGGTGGCGGTGGCGACACCGTAGGCGGCGGCGGCGGCGAGCCAGGCGGGCCTCTTCGCCCTGACGCCAACGTAGAGAAACGAAGCCCAGGTCAAGACGCCGCAGCACACCAGAGTCGGCAGGAGCCACATCGAGTTGCGTCGTCGCCAGTCGCGGTCCTGAAGAAGGAGTTTGCCGGCTTCCGTCATCCCCATCCCTTTGCCTTGTCCGTCGACGAAGAAACGGTACTACCGCGTTGAGCGAGGGTGACGCCGCCAAACGCCAGGGTCGGCGCAGGGATCTTGTCTCCCGACGTGCCCTCGGAAGTCGATGTCATCAAGCGGACGGGTGAGCAGCACCGAGTTGATGGCAGTCGAGGAACGACGGCACCGATGGTGGCTCCCCGCGCTTGGTACCGTGGACCGTTGGGGCACCGTCGGTGAAGTTTGACGGCGAGCGAAAAATGGACCGAACGCGACCGCCGCCGAAGCAGGTGTAGCGGTTGCGCCACGACGGATGAGAGATGGTGGGGCCGTGCGCATTGACTACACGCCTAACGGAACTGCGGGCTACAGCTGCCAGCTTGTCGACGACGCGGGGCTCTCGGTGACCGTCCACCGATCCAACGACGGGGCCGCAGCGGAGGTTGTTCCCGAAGGTCTACCCGGGCAAGCGGCCGTGGCAGCGGTGGAGCGCTACGCCGACCACGAGTACGAGCGAAGGCGAACCCGGAGCCCCCAGAAGCGGGCCCACCACGCGAAGGAAGCAGCGAAGTGGCGCAAAGCGGCGAAGGACATCGCCCCACTGCTCGGCGACCTCACTGAAGACATTGAGAAGGGTTGGTGTTCTGACTGCATGACTGAGTCCGAGCACCGGCTGGTCCGCGCGAAGACGAAGTTCAGAACTCGGCAGTACGTGTGCACTGCGTGCGGTTCGCCCACTGGCCGGTGCGACGTCCCCAGGTGTCGCAACTTCGCCGACCGGGGTGGCGGCCCGTCCGAACGATCGCGCTTCTGTGCCGAGCACGGTCACGAGATCCCGTCGTTCGAGAAGCTGGAAGCTCAGGTCGCCTCGCTCGATGCGTACGTGCCCTGGCTCGAGTTCGAGCGCTTCAACGCTCGGAAGTACTCCACGATCGCGGCGGCGACGGTCGCCGGTGCCGCAATCGTCGGTCCCCTGGCCTTCGTCGCCGCTCCAGCGATCGGCGGCGCGCTCGGTGCGTACACAGGCCTGGCCGGTGCGGCCGCCACAAGCCACGGACTCGCGCTGCTCGGAGGCGGGTCTCTCGCAGCAGGTGGGTACGGGATGCTCGGAGGAACCGTCGTGGTGGCCGCCGCAGGCGTGGGCCTGGGCGGGGCGTCGGGAGCGAGCGTGGCGAACGCCTACGTTCGCAACGACAAGTCGTTCGGATTCGAAAAGGTCTCCGACGGCGACTCGACAACGGTGATCTTCGCCAACGGTTTCCTCTCAGAGGGCACGACCGGGTGGGGTGAATGGGAGCAGATCGTCAGAGACCGCTACCCCGACGCGACCGTGTACCGGGTGACGTGGGGGGCCAAGGAGCTCAAGTCCCTGACTTCACTCGTCGCTGCGGCGCCGCCATCTATCTCGGCGAAGGCCGCAGCCGCGCTCGCAGCCCAAGCCGCAAAGAACTCGGGCAAGCTGCTCGGCCCATTGGGTGCCGTCCTCAGCGGCGCGAGTCTCGCCAAGAACCCATGGCACGTCGCCCGGACACGGGCCTCGATGACGGGTGCGGTGCTGGCCGACGCAATCGTGCGCGCAGACCTGCACTCCGTGGTGCTCGTCGGCTTCAGCCTGGGTGCGAGGGTCATGACGGCGACGGCGGAGTCACTGGCGACGCGCCAGGAGGACGCTCCTCGGATCCAGTCGATGCACCTGCTCGGCGCAGCTGTCGGAACCCGGCGAGATTGGCACTCCATCGAACCGGCCGTCGAGGGGAGCATCCAGAACTACTACTCGACGAACGACAGGATCCTGAGCGCCCTCTACCGCGTTGCCGAGGCAGGCACCAAGGCGATCGGCTGCGAGGGCATCCCGACAAGCTCGCGCAAGGTGAAGAACATCGACGTCTCCAAGGTGGTCCGGGTCCACCGGGACCACCTCAAGGCTGTCTCGCTTCGCTGAGCGGCGAGGGGTGGTCCGGCACGATCGCACCGCGAATCGTCGGGACCGGAATGCGGCTGCTCGAACAGGTGCGGTCGGTCGTGCTTGTTGGAGTGAGCCTCTTGTAGTGACTCAGTAGTTGTGCGGTCCGATCGTCTCCGTCATCCTGGCGGAAGCAGGAAGGGGCCCATTGATGGTGAGAGGGTCCCGATTCTGGTGTCAGGCTGGGGGACTGTGACAATCGATGAGCTCGTCGTCCAATTCGGGCATGTATGGCACGTGACCTTCTCAGGCGGGTGGGAAGGCATCCAGCGCACGGGATTGCGCTCGACGGTGGATCTCCTCGGTGAAGCGGGGCGCAGCGAGGAGGCATCTCGAGTTCGAGAAGAGGTTGTCCTTCTCGCGACCTCTGCCGGGGCTGTCGTTCTGCGTAACCAGGTACCGAAGAGAAGGGATCTTGCCCCGTCTCTTGATGGGATCAGCGTTGAGGACTGGTGGGTCTTGGTGAACAGCCGCTCCTACTTCTTCGCCAACGAGCGCGACGTCGAGAAGCTCCTTGCTTCCTACAACCATCGGGGCGAGGTCCAGGAGGCCATCAAGTTTTTCAGCCGGCCCCTCCTCGAGCCCGTCGCCGCCCACATCGAAGTCAGCACGGTCAACGCCGGGGTGTTCCCTCGTCAGGCGGGGCCGTCGCGAGGGCGAAGCACCTTCCAGCCGCTAGTTGACTTCACCGCCGACCCTAGAACGATCAAAGAGATCACCGTCACGTGTCCGGTCCCAATTGACGAAGGGGCGGTGATGAAGGTGATTCGTCACGCTCCAGACGGCGCGCCGGTTCGGCTCTGGCCGCCGCTGCGGGCATCTGAGCGGTGATGTTGGCCGCCCGGAACTGTGCTGACGTCTGTGGCAGGGATCGGTCCGCTTCGGTTCACCATTGCCCCTCGCCCGTCCGGGGAGTTATCGTGGAACCTTGGTCTGGGATCCGGTAGCCCTGGTACTGGCACTGGTGCCATGACCCAACCGCAGCTCGATGTTTGCGTGTGCAAACATCATGTCGACGAAGGGGGGCCATGGTGGTGGACACGGAGGTTCTGGTTGAACGGATTCGTAGTTTCATCGACGATGACCGTGCAGCACAGATGCTCGGTAAGTACTACTCGGGCTCTTACACCGGCGCGCTGTTCGACATCGCGCCGAGTCTCCGCAGCGATGAGCCGAACCGACTGACTGCTCATGACATGGCCGCGGTTGCGACGTTGTCGGTGCCGCTCAGCGGGCGGGCGGTGGCCGGGCTGGTTGATCGCAGCGACGAACTTGCCGAAAAGCTGAAACAGGTCCCCGACATCGACCTCGCTCAGGCCGATGACGATGCCCTTTCAGCCCTGTACAGGCTGCAGGGCGCCGTCGACGAGATCGATGACATCGGTCATGTCACTCGTTCCAAGCTGCTCGCGCACAAGCGACCACGGTTGGTGCCAATCCGCGATCAGCACGTCCTCGGTGCCCTCATGGGGGTGGATCACGGGCCTTTCACCGAGCCGCTGAGGGCGGCGCTGCGCGCCGATGAGCGCATCATCGAGCGGCTGGATGAGTTGGCTCGCGACGCAGACCTGAGTGGACTGTCGCCGCTTCGAGTTCTTGATGTCGTGGTGTGGATGACCGCCTACGGGAACGCCCAGGTTCCCGACTGAGCGCAGTGGGCACGGGGAGAGGTGGGCTTCGCCTGCTCAGGTTGTTCAAGGCCGCCGGTAGCCGGCACGTTGCTCTCGACGTGCTCGACGGTCGCCTCGACGATGGCTCGCAAGATTCGTTCCATTTCGGGGATGTCGGCCGCAGCGAAACCGAGTCGCGCCGGCATGCGGAACTCGCCTGGCCCGTCCGGAGTTTGGCCGGGCTCGAGTTCCTTCACGTAGACGCCTCGTTTCCAGCCCCGACGGTGGACCGGTCGCCGAGTGCCGGTCGCCGGGTCGAAGAGGTAGGGCGTGGCAAAACGCCGTTCACTCAGAACGGTGCCGTCGAAGCAGGACAGAAACCGCCGAAAGTCATCGACGTCTCGAAAGGAGACGTACGCCCATGGCTCGTCGTGGTCGGAATCCGGGCTCCGACTGTCCTCGCAGCTGAACTCCGTGCGAAGCCCGAGCGCCCAGGTCGCCTCGATCAACCCAACAAGGCCCAGGTCGATCTCTGCCGATGATCCCCCAACCGTCAGCAATTGAGCTGGGTGCCTTCGTCGCGCCATCGCCGAATCCTCTCTGGTGCCTCGGGCAACAAGCATCGCCGGGGGGTGCGACACATGGCGGCAAGCGCCTCGCCTGGCTATCCAGCCGACCGGAACTCGCTGTAGCGCTCTTCGAGGCGGTCACGGTCGGGTCGGTCTGCGGTCTTGGTCGGCAGTGTGATCACGTTGCCGTGGAGGTCCTGGAGGCCGTGGCGGAGCATCGGTCCGTCGACCTCGTCGAGGATGTCGTGGCGGATCTCTACGACGTGGTCCGGCGTGATGCCCAGGATGTTCGAGTCGAACGCGGCGTGGTGGATCTTGCACAACGCCAACCCGTTCGTCACCACCGGCTCGCCCCGGGGGTGACGGTCGCTGAGGATGTGGGCGGCGTCGAGCAGCTCGGTGTGGCGCAGGTGGCAGATCGTGCACTTCTTGGCGTAGGCGGTGAGCACCCGCTGGCGGAAGCCGGCCTGGTGGACCCGGGTGAGGGCGAGCCGGGTCACGTACTGGCGGCGGGCGTCGCTGGCCACGTCGGCGGGGATGCCGGGGGCGAGGGATTCGGCGTCCTCGCAGGCCATGAGGAAGGTGAGGTTCGTCGGGTCGTCAGCCACGATCACCATCGGCCACAGCGGTGTGTACCAGCCTTTCTCGACCCCTCGAAAGTAGAGGAGTGGTCGACCCTGGTGCATGAGCTGGCGAAGGCCGGCGTTGTCCGCGTGCTCGACGTCGGTCTGGAAGTACTTGTAGCGAAGGAAACCATCGTCGCCGGGCACGTCGCCGTACGGGTCGGTCGGGCTGGTCGTGACCGAGATGGGCAGCGGCCATCCCTTGGCCCGCCAGATGCCCCGCTGGCCGATGAGGGTGATGCGCTGTCCTTGGAAGGTGAAGCCCTCGCTGAGCGCCTTCCACGGCACGACATCACCGAAGCGCGTCGTGAGCTCCTCCACATAGGTGAAGGCCGCCCACCGCATCATCCAATCAGCGTCTGGTTCCGCCACCCGGACCTCCTCCCTGGCCGGGAACGCTAGGTCCTCGGCGTCGACCGTGGAGTCTGGGAGGGTGGATCGGTGCGCGACGACCTCCTGCTCGAGCGGCTGCTCCAGGTCATCGACGAGGGTCGGCGGACGGCGACCTACAAGTTGGCGCTGCTCAGTGCCGTGCCACCGGAGGTGGTCACGTCGGTTTCGAGACAGATGAGGACACACGTCGCCAGGCCGACCTGACCAGCTTCTCCCCGCCGACCCTGTCACCGACCCGGACAGCACCGTCGGGCTGGTCCACTCCCGACAGCCGCAGGTTCGAATCCTGAGACACCACACCGGTGCTTCGAGGGGGCGAGCGATAGGAGCTCTCGACTCGGATCCCAGGGTTCGGGAGCGGTGCTCAATGATCGCAGAACGCAACTTCGTGTGATCATTCACCAGGGGACGTAGTGAACGATGCTGCAGCCAGATAGAGAGTAGGTATGGCAAACCTCACCGTTCTGTACACCAAGCCCGAAACCGATGCCGAGGCCTTCCTCGCCGAGTACACGTCGGACCATCTGCCGATCGCCGCCAGGTTCCCCAAGATGACGTCGCACACCACGACGGTGTTCAGCGGCACGCCCCGAGGCACCGAGGCCCCGTACTACGTGATGTTCGTCGGCACCTGGGACTCACAGGAGGACATGCAGGCGGCGATGAGCGACCCCAGCATCATGGAGGCGAGCAAGCACGCCATGGGCATGACCCAGAAGTACGGCAACAAGGCCGAGATGTTGGTTGGCGACGAGGCCTGACACGGCCGATACCGGTTCGTGTCTCGAACTCCTCGACCGGTTCCGCACCCACCCGGACTGTGTCGTCGGGCTGGTCCACTCCCGACAGCCGCAGGTTCGAATCCTGAGACACCACCTGTCGGCCGGTCAGTTGGTGCTCGGCCTGCTGGGTCTCGCGCCAGGTCTGTAGGACCTCGATCGTCCGAGCATCGAGGTCGACCATCCGGCGACCGGTCTCGATCTTCACGTCGCCGATGCGCTTCTCGTAGGCGACGTTGGTGACGGCCTGATGGAGCGAGAGCCGGGCGGCGCCGAGGTCGATGTGACCACTTCCTCGCCTGGTGACGTTGGCCGAACGACGCCATCGAGAACCTGGCGGCCGCTGACCGCTGCAACGCGATGAAGAGCGCCCACTTGGCCGCCGAGCCTCACCTCACCCGCTGGGGCGACAGGTTGGACACCTCCGCATCGGATCTCGACTCGATCGCCGGTTCCGCTCGTTGGTCGAGCGACTCGCCGCGCAGCCGGGCCCTGGTCCAGTCGACCTACGCACATCTTGCCGCCGGCACGCCGTTGTGGTTGCAGGGCGGGGAGTTCGTCCTCGCCGACGGCCCGATCACTCTGTGATCAGACGGCAGGCAGCGAGCGATGTTCGAGTCGGAGCGGCCATAGCCCCGCCAGAAAAAAGCGAGACCCTGGCGATGTGCCAAAGGTAGGGGTCGTTCCGGGGTCTTCTGGTGACACCATACCGGTCATGAGCCAGTACCTGAGTCTCTACGCGACCAGGAGCGGCCCGGCGTTCTCGACGGACCTCATCAGGCAGTTCCAGGGATCGGCTGATGGCTGAGTTCGAGGAGATCGACGTCACGGACTGGCAGGCGGGCGGCATCGAGCAGCTCGGGACCAAGCCGAAGTACTGGTTGGTGGATCCCGACAGCACCCTCTGGCTGTTCAAGGAGGTCACGTCGAACCCCCGGGCCGATGGCTCGACGTACGACAAGGGCGACGACTGGTCAGAGCGCGTAGCAGGGGCGGTGGCCCAAGAGCTCGGCCTTCCCTCGGCGCAGGTCGAGCTCGCCGTCGTCCGTCACGGCGCCGTGGAGGTGCGAGGAGTCATCAGTCGGATGGTGTTGGGCGACAGCCAGAGCCTGATCCACGGAAACGAGCTCTTGGCCGAGATCGGTGTCGTTGGCCAGTCGCCGAGGGATCGCGCCGGCTACACGCTTGGGTCGGTCCAGAAGGTTCTGTCAGCGGTCGAGGCACCGGTCGATCGCGACGACCTGTCGGCGTGGGAGTGGTTCGTGGGCTATCTCGTCCTCGACGCGCTCATTGGCAACACCGACCGCCATCAGGAGAACTGGGCGGTGATCGGTGACGGGGGTCGTCGCTTGGCTCCCACATTCGACCATGCGTCGTGCCTCGGGTTCCTGCTCGACGATGAGGAACGCCTCGACCGACTCTCTCCACGAGACCGCAATCGCGATGTGGCCCGGTTCGCGGCCCGAGGAAGATCGAAGTTCGAAGGCGGGCCTCACCCCGTTGAGGTGGCGGTGGATGCACTCGGCAGGTGCAGTGAGGCCGCTCGGCGACGCTGGGTCGAGGCGGCCACTGGCCTGTCGTCCATCGACGATCTCGTGGCCATGATCCCGACGCATCGAGCTTCGGAGCCGGCTCGTGCCTTCGCCGCCGAGCTCTTCGTGGTCAATCGGTCGCGGTTGCTGTCGTACCCCGTCTGTACCCTGAACCCATGATCACGAACGGGGAGCGCCACCTCTACGTCGCATGGCGACGTCCCGACGCCCTCATCGTGCCCGTCGGTCGACTGACGCAACAGTCCGGCCCCGACGGCAGCACGGTGTTCCGCTTCGCGTACCTCAAGGGAGCCGAGCGGAACGAGGAGTTCCCAGGCCTGCCGGGTCTCGTGGACCTGCATCAGGTCCACGAGAGCACAGCGCTGTTCCCCGTGTTCGCCAACCGTCTCATGCCCCGCGACAGAGCCGACTACGGCAGCTACATCGAGCAGCTCGACCTGTCGGTCGAGGCTGACCCGTTCGAGGTGCTCGGGCGGAGCGAGGGCGTGCGAGCCACCGACCGCATCGAGGTTTTCCCCGGAGCGGAAGTCACGCCCGATGGGCGGTTGTGCACCCTCTTCTTCGCCCGCGGGATCCGTCACCTCGAAGGCGCCAGCGAGGCCGTCGAGAGCCTCCAGGTCGGGGACGAGCTGGTCCTCGTTCCGGAGCCGACGAACCCGGTCAACTCGCGAGCGATGCTGCTCAACACTCGCACCGGTGCTGGGGTCGGCTGGACACCTGACTACCTCCTCGACCTGCTGCACGAGCTCGAGGACCTGAACAGTGAAGCTCCGACGATCACAGCCGAGCATGTGAACCCGGCATCGGTGGCCCCACACCTTCGCCTGCTCTGCCGGGTGGCGGCCCGGTGGCCGGCTGGCTACGAGCCCTTCACCGGACCCGATTTCCAGCCACTCGCATAGGACGAGGAGCTATCGGCGGGGGTGGCCGAGTTCGCGGAGGGCGGCGTCGGCGACGTCGATGAGTTGGCCGACCGGCGCGTCGGCGGCGCGGGCCAGGGCGTCGATGATCGACACGTCCTTGGTGAGCAGCGGCCCGGCCGTCGAGCCGAGCGGGGCCAACTCGAACCCGAGCCCCGGGAGCAGTTCGAGGCCGTACGTGCGGGCCGAGCCGGTGCTCAGCGCCTGGGACAGAGCGGCGAGGTCGATGTCCAGGGCGCCGGCGAGGTCGAAGAGCTGACTGGCGATGGCCAGGTTGGCCGTGAACGCCAGGTTGTTGACCAGCTTGGCGATCTGCCCGCTCCCGACCGGCCCCATGTGCAGGATCGGGTCGCCGTAGGTCTCGACGATCGGTCGGATGCGGGCGAGGGTGGCATCGTCGGAACCCACCATCACCACGAGGTGTCCCTCGGTGGCCATGTGACCGCCGCCGCTGACCGGCGCGTCGACGAGCATCACGCCATTCGATGACAGCGTGGCGGCGAGGCGTCGACAGGTCTGCGGGTGCACGGTGCTGTGGACGACAACCGTCGAACCGGGGCGAAGGGCGCCGGCCGCGCCACCCTCGCCGAGCAGGACCTCCTCGACGCCGGCGTCGTCGACCACACAGACACACAGCACGTCGCTGGCCGCGGCGAGCTCGGGGAGCGAGTCCGCCACGATCGCCGCGGTGTCGGCGAACGGCTCGAGCGTCTCGGGTCGGCGGGCCCACAGCGTGGTGGGGACACCGGCCTCGATGATGCGCCGCGCCATCGGACCGCCCTGATCACCGAGCCCGACGAACCCCACGCTCAGCCCGGTTGTCACGACGCCAACCCGTCGAGCACGGCTCGGGTCTGGTCCGACACCGGCGCGGTGAGCACGCCGATCAGCAGGTCGACCAACTCGTTCACGTGTAGCGCGACGGGCAGCAACTCGTCGCCGGCGTGACGGGCACGTTCGCGCTCGGCGCACACCTGGATGCACAACCTTGACGCGCTGAGGATTCTGCGCAGCAGCAGCGGCTCGGGGACGTCGCCGAGCAGTTCGGCGATCCGGGCCTCGTACTCCAGGTAGGGGGTGCGCAGATCGTGGGGCACCAGGCTCGACGAACGCTCCGCCGCGAGATGCAGGCTGAGCTGCTCCAGGAACGACATGTAGTGGCTGTCCTCGAACTCGGCCAGCTCGACGACGGGCAGGAAGTAAGCCTCGACGCCAGCCCGCAGCACGCCCGTCGGCGCTTGGGCCCAGAGCAGACGGCGGCGTTCGGTCAGGTACGGCACCCGGTACTCGAAGATGGCGCGAACGAGGCCGGCCTTGGACTCGAAGTGGTAGGTCACCGCCGAGTTGTTGGCCACGCCCGCCTCGAGCGTGATCTGGCGGATCGAGACCCCGTCGATGCCGCGCTCGGCGAAGAGCCGCTCGGCGGTGACGACCAGCATCTCCTTCGTGGACGGCGACGGGCCGACCGACGTGAGCGCCATCACCAGTCCCCGTCGTCGGCCGCGCTCACCAGGAGCTGGTCGAGGCGTCGGGCCACGATCCACCCGAGATACACGGCGACGTGCAACACGACCTCCTGCAGCTCCTCGAAGCCGAGGTCGCCACTGCGCAACGCCGATTCGAGCTGCTCGGTGGTCTCGGTGTCGACCCCGAGCGCGGCGCTGCAGGTGATGGCGACCAGCCGGCGGTCGCGGCGGGTGAGGTACTCGTCGCGGCTCCACACCTCGCCGTAGAGGAAGTCGAGCTCGCCCAGGCCGGCGAACACGGTGCGCGCCGGGGGCGGGGCCACCCCGTGCACGGCCGCATACTCGGCGCTGCCCCGGGCCCGGCGGTCGTCGTCATCGATCGGATCGGCCCAGGGGACGAAGCGGGCCAGCTGCATCGCCTCGCCGTTCTCGGCCGCGATCTTGCCCACTGCGGCCAGGACGTGGGCCAGCAGGGCCGAGCCCTTCGGCCATCCGGCCTGGGTGCCGAAGAAGAGGACGAACTCGTCGATCTCCTCGGTCGTCACCTCGCCGCTCTTCAACGCCGCGTAGGTGTGGGTCTCCATCGGTATCGCGGCGTCGGCCATACCGACGCACGCCAGGGTGATCCAGCGACGGTCGCGGGGAGTGAGCCCGCCTCGCCGCCACATCTCGCCGAAGACGAAGCCGACCACACCGGCGTCGATGTAGGCGCCGATGGAAGTCGGTGCCGGCATGCACATGATGTGCTCGTACTGCGCACTGGCGTCCCGCAACCGGTCGTCGCGGTTGGTCCACTCGCTCACGAATCTGCCCCTCGTTCAGTCAAGTGACCTACTATACAGACATGTCATCGAACGTAGATACCCGCACCCGAGCGGCAGGCGCAGCCCCGCCGGTGGATGCCGCCACGTTCTGGGCGACCGAGTGGCGTGACGCCCTGGCCCGCAACGGGGCACGGGCCGCTGCCGACGCGGCCCGCCTCGATCTGGCGCCGCTGGCCATCACCGTCGACGACGAGGTGTGGACGCTGCGGCGAGGCGACGACATCCTCGAGGTCGTACCCGGCGCCGATGCCGCTACGCCGGGCGTGGTGCTCGACGCCGACGCCTTGTCCGACTTCGTCGCCGAGCAGCGCACGGCGTTGGGTCTGCTGATCGCCGGACGGGTGAGCGGCGACCCCGAGGCCACGTCGGCGTTCTGCGACTGGGACGCGGTCGTGCGCTCGGCCATCGACGGCCGAGGCGTGCACGAGACCGGCGACGTGACCCTGCGCGCCCTCGACGGCTCGCCCCTCGACCTCGATCAGCGCTTCCACCTCGGCGACCGCCCGGAGGAGGCCGGACACTTCCTGGCCGAGGCCGGTTTCCTGCTCCTCTCCGACGTGTTCGACCGCGACGAGATCGACGAGCTCGACGCCGACCTGGCCCACGCCGTCGACGCCGCCCAACCTGCCGACGGCGAGTCGTGGTGGGCGGCCACCGCCGCCGGGGAGCGGTACCCGTGCCGCATCCTCGACTTCGCCGACCAGTCCGCCGCCCTACGCCGCCTGTTCGGCGATCCCCGCTACCGAGCCATCGGTGCGCTGCTCGGCGAGGGCCACCGGCCCGGCGACCCCTTCGGCGAGCACTTCGCCGACCCCACCGCCGAAGGGCTGGTCAAGAAGGTCGATTCGGTCGAGGGCCTCGTGTGCCTGCCGTGGCACAAGGACTGCCAGCGCGGCGGCCACTCGATGTTCTGTTCCGGCATCACCGTCGGCATCTGCCTGACCCCCGTCGACCCCGCCCACGGCGGACTCGACGTCGTGGCCGGCTCGCACCGGTCGAACATCGCTTTCACCCAGGTCAACGATGGGCTCGGTCTGCCCGAGGTCACCCTGCACGCTGCGCGCGGGGACCTCACCCTGCACATGTCGTGCGCGCTCCACCGGTCGACCCACCCGACCAGTGCGGAGCGGCGCGTCGTCTACACCGGCTTCGCGCTGCCGCCGCGACCCGGCGACCATCGCGCCCACGACGCCCAGCCGCGTCTGCGGCGCCAACGAGCGGCGGTCGGCGACCCGACCACCGCCGCCCGGGTCACCGCAGGGTCCGACGTCAGCGCACCCCGGCGTTGACCACCGTCCTGGTCGTGACGGGCGGCGCCGGTGCGATGGGCTCGGCCTGCGCGTCGGCCCTCGCCCCCACTGTCGACGCGGTGCTGCTCTGCGACCTCGACCCCGAGCGTCTGGCGGCCACGGCCGAGTGGCTCTCCCCGACGACGACGGCGTCGGTCCACACGGTGGCGGGCGACCTGGGTCGCCCTGATGTCGTCGTCGACCTGGCGGCGCGGGCCCGCGACCTCGGTGATCGCCACTCGCTGGTGCACACCGCGGGGCTGTCGCCGTCGATGGCCGGGTGGCGCGAGATCCTCGACGTCGACCTCGTGGCCAGCGCCCGCCTCCTCGACGCCTTCGCTCCGCTCGTCGTGCCGGGCAGCGTGGCGGTGTGCCTGGCGTCGATCTCGGGTCACATGGGCTCGTTCGACCCGGCCATGGACGCGCTGCTCGACGACCCCTACGCCGCCGATCTCGAGTCCCGGTTCCAGGCCCTCGAAGGCGACGAGCCCGAGCCCGGGGCGACGTACCGGCTGGCCAAGCGGGGCGTGATCCGGCTGTGCGAGCGCGCCGCCGTCACCTGGGGGGCGAGCGGTGGGCGCGTGGTGTCGCTGTCGCCCGGACTCATCGACACCGCCATGGGCCGGCTCGAACTGGTCCACAACCCGATCAAGACGTGGCTGGCCGAGCAGACCCCGGTCGGCGCCGCCCGCACCGACCCCGACACCGTGCTGCCCGGGCTCACGAGCGACATCGCCGACATCGTCGCGTTCCTGTGCTCCGACAAGGCGGCGTTCGTCTCCGGGTGCGATATCCGCGTCGACGGCGGCCTCGTGGGAGCGCTGAACGCCCAAGCCTGACCGGGGCCGAGTGGGAGCGTTCGCTCGACGAACACGAGCGGGGCCGGCTCCAGGCCCACGGCTATCGGCTCGTGAGCGCTCGTGGCCGACGAGAACATCGATGACGACCGGATCGCTGCGGTCTGTCGGGTGCTGCTCGACCACCACCTCGAGTTCGTCGTGATCGGCGGCGCGGCCTCGGTCATACGGGTGCACCCCAGCTCGTGGTCAGCGACAGCCAGGAGTCCTCGAAGGCCTTTGCATCATAGCATCATTGTGCCTGATGCTATGATGTAACCATGCGTACGACCGTCACCCTCGACGCCGACACCGAGCAGCTCATCCGGCGCCGGATGCGGGAGCGAGGCGTCTCCTTCAAGGAGGCGCTGAACGAGGCGATCCGAAGCGGAGTCGCCGGTGCCTCGGTCGCCGCGTTCCGCACCGAGACGGCCTCGATGGGTGAATCCCGCGTCAACCTCGATCGAGCGCTCCAGATCGCCGCTGATCTCGAGGACGACGAGCTCCTCCGCCGGATTCGGTCCGGCTCGTGAAACTCGTCGACGCCAACGTCTTGTTGTACGCCGTCAACAGGGACGCAGAGCATCACGAGACGTCCAGGAGATGGCTCGACGGCGCCCTGTCAGGCGACGCCATGGTGGCGTTCTCCTGGATCGTTCTTCTCGCCTTCGTGCGCCTGTCCACCAAGGTCGGGCTCTTCCCGTCGCCGCTCGACATCGGTGGCGCGCTCGATCGAGTCCACTCCTGGACGACGGCTGGTCCGGCGGTCATCGTGGAACCGACACTCGATCACGCCACGATCCTGCGGCGACTCCTCGGCGGGGTCGGTGTGGGCGGGAACCTGGTCAATGATGCCCACCTCGCGGCGTTGGCAGTGGAGCACCGATGCGCCATCGTGTCCTACGACAACGACTTCTCGCGGTTCGAGGGGATCACCTGGGAGCAGCCCCGGGTGTGAGCGGGCCTGGTCCCGAGCCGTTCGGCACAAGGGCGAGCGGTCAAGGCAAAAGCGTGAAGACTGGGGAGTTGGGGTTTTCGACGTCCGGTCCTTCGCCGTCCACCGTCGTACTGACTTGAATCCGCATGCCATGAGCGTGGCGCGTCAATGCCACACTCACAGCGGTGTCTCCTCTCGGCGGGTCGCGGCAAGCGTCTCCTCGAGCGCGAAGGCGCGGTTCGACCGGCTCGCCAAGTGACTCGCCGGGATTGTGCGCGCGGTCAGCCTGCTCGCTCGTCTTCGTGGGCGTCGCGGACCCGGAAAGGGTCGTCCTCGCCTCGTTCTGCGAGCCGGCGGGGCGAATAGATCGGAACCGACGGGGGTAAGAGGGTCGGACCCCCCGTGACGGCAACCACCGACCCGAGGCCCACCGGCGCCGCCGTGCCTCCCCCGTCTGCGCCGTCGTCATGGCACCGGACAGTGCGTCGTCGTGAAGTTTCCGAGAGTCTGAGAGCCATGTCAGTGACGACTGCTTCCCCGCCCTCGCCTCTCGTCGAGCTGCGACTCTCGCTCGTCAGAGCCATCCGTCCGAGTGCTGCCACCATCCGACGGGGTCGTCGCCGCCTGCACGCCAAGGCCCTCGGCACGGCCCTGCTCACCGTCGCCTCTTACTGGGGCCTGGTGTTCTCCGATGTCGGTCTGATCGGGAGGATCGCCTGGGGTGCCACGTTGGTGATCTCGGTCGTCGCCATCGGCACCGGGATCATGCACGATGCCAACCACGGGGCGTTCAGTCGCACGCGGCGGGCCAACCGACTGATCGGATGGACCGCCGACCTGCTCGGGGCCAGCTCGTGGGTGTGGCGGTTCAAGCACAACACTCTCCATCACGCCCACACCAACGTCGTCGGCCGCGACAGCGACATCGAGCAGGCTCCGTTCGCCCGGCTGGCCCCCCGACAGCCCTGGCGCCCATGGCACCGTTACCAGCACGTGTACATGTGGTTCCTCTACGGCTTCTTGACCACCAAGTGGTTCGTCGTCTCCGATGTCGTCGCGTTGGTGAAGGGCGGCTTCGGGACGGACCGGTTCGCCACCTCACCGCAACGGAGCGACCTCGCCCTGATCGCCAGTGGGAAGGTCGTTCACCTCGGCTGGGCCGTGTTCATCCCGCTGCTGCTGCATCCCTGGTGGGCGGTCCTGCTCTTCTACCTCGTGGGCTCCTGGCTGGTCGGGTTCATCCTGGCGATGATCTTCCAACTCGCCCACTGCAACGACGAGGTCGAGTTCCTCGATGCCACCGCGGTAGGCGCCCACGAACCGTTCGAGGTGCGCCAGCTCCGCACGACCGCCGACATCGAATGTCGTGTTCCGGTCCTCGGCGCCTTCGTCCGCTGGATCATGGGCGGCCTCGACCACCAGATCGAGCACCACCTCGCGCCCCGTCTGCCCCACACCGTCTACCCGGCGATGGCCACCGAACTCCGGCGCATCTGCGCCGAACGCCAGCTTCCGTATCACGTCCACCCGTCCCTCTCGGCCGCGCTCCGCTCGCACGGCCGATGGCTTCGACAGCTCGGTCGCGACCCAACGGATGGGCTCAGGCCAGGCGAACCGTCGGATTGGTAGCCACGCGACGCGCTCGCTTCCGGTCGTAGAACGCGGGCGCATGGAGGCCGTTCGAGGTCGCAAGCGCGACCCGCCGGTCAGGAGACGCTTGCTCTCGAAGGTGGGCGCTGCCACCATCGCGGGCATCACCGAACGCTGGGGGGCAGTTGTGGCAACGACCAGGGTGGACATCTACGACCCGGAGCTCTACGTCGACGGGCCGATCCACGAGATCTTCGCCGAGCTGCGACGAACCGAACCGGTCTACTGGCAGGAGATACCCGACGAAGCGGGCTACTGGGCGGTGCTTCGCCACGCCGACCTGTGTGCCGTGGCGAAGGACCCGGCGATCTTCTCGGCCGAGGAGATGGGCGTGGTGCTCGAAGACCCCGAGCCCGAACAGCTCGCGCAGAGCCGCAACATGATGTTGATGATGGACCCGCCCCGCCACGGCGAGCACCGCCGACCCCTGGTGGGCAGCTTCAAGGCCAGGGCCATCGGTCAGATGCAGGACCAGGTCCGCACCATCTGCCGTTCGATCCTCGATCAGGTCCCGGCCGACGGCAACGTGGAGTTCGTCCACGACGTGGCGGCCATGTTGCCCAACCAGGTCGTCGGCGAGCTGATGGGACTGCCGCCCGAGGACGGCGAGAAGATCCGGCGTTGGGCCGAGGAGAGCACCAGCGCCCAGGACCCCGAGCTGGCGGCCACCGACGTCCCGCAGGGCATGACCGGCATGACCGGTATGGCCATGTACGCGATCGAGCTCGCCGCTCGCCGCCGTGAGGAGCCACCTCGAGAGGACCTGACGTCGCTGATCCTCGCCGGCGACTTCGGCCACGGTCCGATGACCGACGTCGAGTTCGCCAGCTTCTTCGTGCAGCTCGTGACCGCGGGCAACGACACCACCAAGACGATGCTCTCGTCAGGGCTGCACGCCCTCCTCGACCACCCCGACCAACTGGCCGAGCTGCGGGCCGACCGCTCGCTGATCCCTGGCGCCGTCGAAGAGATCCTCCGCTACGCCAACCCCCTGCACTACTTCCGTCGCACCGCCCTGCGCGACACAGAGATCGGCGGTCAGGCCATCGCCGCCGGCGACAAGATCGCCATGATGTACACGTCGGCGAACCGCGACGAAGCCGCCTTCGAGAACCCGCAGCACTTCGACATCCATCGCTCCCCGAACCCCCATCTGTCGTTCGGCATCGCCTCGCACTTCTGTCTGGGTGTGCACCTGGCCCGTCTCGAGGGCCGGGTCTTCTTCGAGGAGCTCCTCGACCGGTTCCCCACCATCACCCAGACCGGCCCGGCGCGCCGCGTCCGTTCCAACCTGAACAACGGCCTCAAGGAGCTCCCCGTCCGGCTCGAGCGGGGGTAGCCGCGTCCGCGCCCGGACCCGGAGGTCGGTCGGGGGCCGTCGGTGGCCCCGTCGCCGTCAGCCGAGATCGAGCAGGCCGCGGATGTCGTCCGCGGTGAGCGCGCCGGTCAGAGCGCCTTCGCCGTCCAAGACGCTGCTGAACAGGTCGGCCTTGCGGGCCTTGAGCTCCATGACCTTCTCCTCGATGGTGCCGGTCGAGACGTAGCGGTACACCATCACCGGGTTCTGTTGGCCGATGCGGTGGGTGCGGTCGACGGCCTGGCTCTCGGTGGCGGGGTTCCACCAGGGGTCGAGGACGAAGCAGTAATCGGCCTCGGTGAGGTTGAGGCCGAAGCCCCCGGCCTTGAGGCTGATGACGAACACGGGGGCGTCGCCGTCCTTGAACCGCTCGATGGCCTCGGCGCGTCGACGGGTGCGCCCGTCGAGGTAGCTGTAGTCGATGCCGGCCGCGTCGAGGCGGGTGCGCACCCGGGACAGGTACCGGGTGAACTGGCTGAACACCAGGGCCCGGTGGCCCTCGGCGATGATCTGGGTGAGGTCGTCGAGCAGTCGGTCGAGCTTGGCTGAACCGACGTGGTCATGGGCGTCGTCGATGAGGCCGGGGTCGAGGGCGAGCTGGCGCAGGATGGTGAGCGACTTGAGGATCTCGAAGCGGTGCTTCTGGACGTCGCCGACGAGGCCGAGGACCTTCTGGCGTTGCCGTTGGAGCTGGGTGGCGTAGATCCGGGCGTGGCGGGCGTTGAGCTCGATCTCGATGGTCTGCTCGGTCTTCGGGGGCAGCTCGGTGAGCACGGCGTCCTTGGTGCGCCGGCGCATGAACGGGGCGATGCGGCGCCGCAGCGTGGCGAGCAGTTCGGGGGAGTCGCCGTTCTCGATCGGCTTGCGGTAGGTGTTGCTGAACCGCTTCGGGTCGGGGAAGAGCCCGGGCGCGGTGATCGACAGCAGCGACCACAGGTCCATCAGCGTGTTCTCGAGCGGAGTGCCGGTGATGGCGATCTTGGTCGTGGCCTCGAGGCGGCGTGCGCACTGGTAGGTCTTGCTCTGATGGTTCTTCACGAACTGGGCCTCGTCGAGAAGGAGCAGCTCCCAGTCCTGGCGGGCGTAGTCGTCGAACTCGATGCGGAACAGCGCGTAGGAGGTGACCACCAACGTCGCCCCGGCGATCTCGTCGACCAGCGGGCGACCGCGTCGCGCCGCGGTCTCGTGGATGGTTCGCACCGCCAGCGCAGGGGCGAAATGGGCGGCTTCACGCGCCCAGTTCTCGACCACGCTCGTCGGTGCGACGACGAGGAACCGGGCATCGGGGTCGTCCTGCAACACGTGGAGGCACAGCGCCAGGGTCTGCACGGTCTTGCCGAGGCCCATGTCGTCGGCGAGGATCCCGCCGAGGCGGTGGCGGTGCAGGAACGCCAGCCAGTCGAGGCCCTCGTGCTGGTACGGGCGCAGCGTGGCGTCGAGCCCGGCCGGGAGCGCCACGGGTTCGGGGGCGGCGAGCGCGGCCATCGAGCTCACGTTGTCGGCCCAGCATCGTGACTGCCCGGTCACGATGCCGAGACCGGCCAGCTCGTCCCACCAGCTCGACTGGAACCGGTTGACGCGGGCGATGGCGGTACCGGTGGGATCGGCCAGCCCGCGGGCCTCGTGGATGAGCTCGCGCAGCCGCGCGAACTCGGGGCGATCGAGGCGCAGCCAGGTGCCCGAGGGCAGGATGAGGGCTTCGTCGTCGCGGTCGAGCGCGGCGAAGAGGCTGGCGAAGTCGATGGTCTGGCCGTCGACACTCACCTCGACATCGAGATCGAACCAGTCGTTGCCGCCACGCAATTCGTCGCCCTCGGTGACGGCCAACGAGATGAGTGGGTCCCCGGCGGCCTCGCGCAACTCGGGGTGATCGCCGGCGACCTCGACGTCGATGCTGCTGTTCGCCTCGAGCCAGGGCAGCACCTCGGTGAACAGGGTGAGGATCGCCGGGCCCGACACCGTCAGGTCACGGGCTCGGCCCGTGAAGTCGGCGAGGGCGGGGAGCAGATGGACCGGTAGCTCCAGCGCGTCGACGGCATCCTCCTCGGCGGCGTGGTCGCGGAGGCGGCCCGTGAGCCCCCACAGGGGATGATCCAACGTCTGATCGCCGCGGCGGTAGCGGGCCGACCACCGCAGGGTCGCGGCGTCGAGCGCGGTGCGTTCGACGCGCAGCGTCAGGCCGTCGAACCGACTGGAGGTGAAAGTGACGCTGCGGTCGGAGGAGCCGAGCGTCGCATGGCGGGCCAGCGACGGCTGGTAGAGGTCGAGCAGCTCGTCGACATCATGAGCTGGGACGGTGATGGCCTCGTTGGCGGCGAGGCGAGCCACGGTCGGGTGCAGGGGAGCACCGAGGGGGATCAGCGTCAGGTGACCGCCGTCCCTGGTCCACAGCCCGTGGGGTGGGGTGCCGAGCAGGCCGCTGCGCCCGTCGTCGAGCCGTACCGGTTCGTCGCCGAGGGTGAACGAGCTGGTGAGGGTGACGTTGCCGTTCTCGTCGGCGGTGACATCGATACTCGGCACCGCTCGGGTGGCGGACAGCTCGACCACGTCGCTGGGGCGTTCGCCGATGAGCTCGACGCCGACCTCGACCGCCCGTTCGAGCTGGTACCAGAGGTCGGGACCGAAGCGGGCGAGCGGCGCCGTCTGGGGGTTGGTGTACCCGAGGTCGGCCGGGCCACTGGCCACGAGCGATCTCAGCGCTGCTCTCTGCAACGCATCGACGTCATGGAGTTGGTGGTTCTGGGTGGCGGTGATGTCACGCCACGAGGCGCCGGTCTTGATCCACTTGCCGCCTCGGCCCATGCGCATCGGGCGGATCGTGACCCGAGGCCCGGTGGCGACCACGTACCTGCTGGGGGTGGGGTGCACCACGGCGAGCTGGAGGGCGAGGCCGGTCTCGGGCGCCACGAGGGCGCCGTCGTCGGTGGCCAGCTCGGCCAGGGTCCGACGCCAGTCGAGCGCGAGGTGGGCGCCGGCTCCGACTGTTGGTGTCGTCGGTCGGGCGGCCTGGCGGCGAGCGGTGAGGATGACCGCCACGCAGTGCTTGCACGCGCCGCCGAGCGGGCACGTGCAGGTGTCGTCGAGGAGGATGGAACTCATCGTTCGGTTCCAGCGGACCCGCACCACGTAGGTCGCCAGGCCCGAGCCACGACAGACCGCGTTGATCGTCCCCGGCTCCGAGCCGAGCAGGCTGACGCGATCTTCTTCGGCGTAGGCGCGCCCCCGCACCAGCGATCCGGGGTCGTAGACCGTCTCGAGGAACTGATCGTCGAGGTCGTCGACGCTCGGTGATGCGGGCACGATGGAGGGGTCCTTCGGGTGGCGAGCGGCCCGGATGGCCCGGTCATGAGCGCGTAGTGCGAGCGCCGGCCAGGTCTGACGGATCGCCGTCCACGATAGGTGGGCCTTCCGCCCGCCCACGCCGGCCTCGGGGTCGCGGGCCGACGCGCCCCGACCCGGGCCGACGCGCCATCATGATGAGACCCGCACCCTCGCGCTCGGAAAGGACGAGACATGCCTGACCTCCAGCCCGTTGACCTGCGCACCAACCCGTACCTCCAAGGGGGGTTCGCCCCGATCCATCGCGAGCTCACCGTCGACGGCCTCGAGGTGGAGGGCACGATCCCGGACGGGCTGGTGGGCGCTTACCTGCGCAACGGCCCCAACCCCAAGTTCACGCCACTCGGCAGCTACACCTTCCCGATGGAAGGCGACGCCATGGTGCACGGCGTCTGGTTCGAGGACGACGGCACCGTGCGGTACCGCAACCGGTGGGTGCGCACCAAGGGCATGGGCGCCGAGGAGAAAGCTGGTCGCGCCCTCTTCGGCGGGCTGATGACCCCGGCGTTCGTCGACCAGTCTCTGCTCGATCCCGACCCCGACCCCGGGTGGCCGTTCCGGCTCGACCCGTTCATCAACGTGGTGCGCCACGGCGGCCGCCACATCGCCCTGGCCGAGTCCCTCCCCGCCTACGAGCTCACCCCCGACCTCGAGACCATCGGGTTGTTCAACTACGGCGGCCGGTTCAGTTCCATGTGCGCCCATCCCCGCATCGACCCGCTGACCGGGGAGATGGTGCTGTTCGGCTACGACGTCGAGGAGCCGTTCCTGGTGTGGATGGTCGTGAACCCGGACGGCACGGTGAAGAGCGGCCCCACGGTCGTCGACGGGGTGGATGCCGGCTACATGATCCACGACTGCGTGATCAGCGCCCGTTACCTGGTGCTCGTGTTGGCTCCCGTGGTGTTCGACATCGACGCCATGATGACCGGTGGCGACGTGCTGGCCTGGAAGCCGGAGCTCGGCACGAGGATCGCCTGCATCCCCCGCGACGGGACGCCGGTGCGGTGGCTGCACACCGACCCGTTCTTCGTCTGGCACCACGGCAACGCCTACGACCAGGGCGACGACGTGGTCATGGATTTCTCGTGGTGGAGCTCGTTCACCCTCGGAGCTGATCCCACCCGGACCGGATCGTTCGTGCAGGCCACGTTGCGTCCCGAGTCCGGCACGGTCGACCTCGAACACGTCGAGGACCGGATGTCCGAGTTCGCCCGGATCGACGCCCGCCGCACCGGCCAACCGCACCGCTACGTGACCGTGTCTCGCAAGTCCGGTCGGGCCGGCCTCGACCCAGGCGTGTTCGACCAGCTCTGCCGCTACGACATGTCCACCGGCGCGACCTCGGTGTACGACGCCGACCTGGCCTTCGGCGAGGTCGTGTTCGCACCGCGTGCCGGCGGCACCGACGAGCTCGACGGCTTCTACCTGACCTACGGCACCGACCCGTCGGCGCAGCACACGTGGCTGTTGATCTGGGATGCGGCGTCGTTCCCGTCGGACCCCGTGGCCCGGGTGCGAATGCCCCAACGCATCCCGTTCGGCCTGCACGGCAACTGGATGCCGGCCGAAGGCTGACCCTCGCCGGATCGGGTGGGCGACGAGCGAACCGGCGGGCTCGGGGCTGCGCCGTTGCGCTGGGCCGCCTGGTGCATGTAATATGCATGCATGCCGAACGTGCAGGTGCGAAACGTGCCCGACGAAGTCCACCGGGCCCTGGTGCGCCGGGCCGAGCACGCCGGACAGTCGCTGCAGCAGTTCCTCACCTCCCAGCTCCTCCTGATCGCGACGACACCGACCATCGACGAGATGCTCGAGCGGATCGAGACTCGCCCGAAGGGCCAGCTCACGGCCAAACAGGCGATCGGGGCCATCGACGACGGACGTGCTCGTCGTTGACGCGTCGGTCCTTGCTCCCGTTCTCGCTGACGCGGGGCGCGACGGGCAGCGGTTCCGGCACCGACTCCGCAGCGAGTCCCTCGCCGGGCCGGACCTGCTGCGGATCGAGGTCACCTCAGTCCTTCGGCGGCAGGCGCACTCGGGGTCTCTGACGGTCGATCAAGCAGATGACGCAGTCAGTGACCTGCTCGACTTCCCGATCACCGTGTTCCCGACTGCACCCCTGCTTCGGCGGGTCTGGGAGCTTCGTTCGAATCTGATGGCCTACGACGGCTGCTACGTCGCCCTTGCCGAAGCCCTGGGCTGTGTGCTGGTCACCGCCGATCACCGGCTGGCCAGAGCGCCTGGACTGCCGTGTGAAGTCGAGGCCCTCTGAGCCCACGACGGGCGGGAGTCGACTGCGGGTTTCGCCGTTGCGGGCTGCGTCTTGGTGTTGGCCAGCCGTTCCGGCCGACGCGTACAAGGCCTTCCAGAAGACCGCTTTGTCGTCCCCGGGGCCGTAGAACTCCCGGATGCGGGCTTCCTCGTCGTACCCCTGCTCGCGGCAGAACTCGCGGGTTACGGCGAACTCGGCGAGCCGGGACTCCTGCTGGGTGCGATCAGGCGTCGGCAGTGGGCTGCAGCTGCACCCGGCGCAGCAGCTGCGCGTTGAGGGCGACGACGATGGTGGACAGGCTCATGAGGATGGCGCCGACGGCGGGGGAGAGTTCGAGGCCGGCCCAGGCGAACACGCCGGCGGCGAGGGGGATGGCGACCACGTTGTAGCCGCCGGCCCAGGCCAGGTTCTGGACCATCTTGCGGTAGGTGGCGCGGGAGAGGCGGATGACTCCGATGACGCTGCGGGGGTCGCTCGAGGCGAGCACGACGCCGGCGGACTCGATGGCCACGTCGGTCCCCGCACCGATGGCCAGACCGACGTCGGCACGGGCCAGCGCGGGGGCGTCGTTGACGCCGTCGCCGACCATGGCCACCGACAGCCCCTGGGTCTGGAGCTCGGCCACCGTTCGGTCCTTGTCCTCGGGGAGCACCTCGGCGTAGACGCGATCGACGCCGAGTTCGGCGCCGACGCTGTCGGCGACCTGGCGGGCGTCGCCGGTGATCATCACGACCTGCACGCCCATGTCCTTGAGCTCGCGAACGGCTTGGCGGGCCTCGGGGCGTATCTCGTCCTCCAACGCGAACGCGCCGACGACGCGATCCTGGTCCAGGAGATACAACACTGCGGCGCCGCGTCGCTCCCAGTCGTCGGTCGGTTCGGCGAGTTCCGGTGGGACCTCGGCGCTCGACTCCCGGAGCATCGTGGGCCCGCCGACGCTGTATCTGGTGCCGTCGACGGTGGCCTCGACACCCCGCCCGGTGCGTGACCGGAAGTCGGTCGCAGCCGGGAGGGCGCCGTCGGCGGCGGCGCGAGCGGTGATGGCCCGGGCCAGAGGGTGTTCGCTGTCGCTCTCGACGGCGCCGGCGAGACGCAGGACCTCGGCCTCGGTCAGGCCGTCGGCGGCGGCGACACCGCTCACGATGTGGGCGCCCTTGGTGAGGGTGCCGGTCTTGTCGAACAGCACAGCATCTATCGTGCGCATTCGTTCCAGCGCCAGTCGGTCCTTGACCAGGATCCCGGCACGGGCCGACACCGCGGTGGAGATGGCTATGACCAGCGGAATGGCCAGTCCCAACGCGTGAGGGCAGGCGATCACCAACACGGTCACCGTCTTGGTCACCGCAGCGTCGACGTTCCCCAACAGCGACCACACCACGAATGTGAGGGCCGCCGAGCCAGTGGCCACGTAGAACAGCAGCGCCGCGAACCGGTCGGCCAGCACCTGGGCCCGGCTGGACGACTCCTGCGCGTCGGCGACCATCCGCTGGATCCCCGCCAGCGCCGTGTCCTCCCCGACGGCGGTCACTCTGATCCGCAGCGACGAGTCGGTGGCGACCGTGCCCGCCACCACGCGGTCACCAGGGCCCCTCGCCGCGGGCCGGGACTCACCCGTGATCATCGACTCGTCGAGCTCGGCCTCTCCCTCGACCACCACGCCGTCGGCTGGAACCCGGCCACCGGAGCGCACCAGCACCACATCGTCGACCGCCAGCTCGGCAATGGGTACCGCCATTGTGGTGCCGTCGTCGCTGACCCGTTCGGCGTCGTCGGGGATCAGTTCGGCCAGCGCCGCCAGCGCGCCACGGGCCTGGCCGATGGCCTTCATTTCCTGCCAGTGCCCCAGCAACATGATCGTCACCAGCGCGGCGAGCTCCCACCAGAAGTCCAGGTCGAACCAGCCGAGGCTGGTGGCCATGGAAGCGGTGTAGGCCACGGTGATGGCCATCGAGATGAGCAGCATCATCGCGGGCTGGCGGTCCCGGATCTCTTGGACCCCGCCGGCCAGGAACGGCCAACCGCCCCAGAGGAAGACGAACGAGCCGAGCACGGGGCCGACCCAGGACATGGCCGGGAAGGAGAGCTCGTAGCCGAACCAGTCCATGACCATGGGGCTGGTCACCACGAGAGGGAACGTCAGCGCGAGCGACAGCCAGAACCGGCGCCGGAACATCTCCGGGTCGTGCCCGGCGTGCCCGGCGTGCCCGGCGTGCCCGGCGTGCCCGGCGTGGCCATCTTGCGCGTCGTGCATTGCGTGGCCGGCGGCGGAGTTGGGTTCGGCAGGCATCTCCGTCGGCTCGATCGGTGTCGTGGCCATCGCCTCGCCTCGCTCAGAACTCACGTCACCGGGGCGGTGACTCGCCGCGCGCCGGAGCCGGCCACGCGTGCTCGGCTCCGGCTTCACTCGGCCGGTCATTGTTGGCGTCCTTACAATCGGCTACTCGAACGCGAGCCCGACACGGCGGCGAGCACCAGTCCGACCACCCCGACGGCGATGACGATGAGACCGAGCAGGTTGTTGACGAAAAGGGCGAGCAGGACGCCCACCAGTATCACGACGATTGCGGCACCGATGGTCATGGGATGTTCTCCTTTGTCCCGGCCGACGGCCGAACACTGTCCCTGTACCCATTGACGTTCGCGAAAGACCCCCGGGTACGCGACGGCTCGGGGCCCAGCTCGATCGAGCGTCGGGGGCAGGCGGTGACCAGGTTTCGCGTGAAGTGGGTAGATGCGACTCCTGATGCCACGCCTCACCTTGCGTGGGCGTCGTTCCGGACCCCGGCGGTGCATCGAAAGCGCTCCGACACGATCGAGGACGAACCATGCCGTCACGAGAAGTTGATCCGCTGGACCTCACCCCATCACCAGGTGGCGGCGTACGCCCTCTCGAACGTCGAATCCAGAAGTTGGCCGATGCCGGCTGTTCGGATGTCGAGATCGCCCGGCGGTTCCGGCGGAGTGCGTCGGGCATCGCCCGTGTCCGGGTCCTCGCGCGGTGGAAGCTCGCATCTTCTCCGCCGACGACGTGATCGTCGGACCGGCAGCCGTCCTGTCGC
>Ga0209390_10003040_pt1 | contig 28020 bp, 25 predicted proteins | sample BON01_FD_187212 | JGI IMG/M metagenome (GOLD analysis project Ga0209390, IMG submission 187212) | Freshwater microbial communities from Lake Bonney liftoff mats and glacier meltwater in Antarctica - BON-01 (SPAdes) (version 2) | ecosystem: Environmental > Aquatic > Freshwater > Ice > Glacier...
TTTTACTCTCAAATAGAATCGATTTAGGGGTGGCTCACTTTGACCCGGAATACCTGGCTCACTTTGACCCGTTTTTAGTGGCTCACTTTAACCCGTTTTACGTGGTTCAATATGTCCGCATTTTGCAGCATACGAAAATCGGAATATTAAAGATGTTATTGAAAAGGTTGATAAAAAAGAAGCTTTAATTAGTGAAGAAAAAACTAAGAATGCTGAAAAAGCACTTCTAACGGCACAGTTTTCTGAAATAAGCCAGAAGTTTGACCTTATGATTCTACAAAATCAAAGTCAACAAAATGAATTTGAGAATGAAAAAGGAGCTAAAATCACTGGAGCTAAAAGTAAATTTACTGATGAAAAATTAGCCTTTTATGAGTCATACAAAAACATAATTGAAAAGATAAAACATACAAATCAAGAGCAAAAAGAAAAAGCTGAAAATGAATTAAAATTATTGATTGACAATGAAAACAATATTAAAAGAAACAAAGCTGAATTAAAACATAAAGTCTATTTTAATGATGATATTAAAAGTTGTCAGGATGAAAAAACTCTACTAAACAATGTGGTTTCTAAATCTAAAACAGTTATTACGAATGCAAAAAACGAAACAAATACCATTCGAAAAGAATGGGAATTGGAGAACAAGGAAGTCGAACGAAATACTGAAGTAAAAATTGATAAAGAACAAGTAAAATCACAATCCTATTTAGATGAAATGTTGGTTATACAAAACAATTTAAAACAAAGTAAATCATCTCTTTATGGTTGGTTAAATGACACTGTTCCTAATTGGGAAAATACAATAGGAAAAGTAATTGATGATAAAAATGTTCTTTTTAACACCAATCTTGACCCTAAGAAAGTTTCAAAAAATGAATCTTCACTTTTTGGTATCGAGATAAACTTAAGTGCAATAGATAAACGCATAAAAACGGTTGACGAGTATAACCAGGAAATTACTGAGTTAAAAAACAAGATTACTGCTATAAACATCAATATCACAGAAATAACGGAACGTAAGGAGAAGAGTTTAAATAATCTAAAGATTAAATTCAGAACAAAAATAAATACATTAAAAGATACCATTTCTGAAAATGAATACTTATTAACGCAAGCGAAAGAAAATTTAAAAAACAATAAAATAGCTATAGAAGAATGGGAAACTAAAGCCGTTTCTGAAAAAGAAAAAGCTTTACAGATATTTGAAAATGAGTTAGAAAAATCATCTAATTTAAAAGGGAAATCTCAAACCAATTTAGATGGAATTGTAAAGTCTATTAATCGTGAAGTTACCAAGAAAGAAAACGAAAGAGAATCTGAAATAGGTAAAATTGAAATCTTAAAAGATGAAACGATTTTAACTTTAAACAAAGCTATATCTACAAACAAAACTGATTCTGAAAAGCGACTGCAAGACATAAAAGCACTTCAAAATAAAGAACTAAGCAACAAAGGTGCAGATACTAAAAGATTAGATTTAATAGATAATCGTCTATCAGAAATCACTACTGCTTTAAGTTTCATCAAAAACAATGAAGTGTTAGTTATTGAATTTCAAAAAGACAAAAGAGAACTTTTTGATAAAGTCCCTCAATTTAAAGTAGATCAATCAGCTTTAGAAAAGAAACAGAGTACTTTAATAGATGAACAAAAAATAGAAAAAAGTAGATTTGATTCAAAATATCACAATCAAAAAGAAGTCGTTCAAAATATTGAAACTGAAATTAACGTATTTGAGAAGGATTTAGAAAAATTTAACGATTTTAAGTTATCTGAAAGTTTTGTTTCTATACAAGATTATTTCACAACAGAAATTCAGGAAGAAAATCATTTAAAAACAGCAATTCTAATTATTGAAGAGTTAAATGACAAACACTATGGTAGTATAAATAAATTTAATGACTTTCAACAATCTACCAATTCATTCATTGGCAATTTTAATGAGTCTAATGTTTTTAAGTTTAATGTAAACCTAAATAGTAATAACGACTATTTAACATTTGCTATTGACCTTAAAGAATTTATTGAAGAAGATAAAATTAACGAATTTGAGAAAAGAATAAATGAAAAATTTGCTCATATCATCCAACAAATTGGAGTAGAAACGACAGACCTTATATCTAAAGAAGCTGAAATAGAGAAAATAACCAAAAAAATAAATGACGATTTCACAAATAAGAACTTTGTTCAGGCCATTAAAGAAATGGAAATGAGAACTCAAAAAAGTTCAAATCCAGTTGTGAAATTATTGATTCAAATTAAAGAGTTTAATGATGAAAACAGTCTCCTATTAGGAGAAAATAATCTATTTACATCTTCTGAATCAGGTAATAAAAACAACAAAGCAGTTGAACTATTAAAACAGTTGGTAAAAGAATTAGAAAAATATAAAAATTCATATTTAACACTATCTGAATCTTTTGATTTACAATTTAAAATTGTTGAAAATGATAATGATTCAGGTTGGGTAGAAAAACTATCAAACGTTGGAAGTGAAGGAACAGATGTATTGGTAAAAGCTATGATTAATATTTTGCTTTTAAATGTGTTTAAAAATAGTGCTTCAAAAAAGTTTAAAGACTTTAAATTACATTGTATGATGGATGAAATTGGAAGATTACACCCCAATAATGTAAAAGGTATTTTAAGGTTTGCGAATGAAAGGAATATACTCCTCATTAATGGTTCGCCAACAAGTCAAAATGCTACAGATTATAAATACACTTACAAATTATCAAAAGAACAGTCAAAATCGGATAATAAAAAATACATTACTAAAATCACTCAATTAGTAAAAGTAACAGCCAAAACTATTTAGTAATGAAGCTAACTTTAAAAATAGCGAAAGTATTATTGAGGCTTAAAAATGGAGAAGTTGTTTCTGCAAGTTCAGCTAAAAGCAAGTTGATTAGTGAATTGATTATTGAGAATATTTTATGGCTAAAGGGGAAACATCACAAATCTTTACAAATTAGAGATAAAGAAGCTTTAACTACTTACCTTTCAAATCAATTACAAATTAATGATCTAGAAAACTATATATCTGCAAAAGAAAACGAAAACACAAGTCGGTCTGAATTTGTAAAAATTACATCTGACTCAAAAAACTCTAAAGAAAGAGCTTTCAAAGGCTTTTTAGTAAACAGTTATAGTCCAATTAAAGCAAAATTAAATGGTCAAGACTTTATTATTAATCCAGCTATTGGAAGTTTTATATTTATATCTGATTTTGATAACTTTGAAATAGATGCTGATATAACTATTGTTGGAGTTGAAAACTCAAAAAACTTTAGTTTAATTCACAAACAAGCTTATTTGTTTGAGAATATAAATCCTTTATTTGTTTCACGATATCCACAGAATCAAAACAAAGATGTTATTAAATGGTTATCGTCAATTCCTAATAATTACCTCCATTTTGGAGATTTTGACATTGCAGGTATTGGTATTTACCTAAATGAATACAAAAAACATTTAATCGATAAGGCAACATTTTTTATACCAGAATATATTGAACAAGAACTTGGAGAAAATGGTAATAGAAAAAGGTATAATGTTCAAAAAGTAAATTTTAAACTAAATGAAATAAAAGAAAATTCACTATTAAAACTTATTGATTTAATCAATACTCAAAAGAAAGGATTAGACCAAGAATATTATATACCCTAAATATTATTTGTCAAGTATTATGTTTCATTTACTTGACAAGTTAATTATAATTTGTACTTTCGCTTTATAATGAAAGTAGCTCAAAAAATAGAAAAACAAATTAGTAAGATTAAAGAAGGTACTACTTTCAAGTATCAACAACTTTCTATTGAACAAAGTGAATACAGTGCTGCAACAAAAGCAATTGAGCGTTTTATCGAAAAAGGTATTATCAAAAGAGTTTCTACAGGTATTTTCTACAAACCTAAACAAACTATTTTTGGAGAATTAAAACCCAATGAAGAAGAATTACTTAAATCATATCTATACCAAAACAATAAAAGAATTGCGTACATAACTGGCACTTCTTTGTATAATAGAATGGGCTTAACAACACAAGTTTCGAAAAGTATTAAAATTGCAAGTAGAGATAAAAGAATAACCATTTCAATTGGTAATATTAAAGGAGTTCCTGTAAAAAGTTATGTAGATGTTACAGATGAAGATTTCTATTTATTAGAAATATTAGATGCTCTAAAAGACTTAAAAAAAATACCTGATTTAGATATATCATCTGCTATAAAAATTATTTCAAATAGACTAAAAAAACTCAATACAAAGGAGATAAAACAAATAATTAAATATGTTTTGTTTTATCCCCCAAGAGTTAGAGCTTTTTTAGGTGCTTTTTTAGAGAAAATAAATACTTCAATTGAACTAATGCAATTAAAAAAGAGTCTAAACCCACTCTCCGAATACAATTATGGGATTAATAAAAAATTATTATCAACTGCACCAAATTGGAATATTAAATGACGTTACACGAAAACAAAGAACTATTCCAAGATGCAGTAACTGCTACTTCTCAACAAAAAGGAATTCCAGAAATTTATGTTGAAAAAGATTATTGGGTAACTCTTGCTTTGCACGCGATATTCAATAATGAAATTGGTAAAGAAACAATCTTCAAAGGCGGTACAGCCTTGTCAAAATGTAATCACTTAATCGACCGATTTTCAGAAGATATTGATTTGGTTGTTCTGAGAAAAGATGGGGAAACAAACAATCAGCTTAAAACTAAAATTAAAAAGATTTCAAAATGTGTCGCTAATGTAATTCCTGAAATAGAAGTTGATGGAATTACTCATAAAATGGGAATGATACGTAAAACTGCTCATAGCTACGAAAAAAGCTTTAACGGAAACTTTGGTCAAGTAAGAGATAATATTATTGTAGAATCGACTTGGCTTGGAAATTTTGAGCCTTACACAACAGGAACAGTATCATCATACATTTATGAAATGATGTTGAAAGCAAACCAACAAGACATTATTAATCAATACGGAATGAATCCGTTTGATGTTTTAATTTTAAGAGCTGAAAGAACACTTTGTGAAAAATTGATGAGTATAGTTCGCTTTTCTCAAACAGAACAACCCATAATTGACTTAAATAATAAAATTCGTCACATTTACGACATTCATATGATAATAAAAGATGCTGAATTAAACTCATTTTTTAATTCAACAGAATTTGATGTAATGCTTTTAAAGGTTGCAAATGATGATGTTCAAAGTTTTAAGAACAATAATGAATGGCTCTCTAATCACCCATCTACAACAATTCTTTTTTCGGATACAGAAAATATTTGGAATAAAATAAAAGACACTTATGAAACAAGTTTTAAGGAATTAGTATTTGGAGAATTTCCTGAGGAAAAAGAGATATTAAATTCTTTAATTTCATTATCAAACAGGTTAAATAAGATTGAGTGGAATATAGTAATAGAAAAATAGCCAACGCTAAAGCCATACACATTTTCAATTCGCTCAAGCCACCACACAAGCCAAAATTGCAAAAGAGTATGTCTTCTGCCAACGCTACAAACAGGACGAATAAAACAACGAAAGCCTAACAAAATGTATAAGTAATAAGGGGTTCAGTGATAAATTGAAAGTTTAGAGCATTGAACAAAGCCCGCCAAATATAAAATTTGAATTGTAAAGGAAAATACAACTAAAATTATTATATTCAGCTATGTACTAAACCGAAAATTCAGTTTTTAAAAAGCCCTTAAAACTCATACACAAACGTACCAACAATTATGAAAACGATATTGACATACTTACTATTAATTTTGTCGACTACCACTTTCGGACAGTCAAATGACACTTTGAAAATAAAGAGTGAAATGAATGACATATGAAAATTTCAATATTTACTTGACTCCACAGGAACCAAAAGTGATTTGAGATTTGGACCTCAAGAAAATGATTCATCTATCTTAATTCAGACACTTGAAATTAACGGAAATCAAATAAAAGTTATAGAAGCATATAAGTTGAAACCTCTAGAAAAAGTCGAATACGATGGATTCTGGCATTTTTGGCACTTTACTGATGGTGTATATATCAATATTGAAAGTGGAGATCTACTGTTTGAAGGAATTTATGAAGTGAAAGAAATCAATGAAAATCAAATGATTCTTATTGAATGCGATAAACATGATAATTGTAACGAATTATATTTTGAAAGGAATTAAAAGCTGGCAATCGAGTAGACCGACCCAGTAACTAAATAGCAGGGAGGGTAGGATTCCCTTCTTTATCCCCATTTAACCTGATTCAACTATTCTTTTGAGATGCAGATTTTCGTACAACCTTGGAGGCGAGCCGTTTTATACGGACAAAACAGATCGATTACACATTTAAACAGCCATTTTCTTCCTAAAACTGTCTTGGAATAGCTCGCTATTCCTGCGTCATTTTCACTCGAAACTCACTATTTAAAGATGTTCTGAATCCAAAAGAATAGTCGAAATCAGGTTATTAAGATAGAAGCAAAATATTACTTTCGCCCAATGAACGTAAGAGACCTAGAACCTAAGATAGTTTGGAACCATTTTTCTGATTTAAACGCAGTGCCACGTCCTAGTAAAAAGGAAGAGCGTGTGATACAGTTTATACAAGATTTTGGTGCTAAGTTAGCACTGGATACCTACACAGATGCTGTTGGCAATGTCATCATCAAAAAACCAGCGACTGCTGGTATGGAAGATAGACAAACTGTAATAATACAGAGTCACTTGGATATGGTACACCAAAAGAATTCTGATACAAACTTTGACTTTGATACTCAAGGAATAGAAATGTATGTAGACGGTGACTGGGTGCGGGCTAATGGAACTACACTAGGTGCAGATAATGGAATGGGCGTAGCTGCTATCATGGCTCTACTTAGTTCTGATGATATAGCTCATCCTACTATAGAAGCACTATTTACCATAGACGAAGAGACCGGTATGACAGGTGCTATGGAATTAGAAAAAGGAATTTTAAAAGGAACTATACTTCTTAACCTAGATACGGAAGATGACGATGAGTTTAGCATAGGATGTGCCGGGGGCATAGACACCAATACCAATTATACGTACAACGAAGTAGATATTTCGTCTGGTTCTCAAACGTATAAAATCACTGTAAATGGTCTGAACGGAGGGCACAGTGGTGTGCAGATAAACGAAGAACTAGGAAATGCCAATAAGATAATGAACCGTCTGATGCACGATTGCGAAGATTTTAATCTTCAGATTGTAAACGTGGATGGTGGTAGCCTTAGAAATGCGATACCACGTGAGAGTTTTGCGACTATAGCTGCTAGTCCTGCATATTTAGAAGAACTAGAGCAAAGAGTACAAGCTATAAAAGCAGAATATAGCATACAAGATCCTAATCTAAGTATCAGAGTAGAGGCTACTTCTCAAGCTGATAAAGCAATGAGCTTAGAAGACACTAAAAAAGTAACTACAGCACTATACGCAGTGCATAACGGTGTATTCAGATTTAGTAGAGCCATAGAAGGTTTGGTAGAAACATCTTCTTCGCTCGCCAGAGTGATAGTGAAAGATGGCGAGTTTGTAACTCAAAGTCTACAACGTAGCTCTTTAGAAAGTGGAAAATACGATGTTGCTTATACTGTAGCAGCTCCATTTTATCTAATGGGATGTGAAGTAAAGCAGAAAGGTGATTACCCAGGGTGGTCTCCTAATCCTACCTCTCCTATTTTGGATGTTTTAGTAGCAAAGTACAAAGAGTTATTTAACAATGAGGAGCCTAAGGTAATGGCTATACACGCCGGTTTAGAATGTGGTCTACTAGGAAAACGCTATCCTGGTTTAGATATGATAAGCTTTGGACCTACTATAAAAGGAGCACACAGCCCAGACGAACGATGTGGAATAAAGTCTACTGCTAAGTTTTGGATGTTCTTAAAGGAGATTTTGGCAAATGTGCCGAAGTAATTTAGTGATTGGTTAACTTGGAGATTCGTCGTACTCTGGATTCCATCCGAAAGGAATGTAGAATTCAGAGGTATTGCTGATTAAATGAATTCTTCTTCTAAACTTCTATTGCCAATTAATGAAGTATCTGCTCTTGGCATTATCAAAGGGGCTTTTTCTTTAATGTCATCCATTACATCTGGAGTATAAGTTAAATTACTTCTTTTGCTTTAGTCATTGTACTTCCATCGACATCTCACTCAAGTTTTATGTGAGGTAATGTTTTCATTTCAATATATAAGTATGGTTTTACATCCTAAAGATTTCTTTCTTAAACTTGCAGCAACAAATTAACAAATCAACTAGTAACGAATTAACCAAAACATATGGCATCCTCTTTTTTCGCTTTATTAGATGACATCTCTGTACTAATGGATGATGTAGCAACCATGAGTAAGGTAGCTACGCAAAAAACTGCAGGTATTCTAGGGGATGATTTAGCTGTAAATGCTGAGAAATCTTCGGGTTTTTTGAATAACAGAGAACTTCCTGTGTTATGGAAAATAACCAAAGCATCATTGTTAAATAAAGTAATGATATTGCCTGTAGCTTTTTTACTAAGTGCATTTGTCCCTATCGTTATTACTATTATTTTAATAATGGGCGGTGTGTATCTAGCTTATGAAGGAGTAGAAAAAATAATAGGATTCTTGTTTCATAGAGAGCACAAGAAACAAGTAAAAGCGATAGTAGGCCAATCAGATGAGGAGCTAAAAACCCAAGAAGATGAAAAAGTAAAATCGGCTGTCTTTGTTGACTTTATACTATCCATAGAAATCGTAATCATAGCCTTAAGTACGGTAACAGAGAGCACCATACTCGTACAAATAATTGTGGTTACCTTGATAGCCTTACTGGCTACAGTAGGTGTATACGGCATAGTAGCATTAATAGTACGAATGGACGATATGGGCTATAAGCTTATAAAAGCGAACAAGAGTAAGTTTGCTAACACACTTGGTATGGGATTAGTAAATGGACTACCTTGGGTTATTAAAACATTGAATGTAGTAGGGACTGTAGCACTTATTCTAGTAGCAGGGGGCATCTTTACTCATAATCTACATTTGATACACAATTTAATCTCAGGCATTCCTAAGATGCTTGCTGATACCGCGGCAGGACTAGTAGTAGGTTCAGTAGCAGTGTTAGTCGTTTTATTATTTACGAAGATAAAAGTAAAGTAGCGACTTTCTAGTAGCATCGAAGATATGGCCTGGTAATTGCAACTTATATTGCGAGATATATTTAATAACTAAGTCCTAAAAACTTGTAAAATGGCAACTAAAAATCACATTATATACCTCATACTATTATTCGCATTCGTTGGATGCAAATCACAAGGCATAAGCCAAGGGGCTAAACAAGACTATTTTAAAGGTACTATTATATATAATGTAGAAGTAGTACTAAGCAAAACGGACACTTCGGCCAAGGCAAAGAAGTCTTTTTTCGGAGACGAAATGTACCTTACTATATTCAAAAATGGAGACATTCAACGCAAGTATAATGGTAACTCGCCAGAAGGATATGATCTGTACTATGTAGACTTAGAGGGAAATTTAGTGATGGAAAAGTATAATAATTCAGACACCCTCTTTACGCATAAAGCAAGTACTCAAAACATTATTAAGTTGAATTCTTTGAGAGAAGATAATATGATTTGTAGAGTGATGGACTATGATCTGAAAGATGTATCGATAGGTGCACAGTCGCTAAGTGCCAAAGGGAATTCAATAGCGTACTTAACTATCAAATACTGGTATACCGACGCATTGAAAGTAGATAAAACACAGTATGAAAACATCAATGATGACCTATGGAATTACTTCATGAGAGAGTCTAATGGGTCTCTTTTTCTAAAGTATGAGGTAGACTATTTTAACTACAAGGTAATCTATACAGCGAAAGAAATAAAGCCAAATAGGTACGAAAATTATAAGGAAAAGGTGAGCACTGACTCTCCAAGAGTAGTTAAGTAGCGTTATTTATTCCAACACCTGATACTCTTTGCCATCACTAATGCTACAGCCACTCTGTATCATCTCAAATAATTCTAATTCACGTACTTTTGAGTATTTCTTCGATGCCATATGCTGCTCTGCTTTACTATCTAATTTTACTATTCTGATGAGTTGTATGTCTTCTTTGTCTGCTTTGAAATAAAATACGGTGTCCTTCTCTGCTTTTTTTAGGTATTGCACTCCTCTCAGCACACCTTCCCATACCACATCGCTAAATTGATTAATAATCTCGTCTGCATTTACAGGTTCGTTTTCTTTGATCGCCACCCAGTCGTCTGCTGTGATGCCGTTGACAACTAAAAAATTTATAAATTCTTTTTCTAGCTCGTGTAATTCTTCCACATTTAATCTAGTATACTTCATCCGTGCGAAGATATTATTTACCTTCAAGGTTTGATAGTAAAACAAGCTAAATACCTTTGTACCAATGAAGATAGAAAATAACATCGTAGTAGGTGTAAATTACGCATTAGAAGTAGAAGGGCAGCCAGTTGATGCATCTGGAGATAATCCACTTACATATATCCACGGTCACGGGATGATGATTCCTGGTTTTGAGAAGCAACTAGAAGGCTTAGCAGAGGGAGATAAATACGATTTTACAGTAGCTGCTGCCGAAGGATACGGAGAGCAGAATCCAGAAGCTGTAGTAAATCTAGACAAAGCTATGTTTTTAGTAGATGGGAATATGAGCACGGAAGTATTCGAAGGAGCACAATTAGAACTAACAAACCAAGATGGCCAGCCAATGGTAGGGACGGTACAAGCTATATCTGACGATAAAGTTACTATGGATTTTAACCATCAATTAGCAGGTAAAGACTTGCATTTTGCGGGTAGTATCGCTAGTTTAAGAGCAGCCACAGAAGAAGAGATTTCTCACGGTCACGTACACGGCCCAGGTGGGCACCAGCATTGAGCTGACTTACTTTATAGTTGCAAAAACTTGCACAGCAGTAAGTGAATAATTTTGAGGATTGAAGTAAGAAGCAATCCCACTCAATTGGTAGTCTGGATTGAGTAAGTTTTTATTATGGAATTCGCTTGCTATCCAGGCATTGAGCATATATATAGCGGCCTCGTCATACGTGGTGGCTATACTTTTTTGAGTGCTTCCGCTTCTTAGATAGTTTTGCGTGCTTATGAGTACATATGTGCGAGCAATATTCTCAGCCACACTATAGCTTTTCACATTGATATAGCTAACCAATCGTTCCCGAACATTCTTTTTCCCAGCGGTTGGCTGATCGTGTGTTATCTCTTTCTCGGTCTTCAAAAAAGTGTTTTGATCTGCTGCGACCTTGTAGATTATGGAGTTGGACATAAGCGGCCGAATTCCTTTCTCTTTTCTGTAATCGTTGATTTTTAGTAATAGTACCTTTTCATACAAAGTTTGGTCAAAGTTTTTTGGGTCAATCTTGTCATCGCCTATGTCTCCAAACGAAGAGGATAGAATAAAAACCGATAAAATAAAGGATACTAGTCTGCTCATAATATTAATATAAACAATTACTATGCCTAATTAGTTAACTCTATAAATTAACCTTCTGGCTTTTTTTATCTTGCGAAGTATTTATATAATTTTGAGTTATAAGGAGTTTCTGCTTACAGCCGCAAGGGTTATTTATCTTTTAAAAAAAATAAGTTTTCTTTTAACTTCATATATCCAGCACGCTTTACGGCAGATTTTTTAAAAACATCTTTAAAAACATCTTCGGTAAGTTCTTTCCAATCGTTTTGATGTAGTTCTTTAAGATCTGGATGAGGATTAAAGCCACTTTCAGTGTTCGTGTGGCTGAATTTATTCCATGGACACACATCTTGACAAATATCACATCCAAATACCCAACCTTCCATTTGTCCTTTGAATGATGCAGGGATATTTTCTTTCAGTTCAATAGTAAGATATGAAATACATTTTGTACTATCTATTACCTTATCAGCCACTATGGCGTCAGTAGGGCAAGCATCTATACAGGCTGTACAAGTTCCGCAATGATCAGTAGTAGGTGAATCGGCTACTAGTTCTAAATCAATTATCAACTCCGCTATAAAGTAGAAGCTTCCTTGTTGTTTTGTAATGAGCATACTGTTTTTGCCTATCCAACCGAGGCCACTTTTAGCCGCCCAAGCTCTATCTAATACAGGAGCTGAGTCTACGAACACCCTACCTCCCACTTCACCTATTTCTGTGGAAATGTGCTCCATAAAGGTTTTTAGTTTATGTTTTATAATATGATGGTAGTCTGCACCATATGCATACTTAGATATTTTATATTCTGCATTATCGTACTTTTCTTTAGGATAATAATTAAATAATAAAGAGACAACTGATTTGGCACCGTCTACGAGTTTAGTTGGGTCTACACGTTTATCAAAATGACCCTCCATCCACTGCATTTTACCATGATATCCATTTTGTAACCATTTAGTAAGATGCACCTCTTCTTCTTCAAGATGCTGTGCCTTACTAATTCCACAATAGGCAAATCCCAATTGCAATGCTATTCCTTTTACTTTATCTGTATTTTTTTTTGCTGATGCTAGAAGCATAGCATTAGAATAAGCTTGGATTATTACCGCGAGGCATAGTTCTGCCAAGATGCTTATAGGCTAACTCTGTCGCCTCTCTGCCTCTTGCAGTTCGCTGAAGAAAACCTTCTTTTATCAAAAAGGGTTCATATACTTCTTCTATGGTTCCGGCCTCTTCGCTCACTGCTGTAGCTATAGTGCTCAAGCCTACAGGACCTCCTTTGAACTTATCAATAATTGCTGCAAGAATGCGATTATCCATCTCATCAAGACCAAGTGCATCCACATTTAAAGCATTTAGTGCTATCTGTGCTATATCCAAGCTTATGGTTCCGTCTCCTTTTATCTGAGCAAAATCTCTAGTTCTTCTGAGCAGAGCATTTGCTATTCTAGGTGTGCCTCTACTCCTACCAGCTATTTCTATAGCTGCCTTGTGGTCTATAGGCATATTTAAAATACTGGAAGACCGCTCCACAATTTGTGCTAGCAGTGATTTATCGTAGTATTCTAATCTGCTTGTTATTCCAAATCTAGCTCTAAGCGGAGCAGTAAGTAAGCCACTTCGGGTAGTTGCTCCTATGAGTGTAAAAGGGCTTATACCTATTTGTACACTTCTAGCATTAGGCCCTGTATCAAGTACTATGTCAATTTTATAATCCTCCATAGCCGAGTACAGATACTCTTCTATCACCGGGCTTAGTCTATGTATCTCGTCTATAAAGAGTACATCTCCTTCGTCTAAGTTAGTAAGTAAGCCTGCCAAATCTCCGGGTTTTTCTAAAACCGGGCCGCTAGTTATTCTAATGTTACTATTTAATTCATGGGCTATAATATTGGCCAAGGTAGTTTTACCAAGACCTGGAGGGCCATGTAATAAAACGTGATCTAATGCTTCCCCTCTCTGATTGGCAGCTTGTACAAATATTTTTAGATTTTCTAATATCTTATCTTGTCCCGCAAAATCTTCGAAGGATATCGGTCGTAAAACTCGTTCTATGTCCTTCTCGGCATCCGAAAGACCATCTGTATTATCTTGTAAGATCTCGTTACTCACAGAACGAAAGTAAAGATAACTTTTGGAAAGGTAGGCAACGTTTTTTACATACATTTCATCTACTTCATAATTATAGATAACTAAATGTCGTTTTCTTTGAAACACAATATGCAGAAGCAAATATTTTTTATTCTAGGTTTCTTTTTTATTGCTTGGTCTTCTTCAGCACAGGTTAAAAAAAGTGACATCGTTTTCGAAAAAACTACTATTGACTTTGGTAGAATTTTCGTAGAAGGAGGTCTAGTTTTAGCCAATTATCAATTTACAAATTATAGTGCTCAGGACTTTGTAATTAAATCTTTAGACGCTGCTTGTGGGTGTACTAATCCGAGGAGTTCTGCAGACGTTATAGCTCCAGGTGCTAAAGGTATAATTAGTGTAGAGTTTAATCCCAAAGGTATAAGAGGAAAGGTAGATAAATATGTGAACGTGATAGGTAATTATTCTGATGACTATCAAATACAGTTGAAATTTTCTGCAGAAATTATTTCTTCGGCAGAAAGAGACCCTAATGCCTATTACAAAGGTGAGTTTGGATACTTGATACTAGACAAAATAAGTATAGACTGGGGCGATAGATTTGTGGGGCAGTCTTTTTTTGATTCTGTATTATTATCAAATGATGGATACAATGATATAATCGTGAGTGGCTTAGCTCAAAGCCCTTCTTATATTACATCTCTCAATACTCCGATTACTATTAAGGTAGGTGAAACGAAATCCTTGTTATTAGAAGTACTTGTGCTAGATACCGTTGGCAAGAACACCGATATTCTGAAGCTTGAAACAAATGATAAATTTTTCCCGAGCAAACAAATTGCGGTTGGTATAAACTATAAGCAAGATTATAGCAAGTGGAAGAAAAGAGATTACAAGAAAGCACCACAGATAGTATTCAGTAACGAAAAAATACAAATGGGAGAAATAAAGAGTGGTGCTATAACTAGAAGAAATATAGATTTTACCAATACGGGGAAATCAGACCTTATTATAAGACGAATAGATACAGACTGCAGTTGTGCTGTTATAGCTCCTGCTAAGCTGGTAATAGCTCCTGGAGAAAGTATAAAAGTAGATGTAAAGTTTGATTCACTTTACAAGAAGGGATCTCAATCTAAAGCTATAACGGTTTACTCTAATGATCCAGTGCATCCTGTCAAAAAAATATACGTACAAGCAGAGGTGTATTAGGTTTTGAGTTTGGCAAAATTTTAGAATAGTTAGAATTATGAAAAAGCAACAGTCTTTACTTTTAGTTGTAGTTTGCCTTATGGCCTCATTTCTAGGAGCATTTTCATATAAAACTTGGTTTGATACCGATAACACTATTGTAATACAAAAAGGTGATGACACGCCCTATCTGAATGTTAATTCTGCCGATATGGCAAATTTAGAAACTGGGTTTATAGATGCATCCAAAAGTAGTACTGCGAGTGTAGTGTTTATAAAAACAGAGTCTCAGCAGTATCAGTCTAGTGGTTTTTGGGGTTTTGGTTTTGATCCCTTTGGTCGTATTGGCAAAGTGGCTAGCACGGGCTCCGGGGTTATAATAAGTGCAGATGGATACATCGTCACAAATCATCACGTAATAGCTAATGCAGATAAAATAGACGTAGTACTAAGCAGCAACAAAAAAAGCTACAGTGCTGAGCTAATAGGTGCTGACCCAAGTAGTGATTTGGCCTTACTCAAGGTAAAAGCAACTGATTTAGAACCAATTACCTTTAGTAATTCTGATGATGTGCAAATAGGTCAATGGGTACTAGCTGTTGGAAATCCCTTTAACCTCACCAGTACAGTAACAGCGGGTATAGTAAGTGCCAAAGGAAGAAATATAAACATCGTAAATAATCAATTTCCAATAGAGTCTTTTATTCAAACAGATGCGGCTATTAATCCTGGAAATAGTGGAGGTGCATTGGTAAATCTAAAAGGCGATTTAGTGGGCGTAAATACTGCCATAGCAAGTAAAACAGGTAGTTATGTAGGTTACGGCTTTGCTATACCTAGTAATATAGTGATGAAAACTATTGAAGATTTGAGAGAATATGGTGAAGTGCAGCGAGGTTTTGTAGGTGCAGATGTAGTAGATATAGATGGCGATATAGGCGAGAAACTAGGAAGCAACGGGGTACTCATAAAAAGAATAACAGGCACCAATGATGAGGCGGTTAAAAAGCTAGAAGTAGGTGATGTAATCAGTAAGATAAATGAGAAAATCATTGATAGTAAATCTACGTTTGATGAACGTATAGCTTACCTTAGGCCAGGAGATGTAGTTAAGTTTGAGATTTTTAGAAATGAAAAACAGATGGAACTAGAGCTTACTCTAGTCAACAAAAACGGCACAACTAAAATTACTAAAAAAGAATCAATCATAAGTGAAACTCTGGGTGGTGAGTTTGAAGCTATATCTAAACTAGAAGCTAAAACATTCAGAATAGAAAATGGGGTAAAAGTGACTAATATTTCAACTGGGAAACTCCGTAAAATGAACATCAGTGAAGGTTTTATTTTTGTAAAAGTGAATGGAGAAGCTCTGAACGACCCTGCACAGCTTATAGAACTATTAGAATTTTATAAAGGCCAGATTCGTATTGAGGGCATTGCCTCTAACGGAAGTACTCAGTATTTAAGCTTTACGTTTAGATAGTTCATTTGTGTTCTTTTACTAATTGCCACAATTCTTTGATTAATTACTTTTGCTATGTATGCGGGTTACTACAACTCTAATTTCGCTGCTTCTTATACATCTATGCTTTAGCCAGACCCTAAAATAGATTATAACTAATTTTGAATTATGGGTAGTTTAGCAACTAGGTATTTAATTTATGTATCTAGCTATAGCAAAAGAAAACATGGATGTGGTAGCAAATCTGAAACCTCTCTATTGGAGAAAAAGAGTTGCACTTATCTCATCTAGTAGATAATACAATACACCTTAAATATCGTTCTATTGAGTCGAAACTCTCTGTTTATGCGTAAATTAACTGTTTAAACAACGGCGAATCTTTTTAAGATACGTAATTATTCTGTCCAAGATATAACAAAGTAAACTTAGATATATAATTCATTTCTACATAGGACAAAAGTTATACTACTTACCACCTACACTTAAAAAGTATCATCGACACAAACTAGGCCATAGATACTTTAAACTCGCTGGTCTCGTGAAATTCTATCCCTGGATTGTTGGCCTTAGCCATCTGAAGTAGATAGGCTGTTTGAGCTAGATATACTAGATTTTCATCTTTGTCTAGCACCACATCTTGGGGTTTATATTTTATAAATTCAGCTATCTTGTCTTTATCTCCAGTCATCCAGCATGCTTTGTGGTAGTTTACAGAGTCAAATCTAGCTTTAGCATTATACTCGTGTTCTAGTCTGTATTGTATTACCTCGAACTGTAATTCACCTACTACGCCTATAATTTTTCGATTTCCAGGTTGTTGTGTAAATAGTTGAGCTACACCTTCGTCTGTAAGCTGGTTTAACCCCTTCTCTAGCTGCTTACTCTTCATAGGGTCCATATTGACTACCTCTCTGAATAATTCAGGGCTAAAGCTTGGTATACCTTTAAACACCAGCTCCTCTCCTTCAGTAAGTCCATCGCCTATTTTGAAATTTCCCGTATCGTATAATCCTACTACATCACCTGGATATGCAAATTGAGTGATTTCCTTGCTGTCTGCTAAAAAAGTATACGGATTACTAAAACGCATCTTTTTACCAGTACGTGGGTGTATATAGAATGTATTTCTCTCGAAAGTACCGCTACAAACCCTCAAAAATGCAATTCTATCTCTATGGTTTGGGTCTAGATTGGCATGTATCTTAAAAATGAAACCAGTCATTTTTTTCTCGTCTGGTTCTACTTCTCGTTTATCAGTAGGTCTTGGTCTAGGACTTGGAGCGATCTTCACAAATGTGTCTAGTAACTCTTGCACGCCAAAATTATTAAGAGCCGAACCGAAAAAAACAGGAGCAAGAAGGCCCTCTTCGTATAACGAAACATCAAAAGGTTCGAAAACACCATTTATCAATTCAACATCTTCTCGTAACTGATTAGCATCAGCTACTCCTATTATTTTGTCTAATCGTTCATCTTCTAGGTTTTCTATTTGAACATAGTCCGCGGCCTTTTTCGTTTTATCTGCTTCAAATAGGTTCAAAGAGTTATCATGAAGAAGAAAAACACCTTTAAATCTGCTCCCCATATTAATTGGCCAGCTAAGCGGTCTTGTAGTGATTTGCAACTCATTTTCTAGCTCTTCTAGTATATCAAAAGGATCTTGCCCTTCTCTATCCATCTTATTTACAAAAATAATAACAGGTGTATTCCTCATTCTACATACCTGCATTAGCTTACGTGTCTGATCCTCCACACCTTTAGCCACATCAACTACTAGGATTACGCTATCCACGGCTGTAAGTGTACGGTAGGTGTCCTCTGCAAAATCCTTGTGCCCAGGCGTATCTAGAATATTAATTTTATTTCCCTTGTATTCAAAACTCATTACCGAGGTAGCCACCGATATACCTCGCTGCTTCTCTATCTCCATAAAATCGGAAGTTGCCGTTTTTTTGATTTTATTACTTTTTACTGCACCTGCAGTTTGGATAGCACCACCAAAAAGAAGGAGCTTCTCTGTCAGCGTAGTTTTACCCGCATCCGGGTGAGAAATGATACCAAATGTTTTGCGTTTTTCTATTTCAGCTTTTAAACTCATACAAGAGTGCAAGATTAGCACAATAGGTACCAATCAAAAAAGAATAAGCCTGTTAATTCTATACCGCAGTACTCAAGATGTACAGATCAAAAATATATTTCTCTAATTCTGATACTATATTAGTGACTCAGAGACTGAAATAGAGACATTATTATTGAAAAAATAGATGAGTAAACATTGTATTTTTTACATTTGCTGTCATGAAAGTACATCAATTATTAATCGCAGTTTTAGTCGTAAGTTCTTGCTCCATATTTAAGGGTAAAAAACCTCAGAGTAAAACTATTTGGGTAAATAGTGAGCAATCTGAATGTGCCACAGGTACTTGTTTGCAAGTGAAGTACTCTGAAAAGGCTACCGAATGGATTACTCTCAATCAAAAGATTGAAGGTTTTGAAGCCACCAAAGGATTTTTATACCAATTGGAGATTTCTGAAACTCAAGTGCCTAAAGAAGAGCAAGCCGCAGATAAACCGAAAACTATACTCAAACTAGTAAATTTACAAGCTAAGCAACCAGACTTAAAAGAAGATGGGATGTATGTATATATCAAAACAAGTATTGGAGATATTGTAGGTAAGCTGTATATGAATAGAGCACCGCTTACAGTTGCCAATTTTGTTGGCTTAGCAGAAGGTACTTTAGAAAATACGGCAAGACCTATCGGTACACCTTTTTACGATAGTCTCATATTCCATAGAGTGATTCCAAGTTTTATGATTCAGGGTGGAGATCCAGATGGAATAGGCAGCGGTGGACCAGGGTACAAATTTAAAAATGAGATTCATCCTGACTTGCAACATAATAAGCCAGGTATATTTAGTATGGCAAATTCTGGGCCTAATACCAATGGTAGTCAGTTTTTTATAACGCATAAAGCTACACCTTGGTTAGATGGGGCCTATAATATATTCGGAGAAGTAGTACTAGGTCAAAATATAGTAGATGTTATGGGAAATGTACCACGAGGAAGAGGTGATAGACCTAATGACCCAATATACATGTCTGTAGAAATAATTAGAGTAGGCGATGCGGCTATAAATTTCAATGCTAACGCTACCTTTAAAATAATGCAAAGGTGAGCAGTCCGATAGAGCGAAAGCAATTTAAATTTAAAGGAAGTAAAGAGAAGCTAATTACCGCTGATCTTACATATGCCAAGTATGCAGGTGAAGTGCCTGTAGTAATTTTCGCACACGGTTTCAAAGGATTTAAAGATTGGGGTGCTTGGCCGCTAGCAGCAGAAATATTTGCGGTGAAAGGATTACCGTTCTTCAAATTTAATTTCTCCCATAACGGCACTACACCTGAGTGCTTAACAGATTTCAAAGATCTAGAGGCTTTTGGTAATAATAATTTTAAAATAGAATTAGATGATTTAGGTCTTGTTTTAGATTTCATTGAGAAAAAATCATCTTCCTTTGATTTTGGCTGGAACGGGGAGATATTTCTAGTAGGACATAGCAGAGGTGGAGCCATAGCTTTGCTAAGAGCTGCGGCTGACAAAAGAATAACCAAATGTGCTACGTGGGCTAGCGTATCCGATCTAGAACGATACCTAGAATTAAAAGAGGTAAATAGTTGGCGAAAAGAAGGTGTGCACCACGTACCCAACGCACGCACGAACGTAGATATGCCCATGTACTTCCAGTTTGTAGATGCCTATGCTCAAAATGCTAAAGAGTTGCACTTAGGCTCGGCCTTAGAAAACATAGACTGCCCGCTGCTTATAGTACACGGAGAAAGTGATACTGTAGTGCCCTCAGCTGACGCATATACTATTTACAGTGAAGTACATCACTCTATTTTGGTAGAAATAGAGGAAGCAGACCATACTTTTAATACAAAACATCCCCTCACAGAAAGAAAGATTCCAAAAGCATTTGCGGAGGCACTTACAGAGACTATTGAGTTTTTTCAGATGTAAATGAGTCAGAGCGTAGCAATAATTGGTGGTGGAGCTGCAGGTTTTTTTACTGCCATAAACATCGCCGAGAAAAATTCCGATTTAGAGGTGACTATATATGAAGGAAGCAATAAGCTGCTAGCCAAGGTATTAGTCTCTGGTGGAGGGAGATGTAATGTTACAAATAAGATATCTAACCCTATTGAGCTAAGTAAGCAGTATCCAAGAGGTCACGACTTTCTCTTGCCTGTATTTGAGCAATTCACTTCTGATGATACAGAAAGATGGTTTGCAGAAAGAGGCGTACCCTTAAAATGTGAAGATGATGGTAGAAAATTCCCGCTAACTAATTCATCTCATACCATATACAATTGTTTAACCTCACTTGCCAGTAAGCACAATGTGACTGTAAACATGGGTCATAGACTAGAGAATTTCACTCAGGTAAATCATCGATGGGAGTTGGAATTCAATAAACTAGCAGTGACTTGTGACTACTTAGTTTTATGTACTGGAAGTAATCCTAGTATCTATCATTTATTGGGTACTAAAGGAATTGAAATAGTTCCTCCTCTCCCATCGCTTTTTACTTTTAAGTCTAAAAATCATAATCTAGTAGACCTTGCTGGAGTGAGTGTCGAAAGCTCATCTGTTAGCATTAAAGAACTGAAAAATAGTTTTGAGACGGGACCTTTACTAATAACGCATGTAGGTTATAGTGCTCCTGCAGTAATTAAAATTAGTGCTTGGTATGCAAGAGAACTTGCACAATTGGACTATCGATTTACATTAGTTATCAACTGGGGAACGTATGACGCTGATACTTTACTAGAACTTTTTAAAAGCTACACTTCAGATAAGCCAAAAGAACGAGTAATGTCTTGGAAAGAACATGGATTATCAAAAAGACTATGGATTCAGTTATGCCAAATAGCAGAGTTTAAGGAATACACAAACTGGTCTGAGATTGGTAAAAAAGGCATTCAGAGACTGATTCATGTTTTATGTCAGTTTGAGGCACAAATAGTAGGTAAAAGTGCATTTAAAGAAGAGTTTGTAACCGCTGGAGGTATAGACTTAAGTGCGGTGAAACCTGACTCATTTCAAATAACGGGACAGCCCAATATGTATGCAGTAGGTGAGTTACTCAACATCGATGCTGTCACTGGAGGATTTAATTTTCAGGCTGCCTGGAGTGGTGCTTATATAGCTGCCACAAATATTGCTTTGACTGCGTATTCGTAAACTATAGTTTTTTTTAACGAGATTTACACCCTATATGATTAAAAACACCTACCTAGCTATAGCTTTTTTTAGTTTTTTGAGCAATTCTATTGCTCAAATTCCGGAACTCAACGTTCTAATATCTACTATTTCAAAATCTGCTACAGGCATAGAGAAAGCTAGACAGTTATATAATAATGGGGACTATATTACTGCTGAAGCAATGCTATATATTGAGTTAGAAAAAGGAAATTTTACTCCAAATGATTTCTTACTATTCGCAAACACACTTAATCTTAATAATAAAATAGCTAAAGCTAGAGAATTCTATTTAAAGTATGCTAAGACTACTGGTAAGGTGATAAGTGATGAGCAAATTAGCGAACTTTTTAGTAGTAACATTAATTATCCTGCTAATCGTGTGATTACGGAATATCCAGTGACTAATCCTACAGTTTTTCAAGATAAACTATATGCTGAAGTGGGTGGCCTAATGATGATGTATAGTCAAGATTGTGAGGGTAACTTAGAGAATAGAACAGAAGTAATGCAAGGCATAACAGATATGCCGTTTGGTTCTATATCATACTTTGACAATGGCAATAAAGCCGTTGCTAGTATCATTAGCATAGTTAATAATAGATCTAGTCTATATATGCTACATAAGAAAAATGAAAAATGGGAAATGGTAGTTAAGTTATTTGACTCTAAGAATAACTATGCCTTTCCACATATGGATGTTGCCACTAATACGCTCTATTTTTCATCTGATAAGGAAGGCGGTTATGGTGGTTATGATGTTTATAACTGTCGTTTTAATGGTAAAGATTTTAGTAATTCTGTCAATATGGGGGATCAATTAAATTCACCTGGAAATGATATTAATCCAACGCTTACTGAAGATTGGCTCTACATAAGTTCTAATGGTCACGCCTCTAAAGGTGGATATGACTTGTATAAATACAAAAAAACAGGGAATTTTAATACACTATTCTTAAACTGTACAGAACTGAATACACTACAAAATGAACTCTCTCTTGTTCCTCAGATTAGAGGTAAGTTCTTGATAAATAGAGAAGAAGACGGAGAAAATAGGCTTCTTAGTATTAATATACCGAAAGTATTGAACTCCCTATCTGGTAATGTAATAGACGAAAAAGGTAATGGAGTCGCAAATGCATATGTTATAATGGACCCTACTGACGGCATGGGGATATTTGCTGTAACAGATGTGAAAGGCAACTTTATATACAAGTCTGAGGAAGCCATTGATGAATATGAAGGTAAAATAGTGGCAGATGGCTACGAGAGTAAATATTTTAATACTACATCAAATGAAAATCTGTCAGTACAACTTATCAAGTTCAAACCTGTAGAAATAGTAAAGATAGAACAGAAACAAATACAAACTCAGTTAACGCCTATAACTAGGCCGATTCAAAAAGAAAATACAAGTATAAGTTCTGAGGTGGAATCTGCGTCGAATGAAGTAAATGTCTTGGGATATAACGATACGACTACAATATCTTCCTCTATACCAAATAGAGATTTGTATTATATTATTATAGGGTCCACCTATAATTACGCTAAAGCATATGAGTTTAGGACTACTTGGTTTCCCTCTTTCAATAGTGCTGAAATTCTAGAATATGACAATGGTTTATATAGAATAGGCTTTTATGCAGGATCTTCAGAAGAAAAAGCTATGCAAACATTTAGAGCGTCAAGAGTAAAGAAGAAAGACGTCTGGATACTTAGACCGAAAAACTAGTATCTCAGCATTCTTCTGGGTATTTTCATTTTCCATAGTCTGTTTCCATAGGCACTTGTAATGGTCATCTTATTTTCAGTATCAATAATGAAAGCACGGATAGCGATTGGGGGTATTTTACCTCCCAACCTTATTCAATGAGCTAAGTTGTCATTTTTGTATAACAGGCCTGAGTCGAAATACTAAAACGCATTACTAATGATGGTACTGATCCCCATAAGTATAAATACTGACCCAATAATTTTTGATAGTTTATCACCTATCAACTTAAGTAACTGATCTTTGTAGATGGAACTTAACTTAGTATAGATAAATAATATCAAAAAAGCCCCAGCAGATGCTCCTATGGCAAAACTCCATTTAGTAGGATCCCAAACTGAATCCGTAAAGGTAAAGAATGGCTCTCCATTTGAAAAAGTGCCTGTTTGAAAAACGATGAGATACCCAGACCAATAAAAAATCAATTGAGGATTTGCGATAGCTAAGAGGAAACCTTTGCTAAAATTTGCTAAAGCTCCTGTTTCTATGACATTCTGAACTTTTATGTCCTTCTTCTTCTTTTTGATTATGTAGCTTAGACCCATTAGCATGAAAACTATGCCCATACCAATGCTCATTTCCATTTTATAGTTTTCTAGTATTGCTATATATGAAGTGCCGAAAATGGCTATAAGTGTATAAGGTATCTCTGGTAATACGCCTCCAAAAGCTAACCATAAAGCGGATTTCTCTGAACGATTTATGGCGGTTTCTATAACTGCGGCATTTACCAAACCCAAAAATACAGATCCTATAAAACTAAAAAATACCGCGACTCCAAATGCTATAAGTATTTCCAAGGCCTCAAAAATTGTTCAAAAAAAAATGATAACCTAATAGTACGGCTACAAGTTACTATGATTAATCTTGTAGCAGTATATGGAGAATATAGTATTAGAAGGTAAAGTAGTGCAATTACTAGAGCCACAAGAAGGAACAAGCACACGAGGAGCGTGGAAAAAACAAGATTTTGTTATAGAAACAAACGAAAATTACCCAAAGAAAATATGTATTACGGGTTTTCAAGATATAGCTGAGAAAGTAGCAGAGCTCAATGCTGGTGATGATGTGAAGGTTTCTATAAATATAGAGAGTAGAGAATATAACTCTAAATGGTATACCGACGTCAAAGCTTGGCGTATAGAAAAAGGAAGTGCCCCATCTGTTGCACCTTCTATTCCTGATGCCAGTGATGACATTACAGGTGTAAACTTTAGTGATGATGGAGGAGACGATTTGCCGTTCTAGGAGTTCTGTACTTTTAAAATATGCTAGCCTATAAGCTTCGGAATGATGATATGTCAGAATTAGGAGAAGATACTCTGTAGTTCCCCTATAAATATAGGAATAACCTCAGGTCGTATTACTATTAAGGTAATCATTCCGCCTATAGCACCCCAGAGATGAGCATCATGATTTATGTTGTCTTTACCCGTTTTAGACATTCTGTACGTGTAAAACAAATACATCACACCAAAGAGTAGCATATTCATAGGGATAATACCAAATAAAAGAAGTTTCTCATTTGGGAATAGTAGAATAGTGGCAAATAACAAACCTGAGACTCCACCGGACGCACCAACAGAGTTGTAACTAGGGTTATCTTTTTGTTTAATGAACGTAGGTATATGAGCTATAATTACGGTAAGTATATAGAAGCCTAGATATACAAGACCTCCTATTTCTCCAAACCAATCAGTTTTAGAAAATACACTTTCTAATAATCCACCAAAACTATATAGCACATAAAGATTTACTCCTAGATGCATAAAGTCTCCATGAACCCAAGCATTAGTCAAAAATCGATACCATTGATTGCTTCTTAAAGTTTGATATGGATTAAAAAGTAACGTATCGAATAAGGATTTTTTAGTAAAGCATAGATAGCTTACTAAACCAATGCTTAACACTAGAATTAGATTAACACTCATGGGAGGCAAAAATGAACATTTTTTGGACAATAATTATGGTATTGTCTATGGATAGTTATTTTTACCGCATCAAGAAAATACTACTCATATCAGACACGCATAGCTATTTCGGAGAAGAAATAGAAAAGCATCTTAAAGATGTGGATGAGGTGTGGCACGCTGGTGACTGGGGAGCTACTACTGTAAGTAAAGAGCTAGAGGAGAATACCATAGTTCGTGGAGTATATGGCAATATAGATACCCTTGAGATACGAAAAAAATATCCTAAAGAGTTAGTATATACTGTAGAAGGATTATCCGTATATATGATACACATAGGTGGATACCCTGGACGATATGCAGTAGGAGTAAGAGATGCTTTATCTAAGCATAAACCAGACTTGTTTATCTGTGGGCATTCGCACATATGTAAGGTGATGAAGGACAAAGATTTAAATCTTGTGCATTTCAATCCAGGGGCTATAGGCAAGCACGGTTTTCATATAAAGAGAACTATGATGAAATTTAATATAGAAAACGGGAAACTATTTGATATAAACATAATAGAATATGAACGAAATTAGGAAAAATATAGGCACACTAGCGATAGCATTAATTCTTTTTACCGCCTGCGGCACCACCCAACTTGCCAATGGCCAAACAGAGTTACCTAAAAAGACACAAGCAATCTTTAACAAAGGATTACAGGCCCAAAACTATCAAGATTATGATAAAGCAATTGACTATTTTAAGCAGGTAATCAAAAGAGTCCCAGGGTACCTAGACGCTTATGATGCCTTAGGCCACACCTACGAAAAGAATGGAGATACCAAGAGTTCTATAGCTACCTATAAAAGTCTTCTAGATATAAAACCGGATCATTCTTTTGCATTATACGAGTTGGGTGGTCTGTACTATGGCATGGGAAAATTAGATTCTGCAGAGTACTATTATAAGTCATTTCTTGGCGTTTCTAAAACGCAAGATAAATACACCCAAGAAGCTGGAATGACCCTTAGTAATGTCGCTTTTGCAAAAAAAGCTATGGCTAATCCTGTAAATATTACACCTGTTAATATGGGTCCAAATATCAATACTAGAGAGCAAGAGTATTCTCCTGCATTTGCTATAGATGAGAAGACTATGTACATCACCAGAAGAACCGGGGATCTAAGTGATAGTAGACCAAATGAAGATATATATTACTCCAAATTAGAAAATGACGTATGGTCTAAAATTATAAACCTAGGCTCTCCTATTAATACCGTAGAAAATGAAGGTGCGTTCAGTGTATCCGCAGACGGGCATTACATTTTCTTTACATCTTGCAGTAGATCTGGCGGGCAAGGACAATGTGATATTTGGCTTACGATAGATAAGCAAGGCATATGGTCTGAACCTCTAAATCTTCAAAAACCTATCAATACTAAATATTGGGAGTCGCAGCCATCTATAGCCAGTAATGGCCAGGTACTCTATTTTACGAGTGACAGACCAGGTGGTTTTGGAGGTACAGATATTTGGATGGCACGTTTTGGAGAGAAAGGTTGGGAAGATCCCGTAAATCTTGGAGCAGATATTAATACAAGTAAAGACGAGCAGTTCCCCTTTATTCATTCAGATAATACTACGATGTATTTTAGTTCTGATGGGCATCCTGGTATGGGTAAGAGTGATCTTTTTATAACAAGACTAAGACCAGATGGAACCTGGGAAAGACCACAAAACTTAGGATATCCAATTAATACATCAGGCTATGACTGGAATATGATAGTAAATAGAGATGGAAGTACAGCCTACTATTCTAGCGATAATATACCAAACGGTGAAGGAGGTTTAGATATCTATACTTTCCAACTACCAAAAGAGTTGCAAGCTCAGAGAGTCAGCTATATAAAAGGTTTCGTGACTGACAAGACAACTAAAAAGCCACTAGGAGCTACTATACTACTTACGCCTATAGATGGAGGCACTATTACGGAGTCTTATGCCAACGCTAATGATGGACTGTTTATGGTCCCACTGAAAGCAGACATTCGATATGCACTTACTATAGATAAAAAAGGATATCTGTTTCACTCGGCGTACTTTGATATGCCTAATGTACCGAGTGATGAGCCTTTTGAGCTACAAATAGAGCTACAGGAACTACAAGTGGGCAATAGTGTAGTGCTCAATAATCTATTCTTTGATACGGACGCTTATGTGTTAAGGCCTGATAGTAAAACGGAACTAGAAAAACTCAAATCTTTCTTAGATCAAAATCCAGAAATCACTATAGAAATAGGTGGGCACACTGATAATGTAGGTAGCTCATCTCATAATCAGTTGCTCTCAGAAAACAGAGCAAAGGCAGTATATACCTATTTAGAAAATGAGGGAATAGTGAGCAGTAGACTCACTTATAAGGGATACGGAGATACTACACCTATAGCCAGTAATACCACGGATACTGGGAAAGCTAAAAATCGTAGAACGGAGTTTAAAGTAATTAAATAGCTACTTAGAGTAGCTGGTTATCCATGCCTCTATAGTTGGGGCAAAGTGGGTATGCTCTAGCTTTTGTATTTTATGTTGAATGCTCGGCAGTGTCTCCGTTTCAGGAGAAAGTGGAGTACTATACTGAGCAAGTAGCTTTCCTTTGTCAAACTCTTCATTCACTTCATGTATTGTAATGCCTGTTTGACTTTCCATAGACTCCAAAACCGCGTTGTGTACTCGTGCTCCGTACATGTCTTTTCCACCAAACTTGGGAAGTAGGCTTGGGTGTATATTTACTATCTTACCTGCGTATTGAGACGTAACTTCTTCTGGCACAAGCTTTAGAAAACCCGCTAATA
>Ga0209390_10003043_pt1 | contig 27998 bp, 26 predicted proteins | sample BON01_FD_187212 | JGI IMG/M metagenome (GOLD analysis project Ga0209390, IMG submission 187212) | Freshwater microbial communities from Lake Bonney liftoff mats and glacier meltwater in Antarctica - BON-01 (SPAdes) (version 2) | ecosystem: Environmental > Aquatic > Freshwater > Ice > Glacier...
AAATCACAGAAGTGCTCAGATCAGAAGTTATTTCCTTTTTGTGTTTTCTGTGCCTTTTGTGGTTACCCCCATTCAGTTTTATTTTCTTCTGCATCGTCTTCTGAACTGGTGGTATCGCCCATCACAAGATGCTGTGACTGTGCAACTGGCTCAATCTTAATCTCTTCTGTTCCGCTCATATGATTTTTTGACTACGAAAGGCTCGACGGAGGTCTGCCGGAGATAGCGAAGCAAAATACGCGAAAGCACTTTGACTCATAGGCTTCATTCTTTCGCGTCCTTTCGTGTTTTTCGTAGTAGAAATTCTGGGTATGAGGTTAGTTTATTTTTTAATCTAACGTGGAGGATGAGTGATGAGTGAGCGCAAGCGAAACTCATTGCTCACTCCGACTGGTTCACTTAATCGCGTCCCAAGTTTCTCGCTTTAGGAGACGACTCGGGGTGGTGGTCTCATAAATCATGTTCTCATCAACAAATAGTCTAATCCAAATGCCAGTGATGTCGTCCTCTGCGGGGCCCGATGAACCCGATTTCGGAGAATAACTTCCCTTCATTGAGGACTCCCATAATTCGATCGCCTCAGCACCGCTAAATGTGTATTCTTCCTCATCAGAATCTAAATGAGGGATGGGGATCTTTCCATAATGAACTTTTATCTGGGTGAATTCATCTTCGGCGCGGCCGATTCGCTCTTCTTCGTATATAATTTTGTATTCCAGCTTAAGGTTTTTCAGTGGAACATTATGAGAATAGGAGATTTTGAATATTGGTCGAATGACGTTGATTTCGTTTTTTCGCGATCTTGAATCTTTGTCATATTTTCTTTCGGGTTTCTCTCTAAAGGAAATTTCGATAGAGTCCTTCGGCACATTTCTTTGAGCCCACTCTTGAACCAGGCGGCTACTTTTCTCACTGAGTAATTTGAGGCTTATGGTGAAGCTCAATCCATCTTCTCTTTTTATCTCCAGTTGATCTTGTGTCAGTAAGACTAACTCAGCCCGTATCTCACTTCCAGATTTGTCCTTTAGGGATACTATTTCGGCCAACCCAAATGTGGTGATTAAGGTGAGGGCTGATAGGATTATCGCGGTTTTCATTTTTCTTTATTTGTGAACCGTAGAGGCTATGCATAGATGAGCGCAGCGAAATCTATTGTCATATGCCGACTGGTTGGCTCCTTGATTAGGTTTAAGTGTCGTCGCTATCGGTGAAGAGAGCAAGCCATTCGCTATGGTCTCGATCAATCATTTCCTGGATTTCATTTTGATCTTTGAACTCTTTGTAGTAGGGCATTCGCTTTCCTTTTCGTCTCATTTTTTTCCTTAAATCAAGCAACCCAGACTGCTCTGTTGTATCGTCTTCGATCAAGAATATGTATTCTCTTGAAATCTTTGCTGCAGGAAAAAAATCTCTCTCATGCAGTGGGTGTTCCTTCGGGATTGATTCACGGATAATCTCGATGAATTCGTCGGCATACTCAGAATACATCATTGTCCAAGGATCTTTATATGTGATTTTAATCATTTTTTATTCTTAGCCAACGTAGAGGCTAGACACCCAGCCTGAGGGATTTGGATTAGTGAGGATTGTCGTAAATCGAGCGCGATAAATGGGTTGTCTATGCCGACTGGATGTAGCCCCGAATCTGGCCGAAGACTGCCGACTGGTCGAGTGCTTTCTCTCACGGTGGATCAGATTCTGTTAACCACGGATGAACACAGATGGACACGGATAGGATTCTTTCTGGTCTTGGTTTCTGATCCGTGTGACGGAGGCTCGGCGGAGATGGCGTAGCAATCCGTGTTCATCCGTGGTTAAAAATTCATTCCATTTTCTTCTATATCAGTGTTATATCATTCACTCAGTGAATGATATCAAGTTTACTTTGGTTGTGTGAATTTGGTGGATATTAGTGATAATCGTTGGGTTCTTTGCGGGCTGTTGCCTTTGTTGGAGCGGTGTGGAGATTGCCCAACACTTGTTATGATAAGTTAAAGATTGCCTGTTGGGCAAGGATTAGTTGCTGGCTAATCGTGCACTCAGGGCTGTTTTTTGATCTGAGTGCATGAGAACACTTTTTTTTGAAGTTGATTTTTAGATATTGATCATCTGTAAGTTGCTGTTCAACAAAGGTATGTGCGCGCTAAGACCCGTAAGAAAATTCCGGTGGTAATGAATAAGGATGAGACGCGGCGTTTTTTTGCAAAGTTAAAGGGAGAGAAACTACTCATGGCGCAGTTGCAGTATTCATCTGGTTTACGCGTTTCGGAGCTTTGTCGTCTGCGCGTCCAGGATTTGGATCTGGAGCGTAATCAGATTGTCGTGCGTAATGGTAAAGGTGGTAAGGATCGTGTCGCGCCACTTTCGGAGAAGTTAATCGATGAGCTGAAGGAGCACTTGGAGGGCGTGCGTGAATTATTTGAGTTGGACTTAACCAATGAGGAGATTGCTGGCGTGTACCTGCCTGAGGCGTTGGCGCGCAAGCATCGCAATGCGGGGAAGGACTGGCGTTGGCAGTGGCTATGGCCGAGCCGTGAAATATCGACTGATCCGCGTGGTGGGGCGCGGCGGAGGCATCATGTATTGCCGAACGCTTATCAGCGAGCGGTCCGTGAAGCAGGGAAGCTTGCTGGTTTGAATAAGCGGATAACGAGCCATACCTTGCGGCACTCCTTTGCCACGCATCTACTGGAAGATGGGGTAGATATCCGCACGGTGCAGGATTTGCTGGGGCATCAGAGTGTTGAGACAACTCAGATTTATACTCACGTGATGCAGAAGCCCGGTATAGGGGTGCGTAGTCCACTGGATAGCCTGTAGGAGGCCGCTTAAAGTTATGTAACTCCTTGACCATCAATTCTGTCCTCCCGTGCTTCGCTCTTCCTTCTTCGCCGAGCCTACGGCGGACATGTCGAGCTACGTAGGGCGCGGCTGGCATCTGCCTGCTGACTACTCTTTCTGGGTTGATACAAGCTGTTAACCCCAAGACGCTACCGCCCCCAGTGAAGCTGGTCTTCATCGTGACAGGATCGGATATTCTACGAATGTTCGGCAGATAAGCATTCGTTCATCTTTAAATAATCTTAACGGTGTGAGCTGTCGAGAGTTTTATCGAAATGATTTTACTTTTTCAATAGCTTCTCCAGATACGGATTGGGGTAACGTCTCGATGCGGATAGCTGTGAGGAAAGCAAAGATTCAGCAATTACCGGGTCATGCCGGAATGGCACGGACTTAAGGTATAGAAGCAGAGTCAAGGCTAACTGGGACGGGTTGCTTTAGCTACCCCCGCAGTTACATTAATCACTGATATAGAGGGACTTTTGGATACGCGGTAGCTAAAGCAACCGATCCCAGTTATTTTAAAAAATCGCTTAAGTCCGTACCATTCGGGTCGTTCCGGGATGTTACGAATACCATTTTTAAGAAGGATTGATCCTTATCTGTTCAACTCGACCAGCTTGGCTAGAATCGCCTTTTGTGCGTGGAGCCGGTTTTCGGCTTCGTCGAAGATGATGCACTGCGGGCTGTCGAGTACTTCTTGGCTGACTTCCTCGCCGGCGTGGGCAGGCAGACAGTGCATGAAATAGGCATCGCTCTTGGCGAGCGCTAACAGCGATGCATTGACTTGATAGGGTGCCATCGCGGCTTTGCGCTTAGAGGCTTCGCTTTCGTCGCCCATCGATACCCAGACATCGGTGTAGATGACGTCGGCGTCTTTGACCGCTTCATTCGCATCGGTGGTGAAGACATAATCCTTGGCCAAGCGGTCGGCTGCGAGCGCGGCGTCGATGTCGTTGCCGGGCTCGAATCCTGCAGGGCCCGCTAGCACGATCTCCATGCCGAACATCGCTGCAGTGTGAATCCAAGAGTTGGCCATGTTGCTGGCACAGTCTCCCAAGAAGGCGACCTTCTTGCCTTGCAGCGTGTTGATATCGAGTGCACTTGGGGAGTAGCGTTCAAGCAGGGTAAAGATGTCGGTGTAGAGCTGGCAAGGATGATTGAAATCCGTCAGTCCATTGATGATGGGCATGGTGGCATGCTTCGCAAATTCTTCAACGATCTCATGCCCGAATGTCCGGATGACTAGGCCGTGCAGATACCGGGACATTACCTTGGCGGTGTCAGCGATTGTCTCGCCTCGACCGATTTGTGTGTTTTGTGAGTTCAGCACGACAGGGAAGCCGCCGAGTTCGTTCACCCCGACTTCAAACGAGATGCGTGTCCGCGTGCTACTTTTATAGAAAAGCAGACCCCATGACTGCATGTTCAGCGGTTTCGGGCCGTTGAGCCGCTCGGCTTTGAGTAGCTTGGCAAGTGTGAAGACTTCTTGTGCTTGTTCGAGGGTGAAGTCGGTTTCTTTTAAAAAATGTTTCATTTTTTATGGGAATATCGAAGGTCCAACGTCGAACGCTGAACATCGAATGTGATAAGTTAAGGTTTGGAAATAATGAATGATTCAATGCTCAACTAAGAATTATTTTTTTGGTGAATTGAAACTTGAGCGATGTGGGCTAGAACCGCGTGAGGCGAAGCCTTTTACGCGGAAAGTTCGATGTTCGCGAATACGTCGTCGAGGATCTCGACGGATTCGTTGAGTTGTTCGGGGGTGGCGATGAGTGCCGGGAGTAAGCGGACGACGTTGTAACCGGCGGGGACGACGAGAAGATTCTTCGCCCGAGCAGCCGTGGTGATGGTTAAGTTTAGGCCATCGGGCTTGAGCACGAGACCGACCATGTAGCCAGCACCCCGTATGCCAGTAATCTGCTCGGGATACTTTTCAGCCAGTTTTTGTAGCTTTGCGTGCCATGGCGGGCTGTTGGCGGCGACCTGCTGGATGAGCTTTTCCTCTTCGATAATGTCGAGCGTGGCATTGGCCGCGGCACAAGCGAGTGGGCTGCCGCCGAAGGTGGTGCCGTGCGAGCCGGGCTGGAAAAGCTCGGCATAGGGCTCAGAGATCCAAATTGCCCCGATGGGGAAGCCGGCACCGAGGCCCTTGGCCATGCCGATCGCATCGGGCTTGACGCCGCTTTTCTCGAAAGCGAAAAAGTGTCCGCTCCGGCCAATACCGCATTGTACTTCGTCGAGCATGAGTAGTGCGCCACGTTCAGTGCAGAGCGCCCGCAGTTCTTGCAGAAAGCTGGCTTCAGCCGGAAATAGCCCGCCTTCGCCTTGGATCGATTCGATGAATACGGCGGCGACGGAGTCGTCGACCAACTTGTCAAAAGTCTCGATTTTGTTCAGCTCGCCGAATTTAAAGCCCTCGAGCATCGGGCGGAAGCCGCCTTGGATTTTCTCTTGAGGCGTGGCACCCATGCCGCCAAAGGTTCGGCCGTGGAAGGCGTTGTTGGCGGCGACCACGGTATATCGTTTAGCTTCTTCACCACAGAGCTTTTTTCCGTGGAGGCGGGCGAGTTTGATCAGGGCTTCGTTCGCTTCGGCACCGCTGTTGCAGAACAGCACCCGTCCAGCGCCGGCCTTTTCGACCAGCCGATCCGCCAGCTTTTGCTGACCGGGAATGCCGTAGAGGTTACTGCAATGAGTGAGGGTGGCGGCCTGTGCTTGCACGGCTGCGATCCATTTGGGGTGTGAGTGGCCGACTGAGGTTACCGCGATACCGCTGCCGAAATCGAGGTATTGTGTGCCTGCTTCGTCATAGAGATACACACCTTCGCCCCGCACGGCGTTAAACGCGGGCGGGCCGTAGTTTTTAATGAGGGTTTTATAATGTTCCATTATAAAGAGTTGTTCGGTTTTCGGTTATTTAGTTTTCGGTTGAACAGAGAACAGATTAACTGGAAACTGTTTAACAGCCCGAAGGGCTATGCGTTTACGATTTCGGTGCCGACGCCCTTGTCGGTGAAGATTTCTAGCAGGAGGCTGTGTGGCTGTTCGCCGTCGATGAAGTGGACGCGGTGGACGCCGCTGCGGAGTGCTTTGACGGCGCTGTCCGTTTTTGGGATCATGCCCTTGCTGATCGTGCCGTCTTTGACGAGGCCGGCGACGTCGTCGGCGTTGAGCGAGGATATCAGTGACTCGGGGTCATTTATGTTCTTCATTAGGCCGGGTACGTCGCACAGGTAAACTAGACGACGGGCGCGGAGCGCGGCGGCCACGCGACCAGCGGCCGCGTCGGCGTTGGTGTTGTAAACTTGCCCGTCTTCATCGCAAGCCATGGGAGAGATAATAGGAATATAGCCGTCGTTGAGCGCTTTTTTGATAATTTTTGTTTTGACTGTATGTGTCTCGCCGACAAAGCCGAGGTCGAGCTCTACACCATCGATGACCACTTGTTTCTTTTCGCAAATGAGGATGTTGTTGCCGGGGATGGCGAGTGGCCGTGCGTTCTTAGCTTGCAGGATTTCGCAGATCTCCAGATTAACGATTTTGTTGAGGGTGTGATCCACGACTTTGACCGTTTCCGCATCCGTGACGCGCAGGCCGTGTTCGAAGCGTGTTTCGACATTGGACTCGGCCAACGCCCGTGTGATCGCTTTGCCGCCACCGTGCACGACGACGACCTTGACGCCGGCGGCGTGCAGGAAGGCTATGTCAGTGGCCACTCGTGTCCGCACCATTGGGTCGGCATCGTCCATAAACGCGCCGCCGTATTTCACCACAAAGATGGCATCGCGAAAGCGTTGGATATAAGGGAGTGCTTCCAAGAGCACAGCTGCCTTGGTGGTGACGTCGAGATTGGCTAAGATGGACATTATTCGGAACTATTAAAGCTTACGTAGGCTTCACTGAGGTCGGAGGTGAGCAGGCGGAAGCTGCCCTTGCCTTGATTTAGATTGAGGGTGATGCGGAAGCGCTTTTTGGAGACGATGGCTTTCCACTGTGGGAGGTTCGCATCTTGTGGGATGCCGCCAATCAGGGCGGGTACATCGTCGTAATGGATGTCGAAACACGGTTCTTTTAGGCCTACGCGGGCGTAGCCGGCAGCGTCGGCCAGGCGTCCCCAGTTAGGGTCGGAACCATACCAAGAGGCTTTGACTAGCAGTGAGTTGCCGACGCAGCGGGCGACTTTTTCGGCGTCAGCTTCGCTCTGGCAGCCTGCGACAATCAGCTCGACGAGTTTGGTCACTTTTTCGCCATCACCGACGATCTTTTCGGCCAATGCATCGCAGACCATGAAAACCGCATCGCGGAAAGCTTGCAGCAGTTCGGGGCAATCATTGGGCACGAGTCCTGACTGACCACTGGCCAGTAAGAGCACTGTATCGTTGGTGCTCATGTCGCCATCGATCGATATGCGGTTAAAAGTCTTGTTGCAGGCTTGGACGAGTGTGTTCTTGAGCGCAGCGTTATCTACACTGAGGTCGGTGGCGAGGAAGGCGAGCATCGTCGCCATGTTAGGCTCGATCATGCCCGCGCCTTTTGCTATTCCGGAAACGGTGACTGTTTTACCTTCGTAGGTGAATTGTGCAGTCGCACACTTGCGCCGCGTGTCGGAGGTGAGGATGGCATCGGCAGTGTCGAGTGAGGCTTGGGTCTCTTCGCTCAATGCTTGCGCGGCGGCGGCGATGCCAGATTTGATTTTGCCCATCGGTAACTTCCGCCCAATCCGACCAGTGGAACAAACGAGGAAAGGCGAGCTAATGCCGGTTTCGAGTTGCGCGATGGTGGACATCTCTTTGGCGTCGATCATGCCTTGTTCGGCGGTGGCGGCGTTGGCATTGCCGCTATTGACCACAAAACCGGCGACTTTGACTCCCGGTTGGGAGAGGATCTCTTTGCATACGTGCACGGGTGCAGCGCAAACGTCGTTCAGCGTGAACACACCCGCCGCATTGCAGGGCTTCTCCGAAGTGACCAGCGCGAGGTCGAGCAGCTTGAGATTACCTTTTTCCCTGATGTCACATGCCACGCCCGCTGTCTTGAAGCCGGGGCAATCGGCGATGCCGTTTGGATTTTCGATTAGCTGAATTGTGAGGCTCATGATGAGGATAACGAATTGCGAAGGATGGAGGACGAATAGTTAGATCAGGCCAGCGGTTTCGTCGAAGCCAAACTTTAGATTCATTAGTTGGACAGCTTGGCCGCTGGCACCTTTGATAAGGTTGTCGATCGCGGAGGTGATGACAAAGTTTTCTGTCCTTGGATCGTAGATGGCAGAAATGTCGCACCGATTCGTGCCAGATACATGCTTGGTGTCGGGAAAGTTGCCAGTGGGCAGCACGGAGACAAAGGGTTTGCCCGCGTAGGTCTTTTCCCAAGTGCTGTAGAGGCTCTGGAGAGAGGCTTTGGCCTTGGCTACGATGGTGGTAGAAATGCCCCGCGTCATGGGGGCGAGGTGTGGGTTAAACTGAACGATGCAGTCGGCGAAGGCGGCTTTTTCAAGCTGCTCCTCTATCTCGGAGAGGTGCCGATGTCTAGGGATGGCGTAGCCTTTCATGCTTTCGTTTCGTTCGCAGTAGATGAAGTGTTCGTCCACTTTCCGGCCTGCGCCGCTGACGCCGCTGTAGCTGTTGATCACGATGCCTTTCGGCTCGACCAGACCGGCTTTGAGGAGTGGAACGAGAGGGATTTGGATACTGGTCGGGTAGCACCCGGGGCACGCGATGAGTGAGGCGCTTTTCCATTTGTCGTCCGCCAGTTCAGGGACGACATACTGAGCCGCTTCGAGTAGATGGGGCGCGGGGTGTGTGCCATAATAGTCTTCGTAGACCCGGACTGAACCGAGCCGGAAGTCGGCGCTGAGGTCGATCACGGTCTTGCCTGCTTGAAAGAGGGGATCGGCAAATTCCGAAGCTACGCCGTGGGGGAGGGCGAGGAAGAAGATGTCGATATCAGGGTTGGCCGCCAGCTCCGCAGGGTTTGATGCGGTGAAGGTGAGCTTGCCCACGAGATGCCGGAGTGCAGGCATTTGGTCGCCCACTCGTTTGCCTGCTAGTGACCGTGAGGTTACGGCGGTGAGTTCGACATCGGGATGCCGTGAAAGAAGCCGGACGAGTTCTTCGCCGGAGTAGCCGGAGGCGCCTATGATTGCTGCGTTCATTGGGGAGAATTAGGAATTAGGAATTAGGAATTAGGAATTAGGAATTAGGAATTAGGAATTAGGAATTAGGAATTAGGAATTAAATTTGTGAGAATGAGCTTTCACGCGTTGCTGCTCAGAAACAAAAAACCCTCCAAGGCACGCTTGCGCGGCTTTGGAGGGTTGCAAAAAGAGTTGCGACCATTGCCGCCGCTGGCGGTTTAACGTTTCGAGAATTGGAAGCGCTTACGAGCACCGGCTTGACCGGGCTTCTGACGCTCGCGGGAGCGAGGGTCACGCTTCATGTGGCCTTCTTGTTTGAGAGGCACGCGGAGATCTGCGTTCATTTTCTCAAGTGCACGAGCGATACCGAGGCGAACTGCCCCAGCTTGGCCGTTGAGGCCGCCACCTTGTGCTTTTACGGTGATGTCGACTTGGTCGGCCATCTCGACTGTCTTCAAAGGGGAAAGGGCTGCGTTGGCAAACTCTTCAGTTTTGAAGTAGGCGCGTGGCTCGGAGCCGTTAACGACTATTTTGCCAGTGCCACGAGTCAGGCGGACGCGTGCGGTGGCTGTCTTGCGACGGCCGACGGTTACAAATGTTTCTTCGCTCATTATATTAAAAGTGGATGATTAAACCTCGTGATTAAACGAGAGGTTTAGGCTGTTGAGCCTCGTAAGGATGCTCGCCGCCGGCGTGGATTTTAAGTTTCTTGATCATAGCGCGACCAAGCTTGTTGCGTGGAAGCATGCCCTTGACCGCGTGCTCGATGATGAACTCAGGCTTCTTCGCGCGCATTTCGCTCATGCTGGTGTAGCTTTCGCCCCCCATCCAGCCGGAGTAGAACATGTAGTTCTTGTCAGTGTTCTTCTTGCCGGAGACCTTGATCTTCTCAGCATTGATCACCACGACGAAGTCACCTGTGTCCGCATGCGGCGTATAGGTAGGCTTGTGGCGACCACGGAGCACGTTGGCAATTTTTACGGATACGCGTCCAAGTGTCTCATTGGCAGCGTCGACGATATACCAGCATTTGGTATGGTCTGATTTTGTAGCTAAAGTGGTTTTCATGATTTTTGGAAAAGCGGTGAACAGTAGAATCGGTCGGAACCCTGTCAATGGGAATTTTCAGGGTTTTTTCGGGCGTGGGTTCAATTAAATGTGCGGGTAGGTTCAATCGTAGCCGAAGCGGTAACGCTTTGGACGATCGAAGCCAGATGCTACAACCGTCCAAAATCTTACGATTTCGGCTACAATTACCCCGTGGGTATAATCTTACCCTCTCGGGCGTTCAAACAGCTCTGAGAGGAGTCCGGTGTTTAATTGCGCCGATTCCAGCTGGATTCGGCTCTCGAATGTGCCATCGACACTGCTTTCGATCAGAAAAGGCAAGGGCATACCGTCGATGTTTCGGTAGTCGCTCATGACGGACTCTTTCACGCTTCCAGCGTGTCCGATCCTAATTGAGTCGGCCATCGGTAATGGCCGTGATTGGCCAGGGCTTGTGGTGAGTCTCCCTACAAATTAAAAGATTGTAAAAGCGCCCCTTCTTACGGAGGTAGGGGACTCCATCTTAGTATGCCATTTAAATTTAGCTAACCATGATCAAAGATCAGCCTCATGCAACCAAAGGAATCAAAGAAGCCGCCGCAAAGGAAAGCACTGTATCCACTTGCTTCCGAGTAACGCCTGGAAACCATTCGAGAAACTCATCGACCGTCGCCCCGTCTTCGAGGTTTTCGAATAAGGCGGCCACGGGCACCCGTGTCCCGGCAAACACCCAAGCACCGGAGACGATTTCTCGCCGACGCTCGACAGCACTACATTTTTCCCAGTTCGTAGCCTTAACCTACAGGAAATAGTGCCAGATCCAAGAGCGCAAATAACTATCGCAGGTTGATTCTATGCATGGTTTATGCAGTAAGTTTGGAGAATAGCCGAAATCGTGAGATTTTGGGCGATTGAAACCGACGGCGCTTGGTTTTTAGATCGATCAATAATTCCTATCACGAAATTAACGAAAATTAACGGTTCAACTGCGTTTGTCGGGATCAACCGTGTGCACACGGTTTCGATGCCCGGTAGAATTTTATTGCAAAAGCTCTAGTGCCCTTCACTTTACGCTGTTTTTCCCAATTCAACATACATAGGAGGAATACCACTTTGAGAGACGACTATTTAAAAGGAGCACAGAAGCAAATCACAGATCCGATGATTCTGGTCAATGTGGTGTCCCGCCGTGCCAAGCAACTGAAGAGTGGCTACAAGCCACTGATTGAGTCATTGGAGCGTCTTTCTGCCGAAGATATGGCTCTGCGTGAGATCATGGAAGGTAAGATTACCTACCAACTCGCCGAACCTGAAGAGGAGTAAGCCTCTTGTTTAACAGCGTGCCCTCTGCGTTTCCCCAAATAGAGGGAGCCTACTAACGTGTGCGCCAAGAAAAAGTCGAAGGATCACCAACGCGAGATACGCAACGGTAAAGCCCACCACAATTATTTTGTGGGCGACCGCTTCGAGGCTGGTCTTGTGCTCCAAGGCACCGAAGTCAAAGCGATCCGCGCGGGCGATGCGCAAATAAGCGAGGCTTTTTGCCGAGTGGAGAAGGGCCAGGTCTGGCTCTATAACTCACATGTCGGTGAGTATAAATTCGGCAACTTTCAAAACCACCCTCCTCGTCGTAAGCGTAAGCTACTGCTGCATCGTCGTGAAATTCACAAATTCATTGGCGCGATGGAAGCGGGCGGTCAATCGCTCATCCCTATACGCATTTATCTTAAACACGGCCTGATCAAAATTGAGATCGCGCTTTGTACGGGCAAAAAACTACACGATAAGCGTGAAACTTTGAAAAAGAAGATTACTATGCGTGAAGCCGAGCGCGATATGCGTGACTATCGCTAGACGGAGGCGCTTCGCGCAGTGGAGAGTGCAGAGCTCTAGCTTTTGTCTCCGCGACACTCCTCACTCTCTACTGCCCACTCTAAAAAAATGTCTACCCGTTCCATTCTAGTTCAAGCCCCTGCCAGTACCTCTAATTGCGGGCCTGGCTTCGATACGCTCAGTATTGCGCTCTCCTTGTATAATTTCGTGCGACTCGTTGAGCGCAGCGATGGTAAGATTTGTTCGGTCGATTCGGCTAATGAAGGCACGCAGTCCATGATCGAGGAGGCTGCGGTATCCTTTGCTGCCGTCGCGGAGGTTGAAACGACGGGCTTTGATTATGAAATATGGGGCGACGTTCCTGAAGCGCGTGGACTCGGCTCTAGTTCGACTATCCGTGCTGCTATTGTCGCTGGACTCAATAAGCTGCATGGCGAGCCACTCGATATGGAAGCGATGATCCGCTTGACCACGAAATTGGACAATGCACCAGATAATGCCTGTGCGGTTTTTGCCGGAGGCTTTTGCATCGCACGCACCGACCCAGAGACTTTCGCCTACCGCGAGCATGTTCGCTTCAGTCTGCCCGAGTCACTGACTTTCGTGGCGGTGTCGCCGGATTATAAAGTGCTGACCGAAAAGTCACGCCGTGTCCTGCCCGATAGCATCCCTTTTCAGGACGTTGTGCGCAGCGCCAATAGTCTGGCCTTTTTGGTTGGGGTATTGGTTTCGGGCGACTTCGCCCGCTTGGATGGCGCAGTCAACGACTACATCCATCAGCCTTACCGCGAGTTGCTCAATCCTTTTGGCCACGAGAGTATAGAGGCCGGTTGCCATGCGGGTGCTTACACTGGCTGGCTCAGTGGTAGCGGTTCGACTGTGATCTGCGTGACGAGCCTAGATAAGGCCCGCGAAGTGGCGAGTGCCATGCAGGCGGCCTACGAGGTCAACGGCACAAAGAGCCGCGCTTATCGCTTGATCACGGATAACCGCGGCCTCGCGGTGAATGAAGAGTAGGGGCGCGACTTGTCACGCCCGTGTCGGAATGGCATCTGGTGGTCGGCGGTCTTCATCGGAAGCTTGGCTCAAAAACGTCCAAAAGCTTACGCTTTCGGCTACAAAATTCGCCCCTTCCACCCTGATACTAGGTTTCATCAGTTGACCTCGAAGGATTTTTCCGCTTCATCTATTTACAGTGAACGACCCGACACGAGATTTCAACGAAGTGATCCGCACCATCCGCAAGGATGATTCGCGGTATGCACGCGGTGCGTATTTTTTTCTGCGGCAGGCTCTGGATTTTAGTTTAAAGGAGCTGCATAAAAGCGGGGACTTAGATAAATCCAATCACTTGACGGGCAAACAGTTGCTCGAAGGCATTCGCCTCTTCGCGATCGACCAATACGGCCCCATGGTGCGCCCAGTGCTGGAGCATTGGGGCATCCGCGAGTGCTGCGATTTTGGTAATATCGTCTTTAATCTGGTGGAGTGCAAAGTCCTTGGCAAAACCGATCATGACAGCGTCGAAGACTTTTCTGGCGGCTATCAATTCGTAACCGCATTTGATAAGCCATTTCGCCCCGAGCGGATCAAGCCGACGATCAAGAAGCCGCGGATGGGGTAGGTTTCTGGCTACTCGCCTACAGCTTTCAAGCTGGCACGTTTATTGACGGCTTCAATATCTTCTTCGTCTTGTTCAACTTGGGCTTCGCGCTCGGTCAGGAGCATCGACTTTTCGACCAGCTCGTTTTCGCACTGTTCGATAAAGACTTCGCGTTCGTGGAGCATCTTGCGGGCTTCTTGGAGTGAAGCTTCTTGTGCTTCCAGTTCGCGCTGCAGCGCTTTGAGTGCTTTGGCCTCTTTGCTGAGATCGGCTTGGCTTTCGGTCGATTGTCCAGGTTCCCCGGATTTACTCTCGATCAGTTGCTTGTGGGCTTTGAGTAAGGCTTCGCGCTCGTTGAGCCCGAGCTCGCGCGCTTCCATCCGTTTCTCGCGTTGAGAGACTTGATCTTCCCGCACGATGATCTCGGCCTGCAGTTCGAGCAGGTGCGCTTCCATCTCCTGTTGCTTGCCTGACTTGGTTTTGACAGAGGGAAATTCGTCGATCGGACTTAGCAGCGGCTTCACCTCAGCACCTTCACGGCGGGTCGCCGCAGCGATGGCCGTTTTTAAGCTCAACCGACGGGTTATTTGGCGAACTGGCGGAGGAGGTGGTTGGGGCGACTGAACAGCTTGTTTTTTCTGTTTAGCGTTCTTTGACTTTGATCGTGTAAACATCTTTGATTGAATATGTGGCTATGGATTCTCGAATCAACTGCCGAAGAGACTGGGGGGCTTGTTATCAGTGAGTTAAACAATCTTCTAACAAACTATTAGAGTGATTACTGGATTACATTAGGGCTTATACCCTATCTTTCAACTGCAAACTAAAGATGGAAATTGCGTCGCTGCATGTTCTTACTGTTCGGTTTGTATGGAAATTAACCCCAGTCAGTTCTCCGCCACTCAATCTCACGAGCTTATCGAGCGCCTCTTTCGTGCACCCGTCGAGCGGCATACGCTGCCCAATGGCCTCACGCTGGTGCATCGGCCTGATTTTTCCAGCGAGGTGGTCTCTGTGCAGGTTTGGGTTAAGACTGGGAGCATTCACGAGGATTCGCTCATCGGTTCTGGGCTGTCGCACTACTTAGAGCACATGCTCTTCAAGGGCACCTCCCGTCGTGATGGCAAATCGATCAGTCGTGAAGTCCACGCCATCGGCGGCTCAATTAACGCCTACACGACTTTCGACCGCACGGTTTATTACATTGATGCGCCTTCGACTGCGTTTACTCAAGTGGTTGATGTGCTCTCGGACATTGTTATGCACTCGATCTTGCCCGAGCACGAGGTCGAGCGCGAGCGTGCTGTCATCCTACGTGAGATCGACATGGGCTTGGACGATCCGGATCGTCAGCTCAGCCAAGCACTCTTTCGCACCGCCTTTCAGCGGCACCCATACCGAGAGCCAGTCATCGGGCACCGCGCACTCTACGAGCAAGTCACCAGCGACGAGTTGCGCGAATACTATCATGCCCGTTACGTGCCCAACAACATTGTGGTTACAGTGGTCGGTGCCGTTGCGCCCGAAGCCTGTCTCACGGAGATCGAAAAACGCTTTGGTGCTGTAGAGCGCGGGCGCTTGGCACCTGTGCGCATCGAAGAAGAGCCGGTGCAACTGGCCGCCCGTCGCGAAGATATCCTCGGTGATTATAACATTTTTCGCGGCGGCCTCGGTTTTAAAGTGCCGCATATGAGTCATCCCGACTCACCGCGCCTCGACGCGCTTGCCCATGCCCTCGGTGGTGGTGAGAGCTCGCTGCTGTGGGAGCGCCTGCGCAATCAGCAGAATCTGGTCAACTACATCGACTGCCGCAATTGGAACCCCGGCGGCAGCGGTCTCTTCTGGATCTCTTACGTTTGCGATGCGGCTAAGAGCAGCGAAGTGGAGCAGGCGATTCTGGACTTGTTGGCCGAAATTGTCGCTCAAGGCTTGCCCGAATCGGTCGTGGAAAAAGCCCGCCGCCAAGCGCTGACTTCTGAAATTAATGGCCGAAAGACCATGAGTGGCCAAGCCTCACGCCTCGGATTGGGTGAGGTCGTGATTGGTGATATCTACTATGGGCGTCGTTACTTAAAAAGGCTGCAAGCGGTTCGTTCGGGCGACCTGCAAGCAGCCGCCCAGCGCTATTTGATCAACGAAAGCATGTCGTCCGTGACGCTCGGCCCTGCGCCGGAAGCGGCCGATACGACTGTCGCACTCGAAGAGAAACTTGCACTGGAACCGTTTAAACAGATCGATTTTTCGAGCGGCGCGCGCCTCTTGTTGCAGCCGGACAGTCGCCTACCCAAGGTGCACCTACGCTGCGTGCTGCAAGGCGGCGCTCTCTACGAGCCGACGAATCAACGCGGGGTTTCCGCCTTGCTGGCCGAGCTGTTGACCAAAGACACCGCCCGCCGCAGTGCACCCGCAATCGCCGAATTGATCGAAAGTATTGGCGGCAGTTTTTCCGCCACCGGTGGTAACAACACCATCAGCATGGCGCTCGAAGTCCTGCCCGCTGATCTAGACATTGCGCTCGAAGTGCTCAGTGATGCACTGAGCGCGCCGACCTTTGCCCCAGCCACCTTCGAGACTGAGCGCGAAGCGCTAGTCTCCAGCCTGTTGGAGGAGGACGACGAAATCCTCGAATACGGGTTCCGGAAATTACGCGAGCGCTTCTTCGGTAAGCATCCCTTCGCCGTCGGCTCCGATGGTCGTGTCGCAGACCTCGAAGCACTCACCGTCGAAGACGTCACCGCGCACTACCGTGCTATCGTTAACGCGGGCAACGTCGTAATCTCCGTCACGGGTGACTTTGAATCTGAGGCGCTGGCCGAACGGCTCCGTCCTTTGCTAGAGACGCAACTCCCCGCGCAGCCCTTTGTGGCTGCCGAAGCTTCGGCGCAAGCCGCAGTCGAAGCCTTTACTGGACTCGAAGCGATGGATCGCGAGCAGGCCGTGGTTCTACAAGCCTATCCTGATGTAGGCATTCAAGACGACGACTTCATCGTGGCCGAAGTGCTCAACGAACTTTTCAGCGGCATGTCCAGCCGCCTCTTCGAGCGCGTCCGCGAAGATCAGGGTATGGCTTACTATGTAGGCACCACCCGAGTGATCGGTTTGCAGACCGGAATGTTTGTCTTCTACGCCGGCACCCATCCCGACCAAGCCGAGGCCGTGGTGCGTGAGATGGATCTCGAGATCGCCCGTGTTGCCGCCGGCGAAGTCACGGACGACGAACTCGACCGCTGCCGCACCCGCCTAAAAGCCGCGCGCCCCATGGGTAAACAAACCATCGGTGCACGCGCCATGAACGCCGCCATCCAAGTGACGTACCATTTACCCATCGACGACGATGCCGAACACGCCACCAAACTCGACGCAGTCGATGCTGCCGAGCTGGCACGCTTTGCAAAAGAGCACTTTATCGAAGACAAGCGCGTGCAGCTAATTGTCGGGCCATCTCAAGCATGATGATGGAGTTATGGTAGCATAGGCATCCTGCCTGTGTTTGATGGATCGGTTCACTGGCTCACAGGCAGGATGCCTGTGCTACTCTTTCTAGGTTGATGAATATGTATAAAGTCTCTTCGCCAAGAGTGCGTTTGAAGGCGAAGACTTGTCTGTCGTCGTGGACTCCGAGCACCTTGAGGCTGCCGCGCCGGAGAGCGTAGTGGTCGATACCGTTTAGGTCGATCCCCCCCATCTTTAGCTTGTTCAACTGTCAACTAAGTGCTCTACTTGCGAGTGCAGTGGGCTTCAGTCAACTGTTCACAATGCCCAATACCCCAGAGCGCCGTCCCAACATGCAGCAAATCGGACAAGCTGCTGGAGTCAGCAAATCCGCTGTCTCGCTCGCGTTGCGTAATGATCCCCGCATCCCCGAGACCACACGCCTGCGCATCCAAGCCATCGCCCGCGAGATGGGCTATCGCCGTAATCCCGTGGTGGACTCGCTGATGACGCAGCTGCGCGCGGGGCGGCAGCCGACCTTTCAGGCAAACCTCGGGCTGATTAACTGTTCGCCGGTCAAAGACCTCAACGCAAACCACACCTTTCGCCGCCTGCGCGAAGGCGTCAATCGCCGCGCCGAGGACCTTGGTTACGGTATCGAAGAGTTCTGGCTGCAGCAGCCCGATATGCGCCCCCAGCGCCTCAAGCAGATCGTAGAGACGCGCGGCATACGTGGCCTGATCCTCATCGCCGCCCTCAGCCCCGACACGATCGACCGCGGCTATGTCGATTTTTGGTACGACTTCGCCTGCGCCGTGATTGGGGTGACCCAACTGAATAATCGACTCAATTGCGCCTCCAACGATCAATACCTCACCGCACGCCGCGCCACTGAGAAGGTATTAGAGCTCGGCTACACGCGCCCTATGCTCGTGGTGCCGCCCGACGACGATGCCCTGCTAGAAAATAAATTTAGCGCTGGCTTCTACAGCTTGGCACATCGCTTGCCTGCCATGGATCGGCTCGCCGTCGTGCCCCTCAACATAGCCGACCCCGGCGCCGCACTCCTCGCCATCCGCCAGCAAAAGCCCGACGTCGTCATCACTAACAAATCTGAACTATACGCCGCTCTCCAAGACGACGGCGTCAGCATCCCCAAAGACCTCGGCCTCGTCCACCTAGACCGGCACGATGCCCTCCTTAACATGGCCGGGATGCGCCAAAACAATCGCATCGTCGGCAGCGCCGGCGTTGATCTCGTGGTCGGTCAACTTCAAAAAAACGAGTTTGGCTCACTGGAATTTCCAAAAGTCGTCCAGATCGAAAGTATTTGGGTCGACGGCCCCAGCGTGAAAGTGCAAAAGTGCAAAAGGGCGAACTGAAGAAGGCTGCAGCGGTAGTCGCGAGCTAATCAGACTTTTAGTGATGTAGAACAGCCTGCGATAGCAGGTGTTTCAGGCACCGCGCAGAGGCTCTGCAGGCCTGAGACAGCAATTTAGCCATGATTACCTCGCACATTTAATTGAGCCCGTTTGCGGATGATCGACGACAAATCTGCCGACGATTGCATGGGCAGAATAAAACATATCCAAACGTCTAGGGATCTCTGGGATTTGCACGCTCTCCCAGTCCTCCCATGACGAAAGGATTTTGGTCACCTTGGGCACTTGAGATTTCTCAACGGCATCATCCAAAAAACAGATCACCGTATTTCGAGGGTTTGCTTTGACGTTCAACCGAATGCCTTCGAGCACCTCTATGAGTAAGTCTGAGTGAAAGGGAGAATAGAAGAAAAGAAAACTGGATCCTGCGGGTGGATCATACAGCTTCGCGTCCAAGTGCCTAGGTTCAATTTGTGAGCACTTGAGGGATTGTAACTTATAATCTTTGAGGTTTTGAACCGCTAGTCTGTGGAGGCTTTCATCGAATTCGACGCCAGTGATCTTTTTAAACGGATACTCGCCTGCAACTAATAGAACCTTCCCTTTTCCCGAGCCGTAATCGACAAACTCGAAGTGCTCATACGGTATATTAACAAACTGGATCAGAGCGTGTATGACGCTCACAGGGGCAGGCACATAAAAGACCGCGAACTTACGAGCTTCGTCAGATCCGGATAGCTCATCGTTCGCAACGCCACGGCAGGTTTCGACTCCATGACGCCAATCCCATAGGCGACTCATCCATGTCGAGGAGGCTAAACGAATATAGTAAATCAAGCGTTGCCACGTGGCCAAAAGGTTGGAGGGAGCCACATAGCTGAATATCCCACGAAGCCCCTTTCGCTTGAGCCTTGCGAATAGCCCTTTTAAGCCGACTGTGCGGTCATCCTTCATAGCATGCAGAGATAAGTAAAGCTGCCCTCGGAGCAAGGCATAGTTTGAAAAGCGCTACCAAGGGATCTCGATCAGCTCCAGCTTCGGGTTCATCGAGGTGGCAAACCAGACAACGCGAGACCCACGAGCGCACAGTAGATTGCATTTCGACATCAGAATCGCGTCGACGAGGACTTCAATGCACTTTTGGCGCCCGTTGCCGCTGTTGCCGTCATCATAGTGGCCGTGGACAGATTTTCCATCGATTGAGCGTATGCACTCCCGGTAGTGAATGACACCTGGGAAACGTTCGCTCAGCTTATCGATGGCAGAGGTCTCGTCGGTTGCGAGAAAGACATTTCCCTCCGGATTTTTCTTTAGCCAATCCGAAATTACGATTTCGAGCTGCTGGACGCTTGTCGTGTTACGGTTTTCAAATCCTGCTGCGGCGTCGGTTCCACGGTAATGTACGCCCAGGGTCGTGGGTGCAAAATTGGTGCTGATGTAGGCCTCGACGATTTGGGTAATTTCAGTGGTTGGTTTGCAAAACTTCGAAATCGCGAGTGCCAAAGATTCCCGTTCAGATAGGTCCTGGTAGCTTGGAAATGGGTCGGGTGTCGGATAATAAGGCAGATGGATGCTGCGCTCTTTTGCTGAGCCTCGAAAGGCGAATTTTGACTCGGCGAAGGCATATTTCCACACATTTGGGCCTGAGGCTGGATCGAGATAAAGGGAGCGTTGCCCCCACTCAACGGCACAGTCGATTCCGTTCATTTCCGCAAAGCGAATGCCATTGAGGGTCGTTGCGGTGTCTCCGAAAAAACCACAGCTCCTCGACCTAATTGACATCGTGATATCGACTGGGCTCTTTGAAAGAGCCCTAAAAACACCGTGGTAGATGCCCCTAAAAGGTTTGAGTATGGATTTGCCAGCCATCGGAGTCACTCGGCTAGCTTGCTAGCAGTCTTTTCAATACGACGATATGGTCATCCTTCATATCATGCATAGATAGCCTAAGTTGCCCTCCCAGCAAGAAATAATGTGATACTCGTATTTCCTTGATGAAGGCAATCATTCGGATAGTTCTTCGACTGTGCCTCAAAATCCTCTGAGACTTTTGCTGATCTATAATAAAGCTTATGGAAGTTTAACCGCTTACCCTTGGATGTTTGCGCACAATGGATATTTTGAAATCGATATTCTGGCACCCAAAGGACATGTTATTCATGCCAGTCGTCACGCCCGCCGCACGATTGCCTATACGGGTGAAAGTGAGCTGGGTGAGTCTTTGCTTCAAGTGTTACAGGCGAACGAATATGCGGGAATACACTGTATTGATGAATCTTCGAGGAATTTAGTTCTACGTCATTGTGGAGAGCCGCTCTTACAGCCCTATTTACCATTTCCTGTCGATTCGCCACTGAACGAGTCTAGCTGTGATAAGGTTTCTTTTTACCGTTGGTGTGTAGAGAATAGTTTGCCAGTGCCTCGTAGCTTGGTTGCCGGCAATGCTGAAGCATTGCCAATCGTCGCCCAGGAAATGGGCTATCCTTTTATCCTAAAAGGTGCTTTGGGTTCTCGAGGCTCGACGGTTTCACTCATTGAAACGGAGGCTCAGCTGGTGGCCGCATCTGCAAAGTATCCGGATATGCCGGCTTGGCTCTTGCAGGAATATCTGGTCGGCCCCGCCGGAACCACTTCGTTGGTCTGTCGTCAGGGTAAGGTATGCACCACCTGTTCTTCCTATAAAACGGTAACCCTTGATGGTGGTTTTGGCACCTCTGCGGTCAAAGAATTCGTGCGCTCGGATGAACTCGATGAGTTAGCCGAGGTCGTCGCGAAAGCGACGCAGGTAAACGGGGCGACTGGCTATGATTGGATGCTCAACAGCGCGGGACGTGTGCTAATGATTGATCCTCACTTCGGGCGAGGCCCTTCTTCTATGATAATCTCACACCTCGATGGTGTGGATATTGATGAGGCGCTGTATATGTCATTAACTGATGGTCCGTGTGTCACGAGAAAGGCATCTGTCAGTGCGTTCGTTTGGATTTTCCCCCAGTGCTTGAGCTTGTTTTTTGAGGGGCGTATCACTGAAGCATGGCGCGCAGCCAATCCTTTGAGGAGGGACGTTTCTGTTTTCTTATATGGCGGCGGTGAGTCCGTCCTCTTTTTTAAGCAAGTGTGTCCTATCGTTTGTGGCAAATTGCGGGTCCTCGCTGGCGCAATCAAAGCAAAAGTATTGGGGAGCTCGTCTGCGTAATGCATTTAAAGAGACGATTAAAGCGACTCCAGTTGGTCCAGAATACGGTCGGTTTTTTCTGGTTTCCTTGGCGTTGGAGGCACCATGATGCCAATCGGCTCAGGAAACTTGTTTCCCATATCGAGTGGACTGGCTGTCGGCCGGTATCGGGGCGTCTCTATTTCTTAATCAAAGGCATACTCTGGCCGCTTATCGGTGGATTCGCATTGCTTCTCGTGTGGCGTCGCTACGGGAAGGAATCTTATGCGCTGAATGGTCGCCCGCTTTCGCGACAATTTTTGGAATTATGCATATTCACTCTTTGGTATGGCTTTGGGCCTCATGAGTATTACGAGCGGAAGTTATTTGATGAGCCGTTTGCAAAAGTGGTCGGGGGTTTTATTGCTCAGTATGAATGTAAAATTTTAGCAGCTGCTTTAAATGGAGCAGGGGCAGAGATCGTGAAAAGTAAGCGGCACTTTGATGCGCTCTGTGCAGATGCGGGTCTAGCAGTCGTCCCCGCGCTCTTTTATATAGATGCTGCCACGGCGGCGACGTTTTTTGAAGAAGTGGAGATTCCTAAGGCAGATCTTTTTCTTAAGCCAACGATGGGGAAGAGGGGGATAGGGATGGAGCGCTGGAACTATAAAAGTGCCAGTGGAAAGTGGTGTTTTGAGGAAATCGAAAAAAGCGAATCGGATTTCCGTGCCTACCTAAGTCAAATATCGAAGCGTTCGGAATATGTTGTGCAGGTCGCTGTAGTGAATCATGCAGATGTTCGGCAGTATTCGATGTCTGGTGTTGTCAGTTTTCGTGTGCTTACAGTATGTGATGGCATTTCTGAGCCAGAGGCGATCGCTGCCTACATGGTTGCGCCTCGTGGGCAGACGATGACTAATCATGAGGCCTATGGTGGAATGACTGCAGAATTGAATCTGGAAACACTTCGTTTTGAGCCCGCCTATAGTTATGTTCCACGGGTGGAGAAGCACTGTCAGCATCCGGACACGGGCGCGCTGATTGAAGGGGCTGAATTTCGAGATTGGCCAAAGATGAGAGATCTAGCGATCAAGGCGCATTCTGCGGTCGATGATGTGCTCTCTGTTGGATGGGATATCGTTTATACGCCCCAAGGCTTTCTTCTCTTGGAAGGTAACACTTTCTGGGGGCTAGAGACTGGATTGTTTCTAGCGCGAACGCCCTATGTAGCGAAATGCTTAAAGCGATTCGAGGTGCAAGATTGACAATAAACCTTCTTTATCTATTCAGTAGTCCTAGTATGCCTTACTGTTATATGTTTCCTCGTTGCTCTGCTCATGGTTGAAAGGAGTCCAACAGCAGAAAAGCAGAATGTTCTGCTAATCTATCGGCGCTACGCGAGCAGTTTTACCGCCTACCCGTGGATCTTGGCGCGAGGGGGACGCTTGTGTGTCGATGCGATTACCCGATCTGAGCATGTGATTAAGTATTCCAGGTGGATCAACGAGCACATTGCTGTGGAGCGTGATGAGGATTTTATCCCCCGCTTGTTGGAGACACTCGCCGCCAAAAAATATACAGCTGTGCTGTGTGTGGACGAGCCTTCGCGGACACTCCTGCTGGATAACCGTGAAATACCCGAATTGCTTGAATACCTCCCGTTCCAGCCAGATTCAATTCTCAATGGGGTCGCGGTCAACAAGATCGATTTTCAAAAATGGTGTGAGGGCCTAGGCATTGATTGTCCACGAAGTGTCTATCTGACAAATGCGGATGAGGTCGCTCAGGCCGCAGGCCAGTTTTCGTTCCCATTCATCGTGAAGGGCGCGTTAGGCGCTGGAGGTATGTGCGTGGACCTAGTCACTAATGAAAATGATTTGAAGGCAGTGATCGAGGCTAATGCCGATCGTCAGGGATGGATTCTCCAGGAATTTGTTGCCGGCTCAGTCGGAACGACCGGCTTTGTCGCCGGGGATCAGGGCCTGTATGCGGTCTGTTCCGTGGTGAATCGTATTTGTATGGGGGGTGGCTTGGGCCCCTCGCAAATCGGGCAGTTCTGGCAGGATGACCACCTGCGTGAAATCGCAGAGAAGATGACTGCCATCGGTGGGGTTCGTGGCTTGACCGGATTCGATTGGATACTCACTCCCAGCGGTGAGTATAGGGTGATTGACCCGCATTTCGGCAGAGCAGTGCCCAACATGGTGGTCGCCCATCTCGATGGAATCGATCTCGGCGAGGCATACGCAGATTTGATGACTGCTCAACCCGCAGAGCTGCGGAAGTCGCGCGATTCAGGAGCATGCTCGAGCGATTCAGGAGCCTATTGGTTGTTCCCTCAGTGCTTACAAATGATTTTTGAAGGAGGGCTCTGGCATGCGTTGAAAGAATACGCGCCATGGAAAAAGAATACCCACCTGTTTTTCGCTGGAAAAAAAGAATGGCGATTGTTTTTCATGCAGTCGCTGGAATTCCTATGGGGACACACGCGCGTGGTCTTGGGCGGCATTAGAAAACGCTTGCGGCGTTAGGGGGCTGGCGCTCACAGCTTAGCGCGAAGTTTTTTCAGCAGTATCCTTATTTGATCTCTAGTCGCTATCTGACGAAATATGTCCGAAATTATGATACGGAAGTCGAGCGCGAGCACTGCTTTGGATGGCATGGAGCTTCGTGCTTTAGTGCCCTCGATCCACTGTGTCATTTGATGACGCTGAGATGATTTAACGAAGATATATTTAAAAGACTCAAGGATCGAAAATCTAGGTGACATCGGAGCCTTCGCTGCATCGAAGGCTCCCGAAGCAAAGGTGAGGTCACCCAGGCAATCGGCAACGAACTGATTGCCCGCTGTCAGGTCTTGCAGCAGACAGTTGTCGATCGCTAGGAAATCTGCCTGAATAGCCGGGTAGTTCGCCAAGAAATCAGACATTTGAATAGTGAAGTCATGGATGCCTCTAAAGTAATCTGCTTTCTCATCCTGAGAGAGCGATTCATCGGTCGCTTCTAGCTTTGGACTGTATGCGCCTTGTGCGGATTGCTCATAGCCCAGTGTGCGTCCATGATTCGCAACCGTGAGCACCTCAATGATCTTTAGAATCTTTTGTCGATTCGAAGGCTTGACGATATAGGCGGACTTTGAATTTGGGCTGACTGTTTGCTCGGATACCTCACTAGAGCCATAGTAGTAGCCATGCATTTTTATATCGGGTTTTTCTTCGAGCAGGGCGCTGTAGAGCGCATCCTGAATAGAGGCTCGCCAGCCAACATCGACCAGCGCGAATTTTCCATGATCGAGTACACCTTCCTGTCGCAGGTAGCCGACCAGTGCTTTTCTAGCTTCTCTAGCCGCTTGAGCAATCGCTTCGTTCGCCTTCTCCGATTTAATCATCTCCTTCTTGAGCCTTTCAACCTCGCTTTGATTGAGCGGTTTTTCGGCATCTTCGACTTCAGGCAGGAGCCCTTCCAGCGCGTGCGTCTCGATTTTTAGTAAATCCGCAATCTGCTGCATAGTGGGCGCGTCGCTGTGGCCATCTAAAATCTGATTGAGATTTGTTGAATTGATTCGATAGATGGCGGCCAGATAGACGGATTCACGTGAAACGTAGAGGTATCGAAGCTCTTTCTTCAGTCCCAAGCGTTGGCACATCTGCTGTGCCATTTCCTTAAGTATAAATCCGTCTCTAGCGAGGAAGTAGAAGGCTTCAGGCGCGGCTTCTTGGGGTTTATTGAGCAGATCATGGATGAATCCGTAAAAGAATGGAGCCGTGAAGCATGCACCTAACTCATAGGGGCGAGAGGCGACAGGTTGAGCAAGGCGAAGTCGCTTGCTGATGCCTGCCGCAGCATTCGCCAAAAGGCCAAAATGTTTTTCAGAATAGCGGCTCTCATGCTCCTTGAGTTTGCTTTCTGAATAGTAGGATGCGTTCACGCCGAGGCTTTTTGGCATCGCGTAGTCAGCCGCGTAATTATCGCCGAGATGATGAACCTGTGAGGGGCTGACATTTTCTTCGCGGAAAATGACTTTGAAGAGTTCACCGGAAGTCTTTCCAGCTTTTCGATCTGAGGAGAGGTAGATTTTGAGATCTGCGAGCCGAGGCTCTGCCTTACGTAGTAGTTCGCAGATCACATCCAGTGGTAAGTACATGTCGGATGCTAGGATCACTTTTTCTCCGCGCTCTAGGTGTCGAAGAACGCACGCGATATTCTCAGCGATCCCGTAAATATGCTTTAGCTCTAGCTCGATCTCCATCTGCTTGAGCTGTTCGAGCTTGGCCTCTGGCAGTTCCGGGTAGTATTTGCCGATCTCTGCGTAGATGCCATCCAAGGTCGCTTCATTCCCCTCGATTGTATCGGTACATCTTTTTTCTGCCTCTCGCCGAATCGTTTTGAAATCTATCACAAGGTCGATCGGCCAATCAGTAATACGCTCTCCTGATAGCCCCACACTCATGAGCACCCAAATTGACCGGGGGTCTGCGACATCTCTGGAGATCAGCGTGTCGAAGATATCAAATGAGTAGATGTGTGAGAAACTTTCCATCGAAGTGGTCATCGAGTATATCGGGGGTTCAGTTGTCAATTCTTCTGGCTGATCACTACAAGGTGTAGCTTAAACCAAAGATTGAGCCTAGGTCGCAATCCCAGAGTGTATGACGATCCATTTGCAGACGATGACGGTTCATAAATTACACAGGTTCATAAATTACACAGGGTTCATAAATTACACAGGGTTCATAAATTACACAGGGTTCATAAATTACACAGGGTTCATAAATTACACAGGTTCATAAATTACACAGGGTATTAAATAAAAACGATTCAAGCTCGACTCTAAGGCACGGCACGGCACACTTAAATATACCACATTTAATCACATGTTTACCCTGCTGCAGAACGACTCACCACCATCGAGTGCCGAGCCACAAGCCCGAATTCCGGGCATCCCAGCCAGAGGTCAATCCCCCTGCCACGACGGCTCCGCCGAACTCGATTCCATCGTAAGCCTACGCCTACGGTTTTCTGAGCAGAACCGGCGACCATCAACCAACAACGATCAACCAACCCTAAGCCTACGACGCCCGCCCAACACCACCACACCCGCCGTCTCGAAAACGGCATCCCCCCACCACAACCCAAGGCTACGACACCGCCTGGCAACTGTTGGAACGACAACAGACCGCCGCTCACAATCAACAACTTGCGCAACAAACCCGCCGTCGATGACGCGCGCCGAAGCGAGCAAAAGTAACTACGACACTAAGCAATTATTCTATTACGGCTTCAGATATTTTAATTCTGAAACAGGTCGGTGGCTCTCGAAGGATCCCATAGGTGAGTTAGGTGGCATAAATCTTTACAGTTTTGTTGAGAATAACAGTCTCAGCTATTGGGATCTTCTTGGTTTGACAACTACAATCGAGATTGGATACACAAATACTCCTGTTCCGGGGACTAACCATGCGTTAGTCATAGCTACTGACACGCAAAGCGGAGAGCAATTTGCTTCAAGAGCAGGGCCCGAGGCAGCAGGCCCTTCTGGCAGCGCTTCAGAAAGTTCGCAATCATCCTCGGGTGGATATGCATCAGCATCTAGCGGAAATGGGAGTTCAGGTGGCTTTGGTTTTGGCCAAATTGACGCCCAAAGTGGTCCTTACAATGAAGATTTCCGCGACCCACCATCTAACGTTCATACAGTTCAAGATGTTGGGACTATTGATCGAGATTTTAATGACGTTGTGAACAATATGCGAGAGTTCGAATCTGTTACTGATTCAAACCAAATACCATATGGTCCTCTTGGACATAATAGTAATTCATACGCCTTCACTCTAACAGAAAGTCTCACTGGGGAGCGTCCTGAACCGGATGTCAACTCTCCTGGATGGAGGTCTGGAAAACCTGACGAAGATCTTTCTTACGAGCCCGCTAACTCTGTCCAGTGCAACAATTAAGGGGGACGATTGTGAAAAAGTTTTGGCTATTGGTTGTTGTATCTTTTCTTTTGTTTGGGTGTGTGAAGAATAATGGACATATGGATGCTAATGACGTTAAATCTAAGATAAACGAAGAGCTTCAATTGGGATCGACTACATGCGAGCAGATTGAGTCCTTCTTGAAAGAGTCTGGCTGGGGTGGTAGTTTTGATCGCTTCAATCGCGGATATCAGATAACAATCCGCCAAGATAGCGAAAACTACAAAGCAATTAGTGTTTTTCTCCATGTAGATGACGACTGCGTTTTCCAGCGATCTGAAGTTAAGGAAACTTACACTATGCCATGAAGGTCTACGACTGCCGCCGGCAAAAATGGGGGAACTAAAAAAGGGTCTGTCCACGGGAACTAAAAAAGGGTCTGTCCACGGAACTAAAAAAGGGTCGGAACTAAAAAAGGGTCTGAACTGAAAAAGAACTGAAAAAGGGGTCATGTCATTACCTTTGAGAGAACCTAAAAGGGGTCAGAGTATCAAGATAAAAAGTGCATTTTCTTTATACCTAGTAACTCGTACACGCTCCGCTCTCTATCATATTTTGATAGTTTTAAATAACGTTAGAATATAGATCAATG